>WNFM01315488.1_pt1 | contig 11686 bp, 7 predicted proteins | sample 5400271 | NCBI WGS metagenome assembly WNFM01 (sample SAMN13153352, study PRJNA577476) | soil metagenome | isolation source: 60 cm saprolite on Douglas fir-dominated hillslope | place: USA:California | collected 2013-09-17 | reverse complement strand
GCTAAGCACCTGTTCCTGCGAATTCGCCTCGCTGATGTCCGCGCCCGGACACGCCTGCGGCACGACCGCCCGCAACGCATCGCAATACAGCGGATGGTCGTCGGCAATCAGTACCCGCGGGGCGAGGCTGGGGTTCTGGGTAGTCATCTGTAGTTTTCCAACAATACGCAAGGGGCCGATACCAAAGTATTAGTACCCCTGCTCCTTAGGACTTATACCGCAGATGGCGCGGCACCGCGATACTGGCGCTCGCGCTCCAGATAAAATGAATAGCGCCGTCGTCAACCGCCCGTCGCACAGCCCGCTCACCAATGACTTGTCGGCGATTGCACCTGCCAACGCACAATTTCTCGCCCAGCCGCGCACGCTGCTGATTGATGGAGCCTGGGTTCCGGCGGCGAGCGGCAAGACCTTCGAGGTGCGCGATCCGTCAAGCGACGCTGTCATCGCGCACTGTGCCTTGGGCGATGCGGCCGATGTCGACCGTGCAGTGGCGGCAGCACGGCGCGCCTTCGAGGACGGCGAGTGGTCGCGCATGAAACCCGTGGACCGGGAGCGCTTGCTGCACCGCCTGGCCGACCTGATCGAACAGCATGCCGATGAACTCGCGGAGCTCGAGGCCATCGACAACGGAAAATCGGTGCTGATGGCCCGCCACGTCGATATCAAGCACGCCCTCGAAGTATGGCGCTATATGGCCGGTTGGCCGACCAAGATCGAGGGCAAAACGCTGCCCCTCTCCGGGACCCTGGTGCCGGGTCAACAATATGCTGCATTCTCGACACGCGAGCCGATGGGCGTGGTGGGAGCGGTCATCGCATGGAACTTTCCCTTCCTGCTGGCCACGTGGAAATGCGCGCCCGCGCTGGCGGCGGGCTGCACCGTGGTGTTGAAGCCGGCGGAAGAGACTCCGTTGACGGCGTTGCGCCTGGGCGAGCTGGCCATGGCGGCCGGGTTTCCCAAGGGCGTGCTCAACGTCGTCACGGGCATGGGACCCACGGCCGGCGCCGCCCTGACGGCTCATTCCGGCGTCGACAAGATCACCTTCACGGGATCCACCGAGGTGGGCCGCCTCATCGTGCGGGCGGCTGCCGGCAATATGAAGAAAGTCACGGTCGAGCTCGGCGGCAAGTCCCCCGTGATCGTGCTGTCGGATGCCGACGTGGAGGCGGCGATCGCCGGTGCGGCCGGCGCTATTTTCTTCAACCAGGGGCAGGTTTGCAGCGCGGGCTCGCGTTTGTACGTCGCCGCGCAGCATTTCGACCGCGTGGTCGGCGGCATCGCCGATCAGGCGAAAGCCATGAAGCTCGGCCCCGGCCTTGATCCGACGGCGCAGATCGGTCCGTTGGTATCGTCGACTCAGCGCGACCGCGTCAGCGGCTATCTCAAGGATGGCGCCGACGCGGGCGCGAACGCGGCGGCCGGCGGGCACGCGCTGTCGACCCCGGGCTACTATGTCGAGCCCACCGTGCTTGTGAATGTGAACCCGCGAATGTCGGTGGTGCGCGAGGAGATCTTCGGGCCGGTGGTCGTGGCTCAACCCTTCGACGACCTGGCCGACATCGCGCGCATTGCGAACGATTCCATCTATGGCCTCGCGGCCAGCATCTGGGGGCGCGACATCGGCAAGATCTTCCGGCTCGCGCCCAAACTTCGCGCCGGCACCGTCTGGGTGAATTGCCACAATGTGCTGGACGCGACCATGCCGTTCGGCGGATTCAAGCAATCCGGCTGGGGCCGTGAGCTGGGCGGCGAGGCGGTCTATTCGTATCTCGAGAGTAAATCGGTGTGCCTGAATATCACGGGGTGACGGAGCCCGGCCGCTGCCATGTTCGACTGTTGATGCCGAAAAAATATGGGATGTAATGTACCTATGAAAGATATGCAGAATCCGAGATGCCGCGGGTGGATTCATCCGGCCTTGACCATCGCCATGCTGGCCACCGCCGCCGCCCATGCGGACACGCCGCCGGTGGATACCGACGCCATCCAGGAAATCGTGGTCACGGCGTCCAAGCGTTCCGAATCGCTGCAGACCGTGCCGATCTCCGTGACCGCGCTTACCAGCGCGCAGCTCGGGCAGATCAAGCTCGACACCGCCTCCGACCTCGTCACGCAGGTGCCCAACCTTCAGGTGAACGGCATCGTGGGCGAGGGGTCGCCGCTGTTTTCGCTGCGCGGCGTGTCGATGTTCGACTACAGCCTCAATCAATCGAGCCCGGTGGCGAGCTACATCGACGAAGTCTACAAGGGCAACTTCACGCTGTTTGGCGTCGAGCTCTACGATCTCGAGCGGATCGAGGTATTGCGCGGACCGCAGGGCACCTTGTATGGCAAGAATACCACCGGCGGTGCGATCAATTTCATCACGCACAAGCCGGGCTTCGAGACCGAGGCCGACATCAAGGTGGGTGTGGGCAACTACAACCGGCGGGAAGTGGAAGGCGATCTGCAAACGGCCGTGATTCCGGATCGGGTCGCGGTGCGGTTTGCATTCACCTATACGAAGGTCGACGGCTTCATTCAAAACGTGCTCCCCGGGCACCCGGATCTCGAAGGGGTGGACCAGTACGGCGTGCGTCTGTCGCTGCTGTTCAAGGCCAGCGACGACCTCACATTGACTATGCGCGCCTCGAAGAGCATGCAGGACCCGCAGAACTACGCCATCATCGACGGGCGGATACCCGCGCCGTCGGCGGTACCTTCGCCCACCAGCGTGGGCGGCGTTGGCTTCACGGGGTACTTTCGTACGGTGGATGGCACGTATACGGGCGCTCCTCTCGGCAACTACCAGATTGCGCAGGACTACACTCCGCGCCGCCGCCAGGATAACGACGCCTTGGAGCTCACCGCCGAATGGACCGTGTCGCCCTCCAACAAGCTCACCTCCATCACTTCCTGGGACCAGGGTGAGCTCTTGAACCCGGAGGGCACGGACGGAGCGCCCTACGCCATTTGGAGCATCCCCTACACCGGCAAGACGCGGCAGTGGACCCAGGATTTGCGCCTGACGTCCTTGGGCGACGCGCCGCTGCGCTACATCGTGGGCGCCTACTATCAGCACGAGACCATTTTCAATTCCACCGAGAATCAGATCTTCACCGACCCGGCCTTCAACGCCAACAACGACTATCGGGATTGCGTCGCCAGTTCGTTCGGGCCCGCCGGCGGGTATGCCGCCGGGGTGAACATCAATCTGGGCTGCAATTATTTCAACTCGTTCGATCAGATCCGCAACAGCTGGGCCGCCTACACGGACGACAGCTACAAGCTGGCCGACTGGATCACGCTGCGCGCGGGCCTGCGCTACAACCACGACAACGGTGAGCAGAAGAACGCCCTCAATCAGCTGCGCGGCAGCGATCAAGTGCCGATCGCCAACCTGGGCTTCTTCAGCCTGCAGCCGGACGGCAGCTTCGGGCCGACCTTGGCGCTGCCTGGATCGCCCAACTACAGTGCGTTGGTCGATCAAAAGCGCAGCCAGACCTTGCACAATACGGCGCTCACCGGACGCGCGGGCGTCGACTTCAACGTCTCGGCCGACGCGCTTCTGTACCTCAACTACAGCCGCGGCTATCGGTCGGCGGCGTTCAATTCGCAGTTCCTGTTCACGCCGGGCGACCTGACCACCGTCAAGCCTGAGACGCTGGATTCGTTCGAGGCTGGTTTCAAGACCTCGTGGCTCGACCACCGGGTGCAGGTGGACGGCGCGGTATTCCACTACCAGTACAAGAATCAACAGGTGATCAACGTCTACCCCACCGGCCAGCAGCCGCTCATCAATCTCGGCAAGTCGAAGATCGACGGCGGCGAACTCGAAATCGTCACCCGGCCGGTGCGCTCGCTCACCCTGCGCGCGAGCGCGGGTTTCTTGAACACGGACGTGCAGGACGGAACGTTGGCCACCGGGTCCATCGATGGGCAGCAGCTGCCGTATGCGCCAAAGGTGTCCGGCACGGTGGCGATGGATTGGGAGGCTTGGTCCGTTGCTACGGCCAAGCTCAATCTGCATCTGGACATGAACTACAACTCCAAGCAGTATCTGGCGTTGCCTAACGAGAACGCCATTTCGCAGGGGGGGTATTCATTGCTGAACGGGCGGCTCAGCTTGCACTCGGCCGACGACGTCTGGGACGTCGGGGTTTGGGGGCGCAACATCGCCGACAAGTTTTATCTCACGAACGCAGTGGACGTGCAGGGTTTCGGCTTCGACTATCGGCACGTGGGGACACCGCGCATGTACGGTTTCGATGCACACTACCACTTCTAAAACGAGCTACGTATCGGGCACCAGCGACCGGCCGCTCCTGTTTCGTACCGTCGACGGAGTTCTCAAGGCGGCGGCCGCGGAGCATCCGACGCGCCCCGCGCTCGTGGTAACGCATCAGTCGATGCGCTTCACGTACGCGGAACTCGACCGCGAGGTGGAGCGCGTCGCGCGCGGGATGATCGCCTGTGGACTCAAGCCCGGCGAGCGCATCGGAATCTGGGCGCCGAATTGCGCCGAATGGGTGCTCACGATGTTCGCCGCCGCGCGCGCCGGCCTGGTGCTCGTCAATCTCAATCCGGCCTACCGGACCATGGAATTGGATTTCGCGCTGCGTCTCACGGAGTGCCGTGCGCTGGTGTTCGCGCCGCGCTTCAAGTCGAGCGACTATGCGGGCATGCTTGCTGCGCTGATCCCTGAACTGAAGGACGCGGCACCCGGACGGCTGCTGTGCGCGGGGTTTCCCGACCTGCGCTTGGCTGTTCAATTGGGGACGGACCCGCCGTCGGGGACGCTGTCGTTCGCCGACCTCGCGGCCGCCGGCCACGATCTCGGCGAGACGGTGCTCGCGACCATCGAGGCGACGGCGGATCCGGACGACGTCTACAACATCCAGTTCACCAGCGGCACCACCGGCACGCCGAAGGGCGCGGCGCTGACGCATTTCAACATCGTCAATAACGGGTTCTTCGTCGGCGAGGGCATGCGTCTCACGGCCGCGGACAGCGTGTGCATTCCGGTGCCGCTGTACCACTGCTTCGGCATGGTGCTGGGAGTTCTCGCCGCCATGACGCACGGCGCGGCGAGCGTGCTGTCCGGCGATGCGTTCGAGCCGCTGACGGTTCTCGAGGCGGTTGCGAAGGAGCGCTGCACGGCGCTGTTCGGCGTGCCCACCATGTTCATCGCGGAACTAGGGCATCCGCGGTTCGCAGAGTTCGATCTCACCTCGCTGCGCACCGGCATCATGGCCGGTTCGCCCTGTCCGACCGCGGTGATGCGCCGGGTGGTGGGCGAGATGCACATGCCGGAGGTCACCATCTGCTACGGGATGACGGAGACCAGCCCGGTGAGTTTTCAAAGCCAGCCGGACGATTCGCTCGAGCGCCGCGTCGGCACCGTCGGCCGCGTACACCCGCACGTGCAGGTGAAGATCATCGATGCCGACGGGCGTGTCGCGCCGCGCGGCGTCGCCGGCGAGCTGTTGACCCGCGGCTACAGCGTGATGCGCGGCTACTGGAATGATGCCGAACGCACGCGCGACGTCATTGACGCGGGCGGGTGGATGCACAGCGGCGACCTCGGCGTCATCGATGACGAAGGGTATTGCAACATCGTCGGCCGCGTGAAGGATATGATTATCCGCGGCGGCGAGAATATCTCGCCGCGCGAAATCGAGGAATTTCTGTATCTGCATCCGGCGGTGTTCGATGTCGCCGTGGTGGGCCTTCCCGATCCGAAGTATGGCGAAGAAGTCTGTGCATGCATCCGGCTGCGGTCGGGCATGACGGCCGGCGAGGATGAGATCCGTGAATTCTGCCGCAACCGGATTGCGCACTACAAGGTGCCTCGATACGTTCGATTCGTGGAGAGCTTTCCGCTTACCATCAGCGGCAAGGTGCAGAAATATCTCATTCGCGAGCACATGCGCACCGAACTCAAGCTCACCGAGGAGCCGCACGCGTGAGCCATGACGTGCTCGTCATCGGCGCAGGGCCGGCCGGCAGCGTGGTCGCTGGACGGCTGGCGGCGGCGGGCGCTCGCGTGGCCCTGGTGGGCGCGGCCACGCGTGCCGGGTGGGAAGGGCTGTCGAGGCGCAGCCTCGCGCTCCTCGCCGAGGAAGGTCTCGACGGTGTACCCGGCATCATCGATGGGCCGTTTCCGCGGAACGGCGCATGGGGCGGCCGCAGAGTCGAAGGGCTGGAGTGGCTGGTCGAGCGGCGTGCACTCGCCGCGGCGTTGCGCTGTCGCGCGCGCGCGGCCGGAGTCGATGACCGGCGGGATACCGTGACGAGCCTTCAGTGGGAGGGCGGACAGTGGCGGGGCTTCTTGCACACCGGCGGCTCGCTCGCGGCTCCGCAGGTGATCGAAGCGCGCGGGCGTCGTGGGCCCGAGCGGCGCGGGCCGTTGCTGCTGGCGGTGGGGCGGCAATTCCGAATGCGGTTTCGCGCCGCGCCCGTCCAGCCGGGCACGCACATCCATGCAATCGATTTTGGCTGGTGCTGGTGGGCGGCGCGGGCCGATGCGTTGTGGGTGCAGGTGGTCGGGCGGCCCCGCGCGTTGCTGGGCCCTTCGGCGGGGGCCGGCGCGCCCGTGACGCATGCGGCCGCGCGACGCCCGACCGCTTGGATTGAGGCGGCAGCTTCGCAGATTCCCGCACTCGCGCGCGCGCTCGCGAGTTCGCAACCCGATGGTGACTTGGTGGCAAGACCGGCCCATGCGCGTCTTGGTTGCCACGATCGATTGAATCCGTCACTCGAGTGGCGCGACGCGACGCGGTGGCGCGTCGGCGACGCGGCGCTCGCACTCGATCCTTTGTCCGGCCAGGGCGTGTACGAGGCACTGCGCGGCGCCCGGTTGGTGGCGACCGCAGTGCAATCCGTGATGCGCGGCGGCGATGCCGCGCCGGCGCATCGCTTCGTCGCCGAGCGGCAGGCAGAATCCTGGGCAAACGGCGTGCGCATCGCCGGGGGCTTCTATCGCGAGAACGCCGCCCGAGGAGCATTCTGGTTGGAGACCGCAACCGCGTACGAACGCTTGCTGCCGAGCGCCTTGTCGGCCCAAGAGCCCGCCGCGCCGCGCGTCGAACGCCGTCCGGTACTGTGCGGTGACCGCATTCTGGAACGGGACGTGATCGTCACGCCGCAGCATCCTCGGGGCGTGTGGCATGTGGCCGACGTGCCGTTGGTGTCGCTCAAGGGATATCTCGAGTCGGTGGAGCACGCCACGGTAAGCGGCGCAGCTGCGGCGGTCGACCGGCCGGCAGCGGCGGTCGCATCCGCGATTCATTGGTTGCAACAGACGGGAATCCTGGCGCGGCAAGTCCGGCCCGCAGTCCCGTTGGGAGGTTGAATTCGTGTCGATCGGGATCGCGCAAGGTTGTCGTTCGTTCGTGTTCAGGTCCGGGTCCCTCTGGACGGCTGTTCTCATTCTGTTGCTCGGTGCCCCTGCGTCGCCGGCCGCGCAGGTACCGCAAGGCGCACAGGTGCCGCCCGCCGTGCAGGTGCCGCAGGGCGCGGAAGTATCGTCGGGCGTCGAGACCAGGGCTCCGCCCAAGGCAACGCCCCAAGGCGTGGACCTGGTCCGCGCCTATTGCAGCGGCTGTCACCACGAGAGCGCCGGCCAGTTCGAGCGCATCAGCGCCATTCGCAAGACGCCGGAAGGTTGGGCGATGACGCTGTTCCGCATGCGCCAGGTGCACGGCCTGAACCTCGAGGACGGCGTGCGCGAATCGCTGGTGCGCTTCCTGGCCGAAACGCAGGGCCTCGCACCCGCCGAAGCGGCGACCGGGCGCTTCGCCCTGGAGCAGCGTCCCAATGCCAAGGATCTCGATGTCGGCGCGGAAATCAACGTGATGTGCGGGCGCTGCCACTCCCTGGCGCGCGTCGCGTTGCAGCGCCGCGATGAAGAGGAATGGCGAAAGCTCAGCAATACGCACGTGGGCCAGTGGCCTTCCATCGAATACTCCGCCTCGGGGCGCGATCGGCCCTGGTTTCAGATCGCAAGCGGGCCCCTGCCCGCCAAGCTCGCCGCGCTCTATCCCTACTCATCAACCGCATGGACCGCGTGGCAGAAGCACGTCCCGGCGGACCTCGCCGGCGCGTGGGTGGTGGTGGGCCACGTGCCGGGCGGCAAGGACTTCTACGGCACGGCGCGCATCGATCGTGCTGCGGGTGGCGAGTGGCAGGCGAGCTACGTGCTCACCGACACCGAGGGGGTCGCCTTCGGCGGCGGTTCGAAGGCCATCGTGTATACCGGCTTTGAATGGCGCGGCAGCGCTGACCTCGGGACTCGCGCGGTACGCGAGGTCTATGCCGTCTCGGAAGACGGCAACCGCATCCAGGGTCGCTGGTTCGATTCCGATCATGCCGAAGAGGGCGGGGACTGGGTGGCCGTGCGGGAGGACGGCGCTGCGCGGATATTGGCAGTGTGGCCGCGCGCCCAGCGCACCGGAACAGCAAGCGACGTGACCATCGTCGGTATGGGATTCGATCCGAAACCCGCGGCCGGCTCGAAGGCGGCACTCGTGTCCTTCGGCGACGGTGTGCTGGTGTCGAAGGTGCAACGCGATGCCCACACGATTCGCGCACGAGTCAAGGTGGCGGCGGGCGCAACACCGGGAGCGCGCCTGGTGGTGGCGGGCGGCGTGGGAGCTGGCACGAGCGCGGGTGCGAGCGCGAGCGCCGGCACGGGCGCAGCCGGCAGCGGCGGAGCGGAGACCGTGAAGTTCGCCGTGTACACCCAAATCGACCAAGTCGATGTGGTGCCGGGCTATGCCATCGCGCGCGTGGGCGGCGGCAGGCTGGCTCCGGTGTCGGCGCAGTTCGAGGCCATGGCCGCAACAAGGCTGGCGGGCGGCGAGCTGCTGCCGCTCGGACCGGTGGCGGCGGAGTGGACCTCGGGGCCCTTCGACGCCGAGGCCAAGCGCACCGAGGATGAGAAGTTCGCCGGGCACTTCGACAAGCGCGGCCGCTTCCTGCCGGGAGGCGCCGGGCCCAACACGGCACGCGAATATTCGGGCGACAATGTCGGCAATCTCGCCGTGGTCGCGAAGGCGCAGGACGGCGATCGCGCCGTCGTTGGGTCTGGCCATCTCATCGTGACCGTGCAGCGCTGGAACACACCGCCGATCTACTGAGCACCCTATGCAAGCCAACGCCGAACGATTGGAATGGAATTCTTGGAACGGACACTTGGTGCGCACCGACGCGGACGCGTATCTGCTGCACGTACCGACCACGGCCGTGTTCGGCGTCGACGCGCTCGGACTGTCCGTGATCGAGCACTGCCGCGAGCCGGGCGGGCGCAGCGTCGATGAGCTGGCCGCTTTGCTCGCGGGCCGCTACCCGCCGGGCCGCGTGCGCGCCTTTGTCGCCGAACTGCGCACTCTCGAGATGCTGCAGCCGTCCGGGAGTCTGCGCCCCATCAATCCGAGCAGCGTCAAGGTCAGTGCCTATCCATTGAGCACCCTGGTGCTCAATGTGAACACCGGCTGCAATTTGTCATGCACGTACTGCTACAAGGAAGATCTTGCCAAGCCCAAGGATGGCCGCAAGATGAATTTCGTCACCGCCGCCCGCAGTGTCGACCTGTTGCTCGAGGCAGGCGCCGCGCGCGATCGCGTCAACATCGTATTCTTCGGCGGCGAGCCGCTCACCAACGTGGCGTTGATCAAGCAGGTGGTGGCCTACGCCGAAGCGGCCGCGGCCCGTGGCGGAAAGAACATGGACTTCTCCATGACCACGAACGCCACGCTGTTGACGCCGCCGCTGATCGAGTATTTCGATGAGCATCGTTTCGGCATTTCGGTATCCATGGACGGTCCGAAAGTCATTCACGACCGGCATCGTAAGAGCGTCGGCGGCCGCGGTACCTACGACGTGGTGGCGCGCAAGGTGCAGCTGCTGCTCGAGCGCTATCGCTCGCGGCCGGTGGGTGCCCGCGTGACCTTGGGCGGGGGCACCACCGAGGTCGAGGCAATTCACGCGCACTTGCGCGGCGAGATCGGCTTCCACGAGGTGGGTTATGCGCCGGTGACCGCGGCGGCCGAGGCGGGCCATGCGCTCTCCGACGCTGAATTGGCCGAGGTGCATCGCGCCTTCGAGCGATTGGGCGAGGACTACCGGCGGGCGGCGCTCGCCGGCGCCAACAACGGCTTTTCCAACATGCACCAGCTCATGACCGATCTGCACCAGGGACGCCGCAAGTCGCTGCCGTGCGGGGCCGGCGTCGGACTGCTGGCCGTCGACGGCGACGGCGACTTGAACCTGTGTCACCGCTTCACGGGCTCGGAACTTCCGACCTTCGGCAATGTGGAAACCGGCATCGACGGCGCGCGATTGGGCGCCTTCGTCGAGAAGGCGATCGACCGGCAGGGCACGCATTGCGAGACCTGCCGCATCCGAAATTTATGCGCGGGCGGCTGTTATCACGAGTCGTATGCGCGGTTCGGCGACGCGCACCACCGCACCTATCATTACTGCGACCTGTTGCGGCGCTGGGTGGATTTCGGAGTGGGTATCTACGCCGATATTCAGCGCCGCAACCCAAGTTTCTTCACCCGTCACCTCGAGCCGAGGAGTGCCATCGCATGAGCGAACTGAAACCCACGAACCACAAAGCGGATCTTCTGCTTACGGCGGTGGCCGACGGGCATGTCGCCGAAGTGCTGGCGATGGAGAGCGTCGCCGGCTGCTCGACCACCTTCGATCCCGGCTGGGAAGTAGACCCGTTCGGCGGCGTCGCGTCGCTCTGCCAACCCATGGAGGCGGATCTGTACGGCTGTTCCGATCCCTGCTGGTGGCCCGCGCAGGTGCCGGACACCATGAGCACCTATCCCAATTGGGATGCCGGCAAACCCTCGGCCGCGGGCGACTGGCGCGACCTCGACAGCGTGTTTCCCAAGAAATGAGCAGGAGAGCGAGCATGTCATGCGCGAGGATCCGTAGCACCTTCACGAGCGCCTTGAATTGCTGCGTTTGGGCAGCCTGCGCCGCGCTGGCGGCCTCCTTGGGCGCGGCGCCGCGCGCCGCCGCGGGTGACCTGATCATCACCGGCGCCAAGCCCGATCGCCTGTTCATCATCGACGCGACCACGCGCACGGTGCGCGCCGAGCACCACATCCCGGGCACCAACGGCATGGTCTCGGTGATTCTGATCTCGCCGGATCAAAAAATCGCCTACGTTCTGGTGGATGGTCTAGAGCGGGTGGTGGGCATCGAACTCGCGACCGGTCGAGAGGTATTTCGCGCCGATCTATCGACGCCCGAGGAGCGCATCAAGTGCTTCATGTCGATGACGCTGACTCCCGACGGCCGGGAACTCATCGTGTACGAGCTGCCGACCAAGCTGCTGCCCGCCGAGTACCTGGTCGAGGAGCCGCGTTTCGCGGTGTATCGCACCAACGCCGGATTGGCCGCCAAGCCCTATCGGAGCTTTCCCGCGCCGCGCCGGGTGCACATGCTGTTGATGAGGCCGAGTGGTCAGAGCTTCTATGCGATTGGATTCGACTTGTACGAGTATGACCTCCGCGCCGGCAAACTCATCGACACGCGCGGCATTCAGAAGTGGGCGCTGGCGGATCATGGGCAGCCCGATCTCCTGGCATTCTGGCCGGTGACCGAGCCCACGGGGGTGTGGACCAGTCCCGTCTACTCGGACTTGAAGAAGGGCGCCGAGAGCGTCCCCATGACCGCGCTGATG
>WNFM01346539.1_pt1 | contig 11687 bp, 13 predicted proteins | sample 5400271 | NCBI WGS metagenome assembly WNFM01 (sample SAMN13153352, study PRJNA577476) | soil metagenome | isolation source: 60 cm saprolite on Douglas fir-dominated hillslope | place: USA:California | collected 2013-09-17 | reverse complement strand
CGAATGAGACCCAACGCTTCAGTTAACCGCGCCCGCCCACTTTGGGTTCGGACCACGACCCCGCCGGCGTCACCACGACAGGCGGCGAGCTGCACCGCCGGCAACGCCAGCAGCCGCTCCAGGATGGCCGGTGGGATTTCCGACTCGGTCAGCGGCCGGTCACGACCGGAACGGGGGTCGAAATAGAGCTGGACGCTCGCGTTCCCTGAAACCATCGTCGCAGCCCGCGCGCCCCGGCGCCACACGTGCACGGGGTGCCGCAACGTGGGGACGCCGCTTTGCTCGAGCAGAACCGCCGTGTCACAATGCTCGCGCATGACGGTCATGCCGTGATCCGACACGACGAAGAAGTCCGGCAGCGCCCCCCCCTTGCTCTGGTTGCGGACCCGCGCAACGAACGCGCCCAGCGCGCGGTCGACCAATCGATAGCTCTCGAGCACAGCCGGGTGCCGCGGATCCTTGAGATGCGAGATCCCGTCGACGCCGGGGAAAACCACAAAGAGAAAACGCCACGGTTCGGCAGCGGCCTCGAGCCAAGCCTGCGCAACGGCCCTGTCGAGCGCCGGATAGGTCCCCAGATAGTGGGCCGCCGAGCCCAGCACGGCTCGACGCAGCGCGATGCGGTTACCGTTCGGGCCCAAACCACGCGTCAGGGGCGTGCAGATCGCGATGCTCTCGGGGACGAGGTCGAAGAGCGAGGGCGCGGGCGCGATATCGCTGTTCAACAAGCCGCCCTGAACACCGCAGTAACTCCGGGCGGCGTGCCACTGCGCGCGCCAACCGCCCGCGGCGCCACGACGATCGAGCCAGCGAATGCCCGGAATCCCCACGCTGCCGGGATAGCGGCCGAACAGGAACGGGATGTACGCGACACCGGTCGTCGATGGAAACACCGTCGTGCCGGTGGTCAGTCCGCCGGGCTCGATGACCCAGCGCGCGAGATTCGGGAGGTCCCCGCGCCCGAGCAGCTCGCGGAGGACATCGACGCGAGCGCCATCGATGAGGACAAGCACCGCTCTCATCGGGTTCATTCTGTCGACGAATTTGAAAGAAGCAAGCGGCCCCACCATCCGGCGGGGCCGCTCATCATCGCTGTCCGCAAACTCACTACTGGACCGTAATCGAAATCTTCATGCCCAGCGTCAAGTGTGGCGTGCAGAAACCCTTGTAGGTCCCTTTGGGCGCATTGGCGAACGACACCTCGTAGGTCTCGTTCGGCTGCGTCAGGAAGGGCCCGGACAGATTGTCGACAGTGTTCTTCATGCCGGCGTTGAGTGCGGCTGCGCCGCCCGCCGGAACGGAGTCGGACCAGAACGTGATGTTGTGCGGTCCGCCCGCGACATTGGTAAAGCGCACCGTGGCGCCGGCTGGGACCGTGATCGTGCTCGGGTCAAACGCCGCGCGGGTACTGCCGTTGCCGGTCATCTTGACTTCGACGACGGGGCCGCTCGTCGTCGCGGCTGCTGGCGCCGCCGGGGGCGGCGTCTGGGTCTCCGTCTGATCTTTCTTACCACAGGCGATCGCGCCGAGGGCGACGACAGTCGTGAGCAAGGCAAAGCGCATTGCGGGACTCCTCCGAGCGTGGGCGAAGTGGGGCGTGGTGTCGCTACTGATGTTGCTTGTGAACTGTTTCACAATAGCGGTCAATATAGAGGGGGGATCGGAAAACGGGAGCCCTCAAAAGTAGGGGATTTCCCCGCGTTGCGTTTCCGGTCGTAACTTCAATATTGGGGCGCCTTTTTCCAACCCCTCAAACGTGTGGAGGAGTTCCGTGCAACGTACGTTTGCGATCCTCGCTTTACTCGCGGCCATTGCCACGAGCGCGCACGCTCAACGGTCCTGGCAAACAGAGTTCGGGGTGCAGGGCGGCTGGACCCGGCTGGTGTTCGCCGGGTCGCGCGGCGACCCGACGGACATTCTCAGCCTGCCCGGCTTCAACCTGGGGACGCTCATTCCAGGAGCCACTGGCCTCTACGCCATCATCCCAACATCAGAGAAATTGGCAGTGGAAACGGATTTCGCTGCATCGCAGTTCAGTTTTGGCGCGACCATCAGCGCTGTACACCTGGGCCTGCGGGGTGATTACGCGCTGACCCGGCGCCTTGCCGGTGAAAGTGGTGCGCACTTCCACTCGGCCGTTCAGCCGGCCTCCAGGTTGCGCTTGGCTATCGCTACTCCTTGTCCGGCCGGCTGAACGGCCGAGTGGAAGTGCGCACCACTTTCACCGGCAAGGCTGATAATGCATCCCCGATGGACCTGTACTCGGTGCTTCTGGGCGTATCGACCCCGACAGGCCGGAGCCGGACAGCGCGCAACGCCTCGCCGGCACCGTCACGCCGCGCGTGGACCGCCCAACTAGGAATCGCGGGGGGATACGCCAACGTTCACCTGATCGGTACAGGATCAGTGACTGCGCTGGCATTTCCCGGCTACGGCGGTGCCTTCGCGAACACCCTCGGGGGCATTGTTCCCGGCTTCGGGGCAGTGACGCTGCCGCCCACCGTGTTCGCCATCATTCCAGTCACCGAAAAGGTGGCGATCGAACCCGGGCTCGACATTCACCGCGTCCAGGGAAGCGGGCAGACAAATTTCTCCGGCAATCTCTCAGCACGTCTGGATTATGCCGTGCACGGAGGATGGTACGGGGGGGTGGGTGGCAATCTCCAGTACTTCAAGTCTACGGGAGTGAACGCGGCAACCCGCACCGGCCTCAACGTGGGATGGGGATACCGGCTTTCCTTACCAGGCGCCGTGGGCGGCCGCGTGGAGTTGAACTATACGATGTTCGGCCGCAACACCGACTTGCTTCTCGATCCAACGAATGTCCTGGGATTGATGGTTGGCGTCACGATGCCCCTCAAGTAGATCCGGCGCTTCCTAGCGGCGCGCGGCCTCCGGCAAACGGGGGCCGTTGCGTTTTCCCCCGGGCGGGACGACACTAACGCCATGCCGGACTCTTCCCTGCCGCAGATCCCGCCGCAAGAGCTCGCCGAGCGGCTCGATCGCGGGGAGCCGGTGCAGGTGCTCGACGTGCGGGCACCGGACAAAGTCGAGCGCGGCCACATCGTGCTCGGGTCGGAGCTCGACTTCCACGCGCATCCGAATTCCACGCTGTTCGCACTGCCCGACCTCGAGGCGCTCGCGCTCGATACGACGCGACCGATCGCCGTCGTGTGCGGTCATGGCAACTCGAGCAAGAGAGCGACGGCATTTCTACGCGAGCACGGCTACGAGGCCTACTCCATGATCGGCGGGATGGCCGCGTGGGAAACGGTGTATGTGGCGCGTCCGCTGTCGCCCACGCCGTCGCTCTCGCATGTGGTGCAGCTCGATCGCGTCGGCAAAGGGGCGTTGAGCTACGTGCTCGTGAGCGACGGGGACGCCGTCATTGTTGACCCCGGGCGCCACCTCGACCGCTACGACGCGCTGCTGACCGAGCTGCGCGCGACAGCGGCCGCGCTCGTCGATACGCACATTCATGCCGATTATGTCAGCGGCGCACGGGCGGCTGCGGCCCGCTGGCAGGTCCCGTACTTTCTCCATCCCGACGACGCGGTTTCTCCCTATGACCAGACACCGGGGAAACTCACGTATCACCCACTCGGCGACGGTGACACGATCGCGTTCGGACGCGCGACGCTGCGCGCCTCTCATGTGCCTGGTCATACGCTCGGTAGCATCGCGCTTCTCGCCGATGACGGTCTGGCCCTGACCGGTGATTTTCTGTTCGTGAAGTCAGTTGGGCGGCCCGATCTCGCCGGGCAGTCCGCGGCGTGGGCCAAACTGCTCTGGCAGAGCCTGGAGCGTGTGCGGCAAACGTGGCCCGGCGATCTCCTGGTGCTGCCAGCCCACTACGCCAGCGAGTCCGAGCGGCGTGCCGACCGCGCCATTGCCGCGCGCTTCGATGTGATCAGCGCGACCAATACCGCCGCCGCGATCCAGGATCAGCAGGTGTTTCTAAAGTGGATTGCGGACCATGCCACGAACTTCCCCGATGGGTACCGAACCATCAAGGAGACCAATCTTGGCCTCGTGGGGCTTTCAGATGCGGACGCGGAGATCCTCGAATCCGGTCCGAACCAATGCGCGGTGATCTAAGTTCAAGTATCTAAGGTAGTTACGATCTTCACACCTCCAGGCTGTGCAATTCCCAACTGAGTCTCCGTCTCTCATGGCGTCCCTAACCAGGTGTTGTCCATGCGTAGCTCGCGAGTCTTGGGAGTGGCCGCCGTCCTGTGCACGATCTCGTCAGCCTTGCTCGCCCAGGGCTGGATCGATCCGGTTCGACCGATTCCTCAGAACAACCCGCGGATCGAGCGGCTCCGCAGCACCGTCCAGGTCAGCATCAGCGGGCGGGTGGCCCGCGTGACCGTGGAGGAGTGGTTCCGCAACAACGGGCCCGTGCTCGATGAGGGGATGTACCACTTCCCCCTCCCGGGCGAAGCGGTGTTCTCGAGCTACTCCCTGTGGCAGGGCGATCAGGAGCTGCGCGGCGAAGCGATGGATGCGACGCAGGCGCGATCCATCTACGAGACGATCGTACGCCAGAAACGCGATCCCGCGCTGATCGAGCTCGAGGGCCAGGGACTGATTCGTGCCCGGGTCTTCCCCATCGCGCCTGGGGAGACGCGCAAAATCACGCTGAAATACACCCAGCTCCTCGACCGCGCCGGCGATGCCTGGCGGTTCCGCTACCTCGGCGACCGCAATCGCCAGAGCGCGCCGCGCAGCTTCCGGCTGGAAGTCGACAGCGCCGCCCGCTTCGGCGACCCGTATTCGCCCACGCATCAGGTGCAGGTCACACGCCAGGACAACCGCCTCGAAGTAACCCTTGGCGACAACGCCGCCGGTGGCGACTTCGAGTTATTCCTGCCGCTCGCCGGCGGACTGATTGGCCTGTCGCTCGTTCCCCATCACCCGGTGGGCGAGGACGGCTACTTCATGCTGCTGCTCGCGCCCGGCGCCGCGGCCGATGCCGCCGCGCTCAGTCGTGACGTCGTTGCGGTGATCGACGTGTCTGGCTCGATGTCCGGCGAAAAGATCCAACAGGCCAAGTCCGCGCTGATTCAGCTCCTGGGCTCGCTGCGCCAAGGTGATCGATTCCGGTTGGTCGCGTTCTCGGGCGGCGTGCGTCGCTACGCGGAAGGATGGACCGGGGTCACGAGCGATGCCCGTCGCGACGCGGAGAGCTGGATTCGGAGTCTCGACGCCGAGGGCGGCACCAACATCGCCGGCGCGCTGGCGGAGGCGTTCGCACAGTCTCCCGCCGAACAGTCGCTGGGCGTCGTTGTCTTCCTGACCGACGGCCAGGCGAGCACCGGCGAGACGGATCCGGAAAAGATCGCCGCAAGCGCCGAACAGGGGCGCGGGAAGTTCCGCGTGTTCTCGTTCGGCATTGGTGACGACGTGAATACGTTTCTCCTCGACCGCCTGACCGAGCGGGCCAGAGGCACGACCGAGTACGTCCGTCCCGGCGAGAACATCGAACGCGCAGTGGGGGCGCTGGCCGCCAAAGTGGCGAGCCCCGTGCTCACCGACGTCACGATTTCCGCGGGTTCGGGTATTGAGCTGTACGACATGCAGCCCGGCAGCCTGCCCGACCTGTTTGCCGGCGACGAGATGGTGGTGCTGGGGAGATACCGGGGAGCAGGGAGCGGGGAGCAGTCCGTGACCGTTCAGGGCCGGCGCAACGGCCGCCAAGAGGAGTTCCGTACGACATTCGGTGATCGTGAAAACGCCGACGCCCGCTACATCGAGCAGCTGTGGGCCGCGCGGAAAGCGGGCGCGCTGTCGCGCGATATTCGCCTGCACGGCCAGACGCGCGAAACGATGGACGCGTTGAAGCAGCTCGCGCTGCGGTATGGGATTCTTACCGAGTACACGTCCTATCTCGTTCAGGAACCGAACGTCGCGATGCGGCAGCGAGCCGCGGATAGCCTGATGCACACTGCGGCAGCGGCCCCGGTCGCTCAAGCGGGCGCGAGCTTCATTGGCCGCGCGGCGCAGGAGAAATCCATGGCCGATGCCGAGCGTCTTGACGCCGTCGCCGTGAGCACGACCGCCAATGCGTCGGCGTTTGATGAAATCCGCCGCGCCCGGTCGGGGATCAACCCCACGCAGCGCGCCGGGGGCCGGCTGTTCATCATGCGTGACAGCACCTGGACCGACCTCGGCCACAGCGATTCGCTGCACGTGGTCAGCATCGCTCCCTACAGCGCGGCGTACTTCGCCCTGCTGACGGCGCTCCCCGACCTGCGGGAAGCGGCCGCGCTCGAGCCGGCGGTGCTGGTGGCCGGACGGCACGTGAGCATCAAGATTGGGGCAGGTGGGAAGACGCAGTGGACCCCCGGCGAATTGGAGCGCCTGGTGAGAGAGTTTCGCGGATAAGGGCGTGCCTGACGACATCGCTGAAGTCTATCGCAGCACCTACGGCGCGCTCGTGCGCTTCCTGTACCGCAAGGTCTGGGACCAGGGGCGCGCCGAGGATCTCGCGCAGGAAGCATTTGCGCGCGCCCTGGTGCATCGACCGGAGAATACGCGCGGATGGCTCTTCGTGGTGGCGGCAAACATGGCGCGTGACGAGGCACGGCGGGCGGCGCGGGAGAAGCGGCACCTCACGCTGTTGAAGAGCGAGCCGGACGCCGTCCACAGCTCGCCGGAAGACGAGATCGATGCCGAGACCCGCAGCCGGCATGTGCGCGCGGCGCTCGACGCGCTGACGCCCCGCGACCGTGAGGCGCTGCTGCTCTGGGATGCGGGGATGTCGTACGATGAAATCGCCGCGCAGACCGGATTGGCACGGGGCGCCATTGGCACGACGTTGGCGCGGGCGCGCCGGAGATTGGTCGAGGCATATGACTCACGGGAAGGAGGACAGCATGTCGCACGTGGATGAGGGAACGCTGCACTCCTACCTCGACGGCGAGCTGTCTGCGGACGAGCGCGCGGCGGTAGAAATTCATCTCTCGCAATGCGCAACGTGTCGAGCGAGCCTGGCCGGGCAGCGGGCGTTGCTGGAGCGGGCCAGCGCGGTGCTGGGAGTGGCGCGGCCCAGCGAACGCCCCGCTCCACCGTTTGAACAATTGCGGCGCCAATCCAAGCGGTCGCCCTGGCGGGTGCGCCGATCGATCGCCTGGGCGGCTTCGATCGTGCTCGCCATCGGACTCGGCTACTCCCTCCGCGGTACAGCTCCGGAGGCTTCCCCTGAGGCTGATACTTTTGCGCTGCACGATCGGCGGGATGCGCCCGTGGCGCAGAGCCAGGGAGCGACCGAACAGCGGCAACTCAAGGCCCCTGCGGGTGCTCGCCGGCCCGCACCTACCGCCTCCGCTCCTTTTGCCACTCCCCGCGGTGACGAGGTGGCGCGCCAGAGGGAGTCGGATTCCGTCGTCGCGACAGTGGCGGTGCGCGTCGACTCGGTGTCCGCACTGGCCGCGTCACGTGGCCAGGCAGCGGCCCCGGCACCAAGACCCCTAGACACGATCCGCGGCCGAGTCTCCAATGTCGTGGCAGGTGCGGGCGAGCGGGAGCGGGTGGAGCTGGGCCAGCCCGCGATCAACGCGGCGAAGACCCGACAGCTGACCGCCGGCTCGTTGATCGTGATCAATCGCCAGGTTGCGCGCGCGCTGCTAGGGCAAGAGCCCGTCGGTCTCCCAGGCCTGACGCCGCGCAGCTTCCGCCGCACCCCCGACGGGACCGTGGTCGTCGAGCAGGCGCTCGACTCCTCGACATTGATTCAGATCTTCCAACGGCCGGCCAGCTCAGCGGCGCTGTCTGACTCAGTGTCGGGATATACGCGAGCATTCGCCTTCGCCCGGACGGATCGACTGCTCGCTCGGTATGTGGGAACGTTGCGGGTGGAGATCGCAGGTCCTGTCTCGCCAGACTCGCTCAACAAACTGCTCGAGCAGGTCGCGCCGCTGCCCTAAGACTCGCCGCGTCGCCAGCCGATCAGCTCGGCCACGACGCTGACGGCGATTTCTTCGGGCGTGACCGCGCCAATCGGCAACCCGATCGGCACACGCACTCGCCGCAGACCCTTCGCGGGAACACCCGCTGCTTTGAGCCCCTTCGTCACGACGATTTTCTTGCGCCGACTCCCGAGCAATCCGACGTACCCGGCAGGCGACGCGGCGACGCGGGCCAGAATCTCGGCGTCGTTGCGATGGCCGCGCGTCGCGATGACCACCGCATCCAGACGCGTCAGGGGGTAGCGCGCGAGGGCGCTTTCGACGTCGGCCGTGAGCACCGCCACGCCGGCGTCAAAACGGGACGCGTCGGCATATTCCGGTCGATCGTCGATTACGACGACGCGGAATCCCGCCGCCGCCGCCGTGCGCGCGATGGCCGCCCCAACGTGTCCTGCCCCAAACACCAGCACGTGCGGGGCTGGCATGAGCCGCTCCGATTCGAACGTCTTGAGCGGCCCGCTCGTCCACTCGGTCGCGGTCCGTACCAATCCCGATTCCGCGACCGCGGCCGCATCCAGCACGCGCAGGTAGCTGTCCTCAGCGATAAGCGGCTCGACGAAGATGTCGACCGTGCCGCCGCACGACAGGCCGAGATCGCCGGCAAGGTCGGCGTTCAGGTGGTGCGTCAGGAGCGTGGGACGGCCGCGGGCCTGGGCGTCCAGCGCCGCACCGATGACATCCGCCTCCACGCAGCCACCGCCGACCGATCCGATCAATCGTCCTTCGGAGCCCACCAGCATTTTGGTTCCAGCCGGAACGGGCGTCGAACCGCGCGCGCGCGCGACCGTCGCGAGCGCGCCAGTACCGCTATGGCGAATGAGGTCAGCCGCGGCCTGCCAGACGTTCATGCTAGAAAAACTAAGCTCCCGGGGTCGGATCTGCCCCGGACCGTTGGTACGTCGTGATCCGCGGGCGCTACGGTACCACCGTGATCTGTCCCGACATGCCGCTCCCAAACGCCGTTGAGTGCAGCGTGCAGTGATAGCGGAAGACGGTCGCGCTGGTCACGGTGGGAAAGGTCCGCGAGTGCGTGGTACCACCCGTCTGGTTTCCGGAGTTCCCCTGGCCGTCCTCGAATGTCACGTTGTGATCCGGCGATCCGTTTGCCCAGGTCCAGGTCACGGTTCCGCCACTCGTCACGGAGCCAGCCGACGGCGCGANNGGCGGGGGCGGCGGTGGTGGCGGTGGGCCGGGGGGAGGCGGTGGGGGAGGGCTACCATAACTTGTACTGTTCCCGCAGGCTGCTGACGCAATAATCGCCGCAATCGCAAGCAAACGAACCAACGGCATGAGGCCTCCATAGAGGGAGTAAGCGTGACAGTCCTACACCGATCTCCGTAAAACGAGTCCGGTGCAGTCGTAACGTGGTAGGGTGGCTGTGGGAACCGCCAGGCCGCTAGTGCTGCTCGCGCTCCAGCGCGTCAGCCGCAAGTCGGGGCGAGATGATGGGATATCGGCGCGCGAACCATGCCCACGACAAGAAGAAGAGACCACCGAAGAACAACGCCGTGCCGATCTCGGGCACACCAATTGCCGGCCCGGCGCCATGATTGATCGCCGGTATGACTTCGAGGTAGCGCTCGAGCCAGATGCCCGCGAGGCTCACGAGCGCAAAGCCCACCATGGTCGGCGCAAACAGTTTCGGTTTCACACCGAGCAGTCCGATGAATGGAATCAGGAAGACGAGCAGGAATACGGCGATGCCTACGGGCCGCCACGCGCCGTACAACCGGTAAAAGATGAAGTAGGTCTCCTCCGTCAAATTGCCGTACCAGATCACGAGGAACTGCGACCACATCAGGTACGCCCAGAAGACGGTGAACCCAAAGCACAGCTTGGCGAGGTCGTGCTGCTGGCGCGACGTGTAAATGCCGGCGAGGCCCATCGTGCTGCGCAACACGATGGAGAGCACCGCGAGCATCATCAGACCCGCGAGGAAACTTCCCATGAAATAAAACGCGCCGAACAAATTGCTGACCCATTTCGTCGACAGCGACATGATCAGGTCGTAGCCGAGCAGACTATATCCGAACGCGAACGCCAGGATCAAGAACGCGGCTTCGCGCGAAATACGGGCCGCATCATCGGTCCGGGCCACCGTCTCGCCGCCCAGCTCGCGCACATCGGGCGCGGTGTCGTGACGGACGAAGCGCCACGAGAGCCAGGAGAGAGCCACCAGGATCGCGCCGTTGCGCAGGAAGAACCATTTGCTCGTGAGCCACCAGCCGATCTCGGGCCGGGGTTCATGAATCCACGTGAAGATGTACTGCCGGCCGATGATCAGCCCGATGTAGAGGAGCACGGCGACGGTCGTGAACGCGGCGCCCGCTTCGGCGAAGCGGATGATGACGCCCGACCAGTGGCCCTTGGCGAGCTTCTGCGTGGCGGCGAAGACGACCATGCCCTGCGCCAGACCCACCCAGAACACGAAGTTCGCGTGGTATGCCCACCACGTCCGCTCGGGATGAGCGCCGCGCACCCCCAGGACGAGCACGATGCCGCCGAGGATCGCCGCGATCGCCCCGAACAGCGCGAAGCGCGCGACAGGCGCCTGACGCGCCTTTTGCGCGAGGTCCGACCGGCTCACGGTCGCGGTGGTCACTGACCGCCTCGGGCGTTCAGCTGCAGGTTGCGCACGTAGTTCACCACATCCCAGCGATCGCTGCCGTGAATCTTGTCGCCGTAGCGCGGCATCAAACCGCGGCCCATGCGCAGCGCTTCGACGATCATCCCGTAGATCGCGCCGTCTGTCATCTTCGGCCGCGTGGGGTCGACGAGCGACGGAACGCCCGGGAACGGGCCGCCACCCGCGAGCGACACCGGACCGTTGCCCTGCCCCTTTTCACCGTGGCACACCAGGCAATAGGTCTGATAGACCCACTGCCCGCGATTGATCGACTCGGCCGTGCGCGTCCGCGGGTTCGTCAGCCGGTCGGCCGTCTCGCGCGTGAGCGGCAGCTCACCACCCGAAATCGGGACCGCTCCCGCGACGGGCGGAATGGGACGGGCATACGGCTTGATGTTGCGCTGATGTCGCATCGTGGCAAACCAGCCGACTTTGTGCACGACGGTGTCGGGATTGCAACCAAGGGCGGCAATTGCGACAAGAGCGGCAACGGCGGCGCGCAGTCTACCCACGACGCACCTCTTCCGCGCCGGCGTCGCGCAACAGCGATTCGGCCTTTGCGACCTTGTCGGCTCCCGCCGGGACGAAGATGCCAAAGCGATCGTTCGTGAAGCGCGGATCGTACAGGATCGTCCCCACCCGTCGTGCCGCGAACACGGTGTTGAAGAGGATGCCGAGGATCGTGGAGAGCGCGCCGAACAGAATCGTCATCTCGAACATGATGACGACGTACGGCGGGATTGACCCAACCGGCTTGCCCCCGACGACGATGGGCCAATCCGCCGACATCCACAGCGTCAGCCACGCCCCGACGCTGCACCCGGCGATGCCGCCGACCAGCGTGAACATGCGGACCGGACTCACCGCCTGGCCGAGGGCGTCCTCGATTTCGTGGCGCGGGATCGGCGAGTACACGGTGAAGTCGGTATGCCCGGCCCCGCGCAGCTGCTTAATGGCCGCGAGCGTCGTGTCGAGGTGCGGAAAGACCGCGAGCACGCCGGGCGTCGGCGGCGGGCGGAAGAGATCGTTGAGCGGCTTGGGGAGCGCCATCATACGCGCGCCTTCGCCGCCTTACTCCGTGGCGGCGCGAG
>WNFM01129040.1_pt1 | contig 11687 bp, 14 predicted proteins | sample 5400271 | NCBI WGS metagenome assembly WNFM01 (sample SAMN13153352, study PRJNA577476) | soil metagenome | isolation source: 60 cm saprolite on Douglas fir-dominated hillslope | place: USA:California | collected 2013-09-17 | reverse complement strand
CATCGAGTGTGTCGGTGTCGTCGAGGCGCTTGGATCGGGCGTTGCAGGTCCTGCACCTGGCACGCGCGTCGTTCTTCTGAACGTCTGGGGTTCGTGGCGTGAACTCATCGTGAGCCCAGCGGAACGGGTCATACCCGTACCTGGCGATCTCTCGGACGAGGACGCCGCGCAAGCTTTGGTGAATCCAGTTACAGCCTGGGTGATGACCATGGTCGAGCACGATCTTAAGCCGGGCGACTGGTTGGCCCAGACCGCCGCCGGTTCGACGGTGGGCCAGCTTGTGCTGCAACTCGCTCGTTCGGAACGCTTCCGCACGGTGAATATCGTGCGCCGTCGCGCGCAGGTTCCAGACATCAAAGCACTTGGTGGTGACGTAGTGATCACCAGCGAGGACAATGATTGGGGCACGCAACTCGCGACAGCAAGCGAGGGAAAGGTGCTATCTCGAGCGATCGATTGTGTCGCCGGCAGGACCGGAGCGACGGTTGCGCGGCATCTCGCGCCTGGTGGCCGTATGCTGGTCTACGGGGCATTGTCCTCACACAGGCAAACCGATCCTTCGGCATTTGAGATGCCAGTCTTCGCACCGAGGCTGATTTACAGTGCGGCGGCCGTGCAAGGCTGGTACCTCCTCCATTGGCTCGAAGTGACACCGCTCGCTGAGAGTGGCGCCATCTCCGCCAAGGTCCTCGACCGTCTGGCGTCCGGCGCGCTGCGCCTCCCGCCCGCGAAACGTTATCGGCCACAGAACATTGCGGATGCCCTGCGCGACGCGGATGGGGCACCGCGCGAAGGCAAGCCATTGCTTGATCTTGGCAGCTGGGCTGCAGAATAAAGGATCGTGCTGTGACCGATTCGGCGCACTTTAAAAGCGGAGAGCTTCAAGTAACCAATAGCGACATTAAGCGGTTCGCGACCGACTTCGATCCACAGCCGTTCCATTTGGACGAAGCCGCCGCGGCGGCATGGCGGTGGCCCAGGCCTGGCACGCGGTGCGCGAAACGGCCGACACCTTGAAGAAGGAAGGCGTCGAGGTGTTCATCAAGCGTTCGCTGGCCTCTGGCTTTGCCGGTATCGACAATCCCTGTTCTGTCGCGACAACACCACAATGTTGCCCGGCGACGCCAAGAAGGTGACCGAGAAGATCGTCAAGGCGATGTGCGGAAATGCCGGAGCGCTATTGACTCTCCATAACAGAACTACTATTGTTCGGTTATGGCAGCAAACAGTCGAATGGCGAGCGCAGTTCAGGTACTGTGTTTCCTGGCTCGCGCGGGAAAAGACGGAACCAACTCCGAGAGAATCGCTGAGAGTCTCCGTACCAATCCTGTTGTTGTCAGACGCCTTCTCAAGCATCTCGAACAGAATGGAATGGTCGAGGTTCGTCAAGGGAAGGACGGCGGCGTTCGATTGCAGCGGTCCCCGAAGGAGATAACTCTGGATCAGGTTTATGACGCGGTCGAGGGCAGTGGTGAAATCTTCGCTCTACGTTCGGGGGGTAATCCTAATTGCGCCGTAAACCGGAGCATGGAAGGTGTTCTGAGGCCGGTCTTCGACGCGGCCAATTCGGCGCTGCGAACGACGCTGAGCAAGACAAGGCTATCAAGCTTGACGAGCAGGATTCAGTAGTTTTTTTCGCGAAGAACAAAACATAACATGTTATGTTTTGTTCAGGGAGGTACAACGATGGTTGGCAGACTTGAAGGCAAGCATGTTCTCATTACGGGTGGCGGTTCAGGCATGGGCCTCACCAGTGCGCGGGACTTCGCGAAGGAGGGCGGTCGCGTCGCGATCTGTGGGTGGAACCCGGACACGTTGAAAAAGGCGCGATGCCATGTTGGTGACGAGATCGATCGGGGAGGACCACATGTCTAAGGGATACTGGGTAGGAGCTTATCGTTCTATTTCGGACCCGACTGCGCTCGCCTCCTACGCGAAACTCGCTGGACCGGCGGTCGAGGCAGCAGGAGGTCGCTTTCTGGCGCGAGGCGGCGCCGTCAAGACGCACGAAGCGGGCGTGAATGAGCGAACTGTGATCGTCGAGTTTGCGAGCTTCGAACTCGCCCAGGCTGCCTATGAATCTAAGGCGTATAAAGAAGCCTTGGCTGCGCTCGGCGGCGGCGCGGTCCGGGACGTCAGGATCGTCGAAGGAGTCGACTAAAACGGCGTTCGCCGTCGTCGATCTGTTCGCTGTCTGCTTCGAATGAATTGGGTCGGCGTCCGGCAAGCGTAGACCTCTCAGCCGAGTCCCGCTCACGTGAGGGCAGCACGCGATACCTCATCACGAAGGGGACCCACCTCGCTAAACATACGGAGACACTATGCTATCTCATACGACTTCCGGGATTTTCGTTATCGGGGGCACGGGAGCCCAAGGCCTCCCCGTCATTCGTGGTCTGGTCGCGGATAAAAAATACTCCGTTAAAGTTCTCACACGTGACACGACATCTTGGCGAGCCAAATCCCTCCTCGCGCTGAGCGCAGCATTTGCCGATGACGAACCCCGAGGCGACATCGAGCGGCGCCAGCTTGACCTTCGCAAGGAAGATCACGGCCGAGAAGCGGGTCTTGAGGCGCCCCCCGGGACGACGAGTCCAAGTGGGCGGCGGCTCGTGCGAATCGCTCCCGATTCACCGAAGCCGCGGCTGCGGCGAACAAACGGGACCGGGGCCTCGAGGCGCGAACGCGGAAGCCGATCGCCACAGCGTAGACGTCGGTCGCATTGATTCTCCAACATGACTCGGGAGAAAGAACTATGAGAGAGAACCTATGACAACAGTCACGCATGAAATTGACGGCGGTGTGGGTATCGTGACCCTCGCTAAGCCACCTCACAATCTGATCGACGGTGTGATGATCGACGATCTTATGGCCGCTTATGAGAAGGTCGTCGCCGATGGCTGCAGGGCCATTTTGCTGCGCAGTTCGATGCGCCATTTTAGTGCGGGTGCGCAGCTGGACTCATTCGGTACCACGACTGTGCTGCATACCGATCAAGCGCGCCTTACGGAATTTTGGGACGCGCTGGAGGATGTGCCTGTTCCAACGGTGGCGGCTGTCCACGGAGGCGTTTTGGGGGGCGGTTTGGAATTGGCGCTTACCTGCGACCTGATTATCGCCGCCGACACCGCTTTCCTCGGCCAGGTCGAAATGATCGTCGGCTTGCTGCCGTTGCTTGGAGGCACGCAGCGCCTCGCGCAACGCTGCGGATATGCCCGTGCCAAGGAGATTGCCTTGCTTGGGCGCAGGCACACGCCGGAGGCTTTTGAGCGATGGGGGATTGTCAATTTGGTCGTGCCGGAGGCCGAATTGCCGGCGGCGTCGATGGCGATGGCTCGCCAGTTGGCGGCGGGTCCGACCCTCGCACTCAAGGGCATAAAAAGGCAGGCTAATCTGGCGGCTCGCGGTGGCCTGTCACTCGCGGACTCGAAGCAGGTCGAACTCAATGAAGCTGCCTGGAATACGGCTGACCGGGACCGCGGCATATCCGCGTTTTTCGCGACAGGTCCGGCGTCCGCCGTTTTCAAGGGGGACTAGCAATGTCGGCTCCTTTGGACGGATTGCGCGTAGTCGATTTTACCCGGGTGCTTGCCGGGCCCCATTGCACCAAAGCCCTTCGGGATTTGGGCGCCCAGGTAATCAAAATTGAACCGCCTTCCGGCGACATAGTTCGAATCGGACTTCCTCACGTCGGCGACATGGGTATGTACTTTGCCCAGCAAAATGCGGGCAAGCGTAGCCTCAGTCTCGATCTGAACTGGTCGGAGGCGCGCGAGGTTGCCGTCGAGTTATGCAAAACAGCGGACGTAATCGTCGAGAATTTCCGGCCTGGTACGCTGAAACGCTTCGGTCTTTCGTACGAGGATGTTCGCCAATTCAATCCGAACGTCGTCTATGCCTCGCTGAGCGGCTATGGACAATCGACATCGTGGAGTAATCGTCCGGCCTTCGCGGTCACTGTCCAAGCGGAAACCGGGTTAACCTCAATCGTCGAGGAGCATTTCGGTGCCGCGCTGTCGGAACCGATGAATGACGCTTGCAGCCACGCAGATATATACACCGGGCTTCAGGGTGTTATCGGGATTCTTGCGGCCCTCCAGCATCGCAATCGGACCGGTGAGGGGCAGCATATAGACGTCTCGATGGCGGCAACGATGCTATCGGTGAACGAGCGTGCCGGTTCTCAGTTGTCCGGTATCGACGTCGACGGCGAGCCGATCGCGCTGTCGGCCAATGAGGCTCATATTTTCAAGATGCCGGACGGCAATCGGCTAACGATTGCGGCAAGCCCGATCTTTTCGCCGATGTTCGCGCGCTATTGCGCGATGATGAGGCGGAATGATCTGTTGGGCGATCCTCGCTACGCGACGGCCAATCTCCGGCGCAAGCATCTGAGTTCCTTGCTGGAAGAGGTGCGCGTCTGGTTGATGACCTTCACGGACTTGCAGGAGTTGCAGGCTCAAGTCAGCGAAGCCGGCCTTGCCTGCGGCGTGATCCGAACCGTGAACGAGTTCGCCAAATCGGATTGGGTCAAGGAATGGGGGGCGGTTGTCGACGTCGACGACAGGTCGGGCGGCACGACTCGCATGCCCGGCAATCCGTGGCGCTTCAGCCGATCGACGCTTCCGCCGCCCGGCATCCCCGCCTTTCAGGGGGAGCATAACGAGGAGATCCTCGCGGAAAGCAATGTGCCGGCCGATCGCATCAAGGATCTGCAGGCGCGCAAAATCCTTCTGAGCCGTCGCAATCCGCTCGGAGGGTACGACTAAAAGTGGAGCAAACGGGGGCGAGTGGTTAGTCCTCGTCCTCGTTTAAGCCAGAATGGCGGCCAGAACCAAATGGATCTGCAGCGAGGAAATTTCGGGCGGTCTTGTCGTAACGCGTTTCACTCGCGCCGATGTGATCGTGGCTAAAATGTATGTCCACTGAGGACGGTTGAATGAAGCGCGTGGAAATAACTTCATACGGCGTGCCGGAGCACGTGGCACATTGCGTCGAGGCGCCGGACGTGGGGACGCCGGCGGCCGGAGAAGTTACCTTTGAGGTCTTGGCAACTCCAATCAATCCGGCGGACGTGATGTTCTGCGCTGGCGGATACCGACTGAAGCCACCTTTGCCTGCCACGCCAGGCGCTGAATGCGTCGGAAGAGTTCTGGCAATCGGCGACGGTGTGTCTCACGTCGCGCCCGGTGATTTGGTCATCAACTTGCAGCGTGAGAACTGGGCTCAGCGGCGCCGCGTCAAGGGCGACGACGTGATTTGTCTGCCGACGGGCATCGACTTGAAACAGGCAGCGATGATCCGCATCAACCCGCCCACTGCTCACCTCATGTTGACCGACTTGGTCAACCTGCGGCCAGGAGAATGGGTGCTGCAGAACGCGGCCAACTCCGCCGTTGGAAGGTTGCTGATCCGCTTTGCCCGGGCGCGCGGACTGCGCACAGTCAACGTTGTCCGTCGTGAAGCTCTGTTCGCGGAGCTCAAGACTCTGGGTGCCGAGGTCTGCCTGATCGATGGGCCTGACCTGCCCTCTCAGGTGTCGTCGGCCGTCGACGGAGCGCCAATCAGGCTGGCTCTCGACGCGGTTGCCGGCCAGGCCACACAGCGTTTGGCCGCTTCCATTGCCGACGGAGGGACGGTTTGCAACTATGGGGCGATGACAGAGGCGGAAGTCACCGTAGCTTATTCAGATCTGATTTTCCGTGGTGTCAGCGTGGTCGGCTTCATGCTCGGGCGAGCCCTCGCCAGGCGCTCGTTGGCGGAAGTCCGTGCGCTCTATGCCGAGATCGCCGGCCAGGTGTGCACTGACGGCTTGCAGGCCCCTGTTGAAGCTATCTACCCCATCGAGGAAATCGACGCCGCACTGGCGCACGCTCAGCGTCCTGCGCGAGGTGGAAAAATCCTGGTCGCCCCCAATGGCGTCATCTGATCGGACGCGAGCTTCCAACGAGGACTCGGCTATCGTCGGCAACCGATTGATGTTCGCACGAGGAATGGGCACATATGCGCATAGTTTTTCTGCTGCGCCTAGGTAGCGTTTGCGTGGGCGCGCTCTGAAGGAAGATGCAACAGGGGTATCTGGTGATGCGACTAAAGGGAAAGAACGCGCTCATAACGGGCGGCAACAGCGGCATCGGTCTCGCCACTGCAAAGCGATTCGTCGAGGAGGGGGCAAGGGTGCTGATTACGGGGCGAGATGAGAAAACGCTCGCCTTTGCGGAATCTTCACTTGGGTCTTCCGCAATTTCGATCCGAGCCGACGTCGTCGATGCGGACGCTCGCGCTCGCGTCATTGCCGCGGCCAAGGAGAACTTCGGAAATCTCGATATCGTTTTTGCCAATGCCGGCATAGCCAAATCGACTACGTCCTCGATCGTGGATACGCCCGAAGATATCTACGATGAGGTCTTGAAAACAAATGTGACCGCTGTCTTCCTGACGATACAGGGCGCGCTCCCTTTGCTTAGAGACCGCGCATCGATCATTCTGAATAGTTCGGTCGCCGCAAACGCCGGTTTTCCCGGTTCAGGTGCCTACCCCGCGAGCAAGGCCGCTGTGAAGGCTATGGCACACTCGCTTGCGTCCGAACTCGCTCCTCGACGGATCCGGGTCAACTGCGTCGTTCCTGGAGTCATCCGCACTCCCGTCTGGAATCGAGGGCGCTCTCCAGAACAAGGAGAGGCGCGAGTGAAGCAGATGTTGAAGAAGGTGCCGTTCGGAGAAATTGGCGAGGCCGAGGATGTCGCGAACGCGGTATTATTTCTCGCCTCCGACGAGTCGCGGTACATCACGTCGACGGAAATAACTATCGATGGCGGGTTCTCCGGATCGCACGGTGCGGTCTGAACGTCATACCCCATTGCTTGCTTGGGTCACGGGCGACGCTTATCCGAAGGCAACCGAAACGTAATGTGAGCGGCGCGCTATCGTTATCGGCCGGTTATCGGTTTGACCATCATAGCGACACCACGGCAAACAAATGGACTGCATTTATGAAAGCGTTTGAAAGCCTCCCTCCCGGAGCAGGAGCTATCGAATGACCGTTTCCTTCGAACCCAACATCAAGAATGCGTCGGCTCGAGATTCCGAGACTCTACGTTGCGAGCTTATAGGAACGCCGGGATCACCCTATTCGGTCAAGCTGAGGGCAATCCTTCGGTACAGGAGGATTCCTTTCGACTGGATCATTCGAGCTCCGCAATTCGAAGCGGATCCACCTCCTATCAGGCCGCTCCTAGTTCCGCTTCTTCGATTTCCAGGCGAGGCGACCTACCATATTGACACGTCTCCAATCGCGCACGCGCTGGAGGTCCGCTATCCGGGCGGACGTTCGATCATTCCAGAAGATCCGGCATTAGCGTTCTTAAATTCCCTCTTTGAGGACTTGGCCGACGAGTGGATCACAAAGATGATGTACCACTACCGATGGTCGTATGCCGACAATATCGCCTATTGCAAATCCTGGATAGCAAGCGACCTTCATCCCGAGGATGATGCAAAAAAAAGGGCGCAAGTCGCGGAGATGCTGGCAATTCGGCAAATCGATCGCATGGAGATGGTCGGCTGCACACCTGAGAACGGCCCGGTGATCGAACAGGGTTTTGGCCGGGTGATCGCTGCTCTGACGTCACACATCGCGGAGGGCGGACCTAACTATCTGTTTGGCACCCGTCCGGCCCTCGCGGACTTTGCGATGTTCGGTCAACTGCTGCAACTCGCGACCGATCCGGTGTCAGCGGCGATCATGCGACGGGATGCGCAGGATCTATTTGATTGGCTTCGCCGCCTCGACGATGCTTCCGGCGTCAACGGCGCCTGGGAGTCGTCGCGAGACGTCCTCGATTGGCCGGTCGTTCGAAGCCTCGCGCAGATCGCGGGCGACAGCTACCTTCCATATCTGAGCGCCAACAGTGCTGCATTCGAGGCAGGCCAACCGTCGTTCGAGGTCCAGCTTGGTGGCCAGAGGTTCGCGCAGCCCGTTTTCAGATATCAGGTCAAGCGTTTTAGGCGCCTACGCGACGCGTTCTCCGCCTTGCAGCGCGATGCCCGGGGCCGGGTCGAACCTCTGTTGCGTGATACGGACTGTCTCCAACACATCGTTTAAGGAAAAGCGGCCATACTTCTGAAGGTGAGACGATGCTTCTCTGCGATTTTGTGACCAATCATTCTCGACGCAAGCCCAGCGAGGTCTTCGCGCGTCAGGGATCGCGGCAAATAACGCTTGAAGAAGCGGCCGAACGGATTGATCGGTTTGCGGGAGCGTTGATCGGAGAGGGGGCGGTCGTCGGCGACCGTATAGGCTATCTTTCAAAAAACGATATAGACATGGCCATCATGTTCCTGGCCGCAGGGCGCGTCGGGGTAGTGGCTGTGCCTCTGAACTACAGACTGTCCGCCGCCGAACTGAGCGCAATCGTGAGCGACGCCAAAATCAAACTGTTCTTTGCCCATTCGGCATTCCTGTCCGTCGCAGACGCTTTCCGGTCCGAGCAGCCTAAGGTAGCACGTTGGATCGCGACAGACACACAGGGCCGCTCAGGCTGGACCGATCTGGAATCATGGTTCGATTCTCATCCCCCACTGTCTAGCGATCATCCCAGGCCTGATGTCAGCAACGTCGCGTGCCAGATGTACACGAGCGGAACGACGGGGCGAGCAAAGGGCGTGATGATCACGCACGCCAACTATCACGCGAGTGTTTCGCAAGTCGTTTCCTGCCTGGAGCACAGGCCATCCCTGGGCGAGGCCACGCTGCTTGCCATGCCGCTCTTCCACGCCGGCGGGATGCAAGTGCTGACGTTGGCCGCGTACCTAGGTCTTACATTGGTGATACACGCGGACTTCGACTCCCGGATTGTGGTCGAGAGTCTCGTCGAGAATCGAATTGCGATTGCTCTGTTCGCTCCGACGATGATTAGCTTCCTTTTGAATGAGATCGGTGACGTCGCAGAGCGTGACTGGAGCGCTCTAAAGACGATCATGTATGGGGCATCTCCGATAGACAAGCCGCTCCTTCTCCGCGCGATGGAAGTTTTCGGTTGCGATTTCTATCAATCCTATGGGCTGACAGAAACAACAGCGACGGTGACCATGCTCGATGCGTCAGCACACGCTCGGGGCTTGCGCGACAAGGCTTCCGAACGTCAGTTGGCTTCGGCCGGACTTCCGGTCTTTGGAACGGAATTGCGTGTCACGGATCGGAACGGCGTCCCCGTTTCGTCCGGAATGTCAGGAGAGGTCAGAGTTCGCGGTGCTCAGATCATGCTGGGTTACTGGAAAATGCCCGATGAGACTGCCGAAGTCTTGGCGGACGGCTGGTTTCGAACCGGCGATATCGGCCGGATCGACGAGCATGGTTACCTGTTCATCGAAGATCGGCTGAAGGATGTCATCGTGTCGGGTGGGGAAAACATTTCCTCCAAGGAAATCGAGTCGGTTCTGATCGAGCATCCGGCAATATCGGATGTTGCGGTCGTCGGCATACCGGACTCACGGTTCGGCGAAGCGGCTTTAGGCTGCATTGTCCTTGCCGCAGGTGCGTCAACACCGTCTCTGGACGATCTTGTCTCGTTCTGCCGGCAGAAGCTTGGCGGCTACAAAATTCCGCGTCGATTTGTGTTCGTGCCGGACCTCCCGCGAAATGCGACGGGCAAAGTGCTGAAGAGAGAATTGAGATCCAAGTTTCGAGATACTCACGACAACTTGAAGTGACGTCGCCGCATGGATCCGATCACCCACCGTGAACGAACCCTGTGCCTGTCGCAAATTAAATCCGGGCATATCGATGATGGAGTCCGCCCAAGATTGGGCGACAAAGAATGTGTCCGGCGCGATCGACGGCGCGCGAGACCGGTGCATCTTTCTCCAGGGATAGATGTGTGCGGGTCCCATTGTAATATTTCATGTAACAGAGCAGTAAGTGACGGAGGTGGCGTTCGCTGAATACAATGACGTGGTCAAGGCATTCCCTGCGGATCGAACCGATCAGCCTTTCAGCATATCCATTTGCCAAGGGGAGCGCGGCGACGTCGGGACCGACATGATGATTTCTGTTCAGCCTGACGGCGACAGTTGGAAGGTGACGATCGTGCAAGAAGGATCAGTGGATGATGCCGACCGTCGGGAAATGGTGGAGCAGATCGCTGCGCGCCTCAAAGCTGAATATGATTTGAAGGGCTAGTGCCGGGTCGATGTCACTGTCAAATCAGGCTTTGACGATGACGGACAAATGATAGGAACCGCGGATCAGGGCCTTCTTAGAGCGCGCCCAAGCCGCTACAACTTCGCAGATCAACAGAGGAAATACGCATGGATTTAGGTCTGAGAGGAAGAAGTGCTGTCATACTCGGGGGAACGCGCGGGATTGGACGCTCGATTGCGAGCACGCTTGCCGGCGAAGGCGCCGGTGTGGCCATCTGCGCTCGCAATGCAGATCAGGTTAGGGACGCTGTTACCGACTTGCAAAAACTTGGTGTGCGGGTGGCCGGAGCGTCCGTCGATATCACCGATGGCGCCGCGCTGAAATCATGGATCGCCAACGCCGCTCAGGAGCTAGGTGGCATCGACATGCTGTTTTCTAACGCCGGCGCCATGGCGCAAGGTGGTGATGCCGCGTCATGGGAGCAGAACTTTCGACTTGACGTGTTGGGCGCTGTCAACGCTTTCGAGGCCGCCTTTCCTTTCCTCGAAGCAAGCGGCGAGAAGAACGGCGACGCAGCATTTGTCATCATTTCATCGATTGCCGCGGCACAGGCAGACACCGCCAGTTCGTATGGTCCGGTCAAAGCGGCACTGGTTCACATGGCTAAGGGACTTGCGCGACAGTACGCCCGCAAGAAAATCCGGGTAAACGTCGTTTCTCCAGGCACTGTCTATTTTAAGGGTGGCGTCTGGAACAACATCGAGCAGAACATGCCCAAGCGATACGAAGAGGCGCTCGCGCGCAATCCGACGGGCCGCATGGCTACGCCGCAGGAGATTGCCAACGCGGCAGTGTTCTTGGCGAGCCCGGCCTCCTCGTTTACGACTGGTTCAAATCTGGTCGTCGATGGAGCGATCTCAAACCGTGTGAATTTTTGAGGGCTGAGTCTAGAGAGCTGTCCTCGCCTGGCCAAACCGAAAAGCGCGCCTTCACGCTGGAGCCTTCCGCACCCCCGAGAGATGTTCGCAATGCAGCTTGCCCCGCTCACATTCAAATCCATTCGAGCGAGAGCGGTCGTTCTCAAGCTGAAGCGTCCGGTTGTCGCGCGGATCGCCACCATCACCGACTGGCCGCTGATCCTGATCGACCTGATCACTGAAGAAGGCATCGTCGGGCGGAGCTATCTTGAGCCCTACACCATCAAGACGATGCGCTATTTGATCCCGGCCCTGCAAGATTTTGGCACTATGCTCAAGGGGCGGCGCGTCGCGCCGGTAGAACTCTACGATCTCGCACGCAAGTCGCTGCACTTTGTAGGCTATCAAGGGCTCTCCATGATCGCGGTGTCCGGGCTGGATATGGCGGCCTGGGATGCTCTGGCAAAGGCGAGTGGCGTGCCGCTTTGCGTTCTGTTGGGCGGGTCTGTGGGGCCGGTGAAGGCATACAACAGCAACGGGTTATGGCTTCAGGCGCCGGAGGTCGTGGCAGCGGACGCGATCGTGTTGCGCGATGAAGGAGGTTTCACCGCGCTGAAGCTCCGGCTTGG
>WNFM01153181.1_pt1 | contig 11689 bp, 10 predicted proteins | sample 5400271 | NCBI WGS metagenome assembly WNFM01 (sample SAMN13153352, study PRJNA577476) | soil metagenome | isolation source: 60 cm saprolite on Douglas fir-dominated hillslope | place: USA:California | collected 2013-09-17 | reverse complement strand
GTCGGCGAGCGCTGGACTCTGTTGATCCTGCGTGATGCGTTCTTCGGCGTGCGCCGGTTCAACGACTTCCATGCGCACCTGGACGCCCCGCGCACCGTGCTCAGCACCCGGCTGCAAGGTTTGGTCGACACGGGCGCGCTGGAGCGGCGGCCCGATCCGCAACATGCGGGCCGGTCGCTGTACGAGCTCACCCCGGCCGGCCGGGCGCTGTGGCCCGCCATATATGCCCTCGGCGCCTGGGGCGCCCGGTATGCCTGCGGCGACGACGGGCCACGGGTGTTCTTCCGACACGAGGTGTGTGGGCAGCCGCTCGCCGACACCGCCCGGTGCGAGACCTGCGGACGGGTCCCCGACCCCAGCGAGGTGATCATCAACCCGCTGAACCCGGCGATGCTACCAGCGCGGCGCGATCCCGTCGCCCGCGGGCTGGCCCGGCCGCACCGGCTGCTCGACCCGCTCCCACCAGTCGAGGCGGGCATCAGATGAGCGGGCCGCAGCCGCTGCGGGGGCGCACCGAACCGCTCAGACGCGCACTGGCCGTGCTGCGCCGGGCCCGGCAGCACGACTCAGGCGGCCTGCTGCTGGTCACCGGGCCGGCCGGCATCGGCAAGACCGCCCTACTGGCCGAGACCATCCGCCAGGCGCGGGCGATGAGCTACCGTGTCGGTAGCAGCAAATGCGACGCCATCGAGCAGATCTGGCCGGCCGCACCCGTCGTGGCCGCCCTGCGGCAAGGCCACGAACCCCTACTCGCCGCCGCAGACTACGAACAGGTGCACCGGCTCACAGAGCAGCCGCTGCTGCTAGCCGAGCGGGTCGCCGCCCATCTGGAACAGGTAGCAGAGCGTGGCCCGCTCATGATCGCCGTCGACGACATGCAATGGGCCGACCGGGTCAGCCGTTTCGTGTTGCACACCCTCCTGGCACGGTCCGTCGGCCTGCCCATCGTGCTCGCGCTAGCCGGGCGCGATCCGGCGATCGCCAGCGAAATGGCGCTGCCCGAAACCGACGCTGTCGAGCACCTGTCGCTGGATCCGCTCGGCTTCGCCGACGTCATCGCGGTGGCCCGCGACCGGCTGGGCCGGATGCCCGACGAGTCCACCTCGCGCCTGCTGAGAACCGCAGACGGCAACCCGTTCTTGATCATGCAGCTCATCGAGGGGCCGCACGGGACTGCAGCGCCCGCGGCGGGATTCGCCGTGACGGTCCACAACCGACTCCACGCCCTCGACCAATCAGCCGCCGCTTTGGTCCGGCTGATCGCCGTGGCGGGGCGGCCGGTGCCGCTCGCGGACCTGCCGTCGCTTTCCGGCAGCGTGGACGCCGAGGCACTCAGCCGAGCCGTAGCATCGGGACTCCTCGACGCCCGCGACGGCACGATCACCTTCCGCCACGACCTGGTCCGCGAGGCGGTCTACACAGGCATCGGCGACGCCGAGCGCCGACAGCTGCATCAGCGGCTGGCCACGTACCTGATCACTGCCGGCTCCGATCTGCTGGCCGTCGCCGTCCACGCCCGCGCGGCGGCGTACGCCGGCGACACCGCCAGCGCCCACGTCCTCCTGCAGGCCGCGGAGAAGCTCGCGACAGTCAGCGCCGAAGACGCCGGGGAGCTGGCCATGCTCGCGTTCCGGGTGCTGCGGCCCGCCCATCCGCGCTGGCTCGCCGTCGGCCGGCGATGCCTTGCCGTTCTCGCTCGCACGCAGCGAGCGGCCGACGCCCTCGCCATCGCCGACGTGCTCCTGGCCCGCGTGGATGACGGCGACCTCGCCGGGCAGATCGAGACCGACAGCGCCCGCGCGCTGTGGCTAGCCGGACGCCCGGATCAGCTGATCGAACGCATCGACGGCGGGCGACGGCGCACCGAACTGCAGCCCGCCGTCGCGGCCCGGCTGACGTCAGCGCGGGCCCTCGCGCGTACCAGAACGACCGTGGGCGCCATCGCGGCGGCCGAAGCGAGCGCAGCGCTGGACCACGCGCGGACCGTCGCCGACATGGAGGCACTGGAGCTGGCACTGCAGGCGGCCGGGGAGGCGGCCAAGAACGAGGGCCGCCACCATGACGCGCTGCGTCATTTCCGGGAGCTGCGCGCACGCAGCGGCGCATCGTATCTCGCTGAGGAGATCATGGCCTTGCAGCTGGTGGACCGCTATGACCACGCGCAGGCGCTGCTTCAGCACGCTCACGCCGACGACGCCGGACATATCGAAGCCGCCCTGCCGTCGCTGCTGTACGCCCAGCTGTGGCAGGACTTCAACCTCGGCCGGCTTGACGAGGCCGAAGCCGGCGCGCAGACCTTGATCGACCTTGGCCAGCAGATCGGCACCAACATGCACGCCCTGGAAGCGATCATGATCCGAAGCGCGGTGTCGGTGCTGCGCGGCGATCCGACGACCGCCGCCCTACGCCTGCAAGCGGCTGCCACTCTGACCAGCGCCGACGACAACATCCGCCTGCCCGGCTTGACCCTGATGCGGGGTTGGCTCGCAGCCGTCAACGGCGATATCGAGACCGCCCTTTCCACGCTGCGACCGATGCTGTTCATGGCGCGCGAGTCGCGAACCTACTGGGCCTGGTGGCCTGGTTGGATGAGCGTGTTCTTCCAGATCGGGCTCGCGGCCGGTGATGCCGATTTCACCGCTGAAGCCGTCGCGATTGCCGAACTCGGGGCCGAACGCAATCCCGGCGTCGCAAGTTTCGAGGGACTCGCGCTGAATCTGCGCGCCCGACTTGACGCAGATCTAGGGCAACTCGCCGACGCCGCGAAGATGCTCCAGACCAGCCCGCGCCCGGCGTTGCGCGCCCTCGGCGCGGAAACCTACGGGCATGCGCTGCTGGCCGCCGGGGACCGCAAGGCCGCGCTGCTCCAGCTCGATCAGGCGTGGGACGAGTACGACCACATGGGCGCCTGGGCCGGGCGTTCCGGCGTTCAGCGCCTCATGCGCGAAGCCGGCGCCCGGCCGGAGAAGTGGACGGCGAATCCAGAGGCGACAAAGACCGGCTGGCCGTCGTTGAGCGAAGCGGAGCGGCGGGTAGCCACGCTCATCGCCGCTGGGCACACGAACAAATCAGCTGCGAAAACGCTGGGCGTGTCCGTCAACACCGTCGGCACTCAGCTACGCTCGATCTTCGCCAAGCTGGGCATCCAATCCCGGGTTCAGCTTGCCAATTCGCTCCACGAGAATTCGGCATCCCGCCCGGTATGAACCGGCAGGCAGCGAACTGCTCATAATCGGCTATTGCAGGCTCGTTTGCGGGCTGCCCCATACGGCTCCGCGATCTTGTGCCGCTCGAATACTCGATTGAGCGGTCGATCTGCGCTATCACCAACAGGCTTGATGCGGTGATGGTTGGCTGGCCGGGTGCTGCTCAAGATCGCCTACCTGCTGACGTGCCGGGTACTCGGCGTGGCTGTCCTGGTGTTCCGCGGCGACCGGGCGAAGGCCGCTGAGTTGCTGGTGCTCCGGCACGAGAACGCGGTACTGCGCCGCAACATCGGCCGGGTCCGGTACGAGCCGGCCGACCGGGTGTGGTTCGCGGCGCTGGCGCGGTTCCTCCCCCGCAGGCGCTGGACCGAGATCTTCCCCGTCACGCCAGCGACGCTGCTGACCTGGCACCGCAGACTGGCCGCGAAGAAATACGACACTAGTAAACGGCGCAAGCCCGGCCGACCGCCGACGGTCCGGAGCATCGCCCGGCTAGTCGTCCGGCTGGCGAAGGAGAATCCGCTGTGGGGATACCGCCGGATTCACGGCGAGCTGACGAAACTCGGCCTCGCCGTTGCGCCGTCCACGGTGTGGGAGATCCTGCGTGCCGCAGGCATCGATCCGGCTCCCCGCCGGTCAGGCCCGACCTGGCGGCAGTTCCTGCACGCCCAGGCCGCCGGGATCCTCGCGGTCGACTTTCTGCACGTGGACACGGTGCTGCTGAGAAGACTGTACGTCCTGGTGTTCATCGAGCACGGGACCCGCCGGCTGCACCTCGGCGGGATCACCGCACATCCCACCGGTGACTGGACGGTGCAGCAGGCCCGTAACCTCGCCCTCACCCTCGATGAGCGGTTCGGGGCCACTAAGTTCCTGATCCGCGACCGCGGCTCGAGCTTCACCGCCTCGTTCGACGCCGTCTTCGAGGCCACCGGCGCGAGGATCCTGCGCACCGCGGTCCAGGCGCCGCGGATGAACGCGATCTGCGAGCGCCTGGTCGGCACCCTGCGCCGGGAGCTCCTGGATCGCGTGCTGATTCTCGGCGAGACACACCTGCGTGCCGTCCTGACCGACTACCAGGCGCATTACAACATGGCCCGGCCGCACCAGGGCATCGCCCAGCGCGTCCCCGCCGACGAACGTGACGCTCACCCCGCGACCGTGACCGACATCGACACACGGCAGATCCGCCGAAAACCCGTCCTCAACGGCCTGATCAACGAATATGTCCGCGCCGCCTGACGCCCGGAAGACCTGCAGGTCACCTGCCGAATCCTATTTTCGAGCGGCACAGGATTGTGCCTCTGACCTGGAGCCCCCTTACGGAATCGAACCGTAGACCTTCTCCTTACCATGGACGTCAGAGGCCACGCTGACCAGGCCATGAAGGCGCACAACAAGGCTTGTAGCTGCAGCTTCATGGCTGGAGATGGCTGGCCGCTGCTGCACGTCGCTGGCAAATGGCCCCCAAGATTGGCCCCCATTCGCGGTACCTGGGGACATCAGCACACGGCGTGCTGGGGGCGAGGACGGGATCTTCGGGCACACCGCCCCCTGCCGCGACGCCGAGCGCCACCGGTACTGCCAGGGTCGATGGCGAAGAGTAACAAGTCTCGGGTTTGGACCCGAGGGGAGACGGATCCGGCGCAAGGTCTCGGTGAATCCAGAGCCGTCCTACAGGACCGGCCCAAGACGCTTCAAGCTGACCTCGACTCGGGGCGGCCGGGGTGCGCAGGGCTTCCCGGTGAGGACAAGGGCACCCAGGGCGGATCACTGAGTCGCGGTTAGGCCTCCGTCCAACGTCAGGACTTGTCCGGTGACGAAACCGGCGGCCTCCGAGCAGAAGAACAGTATCGCGCCGACCAGGTCGTCGGGGTCCGCGATCCGCCGCAGCGGGATACGGCTGACCAGGCGCTCGTAGAAATCCTGGTCGTCCAGCAGGCTTGCCGTCTGCGCCGTTCGCACGAAGGTCGGCGAGATCGCGTTCACCCGGATCCCGTGCCTCGCCCACTCCGTCGCATGTTGCCGAATAGCCGGCATCTATGCCTAGCTGTCCGCGGACGGAGGAGATGTTGAGAATGGAGCCGCCTCTTCCGGCCGAGATCATCGCCCGTGCCGCCGACTGAGACAAGTGAACAGCCGTCGTGAGATTCAGGTCGAGGATGCGCTGCCACTCGGAGTCGGGATACTGCTCAGCCCGGAACAGCGCGGTGCCAGCGCCCCCGCCGATCGCGTTGACGACGACGTCCACGTGACCGAACGTATCGATCGTCTGCTCGATGGCCAGCTCCGCCTGCTCCCGCGACACCATATCAGCGGCAATCACCAGTGCGTTCCGGCCGCTCTTTTCCACGGCGGTGCGCGCCTCATCGAGACGCGTGGCCGAACGCGCGACGATGGCCACATCCGCGCCCACCCCGGCAAGCGCGGCGCAGGTCCGTACCCCGATCCCGCCGGAGCCGCCGCCGACGATCGCCACGCGACCGTCCAGCCGGAACCGCTGCAGTTCGTAGGTCATTCGCGGCCCCCAGTTGGCAGCGCGGTTAGCTTGTCCCATAGCGAGGTGGCGTTCAGGGTCTGAATGTGATCCATCATGTGCCCCTGGCCGACGTCGACTGGATACCGCTCGGCGAAGTTCACCCTGGATATCGTCTCTTCGCGAGACCAGCCCTTAGCCACGGCGCTCGCGACGGCGCTGAGCCACTCGAGCAGCACGGCGCGCTGTGTCGCGAGGTACTTCTTCGTCGTTACGGGGCCGTGGCCCGGAACCACGTAGTCGACGTCAAGCCCCCGGACAACGTCCAGGGAGGCCACCCACTGGCTGACGTCCGAGGTCATGAGCCACGTCTGGCACTCTGAGAAGACCGTGTCCCCGGTGAAGACGACCCGCTCTTCGGGAACGTATACCGCCACCTGGCCGGGCGTGTGGCCGGGCGTGTGGATGAGGTGGAATGTGTGCCGGCCGACGCGCAGGTCCAAGTCCGAGTCGAACACCAGCTCACCCTTGTTGGGGTCCGCGTAGTAGTTGTCCCGGTCCGGGAAGAGGAACGCGCCTTGCGGATCGTCGGTTGGTATGGCTTCCGCTGCGTAGTCGAAAGGGTCGAGATCGGGCGTCGCGACCATGAAGTTGTCGTATACACCCCGGTGATGCACCACTGCGCCGGCACCCTTGAAGTAGTAATTTCCGAAGATGTGGTCTACGTGGTGCTCGGTGTTGATGACGTACCGGATCGCTCCCCGCGACTCGGCCTCTCGGCGCATCTTGACTGCCTTGCTGGGGAGCTGCGGCGTGTCCACGACCACCACGCCGTCCGAGGTAACCACGAGGCTCGGGTTACAGCCCCGGAGCTTGGTCGTGGTGAATACGTTCTCGGTAACCTGTTCCACGGCCTACCTCCTTGGCGGGGACGCGATAGGGCAGCTCACGCTCGGTCCGCCTGCTTCCAGTCCACTGAGTGCAGGGCGAGTGCACCATCGCTGCTCAGCTGCACGCTGTGCCCGTGCAGGTAGTCCGGCTCGCCGGGGTCAGTTCCGGCGAAGTGGCTGGCGACCGCGCGCAGTACCGGCGAGTGGGTGATGCCCACTACCAGATCGACCCCGTCGACGTGCCCAAGGCTGGCGGCGAAGTGATGGATGCGCGACGCGGCAGTCGCGGCGGTGTCCCCCGGGGGATCCGGGTGATGCAGCCAGTAACCGATCCGGTCTGGTGAAGTCAGGTAATTCGAATAGAAGGGGATGCCGGTGACCTGCGCTTCGGTGACCCCGGGTACCTGCTGCGCGAAGGCCGCTGCCGTGCTGACCATGTCGACTCGATGCCCTGCGAGGTACAGGTCCGGGTTGCGCAGCGCCTGGGTTACGGCTGGGCCCGTGACCTGGCTGGAGGAATTCGCGCTCGTCATGCCGTGCAGCAGGATGAGCCCGGTCTGCTGGGCCCGGAGCGTGGGGCCGGCCAGAATCCAGACCCGGGCGTCGTGATATCGGGCCAGCCGACGCCCGGCCTGCTCGGCCTGACCACGGCCCTCCCGGGTCAACGGGAGATCCCCGCGATGCGACGCTACCTCACCATGGCGAAGCAGGATCAGTCCAGGAATCGTCGACACATCCCTCGGCCCGGTTGCGTGCCAGCTAGCCCTACCGTTGCTGGTCATTGTCCGGATCCGGCAGGAGAGTGTCCCGTACCAGCCATTCAAGCTCGTCTGTGGCGGACAGGAACTGTCGCAACGTGCGGCGGGTGGCACCGAAGCTCAGGAATTCCTCCGGGGACAGTCCGCCTTCGTCGTAGGCACGACGAAAGTCCGCGAGCTTGGCGTAAAGCTCCGAGACCACATCCGGGTTGACCGGCTCGTCCATCCGCGGTACCGGATCGATCCCGCTGTTGTTCAACCGCACCTGCCAGCTGAACGGAGGGGAGATCACGATGTCTCCGCCTACCAGCTGGCTCCAGTGCATATGGTTGCGGAACGCGGCCGACAGCAGCCTCGTGCGCAAACCGCGCTCGCGGTAGAGGGCATAGGCTTTCTTGAATACAGCCACGCCCGCCCACTCCAGGTGTCCGGGGTCGAGGGTAATCGACTCGCGCTGAACCACTACCTTCAGCCAGTCGTCGAGGCGGCCGACCATGATGGTGCAAACCGGGCCCATCGCGGCGACATCGAGCCCTTCAGCCTCCCGTCGGCGCAAACCTCGTTCCACGGCCTCGCCGACCGCCACCGCCTGCGCGAGCGTGAACGAAACCGTGGCGTTGATGGTGATGCCACGGTAGGTGGCTTCCTCGATGGCGACGAGCCCCACGCCCGTGGCGGGGATCTTGACGATGATGTTCGGTGCGAGCCCGGAAAACTCGACGGCTTGCTCCACGAGGGCTCTCTGGTCACGGTACAGCCGTGGATCGGTCTGAATGGAAAGCCGCCCGTTGCGGCCGTGGTGCCGCTCGAAGATGGGCTCGAGGAGCCGGGCAGCCTCGACAGATAGCTCACGGACCATGCGCCAGCCGATCGCTGATTCACCTGCCGTCGGCTGGGCGGCGGCGCAGTCGCCAATGCGCTGCCGCCAATGTGGCAGGTCGGCGCGCAGGGCAGCCAGGGCGATCACGGGATTGCACGTGGCCCCCACCGCGCCCCACCCGATCGCGTCCCGCAACTCCGACGGGGTGGCTGAGTCATTCCACAGGCACGTCGGCGTGGACTCGGCCATCCGCAACAGAGGCGGGGCCGTCGTGCTGCCTGCTGTCAGCGTGTTCATCATCTCACCTGCCCGAGCATCAGGTCACCGAAGTCGGAGCGGTCCTGCAGTTCGGCCGGTGAGCCGGCAAACTGCACCTTGCCCGCTACGAGCACGTAGGTCCGGTCTGATATGGCCATGGCTTGCCGAGCTTTCTGTTCCACCAAGAGGATCGCGACGTTGTGCTGGGCCAGCCCCTTGACATGGTCTTCCAGGACTCGATCGGAGAGTTCCGGCGAAAGGTTCGCGGTGGGTTCGTCCAATACGAGGACGCTCGGCTCCGGCATCAGCGCCCGGCCGAGGGCCAGCATCTTGCGCTCGCCCCCGCTGAGCTTGCCGGCCGTCCGGCTCTCCATCTCGCGCAAAGCGGGGAAGAGCTGGTAAACCTGTTCCACCCGCTCTTTTATTGCTCGCCTGCCGCACAGATATCCCCCGAGCAGGAGGTTTTCGCGGACGGATAGCGGCGTGAATACATCGTCTGATTGAGGGACGTAACCCATCCCGATCCGGGCGAGCTGCTGGGTGGCCAGGTGATCGACCCGGTCGCCGGCCAGCCGGACCTCGCCCGCCGCGAGCCGCAGGGAGCCGACGATGGCCTTGAGCAGGGTGCTCTTCCCCGCGCCGTTCGGGCCGACGACGGTCACGATCTCTCCCCGCCTGACCTCGAGAGAGACGTCACTGATGATCGGAACCGTCCCGTACCCGGCCTCCGCGGAGACAACCTCCAGGTGCGGCCGGGCCGCTCGGTTAAGGTCATCCGGCAACGTAGGCCTCTTTGACCTCGGGAAGGGCCCGAACCTCGGCCAGCCCGCCCTCGGCGATCACGCGGCCGCGCGCCATCACCGCCACGCGCTGGCATACCTCCTCGACGATGCCCAGCTGATGCTCGATCATGAGCATGGCCAGGCCCTCGTCACGCAGCGACCGCAGCTGTTGCCGGAGCTCACCGACCATCTTGGGATGGACGCCGGCGGTTGGCTCGTCGAGGAGAAGAAGCTTCGGGCTGGCCATCAGCGCGCGCGCCACCTCGAGCAGGCGGCGCTGCCCCCCGCTGAGGTTGCCTGCATACTCGCTTTCCATTCCGGCCAGCCGGAAGCGGGCCAGTAGCTCCCTGGAGCGGGCAATTGCCCTCTCCTCTTCCTCCTGCCAGGCCCGCCTGCCGCGGATCACCCCCCAGAGCTGCTCGCCCCGCTGGCCCGGACGCGCTACCAGCAGGTTCTGCAGCACGGTCAGCCGGGGGAACTCGGAAGGGATCTGGAACGTGCGGATCAAGCCCCGGCTTCCCACTTTGTGCGACGGCAGCCCGGCGATTTCGTCCCCGTCGAAGCGGATCGAGCCCGAATCCGGTTTCAGCGCGCCCGCCACCATGCTGAGAACCGTCGACTTTCCCGCGCCGTTGGGGCCGATCAGGCCGAGGCTCTCCCCGCGGCTTATGGTCAGCGAGGCCTCAGCGACCGCCTGGACCCCGCCGAAGCGCCGCGAGATGCCGCTCACCACGAGAAGCGCGTCCGCGGTCATCTCAGCCGTCCCGCGGGTCGCTGGCGCAGCCGGATCCCGCGCGCGACGGGCATTCGCCCGGTGCGCAGGGGCAGCTCGTCGCCGCCCGCATACCGCTGGCGGCGCTCGGGGACGAGACCCTGCGGGCGGAACCAGAGGAAGAGCAGCGTCAGCAGCCCGTAGGCCATGAGCTGAGCCGCCTGGATCCAGCCCGCCTGCCCGTACGCCGGGAGGAAGCGCACCAGCTCCCCGAACAGGATCGGGACCAGGAGCACCCCGATGAACACCCCGACGTTGCTCCCGAATCCGCCGACGACGATGGCCGTGATGTAGACGAACGTCTCGGCGTACCCCCAGCTCGACGGGGCCCACGCCGTGATGAAGGCGACCAGCACCGCCCCGCTCAGGCCGCCGAGGCCGCCGCCCACCAGGAAGGCGAACGTGCGTGCCCGGGTGGCGTCCTTGCCCAGCGCCCGGGCGGCCTGCTCGTTCTCGCGCACCGCCCTGAGCAGCCGGCCCATGGGGGACGCCGTGATCCTTCTGGTCACCAGCCAGGCGAGCAGGCAGATCACCGCGGTCAGCCCGACATAGAACCAGTCGTAGGCGAGCACCGACAAGTTCAGGACGCCGCTCAGCGGCTGGGGGATGCCAGACAGGCCGTTGGCGCCGTTCACGAGCCCGACCTGATTGGTGGCGATTCCCGAGACAATCAGAGATATCACCAGGAACGCCATGGCCTCGTAATCCCCCCGCAGCCTGGGCAGCACTACCACAGCGCACAAGAAGGCGAGGATCACGCCGGCGGCCGTCGCCAGCAGATAGGGCAGGGGGAAGGGCAGGCTCGTCCCCCAGAAATAGCTTTGCCCGCCTGCGGCTTGGCCGAGGGCTCCGTTCGTCGGCCCCAGGGTGAAGATAGCGTACACATACGCGCCGGCAGCCTGGAAGATGATGAACGCGAAGTCCATGACCCCGGCCAGGCCCAGCTGGATGTTCAGCCCCAGGCACGCAATGATGTCGACGCCGAGGTAGACCAGGATCAGAGTCAGGTAGAACTGCCAGCCGCTACCCACAGCTGCCGCCTGGCCCGGGCTGGGAAGGATAGAAGTCAGACGACAACGTCACGCCTTCTCACTACGCCGGAGAAGAGCCCCGTCGGCCGGAAGACGAGGAAAAGGACGAGGATCACGAATGCCGTAACGTCCGTGTACGACGCGTTGAAGTAGCCGCCCACGATCGCGGTAGCCACTCCCAGCAGCAGCGCCCCCAGGATCGCGCCGTAGGGCTGGCCGATCCCGCCGACAATGGCGGCGGCGACCACGGTGATCAGGAGACTGTCGCCGGTCGAGACGGTCCACCCGGTGACCGAGAGGCCCAGGACAACCCCCGCGACTCCGCAGAGCGCTCCCGACAGCAGCCACGCCGCGTCCTTGACGAGCCGGGTGTTGATGCCGCAGGCGCGGGCCAGCGCCTCATCTGCCGCCGTGGCCCTCATGGCCCGGCCGAGCTTCGTCCACTGGAGAATCACGCGCACCGCTATCATCGCCGCCAGCGCGATGCCGATCACGGCCAGCTGCTGGGCCGTGAAGATCATCTGCAGGAAATGGTAGGTCCCGCCTGACGAAGCGGTGTAGCTGAACGGATTGGGCCCGGCCACGATCAGCAGCCCATTGCTGATGACCAGGTCCAGGGCGATGGTGACGATGACCATCCCGAACAGGCGCAGCCCGCGCCTCCTGAACGGCTCGAACACCGCCCGGCTCAGCGCC
>WNFM01128819.1_pt2 | contig 11690 bp, 8 predicted proteins | sample 5400271 | NCBI WGS metagenome assembly WNFM01 (sample SAMN13153352, study PRJNA577476) | soil metagenome | isolation source: 60 cm saprolite on Douglas fir-dominated hillslope | place: USA:California | collected 2013-09-17 | reverse complement strand
CATCATCTCGCTCGGCTCGATGTCGACGCAGGGCCTGATGGCGCTGCCGACGCAATGGGGTTTTGCCGAGGACGCGGCGAGGAAGGCCGGCACCACCGTGAGCCGCGCCGACTGGCGCGTATTGTTGAGCTGGCACATCGCCGAAACCCGCGAACAGGCCGAGCGCGAGGCCGGCCCCGGGCTGATGCGCTGGCACAACGAATATACCGTCCGCACGCTGCAGCGGCCGGGCGTCGAGCCTTTCTCGTCGCCGGAAGACGCCGTCGAGAAGACCGCCGGCGGTCCCAATGCTGCTTCCACCATCGGCACACCCGACGATCTCGTTAAAACCATCAAGAACCTGATCGACGTGTCCGGCGGCGTCGGCACCATCATCGGCTTCGTGCACGACTGGGCCAATCCGGAAAACACCCGCCGTAGCTGGGACATGGTGGCGCGCTACGTGGTCCCGGAAATCAACGGCTATGTCAGGAAGCTGCGGGAGTCGCAGACATTCCTGATCGAGAACCGCGCCGTGTTCGAACGCGCGGGTCAGGCCGTGATGGCCAAGATCATGGAAAACGAAAAAGCAGCAGCCGCCCTGCCGCTCACCGGCCCCGGACGGATCGCGATTCCCACCATCAACGCGCCCGACCTGCAGAAGGAAGCCGCCAAGCTGAAGGCGTAACGGCAGCAGCCTTCAGGAAATCGAGTACGGCGCGGATGCTCTCCGCGCCGTTTTCATTTGGTCCAGAGGCTTAAGGTCTATCTGCCGTAATAGTCCTGCACGGTTTCCCACGCGACCGTCTGCAGGAACGCTGCCGTCGGCGGGTCGAGGTCGGCAAGATAGGTATTTCCGACCGGCGAGCGGCCTGTCAACGCCGCAAACGTCACACAGGACGCCAGATAGGTTCCGGCCAGGCTCGGATGACGCTTGTCGGCGACATAGAGATTGAGTTCGGGTTGCTTGGCGATGGCGCGCGCGAACGCCAGCCCGGCCGGGATCACCAGCGCATGGTTGGCGTTGCCGGCGACCGTATAGGCCTCGGCCAGTTGCGCCGTCATCTCGGGCTTGTCGGCATAGGCCCAGGACATGAAGAAGATCGGCTTCGCGCCATGGGCACGCACGATTTCGCTGTTCTTTTTGGCATAGTCCGTGAAGACCGATTTCAGTTTGGGGTGGATCGGGCATTGGCTGCAATCCATCATGACAGCGGCGTCGACGAGCTTGTCGCGATTGGTGAAGACGACGTTGTTCTGATCGTCGAAGGCGTAAGCACCGATGGCATTGGGCCGGAAATAATTCTCGACGTCATGCCAGTCGAAGCCGGAACCGCCGATCGTGACCATGATAGCGCGGTAGTCCTGCTTATGTTCAGGATCGACGGCCCTCTCCATTTGTGACACATGGCCGGGCAGACCGTTATTGTAATAAAAAAAGCTGTTGCCGATGAACATTTCGGCCTTGGGGAAATCCGGTCCCAGACTGGTCACGATCGGCCTGGTCTGCGCCAGCGCCGTCGATCCCGCTGCAATCGCAATCATCGCAACTGCCAGCATCCGACAGATTCCCGCCATTTCCGTTCTCCCTGATCGGTTTATTTTTAGGCATCCTATCATGGCCTCGCGACGTTGTGACGCGATTTGGGTGCACACACCGGCTCTTTGCGGCGGCGAAACAAGGAGTTATTTATCTGGCTGGGTTATCACGCGCCGGTGCGGCAATATTCAGCCGCGACAAACCCGCCGTCCCGGTGGATAATATTCGCGATCCGAAGTCCAAGCGGAGCAATTGCCATGTCGATGCAGTCTGTGGCTTCCCCCGTCTATACGTTCACGCCGCCGCGGCGCAATTCGCTGACGCATATTCCGGGTGACGAGGGCTGGCCGCTGATCGGCAAGACGCTTCAGGTGCTGGCCGACCCCAAGGGGCAGGTCGAGCGGGCGTCCGCCAAATATGGCCTGGTCTATCGCAGCCATCTGTTCGGCGAGACCAGTCTCGTCCTGCTCGGCCCCGACGCCAACGAGCTGGTGCTGTTCGACCAGGCCAAGCAGTTTTCCTCGACGCTCGGCTGGGGCCGCATTCTCGGGCTGCTGTTTCCGCGCGGCTTGATGCTGCTCGATTTCGAGGAGCATCGCCTGCACCGTCGCGCGCTGTCGGTGGCCTTCAAGTCCGGCCCGATGAAGTCCTATCTGGGCGAGCTCGACACCGGCATCGCGGCGCGGGTCGCGCAGTGGAAGGCAAAGCCGGGCCCGATGCTGTTTTACCCTGCGATGAAGCAGCTTACGCTCGATCTCGCGGCGACCTCGTTCCTCGGCGCCGGCATCGGGCCTGAAGTGGACGAAATCACCAATGCCTTTGTCGACATGGTGGCCGCCTCGGTCGCGGTGATTCGCAAACCGCTGCCCGGCACGCCGATGGCGCGCGGCGTCAGGGGCCGCAAGCGCATCGTCGCCTATTTCTCCGAACAGATCCCGATCCGCCGCGCCAGGGGCGGCGGCGACGACCTGTTCTCGCAGCTTTGCCACGCCACCCATGAAGACGGCGCGCTACTCTCGACGCGGGATATCGTTGATCACATGAGCTTCCTGATGATGGCGGCGCACGACACGCTGACGTCGTCGCTGACGTCGTTCATCGGTGAACTGGCAGCCCATCCGGAGTGGCAGCAGAAGCTGCGCGATGAAGTCCTGGGCCTTGGCCTTGCTACCGACGCACCCATGACCTTCGACAATCTCGAAGCCATGCCGCTTGCCGAGATGGCGTTCAAGGAAGCACTGCGGCTGAAACCGCCGGTACCTTCGATGCCACGCCGAGCGATTCGCGATTTCACCTTCAAGGGCTACGCGATCCCCGCCGGCACGATGGTCGGCGTCAATCCGCTGTTCACCCACCACATGCCTGATATCTGGCCCGAGCCCGAAAAATTCGATCCGCTTCGCTTTACCGACGAAGCTCAACGCAACCGCCATCGCTTTGCCTGGGTGCCGTTTGGCGGCGGCGCCCATATGTGCCTCGGCCTGCACTTCGCCTATATGCAGGCCAAATGCTTTGCGCGGCATTTCCTGCAGAATCTCAGCGTCTCGCTCGAGCCCGGCTACAAGCCCGACTGGCAGATCTGGCCGATCCCGAAGCCACGCGACGGACTGCGGGTGGTGATCAAGCCGGTGTGAGGCCGAGCTCGCGGCGCTTCACTCCACGAACGTCGTGAGCTGCGCGCCTTCATCCGCCACGAACACCGCGATCAGTTCCGCGGGCTCGGTGTTGCTGGCATTGGCCGAGACCAGATGCACGGCGCCGGGCGGCTCGAAGAACGACTGGCCGACCTTGAAAGTTTCGACGATACCGCCGGCCAGTTGCGAGCGGATTTCGCCCTTGGTGATGTAGGCGGTGACGGAGCCGGCATGCCGGTGCGCGCGGGTAAACCCGCCCGGACCGTAGAACACGCGTACGATCGTCACCCGCTTGCCTGGCACGTTCGGCAGCGCATGCGAAGAGATCGGCTCGACGGTATCAAGCGTCGAGCCCGTGGGATCGCTGCTCGCGCAGAGCGGCTCGATGATCGCCGAAATCGCGTCCATGGTTGATGGCAACGCCTTGCCGATCACGAGGGCGCAGGCGAGACCGGCGATCACGGCGAGATAGAACGGGCGGGAGTCAGTTTGTTGTTTGAATGTCGTCGACATTTTTTTCTCCCCTAACGTTGGTAATTTTCTGACTGTCATTCCGGGATGGTCCGAAGGACCAGACCCGGAATCTCGAGATTCCGGGTTCGACGCTTCGCGTCGCCCCGGAATGACAATCCCCTATCCCGTGCCCTGATCGAACGCCTTGCGCAACGCGACATAACCCTGTTGCTGCTGGCTCCAGTTGCGGCCGCCGGTGATCGCGCCATCGACCACCAGATCGTGGCCGTTGACGAAGGAGGATTCGTCGCTGGCGAGAAACACCGCGGCGTGCGCGATATCCTCAGGTAAACCGGCGCGCGGAATCGGCTGCGCTGATTTGTAGACCTCGCGCATCACCGCCGGGGTCCTTTCAGCGGCTTCCACCGACAGGCCCAGCGCCTTGCCAAAGATGCCGGTCGCGATCGCGCCGGGCGAGATCGAGTTGACGCGAATATTGGACTCGCCGAGCTCCATCGCCGTACATTTGGTGAGATGGATGACGGCCGCCTTCGCCGCGCCATAGACCATCGACGACGAAAAGCCGGCCAGCCGGCCGGCGATGCTGCCGTTGTTGATGATGCTGCCGGAACCCTGTTTGCGCATCTGGGGCGCGGCGTGTTTCATGCCGAGCATCACGCTGCGAACGAGTGTCGCCATCGCGGCATCGAAGCGGTCGACCTCGATACCTTCGATGCCACCGGTCTGCGCCGGGCCGCCGGCGTTGTTGAACAGGCAATCGATGCGGCCGAATTTTTCGACCGACAGCGCGATCAACGCCTGCATCTGCGCTTCCACCGTGACATCGGTCTGACGAAAGACGCAGGCGGCGCCGAGTTTCTTGGCCAGCGCCTCGCCCTCCGGCGCGCGGCGCCCGGCGATCACGATCCTGGCGCCCTCGGCGACGAAGATCTCCGCAGTATGCAATCCGATACCGCTCGTCGCGCCGGTGATTACCGCGACCTTGCCGTCCAGCCGTCCCATGTCGTCGTCCCCCGTTGATCGTTGAAGCCAATATTCCCGTCCGCCGCCAACAAGGCAAGTGAGCCAGATCCAACCGGGTCGTCCGCCGCCAACCGGCTTGCCGCGCCCGGTCACGGAGAAATCCCGGATTTCCGTCAGGGTCGGCCTTATTTTGGATTCGCTGATCACGTGAAGTGACAACAACGATGACGAAATTGATCGACGAGTTCAGGCACGGCTGGCAGGGAATTTCCCAGCCCGCACCGCTTTTTAGCGTGGGCTTTGCAGTCTTCTGCCTGGCGCTGGCGACCGTGGCGCGGTGGGGATTGGCCCAGCTACGCCCCGATGTCTTCTTCACGCCGTACTTTCCAGCGGTATTCTTTGCGACGGCGGTCGGCGGCTCGCGGATCGGCATCGGGACCGCCATCGCGAGCGGTATCCTCGGCGTCATCGTCAATTTCAGCGGCGCCTTGGCCGATTCCGCCAGGTTTGCCCTGTTGCTGATTTTCTGGGCGGTCTGCGGCCTCACCATTTGGGGCGTCGAGCACTACCGAACGATCGTGGCCCAGCAACGGGAGATCTCGAAACGACTGATCGCGGAAGAGGAATATCGCAAACTCCTCGTCGACGAGTTGCAGCACCGGCTGAAAAACAAGACATCGACGATCCATGCCGTGCTGCATCAGGTGCTGCAGGACCAGCCGCAGATCTGGGACAGCATCGATCATCGCATCCGCGCGCTGTCGGCGACCGACGATTTGATCGCGCGGGTCGATAACAGCGGCTGCGATATCAAGGACTTGCTGCGCTCGGAGCTCGGACCTTATGGCCATGTCCGGTTCAATCTGAACGGCGATCCGCATTTTCTTCCGGCCAAGCTGGCGGTCAGTCTGGCGCTGATCTTTCACGAATTGGCCACCAATGCCGGAAAATACGGCGCGTTTTCCTCCCCGCGCGGGTTGCTGCAGGTGTCCTGGTCGATGTCAGGCGATCGCCTCAATGTGACCTGGGACGAGACCGAGGGACCCGCGATCGAAAAGATCGGGGCAGCCGGGTTCGGCACCAGGCTGTTGCAATCGGCACTGCGCGCGTTCGACGGCAAGACCGAAATCAGTTTCTTGAAAACCGGCGTCCACTGCACGATGCAGTGCCGTATCCCGCCGAACTGAGCGCGACCGCGATTGTTGCCGGAAACGCTACCACAATCACGCGAACCGCAACCGCAATCGCAAGCCCAAGGTGACCCACGTTGACGTTCTGTTAATGACGATCGACGCGACTTGTTTTGAATGCGTCGAACACCGCCGCCGTCATGGCTTTTCCCGGTGCCACTTAACGAAAGCTATATGGGACTTTGGCAATCTCGGCCGCCATGCACAGTGTCTACAAACACGACTTTCAGGCGGCCGCGATCGCGGCGCAAAATGAAAGCGCCGTCGATTCTGAATTGAACATCCTGAGGGATGTCTTCAGGCTGCTCCCGGCCGGCGTGACGGTTCAGGACGAGCGCGGCGAATTCCTGCTGGCGAATGATGCCGCCTCGGCATTGCTGCAGATGACGGCCGCCGCACCGGCGCCTTCGCAAGCCGGCGACCGTCGCGAGACCTGTCTTGAATTACTCCGCTCCGGCCGCGCGGCGGTTCTGGAGGAGGCCGTTGTCAGCGGCCAGACCAAACAGGTATTTCTGACTTCGCACCGGCCGGTGCGGATCGCCGACCGCAATTTCCTGCTGTCGAGTTCCGCCGACATCACCGAGCAGAAGGCCTTCGAGGATCAGCTGTTCCGTTCGGCCTATTATGACGAACTGACCGGCCTGCCGACCCGCCGCGTGATCGAACATCGCGTCAACAGTCTTCTGCAGTGCGACAACGGTCGGGGCCATTTCGCGCTGGCGTTTCTCGACGTCGACAATTTCAAGCACATCAACGACTATTACGGCCATGCGATCGGCGACGCGCTGCTGGTGGAGATGGCCAAGCGGCTCGGGCTCGATCTTCGCGAGTCCGATATCCTGTCGCGGATCAGCGGCGACGAATTCATGCTGCTGTTGAACCCGATCCAGAGCGAGAGCGAAGTCGCGGAGTTCATCGACTTCATCCTGCAGCGGATGAAGGCGCCGTTTTTCATCGACGATTCTGAAATCTTTGCCTCCACCTCGATCGGCGTCAGCCTCTATCCCGAACACGGGCGCAGCTATGACGTGTTGCGCCAGAACGCCGACATCGCGATGTACCGCGTCAAGAACAGCGGCAGGGGCGCCGCGGTATTCTTCGATTCCAGCATGGAACGGGAGGCGCAGGCGCGGACCAAGGTCGAGCAGTCGCTGCGACTGGCGATCCTGGAAAAGCGCTTCTGCTGCGCCTTCCAGACCAAGGTCGACATCAGGACCAAGGAGGTCAGGGGTATCGAGGCGCTGGTGCGGCTGAAGGACGACGAGGGCGTGATTCAGGCGCCCGGCACCTTCATCAATCTGGCCGTCGAGCTCGGCCTGATCGACGAACTGACCCATCTGGTCCTTGCGGAGATCGTCAAGTCGATCGACCTGATCAACGAGACCTTCGGACCCGATACCACGATCAGCATCAACGTCGCGGCCAAGCAGGCCGGCAACCCCGAATTCATGCGGCCGTTCGCCCAGGCGCTCGAGGCCACCGGATTTCCGAAGCGCTTCATGGTCGAGGTGACGGAAGATGCTTTCGTCGCCAAGACCCATTTCCAGGACGAGATCCTGCCGATCTTCCGCGAACTCGGCGTCGGCATTTCGATCGACGATTTCGGCATCGGCTATTCGTCGCTGTCGGCGCTGGCCGACATTACCGCCGACGAGATCAAGATCGACCGCTCCTTCATCACCGACATCCACAAACGCCCGCGCAGCCAGGGCATCTTGCGGGCGATCGAATCCTTGAGCGAAGCGCTCGGCATGACCGTGATTGCCGAAGGCATCGAAACCTACGAAGAGCTGGCCTATCTGCAGGCCGCGACCAAGATCCGCTACGCGCAGGGCTTTTACTTCTCAAGGCCGATTTTCCTGGAAGACCTCAAGCCGGCCACCCCGCTCGCCAGCGAAGCGCGCGCCAGCCTCGCCAGCCGCCCGGCCCAGGAAAGCCGCCCGGCCTATTCGCGCGGCGGCGGCTATCGGCGCTGACTCGCCCATCACCGTCATAGCCGGGCAAAGCCGTCCAAAGGACGGCGTCGCTTCCGCTCGTCTATGCCCGGCCATCCACGTCTTTTGTTGGTCCAGTGAAGTAAGACGTGGATGCCCGGCACAAGGCCGGGCATGACGACTTATGTTACTTCGTCAGCACCGGCAGCGGCTTCACGCTGTCGTTCGGCGGGCCGGCCTGCATGGTGATCAGCGTCATCGAGACCAGGTCGTAGTAACCGATGATACCGATGATATCCATGATGCCGCGTTCGCCGAATTTCTCCAGCGCGGCTTTGTAAACGGGATCCGAGACCTTGCGGTCGCGGTAGAGCGCGGTGGCCAGATCGTAGAGCGCGGCCTCATCGTCCTTCATGCTGTCGGGACGCTTGCCCGCCGCAATCGCTTCTGCCACCTTGGGATCGAGCCCGCCCTTGAGCGCCAGCGGATAATGCGCGAACCACTCATATTGCGCGGTCCATTCCCGCGCGGTGATCAGGATCGCGAGCTCGCTCAGCCGCGGCGGCAGCGAGGTATTCCAGCGCAGATATTCCGACAGCGCCGACAACCTCGGCGCCAGGTCAGGGTTGCGGATATAGGCGCGATAGGGCGGCGCGGTGAACTTGGCATTGCGCGGCGGGGCTGCGATCATGTCGGCCCAGGCTTTTTGCGGCGGCGTCAGCTCTTCGGCCTTCAGCGGCGCAAAGCGGATGGCGTCCTCAGTGCGGCCCGCGGACGGGACTGCGATCAAAGCCACCAATGCGGCGCCGGCGAACAGATTCTTCATGGATGGTCCTCCCTGTGGATTGCGGACTTTCCGCCGCGTTGTTTTTTCCGGGTAAGCCAAGCTTAGCGTTCGACACCGCCGAAGCAACCCGATACCGCCCTCGCACGGCAGGCCCAAGTCCTTCGAGGCAAGCCGGCAGCGCCATCGAAGGAACGCCCGGTTAAGCCTTGGGTAACCGGTTTTCCTAACCGCTTATGATATCAGGACATTGTATGCATACCCCCCGGGGAGAAGGGGAATGCGCGATCTCTTTCATTATATGCGGGGCTTCAGCTCCCGGGCCAAAGCGGTCGGACGGCATCTGGCCGCGACGATCCGGGGTCCGGTGCTGTGGCTGACCTTTTGCGGCGGGCTTCTGGTCACGGCGATCTTCGTCGGCACGATCATGATGACCGCCGAATTCCGCGAGCGCGCGCTGGTCAATAGCGAGCGCGAACTGAAAAACGCGGTCCGACTGCTTACCCGTCACTTCGACGAACAATTCGAGGACTCCGACGCCATCGCGGCCGATGTGATCGCGCGGTTACGCGTTTCCGATATCGATTCCCCCGTTCTGTTCAAGTACCGGGTTGCGAGCCTGGATGCTCAAGAAGTTCTGAGGGCCAAAGGCGGCGCGCTATCGTATCTGGGCGACATTTCGATTTTCGATTCCGATGGCGCGATCATCAACTGGTCGAGGCCGACACCGCTGCCGTCGCTCAACATTTCCACGCGCGCCTACTTTCAGGCCTTCAAATCCGACCCGCAAGCGCCCGCGATCCTGACCGAGGCGGTTCCGAGCCTGATCAACGGCAATCTCAATACCGTCATTGCCCATCGGCTGAACGGCGCGAACGGGGTTTTTCTTGGCGTGATGACGCGGCGCATCAACCCCGCCAACTACGAAAAATTCTTTGCTACCATCACCCTCGGATCCGGCGCCACCATCGCCATGATGCATACCGATGGAACGATGCTGGCCCGCTATCCCCGCATCCATGGGACGATCGGGCAGAAGTTTCCAAATGCACCGCTGCTACAACTTGTCCTGGATCGTGGTGGCGCGCAGACGCTTCGCCTGCTCAGCCCAATCGACAATGCGGACCGGCTGGGCTCTGCGGCATCACTACAGCATTTTCCGGCTGTCATCATCGCGACCAACACGGTCTCCGCCGCACTGGCCGACTGGCGCGCACAAACCAGATTCCTGGTCTTCGCCGCCGCGCTGTCGGCGATGGTGGTCGCCGTTATTCTGTTCCTGATCATCCGGCAGATCACCCGGCAGAGCCGTGAAGCGCAGCAACGGCTGGAGGCGGAGCGGCGTCAGCTCGACACCGCGCTGAACAACATGATCCAGGGTCTGGTGATGTACGACGCTTCCGGGCGCGTCGTCACCTTCAACCGCCGCTATATCGACATGTACGGGCTGTCGACCGAGATCGTGAAGCCGGGAGCGCAGTTGCGCGACCTGATGCAGCATCGCAAGGACACCGGATCGTTCGCCGGCGACGTCGACGAATTCTGCTCCAGGGTGATGCAGAACATCGCAATCGGCAGGATCGATCAAAGCACCATGCAATGCGCCGACGGACGCTCCTACCTGGCGATCAGCAAGCCGCTGGCGCATGGCGGTTGGGTCGCCACCATGGAAGACATCACCGAACGCCGCAAACTCGAACAGGAACGCGACCGCAACCAGGCCTTCTTGAGCGAGATCATCGATCATATTCCTTCGCAGATCACGGTGAAGGACGTACACGATCGCCGCTACCTGCTGGTCAACCGCGTCGCCGAGGCTCAATTCGGAATTTCGCGCGACCGCATCGTCGGCAGGACCGCAATCGACCTGTTTCCGAAGGCCGGTGCCGACATTATCCTGGCCGACGAGGAGAAGGCGTTGCAATCCCCCGACGGCCTGTTCAAGGATGAGCATGTCTGGGAGAGCCAGGCCAAGGGCAAGAGCTACATCACCTCCAAGCGGCTCGTGATCCGCGACGCCACGGGCGAACCCAGCTACATCGTCAATGTCGTCGACGACGTCACCGAACGCCGCAACGCCAACGAAAAGATCGCGCATCTCGCGCATTACGATGCGCTCACCGACCTGCCCAACCGGGTGCTGTTCCGCGAGCAGATCGAGCGCGAGCTGCAGAACGCCATCCGCGGCGAACAGTTCGCCCTGCTCTATATCGACATCGACGAATTCAAGGGCATCAACGACTCGCTCGGACACCATGTCGGCGACGAGCTGCTGAAGGCCGTCGCAGCTCGGATCAGGAGCTGCATCAAGCCCACTGATCTGATCGCGCGGCTTGGCGGCGACGAATTTGCCGTGATCCAGACCGCCGTCGGCGACCGCGCCGACGTGGTGGAATTCGTGACGCGGATTCACGACGCGATCCGCCAACCGTATGAGTGTCTCGGCCATCATCTGGCGACCGATGCCAGCATCGGCATCGCGCTGGCGCCGCAGGACGGCACCGAGCTCGACCAGTTGATCAAGAGCGCCGATCTCGCAATGTACGGCGCCAAGGCCGAGGGACGCCGCACCCACCGTTTCTTCGAGCCGGCGATGGACGCCCGTGCCAAGGCCCGGCTCACCATGGAGCAGGATCTTCGCCAGGCGATGATCGATGGCGGCTTCGAAATCCACTATCAGCCGCTGGTCGATCTCGGCAGCAACGAGGTAAGCGGTTGCGAGGCGCTGCTGCGCTGGCGGCATCCCGAACGCGGCATGGTGTCGCCGGCGGAATTCATCCCGCTCGCCGAGGATACCGGCCTGATCAACGAACTCGGCGATTGGGTGATGCAGACCGCCTGCGCCGAGGCGGCCGCATGGCCATCCCATATCCGGCTCGCCGTCAACGTTTCGCCGGTGCAACTGAAATCGCCGACATTGGCGTTGCGGATCACCGGCGCGCTCGCCACCTCCGGGCTGGCGCCGGACCGGCTGGAAATCGAAATCACCGAGGCCGTGCTGATTCATGACGACGAAACCGCGCTCGCGATTCTGCATCAGCTCCGTGCCATCGGCGTGCGCATCGCCCTCGACGATTTCGGCACCGGGTTCTCGTCCTTGAGCTATCTGAAGCGGTTCCCGTTCGACAAGATCAAGATCGACCGCTGCTTCGTCAGCGATATCGAGGTCGACGGCTCGGCGGCGATCGTGCA
>WNFM01219585.1_pt1 | contig 11694 bp, 8 predicted proteins | sample 5400271 | NCBI WGS metagenome assembly WNFM01 (sample SAMN13153352, study PRJNA577476) | soil metagenome | isolation source: 60 cm saprolite on Douglas fir-dominated hillslope | place: USA:California | collected 2013-09-17 | reverse complement strand
GGAGGAACGCCGTCGTGCGGGTGATCCGCATGTTCACGTTGAACAGCCGAGCGGCGGCCCTCCGGAAGCGGGCCATCTCGAAGCCCTCCATCCCGAAGGCCTTCACCACCCAGAAGCCGGAGATGCTCTCCTGCAGGATCTCCGAGATGTCGCGCCAGCGGCGGAGCGAGGTCTCGTTCGAGGCGCGCAGCCGCTGCCCGAAGCGCATCAGCAAGTGGAAGGCCGGCGGCATCCCCACCAGGGCGAACAGGGCCAGGCGCCAGTCCATGTAGAAGAGGACGAGCAGCAGGCCCACCATGGTCAGGCCCTCCTTCAGGAGGTCGCCCGCCATCTCGGAGACCGCGTTCTGGATCTTCTCGACGTCGATCGTGATGTGGCTGATCAGGGAGCCCGTGGTGTTGCGGCTCAGGAACGTGAAAGACTGGCGCAGCACGTGCTCGTAAAGCGAGTTGCGCAGATCGGTGACCGCCCGCTGCCCCACCGAGGCCACGAGAGTGGTGGAGGTGTAGGAGCAGGTTCCCTTGATCGCGTAAAGGATCAGGACGATCAGGGAAATGCGTCCGACGTCCACGGCCTGGATCAGGACTTTGTCGAATATCGGCTTGACCTGGGAAACCAGGAGGGCTCCCGCCGCCGCGTAGCCGGCGGTGGCGAGCCAGGAGAGCATGAGCCGGCCCCGGTAAGGCTTCGTGTAGGGCCGAAGGAAATAGCGCATCTCCGCACGGGCGGAAGACACGGCCGCCATGAGCCTTGGGCGGAAGGTCCGACGGTTGCGGACCGGGGCGGGACGGCTCACCCGGTCGACAGGGGGAATCGCGGGAAGCGCGATGGGCTCATCTCCTTGCAGACCGGCGCTTTAGCGCCCGTCCGGCGAACGCAAGAGTATACCGGAACCAGGCACCGGAGGCAACGGAGAACGCAACGGAACGGCCAACCCCCTATCGAAGGGCGGTCTGCAGGGGGAGGACCCAGAAGAAGAGCAGGCGTGCCACCTCCGGGAACTGGGCAGCCGCGAGGCCGAGCACGGGCAGCAGGACGTGGGTCGCGAGCCGTGAGACGAGCTCCCAGCTCGGGCCGACGCGCCCAGGCGTCGTCTTGTTGAGCCAGCTCAGCAGCTCGTCACGATCCATCTGGACGAAGACCTTCACCGCAACCGCCGCGATGGACAGGATCGTCAACCAGCTGAGGGCGAGAAGGAGCTGCTTGGGCTGGAACGGATAGGACGAGATCGCGGTCAGGACCAGCAGGGTCGCGGCGGTGGCGAAGAAGAGCAGGTTCCGGAGCTGGCCGAAGACGTAATGGACGTATCGCAGCACCGCCAGGGCTGCGAAGTCCTCCGCCGCGGGGGGCCAGCCGGAGCTCCCGTGGGGCGCTTTTCCGAGCGCGCCTACGATGGTGACGCTCGCCCGGTCGAGGGTCTTCTCGAGCGCCCGCCGCATCCTCTCCGACCTCCATTGACGATCGGCGTCCGCCTCCGTCACTCCCCGGAGCTGACGGCGCGCCTTAGAGAGCAAAGGCCCGAGCGCCTCGGCCAGATCCTCCTCCCCGGGCGCCGGGGAGCGGCCGGCCCAGGCGGCGGCCAGGGCTTCCCAGCGGTCGAGGGAGACCTTGAGGATGCCGAGACCGCTCCGGGAGCCGGCCAGGCCCAGCACCGGCACCGCAGCGATCGGCTGCGGCAGGCGCTGGAAGGCCGCTCCCAATCCGAGCCAGGCGAAGCGATCCAGCATCTTCGCGAACGTAGCCCAGGCCATCACGAACCGCAGGAACTCGAAGACGATCGCCAGGGAGCACAGCAAGAGGAAGAGCTCGAAAAGGCCCACGAAGAACTGCCCGTCGATGCTGGGGGGCATGAGGTGGAGGGACGCCACGAACAAGACCACGAGGATCCCGAGGAGGCCGATGGAGGCCGTGAAGTTCTCCCGGCTGTCCGCGAGGAGCCGGTCGATCTTCAGCTTCAGGAGGGCCAGGTCCCCCGTGCCGGGGCCCGTGAGAGAGGTGATGGCGCAGTAGAGGGGTGCGCTCTCGCCCAGGTGCAGCCGCCGGAGCTCGCAGAGGCTCCACAGGTAGCCGACGAGCCCCAGGAACAGCATGGGCAGGAGCGGGGACAGCCCCGAGGCCAGGTTGGAGGCCCGGAGGTAGAAGGAGGCGACCCACGCCCACTCCACCGGCCCGAAGAAATCGCTCAGGGGGCTGAGCACGTAGAAGAGCGTGCCCGCGGCAAGGCTCAAGGGGAGGAGAGGGACCAGGAGGCCGAGCACCGCGTAGCACGCCCCCCCCGTTTGCGCCCGTCGGCGCCAGAGGCCGTGGGCGATGTCGAACATGGGGTAGAGCAGCGCCGCCCAGCCCACGAGCGCTACGAAGAGCTCCAGGAAGAATCCGAAGTCGAACGACCGCCAATCCGCAGCGAGGCGCAGCACGAGCGGCACCGTCACCCAGGAGTAGGTCGTGCTCAGGACCAGGAAAGACCCGAAGACGTACATCTGCCGCGCCACGTCGCGGCCCCCGTTGGCCGAGCGCGCGAACACGGGAAGGAGCTGCCAGACCAGCGTCCGGGGAACAGGGAAGAGTCGCCAGAGCGCGCTCAGGGCGTGACGGGCGCGGATCACGCAATAGGCCCTGGTGTGGAGCAGGCACAGCAGGACGAAACCCATCGCGACCTTGACGAAGGTGGAGGACGTGATCTTGTGGCCCCGATCGCCATGGGGAGCGCCCCCTTCCGGCCCCTTGAGCAGGAGGGGGTCGGATGACGGCTCGGGCTGCTCCTTCACGCAGAGCGCGGCCACGGGCCAGAGACGGCCTCGCCCCACCGCGCTCACCCAGACCGGCGGGTAGGCAGAGCGGGCCTCCTGCTCGCGCGGCTGGGGGAGGCCGTAGTCCATCATGAGATCCGTGCGCCCCAGGAGGGCCACGGCGGCATTGAACACTCCCTCCGCCTCGCTGGTCGGGAACTGGATCCGCTTCTCCAGGCCCCGGTGCGGGAAGGCCCACACCTGGTTCTCCGTGAAGAGAGGGTAGGTCGAGGCGACGAGCATTCCCTCCAACTCCCGCGCGTACTGCGGGTGCGTGTAGAGGAGGTCAGCGCCCAGAGTGAAGAGAGTGACATCCGGGCAGTGCTCGCGCACCACCCGGGCCAGGAAGAGCCGGTCCTGGACGTCCGTAGCCAGGAGGCCTACGTAGGAAATGTGGTTACGAGGGATCGCCGCGAGGACCTGGGAGAGGATCACGTCGTCGACGCGCGAAGAGAGGCTCGAGAAGGGGGGCACGACGTCCGGGCCCGGCGCCGTTCCGTCCGTCGGCAGCTCCAGCGCGGGCCGGGGGATGTCGACGGGGGCGGCCGATCGCGGGGGCTGGCCGGACGTCGCTTTGCTCCACTCCGCCCGGAGCTGCCCGACGTGCATGGGGAAGGGGATCCTCAGCAAACCGTTCGGGTCTCGCTTGGCGCCCGGGAGGTTCCCGAGGAGCGCCTGGCCGTAGGTGGTGTTGGACTCGACGAGCAGGGCGACCTTTTCGAGGATGGCCTCGCGGGCCTTGGGCAGCTCGGCCGGGCAGGCCGTGCCCGCGAACACGGCCTGCCGGCTCTGCAGGTAGTGGAAGAACAGCGCCTGCACGTGCTCGTCCGTGTGGAGGGTGGTGCGGAACGACACCTGCAGGTTCGGGAGATCGGGGTCGCGAGTGCCGTCGAGGGCGCGGGCGCTCTCGCGATCGGTCACGCTGCCCGAGACGACGTCGAAGCGCACCAGAGCGCCCGCGTGCCTCTCCAGGTAGCCGCGCGACCACGAGAGAATGACCCTCTGCAGGGAAGGGACCGACCCGGAGAAGGTCGGACCGAGGACGCGGAAGGAGGGCCCCCGCGCGGTGGGCGGCTGCCCCTTCCCGAGCCGAACCAGCGCGTCGAGGGCTCGCGCGAAGACGGCCTTGTCCGTTCCCGAGGTCGGGCTCTCGGGCACGAGGAGGACCAGGAGCAGCCTCTGCCCGCCCGCCGCGGCCTCGCGGAAGAGGAGGACTCCGGGGCTCTGGTCCGCGGAGGGGTCGCAGGGACCCTGCGGCGGAAGGGGCTTCCCGGGAGCGGGCAGCGACCAGGGCAGCCAATAGCGATCGAGGAGGTAGCCGGCGTCCTCGAGCGCACGCTGGAGGGCTTGCACGTGGGCGTCGAACACCGCGGGCAGCCGGGAGAGCGTCGGGTGTGGAACGAGGGCGACAAGGCCAAAGGCGCGGTCGGCCCCCGCCAGCGCCTGCTCGAGATCCTGGGGGATTCCGCGCGGGTTCGGTCGCGGTCCGGCGAGGGATGCGGCGACGACGCAGTCGACCGGCTCCGGCGGGCTCGCCGCGGGCGACGCTCCGTCCTGGTCGGTGGCCGGCATGCCGGTGAGGCCCGCCGGCACCTGCGGAGCGCGACCGAGGGGCGCGCCCCAGACGAGGAGGGCAAGGAACGCGGTGAGGGCGAGCGCCCAGGGCGTGCGCGTCTTATCCGGCACCACCGCCTCTCAATCGACGAATCTGTACTTGACCAGCGTCCACAGCGCCGGGAAGCCGTCCCTCCAGGTGATCTTCTTCCCCTCGTGGTAGTCGCGGCCCTCGTAGGTGATCGGCACCTCGTAGACCCGGGCCCCACGCTTGAAGAGCTTCGCGGTGATCTCGGGCTCGATGCCGAAACGCTGGCTCTTCAAGGGGATGCTCTTCAGGACGTCGGCCCGCACGGCCTTGAAGCACGTCTCCATGTCCGTCATGGTCGTGTTGTAGAGGACGTTCGTGACCAGGTTCAGGAACAGGTTGGCCAGGTAGTGGCTGAAGAGGAAGCAGCGGTGGCGCCCGATGAAGCGGCTGCCGAAGACCGCGTCGGCCTTGCCCTTGATGATCAGGTCCAGGAGGTCGGGGTACTCCTCCGGGCTGTATTCGAGGTCCGCGTCCTGGACCACGATCACGTCGCCCCTGGCTTCCCCGAACCCTCGCCGCACCGCGGCGCCCTTTCCGCGATTGCGCTCCTGCAGAAGCAGCCGAAAGCCCTTCTGCGCGGAGAGCCGCTCGAGGATCTCCCGGCTGCCGTCCGTCGAGGCGTCGTCCACCGCGATCAGCTCGATCCGGAGCGGCACCGCCAGGACACGGCCGACCATCTCCTCGACGGTCGCGCTCTCGTTGTAGACGGGCATCACGACCGTGAGCAGCGGATCGACGAGGGGGGTACGGCGGCCGCGGGCCGCCCGAGGCTCCGCCACCGCGGCTTCCCGGCTCAATGCCCTTTCCCGTAGCCCTTCGGGTGCTCCCGGCGCCAGCGGAGGGCCGTCTCGACGATGCCGTGAAGCCCTGCATGACGGGGCCGGAAGCCCAGCTCGCGCCGGATCTTTTCGGCGGAGGCCACGAGCCGTGGCGGGTCTCCCGCCCGACGCGGCCCGATCACGGCGGGGACCTTCACCCCTGCCACCTGCTCCACGGCCGCCAGCACCTCGCGCACGGAATGGCCCGTCTCCGTCCCCAGGTTGTAGAAGCGGAAGGCGTCGCCGCTTTCGAGGGCCGCCAGCGCCTGGACGTGGGCGCTCCCGAGGTCTTGCACGTGGATGTAGTCCCGGATGCAGGTCCCGTCGGGCGTGTCGTAGTCGTCCCCGAAGACGGTCAGGGAGGGCCGCCGGCCCAGCGCGGCGTCGATCGCGAGCGGGATCAAGTGGATCTCCGGATCGTGGTCCTCTCCGAGAGAGCCGTCGGGATGGCACCCCGCGGCGTTGAAGTAACGGAGGGCAACCGCCCGCAGCACGCCCGCGTCGGCCAGGTCTTTGAGCGCCCGCTCGAAGGCCCGCTTGCTCTGGCCGTAGGGGTTGATCGGCTCCTGCGGGTGGGTCTCGTCGATCGGCACCCGCAGGGGAATGCCGTAGGTCGCGCAGGTGGAGCTGAAGATGATCTTCCGCACTCCCGCCTCGGCCATCCCCGCCAGGAGGGCAATGCCCTTTTGAACGTTGATGCTCCAATACTTGAAGGGAAGGCGGACCGACTCGCCCACGTCGAGCACGCCGGCGAAATGGACGACCGCCCCGACCCCGGCGAGCGCCTCGCGCAAGACCGTCGGGTCGCCCAGGTCGCCAACGTGAAGGCGCACCCCTTCGGGCACTGCCGCCCGATGGCCATTCGAGAGGTCGTCGATTACGGAGACCTCGTGTCCGGCGGCGAGGAACTCCCGGACGGCGTGGCTCCCGATGTAGCCCGCCCCCCCGGTGAGCAACACCTTCACCGCTGGCCGATCCCCTGGTAGTAGAAGCCCATCTCACGCAGGGATCGGGGATTGTAGATGTTGCGGCCGTCGAAGATGGCGGGTTGCCGCATCAGCGACTTGATCTTCTTGAAATCCGGCTCCCGGAACTCGTTCCACTCGGTCACGACCGCCAGGGCGTCGGCTCCTTCCACCGCGTCGTAGCTTCGCTCGCAGATCGTGATCCGATCCCCGAAGACGCCCCTGGCGACCCGTCCCGCTTCCGGATCGTAGGCACTCACCCTCGCGCCGCCGTCGAGCAGCCCCTCGATGATGGAGACCGCGGGGGCGTCGCGCATGTCGTCGGTCTTGGGCTTGAAGGCGAGTCCCCAGATCGCGACCTGCTTGCCCGAGAGGCCGCCCAGGTGGGCGGCGATGCGAGGGACCATGATGCGCTTCTGCTGCTCGTTGGTCCGGTCCACCGCCCCCACGAGATTGAATTCGAGCCCCGCCTCCTCACCCATGCGCAGGAGCGCCTTCACGTCCTTGGGGAAGCAGGACCCGCCATAGCCGACTCCGGGAAACAGGAACGACTGGCCGATGCGCGAGTCGGTGCCTATGCCGAGCCGCACCATCCGCACGTTGGCCCCCACCTTGTCGGCGTAGTTCGCCATCTCGTTCATGAACGAGATGCGGGTGGCGAGCATGGCGTTGGCGGCGTACTTCGTGAGCTCGGCCGAGGCGTGGTCCATCATCAGGATCGGGTTGCCGGTGCGGACGAACGGCTCGTAGAGCGTCCGCATGATCGCTTCCACCTTGGGGTCGTCGGCGCCGATGACCACCCGGTCCGGCTTGAGGAAATCGTCGACCGCGGTGCCTTCCTTCAGGAACTCGGGGTTCGACACCACCGCGAAAGGGTGGGTGGTCAGGGCACCGATGACCTGGCGCACCTTGGCCGCGGTGCCCACGGGGACCGTGGACTTGTTGACCACGACCTTGAAGCCGTTCATGGCCCGCCCGATGCCGCGGGCCACCTCGAGCACCTGCGCCAGGTCGGCCGAGCCGTCCTCGTCCTGCGGCGTCCCCACCGCGATGAAGAGCACGTCGCTCGTCTTCACCGTCGTCTCGAGGTCGGTCGTGAACACGAGGCGCTCCCCCGCCACGTTCCGCGGCACCATGTCGTTGAGGCCGGGCTCGTAAATCGGGATCTCGCCGCTGCGGAGAGCATCCACCTTGGCCCGGTCCGCGTCCACGCAGGTGACCGTGTTGCCGTTCTCGGCGAGGCACGCCCCCACCACGAGGCCTACGTAGCCCGTGCCCACCACCCCGATGTTCACTTTCTCCTCCTGGGCTCCGCGCGGTCGGATGGACGCGCGACCCGTGAGGGTAACACAGGACAAGCCTCGGGCCGAACCCTGCTATCATGCGTTGGTTCATGAACTTCGGCCTCGACCTTCGACCCTCCTTGTCCCAGCCCACGGGCGCCGGGGCCTACGTCCTCGGCCTGGCGCGTCACCTCCCGGAAAGAGCCCCGGCGGATCGCTTCTACTTCTTTTCCGCCTCGCTCCGGGACCGGTACCCCGTCAACCACTGGCCTTCGAACGTCACCCTGGTGGATCGCCGCATCCCGGTGAGGGGGCTGAACCTGGCCTGGAACCGGCTGGGTTGGCCACCACTGGACCAGCTGGTGGGCGCTCCGCTCGACCTCGTTCATTCTCCCCACCCCTTGATCGTCCCCGGCCGGCGGGCGCGCCTCGTGGTCACCGTCCACGACCTGTTCTTCCTGAAGCACCCCGAGATGACGGAGGCGGAGATCCGGCGCGACTACGTCCCCCTCGTGCGCAGGCACGTGCGGCGCGCCGACGGAGTGATCTGCGGCTCCGAGCACACGGCGTCGGAGATCCGGCGCCTCCTCGAGGTGCCAAAGGAGAAGATCGCCGTCACCCCCTACGGGATCGATCCGATCTACCGCGCGCCCATGCCCGCCGAAGAGGTGGACGCCGTCCTCGCCCACCACCTGCTTCCACGCGGAGCGCTGCTCTACGTGGGCAGCCAGGAGCGGCGGAAGAACCTCGTCACCCTGGTGATGGCCTACATGGCCCTGGCGCGGAAGCGCCGTTCGATCCCCCCCCTCGTCCTCGTGGGGCCAGGCTCCGACTGGGCCCAGGGCGGCACGATCTCCGGCCCCCAGATCCGGGCCACGGGCTACCTCGAGACCCGCGAGATCCGGGCCCTCATGGCCGCCTCGTCGCTGCTGGTCCTCGCCTCGCTCGAAGAGGGGTTCGGGTTCCCCGTGATCGAAGCCATGGCCGCCGGGCTGCCCGTCGTGTGCTCGCGCGGCTCGGCCCTGGAGGAGGTGGCCCAGGGGGCCGCCACCCTCGTGGACCCGCTCGACGCCCGCTCGATCGCCGCCGGGATCTCCCACGTCCTCGACGACGCCCGCTACGCCGAGGCCCAGCGGCGGCTCGGGCTGGAGAAGAGCCGGCGCTTCGACTGGAACGACACCGCCTCGCGAACCCTGGCGTTCTACCGGGAGATCCTTGGCCGTTAGCGAGACCGCTCCGGAGCGGGCGCTCCTCGTGGGGATCGACGCCCGCGAGCTCCAGGGCAAGACCACCGGCACCGGACGGTACCTGCGGAACCTCCTGCGGGTCTGGACTCGCGATACCCCGGACCGGTTCGTCGCCTACTTCAGCGGGCCGGACCCCGTCGATCCCGCGCTGGACCCGCTCCGCGTCCGTCGTCGGTCGCTCGGGCCCCTGACCGCGGGCGACCTTTATTGGCAGGAGCGCCTGCTGCCTCGGGCGGTCGAGTCCGACGGCCTGGACGTGTTCTTCTCTCCGGCCTACACCTGCCCGCTGCGTCTACGCATCCCACGCGTGACCGCGGTCCACGACCTTTCCTACTTCTCCTACCCCCAGGATTTCAGCTTCCTCCACGCGTGGAAGCGCCGCTTCCTGGTGGCCCGCAGCCTCCAGGCCTCCCGGCGGATCCTGGCCTGCTCGGACTTCACCCGGCGCGAGGTGGCCTCCCGATTCCCCGCTCTCGCGGACCGCGTCGCGCACGTCCCCCTCGGGCGCGACGACGACCTTCAGGCTCCTCCTTCGCGGGAGGAAGCCCGCCGGCGTCTCGACGTCACGGGCCCGCTCGTCCTCACGGTAGGCAGCCTGTTCAACCGTCGCTGCCTCCCGGAGCTGCTGCGGGCGGTGAGCCTCCTCCGCTCGCACGACCACGGACGCTTGAAAGGCGTCGTGCTCGACGTGGTCGGGGACAACCGGACGAACCCCTGGCTCGACGTGGCCGGCCTCGTTCTTCGGCTGGGCCTGGGCGCCCACGTGCGCCTCTCCGGCTTCGTGGACGAGGCGGGTCTCGCCGATCGCTACGCGGCCGCGGATGCCGCGGTCTTCCTGTCCGAATACGAGGGGTTCGGGCTCCCGGCCCTCGAAGCCGCCTCGCGCGGAGTGCCGCTGGTCGTGAGCAATCGGCCGTCGCTCAGCGAGGTGTTCGGCGCGGCGGCCCTCGTCGTCGACCCGCGGAACGAGCGGGAGATCGCCGGGGCCCTCGGCCGAGTCCTTGGTGAGCCGACGCTCCGAAAGCTGCTGGTCCACCAAGGCAGAGCCCTCGCCTCGCGCCACTCGTGGACCCGGACGGCCGCTCTGACACGGGATGCCCTCGTTGCGGCGGCCTGGTCTTGAGCGGCCCCTTCCAGGGCGGACCCGATCCGCCGACGGTCTCCGCCATCGTCGTCTCCTACAACACGGGGGCGGAGCTGCTGCGCTGCCTTGCCTCGCTGGCGACGCACGTGCGCCTGCCCCTCGAGGTCGTGGTGGTGGACAACGCGAGCCGCGACGGCTCGCCGGACCTGGTCCGTGCCGCCTACCCGACGGCCCGGGTCATCGAGAACCGTTCGAACCGCGGGTTTTCGGCGGCCAACAACGAGGGACTGCGGGCATCGACGGGCCCCCAGGTGCTGATCCTGAACCCGGACGCCGAAGTCACTCCCGGCGCCGTGGAAACCCTCTCCGGGATACTCGACGCGCGACCTCCCGTGGGCGTCGTCGGTCCCCTGACCCGGAACCCCGACGGCTCCGTCCAGGTCTCGTTCGGTCCCGACCTGACGCCGCTGGCCGAGTGGCGCCAGCGCCGGCTGGTCCGTGGTGTCCGTGACCGCCGGCCCGCGGCGCTCCGCGAGGCGGCGGCCCGCGCCGCGACGGAACACGACCCCAGCTGGGTGTCGGGCTCCTGCCTCCTGGCGCGCCGACGAGCCCTCGAATCCGTGGGCGGCTTCGACGAGGGCTTCTTTCTCTTCGAAGAGGACGCGGACCTGTGCCTGCGGCTTCGGCGCGCCGGCTGGCGCGTGCTCTTCACCCCGGCGGCCGAGGTGCGCCACGCCCTCGGCCGGAGCATGGACCAGGCGCCGGAGCTGGCCCGTCTCGAGTACGACCGGAGCCACGTGCGCTACTACCGGAAGCACAACGGGCCGCTACTCTCTGCCCTCCTCCGGACTTTTCTGGCGCTCCTCGGCCGGCGCGGGCTCTGAAGGCGTCGCGCCGGCGTTGTTTTTCCTTTGGTTCAAGCCGCTGGGTCATGTTACCGTTACGTGGCAGCTTGAGGGTCGTGTGCGCTTTCTCCATGCGCGCCGACAGGGAGAACTTCTGACAGCGGTGGGTCCCCGTGAAGATGGCGATCGACGCGCGAAAGTGGAGGGACTACGGGATCGGCACGTACGTGCGCAATCTCGTGCGTCATCTCGCGCGCCTCGACCGGGAGACCACGTACTTCCTCTTCTGTAACCCCGCCGACGAGGCGACCCTCCGGGACCTGGCCGAGAACTTCGTCCCCGTGGTGGACGATTCCCCGGGCTACAGCCTCAAGGAGCACATCTCGATCCCGCGCAAGCTGCGCCGGCTGGGGGCGAGCCTGCTCCACACGCCGCACTACGTGCGGCCGATCTTCTGCACGATCCCGTCCGTGGTCACCATCCACGACTGCATCCACCTGCTCTTCCCGGAGTACCTGCCGAACCGGATGGCCTGGCGCTACGCCCATTTCATGATGGGCCAGGCGGTGCGCCGGAGCGCGATCGTGTTCACCGTCTCCGAGGCGTCGCGCAACGACATCCTGCGGTTCTACCCCTGGGCCGAGCCGGACAAGGTGCAGGTGGTGCCGAACGCCATCGACGCCGACCTCCTCGAGGACCCCGGCCCCGAGGAGACGGAGCGGGTCCGCGAGCGCTACCAGATCCGCGGGCGCTTCGTGCTCTTCGTCGGGAACGTCAAGCCCCACAAGAACCTCGAGCGCCTCATCGCCGCCTTCGCGCGCCTGCGGCGCGAGCCGGGGCACGAGGACCTGAAGCTGCTCCTGATCGGCGACGACGTGAGCCGCTACGGCTCCCTGCGCCGCACGGTCGAGGCCGCGGGCGTACGCCAGGACGTGCGCTTCTTCGGCTTCGTCCCCCACCGCACCCTGGCCGCCCTCTACCGCATCGCTTCCGTGTTCGCCTTCCCGTCCCTCTACGA
>WNFM01128263.1_pt1 | contig 11694 bp, 10 predicted proteins | sample 5400271 | NCBI WGS metagenome assembly WNFM01 (sample SAMN13153352, study PRJNA577476) | soil metagenome | isolation source: 60 cm saprolite on Douglas fir-dominated hillslope | place: USA:California | collected 2013-09-17 | reverse complement strand
TCGCCGCCGCTCACCGCTACGAAGACCAGCGCAAACGCGAAATCCCGGCCGACACACCGTTCCTCGAGGAACGCCTTCCGCCCGGCACGCTTCAGATCCATCAGCCGCTGGTGGCCGCCCTAGCCTTCGCGATCGCGAAGACCTGCACAACACAGTCGTCCGCAACCGATCCGGATGCGCTGGCCGCGCTTCGCGCCCTCGCGGAAACCTACAAAACGCTAATCTCAGGGATTTACTACGACAAAATTCCAGACATTGCCGTGCAGCGCGAAATCTATACAGCGCTAACCGCGCTTCTCGACGATCTAAGGCAAAAACAAGCCGCTGCGGGCACTTCGGACGCGCTCAAGAGCCAGGACATCTTTCACGTTGTCATTTTTCTGTTCCGCATGGGACTCTTACGCGGCAACGGCCGTCCTCGTTCCCGCCGATTTATCGAATTCCTCCGCGGCCAATTTCCCCAAGCCGAAGAACTAAAGCGCGAAGAGCCCCGCATCATCATGCCTTAGAGCGTGCGGCTGATAGAAATCTCCACTCAGCCTGCTGCGCGGGCTAAAGTCGCCAAAGGCCCGCCGCCTTCTTCCATACCACTCAGTTCCAACTTCAACTGCGACACGCGCCCTACCGGCCTTTTCATCTCATCCCACGGCCGCACATCGAATCCGTACTTTTGTCGCAGCCGCCGAACGCGTTCCGCGACTTTCTTCCGATACTCTTCCGGCGCATACGTATTCTTCGCATACCACTGCCGGTATTTTTCCACCAGCCGTGGAAATTTCTCCTGCAAGAAAGGCATGAACACTTTCGAAGACGAAGGCGTCAAAAACAGCACGCCTGACGTAAACCACTGCGCCCCGGCTTCGTGCGCGGCTGCTCCGACCGCTTCCAAATCTCCTTCTCGATCCGTAATCCCGGGCAGGAGCGGCGAAGCAAACACGCCACTTGAAATTCCTGCCTCACGCAACTGTTTAAGCGCCGCCAATCGCAGCGCTGGCTGCGGCGCTCGCGGTTCCAGCAACTGCGCCAATCGGCGCCGCGTCGTCGAAACGGTCATATTGACGAACAATGCCGACTTCTCCGCGATCCGCTTCAACAATGCCAAATCACGCAAAATCTGGTTCGATTTTGTCGTGATCGAAATGCTCAACCCTTCGCGCTTCAGCAATTCCTCGAGGCACGCCCGCGTCACTCCATATTCCTTCTCCGCTGGCTGATAAGGGTCCGTCGCCGTTCCAATCGCAATGTGCTCCGGCGCCACCCCTCCGGACGCCGCCGACTCGTACGAATACTTCCGCGCAATCTCCGGCGCCAGATACGCTTCCGCGCCCTGCTTCACATAAATCCGCTTTTCAAATTCCGTCGCATCGAGTTCCATATATTCGTGCGTGTACCGCGCATAACAATACTTGCAGCCAAACTCGCAACCGCGATACGGATTGATCGTCCATTCAAACGGCACACGGTTCGAGTCGCACCGGTTCAAGATTGACCGCACCGGCAGCACAAAATATTCCGGCCGCGCCGGAGAAGCCCGCCGCGAATCCGCGGGCGGCGATGATGCAGCGAGGCGGGCGATGCCAACCAGCTTCGTGGCGCTCACGCGAGGCGCTTCGTGTTCCCGCGGAGAGCAATCCGCCGGAACGCGCCTCTGCAATTCGCCACGCGGGCCATCGCAGAGCTGGGCAAGCTCTGTGGCCCTGTCGTTTGGGCTATGTTCAGGGCATTCAGGAAAGAGAGACAGCGTAGGAGTTGGAGCGGGGGGTACAGTGGAGAATGCCGGAGACATGGCCCACCTCGAAGATCGCGTGCAGTATTTCGCTTTTTGTTCGCCATGTCAAGAACTATTTCGCTTTTTCTTTGCCTCAAACCGCGGTGTTCGCTTAATCCGGCAGCGTAACGAAGCGCCCTGCGTTCATGGTAAAACATGGGGCTTTAATCGCAGCGCCTCACTCTGCTCTCGAATTGGCTAGGCGAGGGCGCTCCACCGGCACCCTCGCTCTGTTTTTCTTCTCGCCTACCTGCACAAACCTCTTTCTTTACTCCCCTTACCTTCCGGCTTAAGCTTTTCCATAGTCCGAACCCCGCGGATCCCGCCATCCGCAAAAATTCCAGTCAGGAGTGGTCCCCATGAATCGCAAACTTGCTATTGCAGCTTCGGCCCTCTGTTGTCTTTCCGCCGCTTGGGTGTTCACTCGCGCCCCGCAAACCATTGCGAGCCCTTTGCCCCAGTATCAATCGAACGCGCAAACCATAACGTGCTCTTCGGATGATATGAATCGCCACACTTGCGAAGTAGACGCGCGCGGCGGCGTACAGCTCGCTCGCCAAATCAGCGGCTCGCCCTGCATCTTCGGCCGCACGTGGGGCTATGACCCACGCGGAATTTGGGTCGACCGCGGTTGCCGTGCCGAATTCCAGGTCGGCAGCGCTAGCTTCGGCGGGTGGGACAATGGGTACGACATCTACTGTGCTTCCGATGATGGCGGCCGCCACTTCTGTCCAGCTCGGACGGACATGGGAGTGCGCCTCTCTCGCCAGCGCAGCGGTTCGGAATGTGTTCTCGGCCGGACTTGGGGATACACACGGCGAGGAATCTGGGTCGATCAAGGCTGCCGCGCGGACTTCGATCTTGGCGCAATCGGCAGCAATGGTTCGCCACAAACCCAAGCCGTTTCCTGCTCTTCCGATGATATGCGCTGGCACGTCTGCCAGGCGGACACCTCCGGCGGGGTTCGCCTTCTCCGCCAACGCAGTGAGGCCGATTGCGTTTACGGTTCGACTTGGGGCTACGATGAGCGCGGGATTTGGGTTGACCGTGGCTGCCGCGCTGAATTTGAAACCGGCGGCGACGCCAATGCCGATGAGCAGGACGAGCCTGACAACGTCAGCGTCTCCTGCAATTCCGACGACATGCACCGTCATACCTGCTACACGGGTCCGCACGGTGCAGTTCGCCTGATCAAGCGGCACAGCGAAGCGGAGTGCATCGAAGGCCGGACATGGGGACAGGAGCGCCGCGGCATCTGGGTGGATCGCGGTTGCCGCGCCGATTTCGAAGTAGTAGGCGTAGGCGGCGGCCATGGCAACGGAGGAAATGGCGGCAGTTACGGCTCGAACCGCGGCCCGGATTGGAATTCCGGCGCCGTCACTGCGCTTTACTGCCCGTCCGACAACGGCAGGCGCCACTATTGCACCGCAGAAACGCGCTGGGGCGTTCGTCTCGTCAAACAGCGCAGTGGCAGCCCTTGCACGCAAGGCAGCACGTGGGGCTATGACAATAAAGGCATTTGGGTGGATCGCGGTTGCCGCGCGGATTTTGAATTCCTGACGCCGCGCCGCTGAAAATATCTCTGACTGGAGCCTCACCGGAGCGTTGATGAAATCTCTCTCTCGTCCCCTGCCCGCGATTTCCGTCGTTGTGGCCGCGTTCTTTTGTCTGGCGTCGGCCGCGCGCGGGCAGAATCCTGCGCCCGCCGCAAAACCACAATCGCCGTCGGCCGCGAATTCACAGGCCAAACCGCCTGCGAAAACGCCCATGGGTCCGCCGGTTTCCCAATCGCGCCATTATCCGATTCTGCTCATCGCGCAAGGCACAGACCCCTCGTGGAGTTTGCGCCTCGGTATGAAAGGCCCGGAGAGACTCGAACGCAGCGGCTATCCACCGATTCCGCTCGAGCCGTCGGACGTCGAACAGGAAACCACCGGCGCGTCCTGGATTTACCACGCAAGAGATTCGCAGACCTCGGCTACCGTCGCGGTGCACGTTTCGCGCGAAACGTGTACCGACGGCGCGTCCGACACAAAATATACGTTCCGCGTTTCGCTGGACCACGCGCAAATCGGCACGCTAAAAGGCTGCGCCAAGGTTGCGCCGGAACAGTTCCCCGAGTTCAAACAAAAGAATCTCGACGACGACGATCCAGAAAAACAAAAGCCAGCTCCGCCCACTGTCACCAATTTCAAACCGCCCGTCGCCGTCGCTTACCTCGATGCCACTGGCAAAGTTATGCTGGCCAAGAACGACGTCCCCAAACCCATCGTTCCGAAAGGCTTTGGCCCCTCGGTCGCGCATGACGGCAAGCGCGTGATGTATCTGCGCGAGGAGAATGGCCCAGAAACCAGCATTCAGATCGTGGATCCGCTCACGGGAAAATCCTCCGAACTCATCCGCGGTCTCGTCAATTACGCGTTTTGGTCGCCCGACGATTCACACATCGCCTTCGTAAAATCGGATGCGTCGGTTTGGCACATCTGGACAATGGCCCTGACGGCCGCCGCGCAGCCCAGTCAGCTATCGCCGACGCCTATTAATTTTCTAAACGGTTGGGCAGATGCTCGCACTCTGGTCGGTACAAACTCAAACTCCTTCTTCTGGATTACTGACGACGGCGGCACTTCTCAAGTGCTGACCGCTCTCGATCTGTGTGGCCCGGATTTCGACTCCAACTCTACATCCACGGTTCGCGTCAATCCCGTCAATCCGGACTTGCTGCTCGTTTCCGGCGCGCTCTTGAAAACCCCAAGCAACTCGCTCAAAGATACTAAAACCGGTCTCGGGGCCGACCTGTTTCTCTACGAAACGCGCTCCAAGCGGCGCGTGCCGCTGAACATCTCGAATCTTTTCCCCACCAAGGGCGAATGGTCTCGCGACGGTCTCCAAATTTTCTTCACCAGCCGCGACTCCATGGGCAAGAATTTCATCTACCGCATTTTTTGGGACGGCACTGGCCTCAAAAAAATCCGCGCGGGATCCGACCTCGTCATCGGCCAGTAGAAGAGATCCAGTCTGTTCGTTCGCGCTGCGGTTTTCGCTTTTCATCTCCTACCCCTTCGTACAGGTGCCCCTTAAGTGCCCGTTTTCCCCTTTTCACGCAGCACCGCGCTCCCGGGCGCTATACTCCCAAAATGGCGACCCCTCCTCAACCACTTCCACCGCGTCCCGTCAGCATTCTAGTGCTGGACGGCGACCCCGCGGGCGGCAATGCTCTTCGCCAAATTCTCGACGCCGAAGGGTGGCGTGTCAGCGTCATATCCGACACAAAGCTCCTTCTCACCGAACTCAAATCCGCCGAGTGGTCTCTAATCATCGCCAACATTGCACAAGTCCCGCTCGAAGGGCCGGTCTTCGCGATCCTGCGTGAACTTGCCGTGGTGCCCGTCGACGAAGGCGGCCGCCTTCGCGTTCTTTACATGGTTCCTTCTTTAAGCAGCAGTCAGTACGTGCAGTCGCTGGAAGTCGCGCGGCTCCCTTACGTCCTCCGCCCCTATCACCTTCACGATTTTCTGGAAAAAGTCAGCGACCTGCTCGTCGAAGTGAAAGCGATTGACGTTGCGCTGCGCCAGGTCCGGCACGAATTTGGCGGCTTGCGTAAAAAGAAAAAAGAAGCGGGGCGCACCAACTCGATGTTCGCCTCGCGCGACGCTTATTCTTCTTACACGGAAGAAGAACTAGCCGACTATGAACGGCAGGAATCGGAGTTTTCCAAGACGCGCCGGCGCGGTCCCAACACCAATCTCGGTGGCAACAATCGTTAATTTTTCGGCGGGAACTTCGGCGCGAGCTACTTTGCCGGATGGGCGGCGCGATATGGCGCGAAATCGTCCCAGACTCTTCTTACCAGCGCCGCATCCAAAACTTTCGTCAGCGCAGTGGCCGGATCCTTCTCCGAAAAAATATCCAATGACATCTGCGAGCAGCCCGGCGAAAAGGATTCCGGCGAATACTCATAGATTCCTTCAAACGTCGTATCCACTTCCCTGCCGCGCGCCATTAATCCGAATTCGTGCCGTCCGGGTTCAATTGGCTGAATCGGAGTTCCATTGCACCGCAGAGTCATGCTCTGGAAACCATTTTTGAATTTTATTTTCAAGAACATTCCGAACTTCGGTCGTACCCGCACGTGAACCACCGACTCGTAATCTTGCGCTTCCGTCAGCGCACTCTCTGGCGGTTTTGCGCTCGACGCGTCGCCGCCGGTCCGCTTTGCCGATTTTCTCGCCGCGTACATCTCTTGGTCATGCCGCAAAAAGTAATTCAACGGCGGCGTATACACCGCAATTTCGAATTCGCCAGCGTCGAAAAAATACGGCTTCGTGTCCATCTTCGATTGGGTGAGCAGCGCCTTCAGCGCATCTGCTGGAAAATGTTCGGCGGGCTCGACCGGCAGCAGCTGTTTCGACGGCGGCGCGTTCCCCGCCATGCTTTTCTTCGCTTGTTCGATCAGCGGCCGCGCTTCGGCGATCGGCACGATGTACGCCAGCGTACGCTGCTCCGCCTTCGCAATTCCCGCCGCTTCGCCCGCCAGCGTAAATAATGGCCCGCCCGAGTTTCCTGGATTGATCGTGATATCGCTGACGATCGAATCTTTTTCCACCTTGCTGATCACGCCGGTCGTCAGAACTTTTTCTCGTCCGAACGGATTACCGATCGTAAACACTCGCTGTCCCACTTCGATGTGGGTACCTTCCAGCGGAGCCAGCGGCGCTACGTGCGATTCCGGAAACGCTTCCGGATTTACCCACAACACGGCGATGTCTTTGTCCGCGTTGTCCGCCAGCAGCTTTGCCGGCACCTTTCGCGTCTTGTCAAATTGCAGCGCCAGATAATTCGACTTTCCGACCACATGATGATTCGTCACGACAAGTCCGGACGCGTCGACCAGAAATCCCGATCCCATGCCAAATTCCGACCGCACGGTAAAAATCGAGCCCTTCAGTTTTTCAAACAGCGCCGTCAATTCTCCCGGTGCATTTGCACTCGCCGCCTCCGGCGTCCCCGCTTGCACCTTCGCATTGTCATTCGTCAGCACAACCTCTTGCTCGGCGCCTTTAACCGCTGCTTCCACACTCCACGAGTATTTCTTCCCGCCAAACTCGATGGGCTTCGCCGTTGCGAAAACGTACTTCCCGTCCGCAAGGTCCACTTGTGCCGCGCCGTCCAGACCCGTCTTCACTTCCGTTTGTGCGCCAGTCGCCATATTTTTTGCGTTCACGGCGAGAAATGGCACAGGCTTCTGATTCAAATCCTTGTCCACCAGAATGGCGCGGATTTTAACGTGTACCGGCGCCGCCTGCGGTCGCGCTGCGATGGCGAATGGCAAAATTAAGATTGTCGCGAGAACTCGTACAAAGAAGCTGGGCATGGGAATACCTCACTGCTCTAACTCTTCTGCCATCCTCTCACTTGACTTCGCTTTTGCAAAGCGACCTCCTCGGTGAATTTTCATCCGTGGCACTTCGCCACAATCAGGGTGATGTCGTCCTGCTGTTCGCCGAATGTAAACTTCCGCACTTCCTCTTGCAGCGCTGCAATCATTGCTCCCGGCGGCTTGTCCCGATTTCGGAGCAAAGTTTCTGTCGCACGCTCTTCTCCAAACTCCGCTCCCGTCTCAGCGCAAGACTCCGTTACGCCATCTGTGTACAGCACCAGCGCATCACCGGCAAACAGTTGCTTCTCTTCCACCACACACTCCCAATCCGGAAACAGGCCGAGTACTGTCGCCGTCGACGTCAGCCGCTCCACGCTTCCATTCTGTCGCAATAAGAGTCCGGGCAGATGCCCGCAATTCGCGTAGCGCAATCTCTTGGTGTTGTCGTCGTACTCCGCATAAAAGAAAGTCGCATAATCTCCGTCGGCCGTATTTTCATAAAACAATTGATTCACCGACCGCAAAAATTTCCCCGGCTCATCCGCGGCGATGGCGCACTGGCTTCGAAAATTCGCCTGCAAATTCGCCATTAAGAGCGCCGCCGCCATTCCCTTTCCCGCAATATCGCCAATCACCAAGGCAAGCCGCTCGCGTCCCAAGTCCAGAAAATCGTAATAATCGCCGCCGACATGTCTCGCCTGCGAACACACCCCCGCGTATTCAATCGTCTTCGCCGCAGGCATTTTTTGTGGAAAAAGCCTCGCCTGCACTTGTCGCGCGATCTCCTGTTCCTGTGCCGCGCGCCGCTCTGCTTCCAGAATCTGTTCCGTCCGCCGCCGTTGTTCCTCCACGAGGCGCGTCGCCTGGTCGAACTCAAACAACGAGAAGCGGTTCCCGTCCACGTCCTCAAAATTCACCACCACGCTTCCGAATAGCGCCGTCTGCGGCGGACGATCAAACTGCACACCGCGCTCGTGCCAATCCCGGTATTTGGCGGCCACATTTTCCGTCAGAAATACGATCTGTCTGGCTTTGCCGATCAGTGCGTACTCCTCCGATCCAGCGGCGGGTACGACGAGGGAGATTCTTGCCGTGCCATCCGGGGGCGCGACCATTACCCAGCGGCCATAATCCGGATGCGCATGGTCCAGCGCGACGCGGAATCCGAGACAGTCGACAAAGAAGCGCAGGCTTCGTTCCTGATCGCGCACGAACAAGGTCACTTGCTGCAGTAATAGATAAGGATCGGTACGATCCAACCGTGTTGCAGGCTTGATGTTCCAGAGCGGAGAGCCTGTGTCGCTCATCGCGCGATTATAAATCGAAAGCTCGACCCGGTTCTGCTTCTTCCCATCATCGCCGCCATTTCTGCGTTTGCGCGACGGCTTGTCGAACCATGCGCGACGCGCGTGTAAACTATTCCTGGAACGCCAACTCGCATCTCACTACGTATGCAACCGCCGCGCGCGCTCATCTCTTCGCTCCCGGATTTCCTCGAAGCCCTCGCCTTCTCCGCCGTGATTTTTCTTTACATCTGGCGCTGGCAAACCGCCGGCCTTTACACTTGGCTGGTCTTTCCGATTTGGCTTCTGGTGAGTTTCGTTCTGCATCGCGACACGCCGACCACGCTCGGGTGGCGTGCGGATAATCTCAAGTCTGCCGCGCGAGTCGCCGCTCCGGTATTTCTCGTGTTTATCGTGGGAATCGTCTTCGCTGGCGTAGTTCTTGGCGGGTTACACCGTCTGCCTGCTCATATGGTTGATCCGCGCCGTTTTGTAGGCTATTTTGCGTTCTGCGTTTTGCAGCAAGTGGGTTTGCAATCCATGACCATGAACCGCTTGCTACGAGGTATCTCGAGCCCCAACCTTGCGGCTGTCGCCGGCGGGTTACTCTTCGCAGCTCTTCATTGGCCGAATCCCGTGCTCGTTCCCCTGACGTTTATCGGCGGCGGGGCGATGTGCTGGGTGTTTTCGCGCGAGCGCAACATTGTTCCGCTCGTAGCGGGTCAAGCGATTCTCGGCGCGCTGGTCTTCTGGGCCTTGCCGACCGCGTGGCACCATGCCATGCGTGTCGGCCCGGGCTACTATTCCTTCCACCCGTAAATCGCTTCCGGAGCTGGGTGCGCGCTCCCCCCTAAATTTACGTAAGTGTTGATTCTAAGAGATTTAACGCGAAGAAAACCGGGCTTCTGAAAATGAAGAAAGCGGCAGAACTGGCTGCCGCTTTGCGAGCTTACACTAGTAACCTAGGTGGTACTTCATCAAAAGGGAGAGGACAAATCAAGCGAAATCTGGGGTCAAGGCAAATTTATTCAAGATCCACGCCTGATGGGCACGGTCGGCGGCGGGACGAGTGGTGGGCGCAAATTGGTCCGCTCGGCGCCCGGATGCCTCCCGTGCGTTGGCCAGTGCAAGTTTTTTTCTGGTGGCCGTTCTAAGCCTAAGTCGCGGTTAAGCGCTGCCCGGCGTTGCGGGTAAGTGCGGAGCCGCGTCTCTGGAGGCATCTCATGGATCGTTCCGTACTCTCTGCAATGTTTGGCAGCCTGCTCGGTATTTCTTCGCTCGGATTGCTCGGCTTCCTTTCGGCCAATCCATCGCCTGTACCCGAGCCGCCGAAGGGCGACGGAGGCTGGAGGCTTCTCAATCCTATTACCTACGAAAACATTACGGTCTTTCCGGTCGTAGCGGGTTCCACGTATGACACGGGACAGTTTCTGACGCTTGAAGACGGTCTGGCCAGCGGCGAAGTGATTGTCAGCGAACACGGCGCCGCAGGACTCTCGCGCAGCCGCGACGGCCGCGTCACGCGGGATTATTCCGGGGGCGCCAGCGTCAATCAGCTGGTGCTGGTTAACCGGAGCAAGCGGCCGCTGATTCTCCTGGCCGGCGAGCTTGTGAGTGGCGGCAAGCAGGACCGCATCATCGGCAAGGACCGCATCGTTCCTGCCGGCGCGGACCCGCTGCCGCTCGATGTATTCTGCGTCGAACACGGGCGCTGGTCTTCCGGCGCGAATTTCTCCGCGGCCAAAACCATCGTTCATCCCAGTGTCCGGGAACAAGCCGCCGTCAATCAGAAACAGGCCGACGTGTGGAATGCTGTTCGCTCGGGAACGACGGCGTCAGTTGAAGTTTCCGGGATGGGCAGCGGTACAGGAGACGCCGCAGCGGCGCCCCGCGTTTCCGGCGAAGCACTTTCGTACACGATTGCAAACGAAGCGCCTACGGAATCGTACGACAAGCTGTACAACAAATCACGCGGCATCGGGGGATCGGTCGATTCCTTCGTGGAAGAGGTGCAGCGCCGGTTCGTGCGCGAAACGGGCGGCTTAAAGAACGAACGTGTCGTCGGCGTTGTGGTCGCGTACGGCGGCGAAGTCGCCTGGAGCGACATTTTCGCGTCCGAGGAACTCTTCTACAAATACTGGACGAAGCTCTTACGCAGCTACGCCGTGGAAGCTCTTGCGCGGCCGAGCTACCGCGAAGCCGCGGAACGCGACGATGCGGAGCAGTTTCTTGTTTCACTGCGCGGAGTGATTAAGGAAGAGACCGAACCGGGCGTCTATCGTTGGCGCGAAATCAACCACGGGCGGCTATCGCAAATTGAATTGGAGGCGCTGGAGCCCAAGCCGCTCACGCTTCACCGCTTGCTGCTTCGTCGTACAGGCTAAGAAGGAATTCCCGGACAAGATTACTCGGAGAATTTCTTTTAGAACGCAACGAATCGTTTTATCTGGCCCGCATCGGCGGATGCCGCATAAATTTCAGCGACGTTCGCCGTCCAGTTTGGATGCTTCAGAGCGGGCGCAATCTCCGCGAGCGGCGCGAGCACAAAATTGCGCAGCAGCATTCGCCGATGGGGAATCTGCAATTCCGGCGAATCGATCGTCTCGTCGCCGTAAAGGAGAATGTCCATATCCAGTAGCCGCGGCCCTTTTGCAAACTGTTTCTGGCTTCCAAGCCGCGTTTCGATTCCGCGCAGCGCGTGCAACAAATGCAGCGGCGCAAGCGAAGTCTCCGCTTCCACCGCGCAGTTCAGAAACCACGGTTGCTCCAGATAGTCGACTGGCTCGGTTTCGTACAAGAAAGAAATTCTCTTTACGCGAACGCCGTATTCTGGAAGGGCGGCGATCGCCGCGTGCAGATTCGCCGCGCGGTCGCCGAGATTCGAGCCAAGCGAAAGATAGACGGTATGATTCGCCATCACGAATCAGCATACCGCGCTAACGACGTGCTCGCGCAGCGTTCACGTTCAGTGATGATCCCAGTAATCAGTCGGACGGTCATCGTTGAGCAAAGCCGGCAGAAAGACCCAGTAATCGTCGCCGAACGGAATATTTTTGGGCCAGAGCTGATCGAGAGTTTCTCCGTCGTAGAGCACGCCGCCTTTGAGGACGTAGGCGAGGTCGGCGCTGTTGTGGATGTCGTCGAGTGGATTTTTGTTGAGTACGTCGAGGTCAGCTAGTTTCCCTACGGTAATGGAGCCAAGGTCCTTGTCCATGCCGAGATAGTGAGCTCCGTCGTTCGTCGCCATTTCGAGCGTGCCCATC
>WNFM01347009.1_pt2 | contig 11695 bp, 11 predicted proteins | sample 5400271 | NCBI WGS metagenome assembly WNFM01 (sample SAMN13153352, study PRJNA577476) | soil metagenome | isolation source: 60 cm saprolite on Douglas fir-dominated hillslope | place: USA:California | collected 2013-09-17 | reverse complement strand
ATCCGTCCCCCGTTCCGGAGGTATTGTTGGATTTTGTTCAACTCGATCTCTGGGATCGGATCGGTGGGCGCGGCAACGATCAACAGGCCGCCACTCGGGACCTCGTTGGTGCCGAGCAGCAACAAGGGGGCCGGTTCGATGTTATTTTGTCTCAGGACTTCAGCAAACTTCGCATAGCCCATTTCTGATTCGTGTTCCGCCGGAGAATGCTCGCCATGGCGGGACAGAAAATAGGCTTTCAAAGGGCGGGCGCTGGTCACGTTCAAAATGGCCGAGGTGAACATCAACTCCCCCTTGAAGTGGGTTCGGCGCGCCTCCCGGCTCTGTCCGGAAATGAGCGGCTGAATGTCCAACTCCGAAAGCTCACTCGCTGAAACCACTCGGGGCCGCCCATTGCAGTCGAAAATCACCACATCCTTGTCGGAGGCCAGGTTGTAGCGGGATTTGATGACGTTGGCCATGCCCGGATCCCGCTCATAGTCCACCGCGTCAACTTTAAGGTGGCTATTGCGAAAGCTGTACTCCTTCAACAACCCCCAGACCGAGTCGTAAAGCGGCTCGGTTTTGTCAAAATACACGACCACCTTGACTTCATTCGTCGTGGACGCCAGCACCCTCAGCGTCAGATCCGAGAGCTCCACTTGGGCGCTGTTGGCCAGGGGGAAGTGCGTAAAATGACGCGCCGCCAGATAGTTTACCATTAACACCAGCGCGAATATCGTCAAACTGCTCACCAGCGTGTTCAAGCTGATGCTCCACTTGCGGGCGGACGAAAAACTGGCTGGTTGTTCCAGGGGCATGGCTATTACCAACGGCGGCTTTCCACAACTTTCAGAGTCAAAAACAAAAACAAGAGCGTAAAGCTGAGATAAAAAACCAGCGGCCGCGTGTCCACTACTCCGCGGGCGAAATCCCGCATGTGCTCGATTAGCCCGAGGTGGGCAAAGATCTCCGCCTTCCAGCCCGTGCGCGCGGTGAAGGCCATCGAGATGTAGCTCACCAGAAATAGCGAAAGTCCTGCCGCCACGCTGACCATGGCCGCAATGATCTGGCTGCGGGTCAGCGCCGAGGCCAGGCAGCCCAGCGACATGTAGAGTCCGCCCCAGAGCAAAATCCCCAGGAAAGTGGACGCAACCGTGCCCACGTCGAGCCCAGTCGAATTGCTGCTGAAGGGCCGCACCACAAACAGCCAGGAAAGCAACGGCAGGCACATCAACGCGTAAAAGGCCAGCGCCCCGGTAAATTTCGCCATCACCACCTGCCCGTCGCTCACCGGCGTGGTCATGAGGGTTTCATAAGTTCCGGAAAACTTTTCCAGGGCGAAGGAACGCATGGTGATGACCGGCGCCGCCAGCAATAAAATCAGCCAGAAATACATGGTGCTGTAAAACACGCTCGTGAGTGATTGATCCATCGCTTCGCCGTTCAGCTTTTGGAGCAAATCGACCGAACTCAGCCCCAGCAGGAACAGCACCAGCGCGATCACCACGTAGCCCGCCCACGAAAAAAAGTGCGCGCCCAACTCCCGCCGAACCAGTGCCAGATAGACTTGCATCAGAACCCTCCCTCTTCTTCCTTGTTCGTGCGGGTCACTTGCACGAAAATGTCTTCCAGCGAATGGCGGCTGCGAGTCAATTCCCGCAGCAACCAGCCCCGCTCGTGGACGGCCTTAAAGATGTAAGGCCGAAGATCAACCCCGGCCCGCCCCATCAGTGTGCAACGGATGTATTCGCCATCGACCGGCGCCATGTCAAACCGCTCAATCTCCGACCATTGCTCCCAGAGTGTTTTCAAATCAGCCAACGGAGCAGCGATCTCCACGACGATTTGGCCGCGGTCGCTAATCAGTCGCTGCAGGTTCTCGGTGGTGTCCGCCGCCAGGATCTTGCCTTCGTGCAGGATGAGCACCCGGCTGCAGGTCATTTCGATCTCCGGCAGGATGTGCGAGGAAATGAGCACGGTGTGTTTTTGCGCCAGGTCTTTGATCAATTGGCGAACCGTGCGGATCTGGTTGGGGTCCAGCCCGATGGTGGGTTCATCGAGGATGATCAACTCCGGGTCATGGATCAGCGCATCCGCCAGTCCAACCCGCTGCTGGTAACCTTTGGAGAGCTGGCCGATGAGACGGCGATGGACTTCCGCCAATCCACACTGTTGGAGGACCACGTCCAGCCGGTCACGACAACGCCTGCGGCTCAGTCCCTTCAGATAAGCGCGAAATCTCAGATACTCCCGCACCCGCATGTCTCGATGCAATGGGTTGTTCTCCGGCATATAACCGATGCAACGCCGGACCTCCTTGGACTCGGTGAAAACATCGTGGCCGGCCACTCGAACGGTGCCGGAAGTCGCAGGCATGTAACAAGCCATGATGCGCATGATGGTGCTCTTGCCGGCGCCATTCGGCCCGAGCAGGCCGACGATCTCCCCGCGTCCAACCGTAAAGGAAACATCGGCCACCGCGGTGTGGCCGGTGTAACGCTTGGTCAGATTCTCAACTTCAATCATCAACCTGTCGCCCATGAACCGAAACGCAGTTTAGTCAGGCTCTGGCCGTGGAGCCAAGAACAATTAGATCGTCGGGCCCATTCGAGGGCTGTCGGTCATTTACCGTTTGCGCGCCAGGCGAAGGGAGCAGTTCAAAATCCGAAACCCGAAATCCGAGATCCGAAAGAAATCCGAAGATCGAAATCCGAAAGCCGCCTTTGCGCTTGTTTGCCCTGACGGCCATGGATTGTGGGTGCCTTAACGGGTTTCTCGCCGGAACACCAGGGGGCGAGGGGAATAAAGTGCACAGGCAGAATCCGAAATTGAAAGCGGCCGCCATGACGCGCTTCCGGGCCTTCGGATTTCGGGCTTCTCTCGGATTTCGGAATTCGGAGTTTTGTGCCCTAAGCTGCTCAAGGCAGAGGAAGAGTCGCAGGCCTATTCATTAGTCATTTTCAGTTCTTGTTACCGCAGCTTTAACTCCACCATTCCCTGGCGCAACTCCAGGAAGGGGCCGCGCTGGCGCGGGGCCACTACTCCAAACTGCGCTCTTTCGCCTTTGGCCTTGGCGTGGAGCAGTTTTGCGACGCCGACAATTTCCACCGCGTTTTGCCCATCAACACTGGTGACCAACATGCCCCGTTCCAGGTCGGCGGCCCCAGCCGGGCTGCCCTTCTCCACTCCGGCGATCAGCAACCCTTGCACGCTGGTCAGCCCCATGCCCTGTGCCAGTTCCGGAGTGAGTTCCTGGAGCGATACACCGAGTCTCTTGCGGATCAGGTCCGCGTTAAAAAATGATTTCTCCGGCAACAGGTGGAGGCTGACCGTCCGGCGCTCCGCCCCTCGCCGGATTACCAGGGAAAATTCGCGCTGGTCCTTTCTCTTGATGAGCTCCTCAGTGAACTCGAAGAAGCCGCGCGGAGTCTTGCCGTTGATTTGAATAATCTCATCCCCGGCCCGCAATCCTGCCTTGCCAGCGGGGCTTTCCACCTGCACCGCCATCACCTGCAACGGCAAACCCTGCGGCCGAATCCGGGCCCCAAACCACATCTTTTCCATCACCTCCGGGGCATAAACGTCCGACAGGGCGGCAGAAACGCGCTTGATCGGAATCGCAAAACCAATCCCGTGCCCTTCCCGATAAATGGCCACGTTCAAGCCGACCAGTTCGCCGCGCAAATTGACCAGCGGCCCTCCACTGTTTCCAGGATTGATCGCCGCGTCTGTTTGCAGCCAGTCCAGCCCATCCAACGGCTCCTTGTCCGCTTGCGGGCGGCGGGTTTTGGAACTGAGGATGCCGCGGCTCACCGAACCGCCGAGGCCGAATGGGTTGCCCATCGCCAGGACCGTTTCCCCGAGCAACAGGTCGTCATCAGCGGCGAATTTCACTGCCGCGAACTTCTCCTCGCCGCTGGGGATGATCTGGAGCAAGGCCACGTCCGCGAAGCTGTCCCCGCTAATCCGCTTGCACTCGCGCTCGCGCCCATCGGCCAGTTTCACCCACACCCGCCGCGCCCGGTTCACGACGTGAAAATTCGTCAGCACAAAGCCGTCTTCATCGACAATCACGCCCGAACCGAGGCTGAATTGCGTGTTAGGCTGGCGGCGCCGGTGGTACGGGTCAAAGAACTCCCGGAACATGTCGTCCAGAGAATCTCGCACCGGAACGATTTCCTCGGTCGCGACGTTGACGACGCTTGGCATGACGCACCGGACCGCTTCCACCACCGCATCCCGGCGCACATCTGCCCCCGGCAAATTGGTCGCCAGAACGCAACGCCCTCCCGTCCCCAAGGCTGCCGAAACCAACAGCAGCAACAGCTTCATCTCGAATTTCCAATTTCGACTTAACTTCATAGCGAATCTGACCGTTCGTCATAGCTAATCTAACGCCAATCCTCCTCTTTCGTCGCCAGAAAAATGATGCGGCGAAGAAGGCAGGGCATGGGCAGCCCTGACCTCTGCAGCCGTGTCACCGAAGCGACTGATGGCAAAAGGAAGGGCCCCGGGATTCAAAGCGTTAGATGGATTGGAAGAAAGCGAGGCCGCCAATCCATGAGACGCTTTGAATCTGTGGGGAAGCATTTGTTCCTTCGTCTCTTCGGTTTTCTGAGTTTGCGCTTGCGATGACCATTGCGCCTCTGCTACTACTCTCCCCGATTTATGGCTGCAATTGGGCGATTTCAAAAGGGCGACGAGATATTCTTTGCCAAAGTAGTGGATGGCGAGTTGTTTCGTTTGCGTGGCGATGTGTTCGGATCTCCGTCGTTTGACCGGAAGCCGACCCCCTTCAAGGGTCTCCGAACGCTGACCCCGGTCAGCCCTTCCAAAGTGATCGCGGTGGGGCTGAACTATGCGGACCACGCCCGCGAATCGGGCAAACCTTTGCCGAAGGAGCCGCTGTTTTGGTTCAAGGCAACGACTTCGTTGATTCCCGACGGCGCGAAAATTGAGGTGCCCTTTTCGAATCACCGTACCGACTACGAAGCGGAGTTGGCCATCGTGATCGGGCGGCGGGTCCGCAACGTGACGCCCGCGGCGGCCGCCCGGTATATCCTTGGTTACACCTCAGCGGAGGACATCAGTGACCGCACCATCCAAAATGGGGAGAGCCAGTGGTGCCGGGCCAAGTCTTTCGACACCTTTACCCCGCTGGGCCCTTATGTGGAAACCAAGATCGATCCGCACGGCTTGACGATTCAACTTTTTCAGAATGGACAACTGCGCCAGAACTCGAACACCAGCCAGCTCATTTTTAATTGCTTCCACCTGGTCAGCTTCATTTCCACCAACATGACGCTCCTGCCAGGAGACGTGATCCTGACCGGCACTCCTAGCGGTGTCGGGCCAATTGAGTCGGGGGACCAGTTGGAGGTGCGCATCCAAGGCCTGACGCCCTTGGTCNNNNATGAGGCCAGTCGCGAGGGGTGGAAATAGCGCTTTTGATGGGTTATCATTAGGTTGGAATGAAAAAAAATTCGACGGCAACCAAGGTGAGGCGACGAGCAAAATTGCTTGCCTCCTGCAATGAGACGCGCCGCCTGTGCAATCAACTGAGCGACGAAGAACGAGATCGGCTGCGGGAAAAAGCGTTGCAACTCATCTACAGCTCCGATGCCAACGCCTCGACTGGTAGCCGTTGACACGAATGTTCTGCTCCTGCTTTCGGAGGAGGATGAAGACACAATGGACGCCTTGGCAACCATCCGGACGCGGCTTGCACCGATGCAATTTCTTGTCACGCCGACGGTTTTCGAAGAAATGGCTCATAAGGCTGAATTCGAGCCTGATCGAGATTTGCGGACCTTAGCCAAAAAAGGATTGAAGGAATTGCGCCCCAGATGGCAAATCCAACCTGCCCTCCTAAACGCGGTGCAAGAGGCAATCGTCTCACGATCAGCTACCAGGCTTCAGCAAGCGGGTCTGCTCCCTTACGAGGAGCGCAACGACGCCTTTTTGCTCACCGAAGCCAGTGTTCTGAATTGCATTCTTTTGGTGACGCACGATTCACATCTGCGTGGCTTGGATTTTCAAAGGCTCGCTCTTCTCTTTGGCGAACTCGATCTGATCGCCCCGATTATCGCGACACCAACCGAAGTTTTGAGAAAATTCTACCGTTAGAAACCTATGCGCTGGACTCAAAGTCTGATCCCCACCCTAAAAGAAACGCCGGCCGAGGCCGAAATCCTCTCGCACAAACTGCTCCTGCGCGCCGGGTTGGTGCGCAAGCTGACCGGCGGGCTTTACACCTTTCTGCCGCTGGGTCTGCGGGCCCTGCGCAAAGTTGAGCGGATCGTCCGCGAGGAAATGGACCGCGCCGGGGCGCTGGAAGTGCTCATGCCCACACTCCAGCCACCGGAAATTTGGCAGCAAAGCGGGCGCTACGAAACGATGAAGGACGTTTTGTTCAGGGTCCGGGACCGGGCTAAGAAAGAATGGGTGATGGGTCCGACCCATGAAGAGGTCATCACCACGGTGGTGGCCAGCGAGATCAGTTCCTATCGCCAGTTGCCCAGGAATTTTTACCAGATTCAGACCAAGTTCCGCGATGAAATTCGCCCCCGGTTCGGCTTGATGCGGGCCAAGGAATTCATCATGAAGGACGCCTACAGCTTCGACGTTTCGGACGAGGCGGCTCAGGGCAGCTACCAAAAGATGTACGAGGCCTACACTCGCATCTTCCAGCGCTGCGGCCTCAAGGCCATGGCGGTGGACGCAGACACGGGTATCATTGGCGGGAAATTCTCGCACGAGTTCATGGTGCCGGCGGAAACGGGCGAGAACGAAGTGGCGTATTGCGAACGGGGCGATTACGCGGCGAACGTCGAAAAGGCGACCAGCCGCCGCCCAGCCCAGTCCTCCCCTCCGCCCCCCTCTTCCCCGTTGGAAAAGTTTCCCACTCCCGGCGTGGTCACCATCGAAGCGCTGGCGAAACCTCCTCACGGCGTGGCGCCCGACCGGCAGATCAAAACCCTGGTCTATCTGGTGGATAGCAAGATCGTTTTGATCCTGATGCGCGGCGATGACCAGTTGAACGAAGCCAAATTGGTTTCGGCGAGCGGGACCGGCAATCTCCGCGCCGCTGCGGCTGAGGAAATTTTCGCGGCGCTGGGCGCCCACCCGGGCAGTTTGGGCGCGGTCGGTGTGGCGAACTTCACTGTTTATGTGGATGAGACTTTGCGCGCCGCCGCCGGAATGACGACGGGCGCCAATGAGGACGGGTTTCATTTCCGAAACGTCTCCATTGAGCGGGACATCACCGTCACGCGCTGGGCGGACTTGCGTTTGGTCCAGGCGGGCGAGCCTTGCGCCACGTGCGGGCAACCTCTGAAGATGCGCCGGGCGATCGAAGTGGGCCATGTTTTCAAGCTGGGCACCAAGTACAGCGTGCCCCTGAACGCGCTGTTCCTCGACGAGTCCGGCAAACAGCAGCCTGCCATCATGGGGTGTTATGGGATTGGGGTGACCCGCACCTTGCAGGCCATCATCGAACAATCGAACGACAAGGATGGGATTATCTGGCCGTTAGCGGTGGCCCCCTACAGCGTGTGCATCACGCCCTTGGGGGTGGCGCAGGGAACGCCGGTCATGGCGCTGGCGGAGAAACTTTATGCCGACCTCAGCGCCCGCGGGATCGAGGTTATCCTGGACGACCGGGATGAACGTCCCGGCGTCAAGTTCAAGGATTCGGAGTTGATCGGTTTCCCCATCCGGGTCGGCATCGGGGAAAAATCGCTCGCCAAAGGCGAGGTGGAAGTGAAGATCCGGGGCGGGGCGCTGCTGGCCGTGAAAGCCGCGGACGCTGTGGAGAAGGTGTTAGAACTCGTGACCGCTGGCTAACCTGGCCTGCGGCATTTATGTTGCCGGCCAGCCTAATGACTCGCCGTCACCACAAGTGTCTGCTCCAAGGTGGTGACGCCTTCGCGCACTTTGTCCAACGAAGCCAGGCGCAGGGTTTTCATGCCCTGGCTGATTGCGATCTTTGAGATTTCCATGGCACTGCCCCGGGCGATGATGATTTTGCGGATTTCGTCGGTGACGCTCATGGCTTCAAGGATGGCGGTCCGTCCGGCATAACCGATGTTGTTGCAGCGGTCACAACCGCGCCCGCGATAGAGGTTGACCCCCTCAAAGTGGTTGGGCGGGATGTTGAGGTCCCGATACATGGTGGGAGGATAGCTGACCGGTTCTTTGCAGGCGGGACAGATCTTGCGCACCAACCGCTGCGCGCAGGCGAGAATCACCGAGGAGGAGATGAGGAATGGCGCGATGCCCATGTCATCCAGGCGCGCCACCGCCCCGGCGGCGTCATTACAGTGCATCGTGCTTAACACTTGATGGCCGGTGAGGGCGGCTTCGACGGCGATTTCCGCCGTCTCGGTGTCGCGGATTTCACCAATCATCACGATATCCGGGTCCTGTCGAAGAATGGAGCGAAGGGCGTTGCCGAAGCTGAGACCGATTTCCTTTTTGACGGGCACCTGGTTGATGCCGGGCACCTGAAACTCTACCGGATCTTCCACCGTCACGATGTTGTATTCCGGGTTATTGAGTTCGTTGAGAGCGGAATAGAGAGTGGTGGTTTTGCCGGAGCCGGTCGGCCCGGTGACCAGCAACAAACCGTGCGGCGCATCGACGGCGGCGCGGAACCGCCGGTAGGTGTCTGCCTCCATCCCGATTTTATCCATGCTGGCGGAGAGGTTGGATTTATCGAGGATGCGCAGCACGCACTTTTCCCCGTGGACGGTGGGCAGGAAGGAGACGCGCAGATCGAAATCACGTCCGGCCACTTTCACGCGCATGCGGCCATCCTGGGGCAGGCGGCGCTCGGCGATGTCGAGGCTGCTCATGATCTTCAAGCGCGAAACCAAGGCGACAGCCAGATTCTTGGGCGGCGGAGTTTTGTCGATGAGCGCGCCGTCGATGCGGTAGCGCAGGCGGACCATTCTCTCAAACGGCTCGACATGAATGTCGCTGGCGCGGTCCTTGATCGCCTGGACCAGAATCAGGTTGGCCAGCTTGATGACCGGCGCCTCTTCAGTTGAAGCGGCCAATTTGTCGAGGTTGACCTCTTCGGCGGCCTCCTGGACGGTCTCCAGCTGGTCCGCGTCGGCATTGATTTCGGCTTGTTTGGCCGCGTCCTGGATGATGTCCTCCATGCTGCCGGACTTGCCGGTTTCGAGATTATGGAGTTTGTCCATGATCGACTTTTCCGAGGCGATCATGGGCGCCACCTCCATGTGGGTAATGCGCCGGACGTCATCAATGGCCAGCACGTTGAGCGGGTCGGCCATGGCCAGGAAGAGCTTGTTCTCGAGACGCGAAACCGGCACCACTTTGTGCGAGTGACAGATGTCTTTGGGCAGCAAATCGGCAATTTCCGGCGCGATCACCAGCCGGCCCAGGTTGACCGGAGGAGTGTTCAGCACCCGGCCCATGGAAACCGCCATGTCTTGCTCCGTGACGTAGGCCTTGTCGATGATGATTTTGAGGAGGCGGGTGCCTTCCCGCTTTTGTTGTTCGAGCAGCTCTTCGAATTGTTTGCGGAAGAGCAGACCGTCCTCAACCAGGACATCAGCGATGCGTTCTCCAAACGTTTTAATGGGGGGCATAGCGGGGAAGAGTTCTACCGGAAGGTTTTACGCAAGCCTTTGATGATGTCGGCAGGTGGCGCCAGATACCAGAGCAGACGCTGCTTGGTCGTTTCCTCCAGTTCGAGGGCGGCCTGCCGGTTGAACGGGTTGGCGGTGGCGACCAGAATCGATTTGCTCAGTCGATCAAAAGGCAGCACGCACCAGCGCTGACAGCACTCCGCAGGGAAGGTCCGCGCCAATTCCAAGTCGAGATCGTATTTATCGAGCGGCAAATAGCCGAAGCGGCCTTTGTCCGAAATGAGCTTTAACGACTTTTCCAAAGGGGTGAATCCCTTGTCGGCCAGCACCTGGATGAACGGTTCCACCACCTTGTCCTGCCCGTTGGACGATTCGGGAGGCAGCCAGCACTGGTCGAACACGGCGGCAGTGATGACTTTGCCTTCGACGAATATCTTTTGGAGGGTCAGCCGGCCATCGTCAACATCGGCATGGCTGGGACGGCTGCCCTTCTTGGGTTTGACTGGTTTGGCCTGAGCTTGAGGGATCTCCGCTTCACCGAGCGCCGGCTGGCTGCTGATGCTGTTGGCCTTGCTTTCCAGCTCTCCCAATGCGGCCAGCACGTCGGGGTCGTCCGGGAACCGTTGCAGGATGCTTTCGTATTCGAGGATCGCCGAAGAGAGCTGCCCCATCACCACGTAGGCTTGAGCAATCCGCTTGGAGGTGATGATGACATCCTTCTCGCGGCCGAGCTTAAAGTAGGCCTCTTTCAGGATCTCCAGGGATTGATAGTCCTGCGGCTGAGATTGAGTGATCACCTCGAACATCTCCACCGTCTGGGCTAGTTGAGCTTCTTCGCTGCTGGTTAATGAGCCGGGCATGCCGTTGTTTGCTTTGTCAGTTAGGGCGGCCGCCGCCCAGAACAGGCGCGGAAGCCACTTTCAGCCAAAGCGGAGCAAACGGAGGGCCAATCTCGCCCCGGAGAGCAACAAAATAAGCATTGGCATTATCCTCAGGGTCATGCTAAAACCTCCTTCGCTCTCCGCGGAGAGCCGGTAGGCAAAAACTGTATCGAGCAAGTATTTTATGTCACAACACTCCAGTCTGCGCGCCGCCAGTACCTCTGGCGCCAAGCGGAACGTCCTGAAACGCTTCGAACGCATCGAGATTCTCAAAAAGCGCGCCCAATGGAAGCCAGGCGACCGAGTCACCGGGCTCCGAAAAACCAAGCCGGAAGTGTGAACCCGCTCCCGGCGACTTTCCGGTTCCGAGTCCCGGCGCGCCATCGCTCATGTAGTGGTGCGAGCAAACCGGCTTGGGACTCGAATGTCAGAGCTTCTCGAGTGCGCATGGAAACCGTTCGGCTGCAAAAGTTTCTCGCAGATTGCGGCGTGGCTTCCCGGCGCGCCGGCGAGCAGCTTATCCTGGCCGGACGAGTGGAGGTCAATGGACAGGCTGCACGGGAACTGGGCACAAAAGTCCACCCGGCAGCGGACCGCGTGGCCGTGGATGGCCAACAGGTGCGACCGCGAAGGAAGCTCTACGTGGCCCTGCATAAGCCTCCGGGTTATCTTTGCACCCGGCGCGACCCCGAACGGCGGCGGACCGTCTGCGAGCTGTTGCCACGGGAGTGGGAGCACCTCCATTCGGTGGGGCGCCTGGACCGAGATAGCGAAGGCTTGCTATTTCTGACGAATGATGGGCAGTTTTCCCTTCGGTTAACGCATCCGCGCTACGGCACCCGCAAGACTTACCAGGTCACGGTCGCGGGACGCGTCGAGCAGGCCACGCTCGCGCGAATGACCCAGGGCGTCACCGATGCGGGTGAAACTTTGAAAGCGGAAAGGGCGCGGCTCCTCTCCGCCAGCAACAACAAAAGCGTGCTGGAGTTGGATCTCGCCGAAGGCAAGAACCGTGAGGTTCGAAGGCTCATGGCGGCGTTGAGTTTGGTCGTCACGCGCCTGCAGCGGGTCCGAATCGGCCCCATCAAGCTCGGCGAACTGCCTCCAGGCAAATGGCGAACGTTGACAGAACCAGAGATTAAATCTCTAATTTCCAAAATATGAAAATGAAATATTGGTCGATATTGGCGGTAACACTCTCGGCGGGCCTCGCGG
>WNFM01234188.1_pt1 | contig 11695 bp, 12 predicted proteins | sample 5400271 | NCBI WGS metagenome assembly WNFM01 (sample SAMN13153352, study PRJNA577476) | soil metagenome | isolation source: 60 cm saprolite on Douglas fir-dominated hillslope | place: USA:California | collected 2013-09-17 | reverse complement strand
CCGTCTGCCGCAGGTCCTCGATGCAGGTCACGGTGCGCATGGACTTAGCTTCTAGCACGATCGGTCGTCGGTGATCAGTCGTCAGAGGGCGGTGACTGGTCGCTCATCCAACCGATCGCCGATCCTCGGCAGCGGAACGCCGGTTATGCCCCGTGCGTTATTTGCACGAGGACGCGACCGGTGCGTCGCTTGCCCGGTGCATCGCTTGCCCAGTGCGTCCCTTGCAAGGAGAAACATCCATGGCCATTCCGAAGCACACCGTCGTGGAGGAGGAGCGCGACGACAAGAGCAAGCGCGAGCGGGAGGACGCCCGCAAACGCAAACTCGAGCGGTCGCTCGAACGAGGTCTCGAGGACAGCTTTCCCGCCTCCGATCCAGTTAACGTGACGCAGCCGGCCCCCACCCGCCGCGATAAGAGGTGAAAATAAGAAAATAAGAGGCCGCCGCCATCACGGCCCGCCGCGATTTCGGCCGATAGCGGCTTTAGCCATAGGCGCAGAAATCGCTCGTTCTTTTTGAAGATTTGGGGCAATTGGCCTATCATTCGGTCGGAAAGCTCGGCCTTTACCGGGGTTGGGGAAAGATGGTTCGAAAATATTTCGGTACCGACGGCATCCGCGGCCGCGCCAACGGGACGATTACGCCAGAACTGGCGCTCAAGGTCGGGCAGGCGGCGGGCTTGATCTTTCGCCGCGGCGAGCATCGTCATCGCGTGCTCATCGGCAAGGATACCCGCCTCTCCGGCTACATGATTGAAACCGCGCTGGTGGCCGGTTTCACCTCGGTCGGCATGGACGTGTTCCAGACCGGCCCGATGCCGACGCCGGCCGTGGCCATGCTCACGCGCTCCATGCGCGCCGATCTCGGGGTGATGATTTCCGCCTCGCACAATCCCTATGACGATAACGGCATCAAACTGTTCGGCCCCGACGGCTTCAAGTTGTCCGACGAGATCGAACATAAGATCGAAGAACTGGTCGATTCCGCGCTCGTCAAGATGCTGGCGAAGAGCGCGGATGTCGGTCGCGCCAGGCGCATCGACGACGGGCAGGGCCGTTACGTCGAGTTCGCCAAGCGCACGCTGCCGCGCAACCTATCGCTGGAAGGTCTGCGCGTTGTAGTCGATTGCGCCAACGGCGCCGCCTACAAGGTCGCACCACAGGCGCTATGGGAATTGGGCGCCGAGGTGATCTCGCTCGGCGTCGAGCCCGACGGTTTCAATATCAATCGTGAGTGCGGCTCGACCGAGCCCGCGGCCCTTTGCCAGAAGGTGAAGGAAATGCGCGCCGACATCGGCATCGCGCTCGACGGCGACGGCGACCGCGTGCTCATCGCCGACGAGCGCGGGCGCATCGTCGATGGCGATCAGCTGCTGGCGGTGATCGCGGAGAGCTGGCAGGCGGACGGCCGCCTCGCCAAGCCCGGCGTGGTCGCGACCGTGATGTCCAATCTCGGCCTCGAACGCTACCTCGGGAGCTTGGCAATCTCGCTCGCGCGCACGCCGGTCGGCGACCGCTACGTGCTCGAGCACATGCGCGCCCAAGGCTTCAATGTGGGCGGCGAGTCGTCCGGCCACATCATCCTGTCCGACTACACCACGACGGGCGATGGCCTGCTCACGGCGCTACAGGTGCTGGCGGTGGTGAAGAAGCAGCAGCAGCCGGTATCCAAAGTCTGCCACCGGTTCGATCCGCTGCCGCAAGTGCTCAAGAACGTACGCTACGCGAGCGGCAAGCCGCTCGAGAACGCGAGGGTGCGCAGCGCCATCGAGGATGCGAAAGCCCGCCTCGACGGTCATGGTCGGCTGATCGTGCGCTCGTCGGGCACCGAGCCGGTGATCCGCGTCATGGGCGAAGGCGAGGACAAGGTGCTGGTCGAGGAGGTCGTCGACGGCATCGTCGATGCGCTCACCAACGCGGCCTGAGCGCCGTTCCATCCTGCCCGCTTCCCATCGCTATCCTGCTATCGCAGCTTGCAAAAAGGCGAGCCGGCTGCCGGCGGCCGAGTTGTCCCGCGCACATTGGAATAGCTACAAAATCGGCGTTTTGTTTTTGCTTGCCGGGCCCGCCTCATGTATCGATGGTTGCATAACGAACTAAGCCCGCCTGGGACCGCCAAACGTCCATGATCGTCTGTTCTTGCAACGTGCTGAGCGACCACGACGTGCGCGCGGCAATCGGCGCCGAGCAGACGCCACGAACGACCGGGCAGGTCTATGGCTGCCTCGGCTGCAGCCCCCAGTGCGGCCGTTGCGCGCGCACCATCCGCCGCATCATGGACGATGCGGTCGCGGCGGCCGGCGGCTGCTGCGCGGGCGCTCCGCAGCGCGACTAAATCATCGTTTGACAACCGGCGTTTTGGCCCAGCGGGGCGACGATTTCCCCTTGTCGCGCCAGCCTGTTTAGAGACATTCTAGACCACCGATCGGTTGATCCGACCGCTCGAGTCAGGGATGCGCACGATGCAAGGCGACGCAAGGGTCATCGAATATCTCAACCGTGGCCTCCGGCATGAGCTCGCCGCCATCAACCAATACTGGCTGCATTACCGGCTGTTGCATAATTGGGGCTACCTCTCGCTGGCCAAGAAATGGCGACAGGAGTCGATCGAGGAAATGCAGCATGCCGACAAGATCGTGGAGCGCATCATCTTTCTCGACGGGTTTCCCAACATGCAGGTGATCGACCCGCTTCACATCGGTCAGAACGTGAAAGAGGTGCTCGACTGCGATCTTGCGGCCGAGATGTCGGCGCGCGCGCTCTACCAGGAGGCCGCGACCCATTGTCATGCGGTCAAGGACTACGTCAGCCGCGACCTGTTCGAGAAGCTGATGCACGACGAAGAAGAGCACATCGATTATCTCGAGACCCAGCTCGATCTCGTCGCCAAGCTCGGCCTCGAGCTTTATGCCCAGCACCACATGGGGAAAACGGACGACGATCACGCGGACTGACGACGCGGCTCGTGCGGTGGATTTGAGGTCCCTACGCGTGGGACCGCCGCGATCTGCGGTGCATTGGCGCGAGCGTGCGACCGCTTGACGGGGCTCGGCTCCTTCCTTATGTCCGGCCGCGGGACACCCCTCCCCACCGAGGGGCGCCTATCTGGAAGGGTAGACCATGAGCCACGCGATGCCCGCCGTGCGGCCGGCCATTCCGCACTTCTCCTCCGGCCCCTGTGCCAAGCGCCCCGGCTGGAGCCTCTCAACCCTCACCGACGCCGTTCTCGGACGCTCGCACCGATCGAAGATCGGCAGAGCAAAGCTCAAGCGTGCCATCGATCTCACCCGTGAGGTGCTCGAAGTCCCCGCCGACTACCGCATCGGCATCGTGCCGGCCTCCGACACCGGCGCGGTCGAGATGGCGCTGTGGTCGATGCTCGGCGCGCGACCGGTCACCATGCTCACGTGGGAATCGTTCGGCGAAGGCTGGGTGAGCGACGTGACGAAGGAGCTCAAGCTCGAGAACGTCACGGTGCTCAAGGCTGCTTATGGCGAGCTTCCCAACCTCGCCAAGGTCGATCCCGCGTGCGACGTGGTCTTCACCTGGAACGGCACCACTTCGGGCGTGCGGGTGCCGAACGCGGATTGGATCGCCGCCGATCGGGCGGGTCTGTCCATTTGCGATGCCACTTCGGCCTGTTTCGCGCAGGAGCTCGAATGGCCGAAGCTCGACGTCGTCACCTTCTCCTGGCAAAAAGCGCTGGGCGGCGAGGCGGCGCACGGCATGCTGATCCTGTCACCGCGCGCGGTCGAGCGCCTGGAAAGCTACGCGCCGCCCCGGCCATTGCCGAAAATCTTTCGGCTGACCAAAGGCGGCAAGCTCAACCAGGGCATCTTCGAAGGCGAGACCATCAATACCCCGTCGATGCTGTGCGTCGAGGATTATCTCGACGCGCTCGCCTGGGCGAAATCGATCGGCGGGCTCAAGGCGTTGATCGCGCGCGCCGATGCCAATGCCAAAGTGATCGCCGATTGGGTGGCGTCGACGCCGTGGATCGAATTTCTCGCGCGCGATCCGGCGCTGCGCTCCAACACGTCGGTGTGCCTGAAGGTCGTCGATCCGTCGGTGGCAAAGCTTCCCGCCGAGGCGCAGGCGGCATTCGTCAAAGGCATCGCCGCCGCGCTGGAGAAGGAGGGCGTCGCCTACGACATTGATGCTTATCGTGATGCGCCGCCGGGCTTGCGCATCTGGTGCGGCTCGACCGTGGAGCGCGCCGATGTCGAGGCGCTCACGCTGTGGCTCGACTGGGCCTTCGCCGAGACCAAGGACGCGCTGCCGAAGGCGGCGTGATGTTCCAACCACCACGATCCGTCAGGCGTCGCGCAAGCGAGGCCCGCTTTCGCGAGCAACGACAGCAATAAAGGCCGCAGCAGCCCATGGCTCCCAAGGTTCTCATCTCCGATGCGCTCTCTCCCGCCGCCGTGCAGATCTTCAGGGATCGCGGGGTCGAGGTCGACTTCCAGCCGAAGCTCGGCGCCGACAAGGAGAAGCTCGCCGAGCTCGTCGGCGATTTCGATGGCTTGGCGGTGCGCTCGGCCACCAAGGTGACGCCCAAGGTCTTGGAGCAGGCAAAACGCCTGAAGGTGATCGGGCGCGCCGGCATCGGCGTCGACAACGTCGACATCCCCGCGGCGACCGCCAGGGGCATCATCGTAATGAATACGCCGTTCGGCAATTCGATCACCACGGCCGAGCATGCGATCACGCTGATGCTGGCGCTCGCGCGGCAGATCCCGCAGGCGGACACCTCCACCCAGGCGGGCAGGTGGGAGAAGAACCGCTTCATGGGCGTCGAGATCACCAGCAAGACGCTCGGCGTCATCGGTTGCGGCAATGTCGGCTCGATCGTGGCCAATCGCGCGATCGGACTGAAGATGAAGGTGATCGCCTATGATCCTTTCCTGGCGCCCGAGCGCGCGGCAGAGCTCGGCGTGGAAAAGGTCGATCTCGCCGAGCTGCTCAGGCGCGCCGATTTCGTCACGCTGCACACGCCGCTCACCGACAAGACCAAGGGCATCATCGACGGCAAGGCGATCACCGCGATGAAGAAAGGCGTGCGCATCATCAATTGCGCGCGCGGCGGGCTGGTCGACGAAGGTGCGTTACGCGCCGCGCTCGATTCCGGCCACGTCGCGGGCGCCGCCTTCGACGTGTTCACCGAGGAGCCGGCGACCAAAAATCCGCTGTTCGGCCATCCCAACGTGGTGTGCACGCCGCATCTCGGCGCCGCCACCACCGAGGCGCAGGAAAACGTCGCGTTGCAGATCGCCGAGCAGATGTCGGATTACCTGTTGCGCGGCGCGATTTCGAATGCCGTCAACTTCCCGTCGATCACGGCCGAGGAAGCGCCGCGGCTGCGGCCGTTCATCGAGCTCGCCGAGAAGCTCGGCTCGTTCGCCGGCCAGCTGACCGAAACCGGCATCCACAAGGCGCAGCTGTCCTATGAAGGTGGCGTCGCCGGCATGAACACCAAGGCGCTGACCTCGGCCGCCATCGCCGGCCTGTTGCGGCCCATGCTGCAGGAGGTCAACGTGGTCTCGGCGCCCGTCGTCGCCAAGGAGCGCGGCATTGTCATCGAGGAGATGACGCGCGCGGCGGCCGGCGACTACGACAGCCTGATCACGCTGACGGTCGCCACCGAGCGTCAGACGCGCTCGGTGTCGGGCACGGTCTTCGCCGACGGACGGCCGCGCATCGTCAACATCAAGGGCATCCGCATGGACGCGGAGTTCGGCCGGTCCATGATCTACATCACGAATTTGGACAAGCCCGGCTTCATCGGGCGGTTTTCATCGACGCTGGGCGACGCCGGCATCAACATCGCCACGTTCCATGTCGGCCGCGATGCGCCCGGCGGCAACGCCATTGCGCTGATCGAGATCGACGGTGACTTGCCCCCGCAAGTGCTCGCGGCGGTGCGCGCGCTGCCGCAAGTGCAGCAGGCGCGGCCGCTGAAGTTTTGAGCGATGCGGCGCTAACCGGTCTGCGCGCTCAACTGAACGGCGTCCGAGCCGTTGCGTTGCTTCACTTTGGTTGCCTCGGCAGCGGCGACTTCCAGCAGATACGCCAGGTCGTCCAATTCGACCTTGCGGCACATGCGGCAGAGCTCTCGTGCCATCGTGGCGGCGTAGTGGGCGACGTGCGTCCTGCTTTCCATGAGTCCCTCCGAGATCACTGGACGCCCAAAGGATGCGTGACAACGATCTCGGCTAATGTGAGCTAATTCACACGGCCGGCGAATTGTTTGAGCGCCGCGCTGTCTGCATCCCTGCGCGCAGTGGCGAAATGCCGCTCAACGGCGAAGCCAAAGTCGTCGCCGCCGCGATCTTGCCGCGAGATTGCCTTGGAGAGAGCCAAATCATCCGCTGTGGTTAGTGCGGCGCGACGGCAAGGGGTGAAATAAGGCCCGCAAAATCAGGTGGTTGGGCTGCCGACGGATCAGTCCGTCACGGCGGCCTCGCCGTGCCTGGAGGGATCCCTGATCCGGTGAGGGCCCGAATGCCGGGCAAGCCTTTGTCGCTTCGAAACTATCCCGGGCGTCCGCGACGCGGAGGAAGGCCGCCGCATGGCCAATGTGGTCGTGGTTGGTTCCCAGTGGGGGGACGAGGGGAAGGGCAAAATCGTCGACTGGCTGTCCGAGCAAGCCGACATCGTTGTCCGCTTCCAGGGTGGACATAATGCAGGTCACACGCTGGTCATCGACGGCATCACCTACAAGTTGTCCCTGCTGCCGTCGGGCGTGGTGCGGCCGGGGAAGCTTTCCGTGATCGGCAACGGGGTGGTGATCGATCCGCGCGCGCTGCTTGAGGAAATCGATCGCCTCAAGGGGCAGGGGATCGACGTTACGCCGCAGAGCTTGCGCATCGCCGAGAATGCCACGCTGATCTTGCCGCTGCACCAGGAGCTCGATGCGGTCCGCGAATCCTCCAACATGCTCACGCGCGTAGGCACCACCCGGCGCGGCATCGGCCCCGCTTACGAGGACAAGGTCGGCCGCCGCGCCATCCGCATGATGGATCTCGCCGACCCGTTGGCGCTGGGGCGCAAGATCGAGCGTCTCTTGGCCCATCACAACGCCTTGCGGCGCGGCCTCGGGCTTGAGGAAGTGGGCGTGGGTACGGTCCGCGAGCAGCTCGAGAGCGTCGCGCCGCGCGTGCTGCCTTACTTGGATTCGGTGTGGTCGCTGCTCGACCACAAGCGCCGCGAGGGCAAGCGCATCCTGTTCGAAGGCGCGCAGGGCGCCCTCCTCGACATCGATCACGGCACCTACCCGTTCGTGACCTCCTCCAACACGGTCGCCGCCCAGGCCGCGACCGGTTCGGGGCTCGGGCCGTCGGCGATCGGCTACGTCCTCGGCATCTGCAAGGCCTATACCACCCGCGTGGGGGAGGGGCCGTTCCCGACCGAGCAGGCCAACGATATCGGCCGTCTTCTCGGGGAGCGCGGCCGCGAGTTCGGCACCGTGACCGGGCGGCCGCGGCGCTGCGGCTGGTTCGACGCCGTGCTCGTGCGCCAGACCGTTCGCACCAGCGGCATCAATGGCCTGGCGCTGACCAAGCTCGACATCCTGGATGGTTTGAGAGAACTTAAGGTTTGTGTGGGATACCGCCTCGATGGTCGCGAAATCGACTATCTTCCGGCGAGCGAGCACGCCCAGGCCGAAGTCGAGCCGATCTACGAGACGGTCGAGGGCTGGCAGGCCGAGACCGCACGCGCGCGCTCATGGGCGCAGCTGCCCGCGCAGGCGATCAAATACGTGCGCCGGATCGAGGAATTGGTGGGCTGCCCGGTCGCTCTGTTGTCGACCAGCCCCGAGCGCGAGGACACCATCCTGATGCAAAACCCGTTCGAGACGTAAGCTTAAGCGCAATCCAGCAGCCGGAACGAGTAAGTCCGATGGCCGACTATTATCCGCTGATCTCCCGCGCCGTCGCCGCGCTCGAAAAAAACAATGGCGAGAACCGCCGCGCGATTTACGAACGCGCGCGCCAGGCGCTGCTCGCGCAACTGCGCGGCGTGACGCCGGCGCTCGAGGAGTCCGACATCACCCGCGAGCGTCTCGCGCTCGAGGAGTCGATCCGCAAAGTGGAGGCCGAGTCGGCGCGTCAATTCGTGGAGGCTTCCCGCCAGATGTCGGCGGCGAAGCTCCGTCAGTCGCGCCAATGGGACGAGCCATCCAAAGTCGGTCCGCCCGAGGCCCGTCCGGCCGAGCCGCGCCGCTACGTCAGTCCGCCGCCGCAGGCGCCGCAGGAGAGCGCGCCCGCTTTGCCGCAGGACACCGCGCGCAGAATGTGGTCGCCAGTGGCTTCGCCGCGCGCCATGCCCGATGCGCAGCAGTCCGATTCGATCTTCGATCGGCCGTTGCCGCCGGCGCCGTCGGCGCGCGACGCCGGCAGCGGGGGTGAGCATCGCTCGCCGTTCGACGTCGCGCCCAAGGATGTTCGCGGCGGCGTCACCGCCGAGGAGGTTGGCGGCGCGGCGGCGTGGGCGGAAAAATCCGAGCGCCAGGGCGATGCTCCGGCGCCAGCACCCGAGCCCGGTCGCGGCCGGCGCTTCTTCGACCGGCTGAAATTCGGCCGCTCCGAACCGCGCCTCTCCGAGCCGCAGGCGCCGCAAGAGCGCATGTTCGAGCCGCGGGCGCGGCAAGAGCGCATGTTCGAGCCGCAGGACCGGCAAGAGCGCATATTCGAGCCGCCGCCGCATGAGCCGCCGGCGCACGAGCCGTCGCCGCACGAGCCGTCGCCGCACGAGTTCTCGGAGCCGATGCTGGAGTCGTCGTACGCGGTCGACGACGCCCAGCCGCCGGCTCACGACGCCCACGCTCCAACCGATGTGATCGACGACGAGTACGTCTACGAGGAGTCGGAGGAGGATTTAGCGCCGCGCCGGACGTATCGCGGTCTCATCAGGGGTCTGATTGCGGCGGCCGTCGTTGTCCTCATCGTCGGCATCGGCGTCTGGCAGTGGCCGAACATGGTGGCGCTCTACCGTTCCTTCCGCGCGCCGGCGGTCGACACCGCGCACGACGCGCCGCCGCCGGCGGCGACGCGGCCGAAGATCACCGATCGGATCGAGCCGAGCAGTCCGCAAACTCCGGCGGCGCCCGCGCCCGCCACGCAGGCGGCCGTCCCCGCCGCGCAGAAGGTGGTGCTCTACGAGGAGGACCCGGCCGATCCCAACGGCAAGCGCTTCGTCGGTTCGGCGATCTGGCGGACCGAGACGGTGACGCCCGGCCCGGGACAGCCGCCCGAGCTTGCGATTCGCGCCGACGTCGAAGTGCCCGAGCGCAAGCTCGCCATGACCTGGTCGCTTCGCCGCAACACCGACAAGGGGCTGCCTGCGACCCACACGGTGGAGATCATGTTCAAGCTGCCGGCGGATTTCCCCTCGGGCGGCATCTCCAACGTTCCCGGCATCCTGATGAAGCAAGCCGAGCAGACGCGCGGCACGCCGCTCGCCGGGCTCGCGGTTAAAGTGACGCCCGGCTTCTATCTCATCGGCCTGTCCAACGCGGAAACCGACAAAGACCGCAACCTTCAATTGCTCAAGGAGCGCGGCTGGTTCGATATCCCGGTGGTTTACAACAACAACCGCCGCGCCATTCTCGCCTTGGAAAAAGGCACGCCCGGCGAGCGCGTCTTTGCCGACGCGTTCAAGGCGTGGAAGCAGTAGCCGCAGCAGCCATCACGTCGTGCATACGCGGCGCGGCCTTACGGCCGCGTCGATTCTTTCTCGGATATTAGCAGGCGACGGATAGACCGCCGCGGCGCCGAGGAGCGGGATGAACTCGCGCCGCCGCAGATCGAAAATCGCTGCCTCCCGGTTTCGACAGCAGGTGCTGCGCGGTTGCGCGTCCGATCGCGCTCGATCAGACTTCGCTGCGGCAATAAAACTTGGGCGCATCGGTACTCTCGTGTTGCGGGGCGCAGTATTGGGCCAATTCGTTGCCGGCGGGCGCTTGAGTTCGGACTTGCCCGAATGAACTGCTTGCGGCGGCGACCGCAAGCAGGCCGATCAAGCCGGCATTGACGGCGTATCGCAGTATCGTCGTTCTCATGGCTGGTGCCGGGGAAGCGCGCTTGCGAAGCGCTGGCTCACCGGGGCAATCGCCGATCCGGTCATCAAGCCGAGCCATTGCCGCGCGCCCATGACCTGGATCTGCTGGGCCACCAGATCGAATCCGCCGGGTTGTCCGCCGCCGGCTGCGAACAGCAGAAGCCCGAGCGAGACTCGCAACCAGCGTAATGCTTGGTGTTTCATGGCGTTTGGTCCTTCGCCGGTCAGCGTCTGCAGTTGGAGTGGACTTTGTATCGCCCTTGTGGTACTGACCGGTAACGCACATATAGGTACTGACCGGTAACACCTATGTCAAGGGGAGAGTCATGAAAACCGCGATCAGGGCCGCAACTATCGGGAAGGCCGAAGGAATTCCGCCGCGGGAACGCATTCTTGCGGTCGCGGCCGACCTGTTTTATCGCCACGGGATCAGGGCGGTTGGGGTCGAAGCCATCGCCGAAGCGGCGGGCACCAATAAAATGACCCTCTACCGGCACTTCGCCTCGAAGGACGAGCTGGTCGCAGCGTACCTGCGATGCTTGGCTGAAAAGGCGAGCGCGTCCTGGGACAAGCTCGCGGCACAGCATGCCGGCGATCCGCGCGCGCAATTGCGTGCCTGGCTTGAGAATATGGCCGGTCATCTCGACAGCGGCGATCAGCGCGGATGTCCGCTGTCGAATGCCGCGGTCGAGCTACCGGAAAAGGATCATCCCGCGCGGCCCGTGATCGAGGCGTTCAAGAATGCGCAGCGCAACCGGATCATCCAACTGTGCGCGGCCGCGGACTTGGCGCAGCCCGAGCTTCTCGCCGACGAATTGTTCCTGCTGCTGGAGGGCGCGCGCGTGACCGCGCAAAGCATGGGTCGCGCCGGATTGGGCGAGCGTCTCATTCGGATGGGCGAGGCGATGATCGCCGCCCACCTGAAGTGAGCTGCTGCGGATTGCCGTTTGCGATATGACGACGCGGCCTCACGGCCGCGTCGATTCTGTTTCGCCTTGCCTGGCGGATCTGCCGCTTCGAGCGCTCAATGCACCTGCAGCGCGGGGGCGCTCGGGCGCGCTTCCATCGCCGCGAGGCGGTGCTTCACCGCCCGCTGCACCTTCTCGAACGCGCGCACCTCGATCTGACGCACGCGCTCGCGCGACACGCCGAACTCGGCCGCCAAATCCTCGAGCGTGATCGGGTCGTCGGCAAGCCGGCGCGCCTCGAAGATGCGCCGCTCGCGCTCGTTGAGCACCGAGAGCGCTTCGCCGAGCGCCTTCTTGCGGTTGTCGGATTCCTCGTCCTCGACGAGCCGCGTCTCCTGATCGGAGACGTCGTCGACGAGCCAGTCCTGCCACTCGCCGGAATCGCCGTCGTCGCGGATCGGGGCGTTGAGCGACACGTCGCCGCCGAGGCGGCGGTTCATGTCGACCACGTCCTGCTCGGTTACGCCCAGGCGCTTGGCGATGAGCTTGACCTGGTCGGGGCGCAGGTCGCCCTCTTCCAGCGCCGAGATCTTGCTCTTGGCCTTGCGCAGGTTGAAGAACAGCTTCTTTTGGTTGGCGGTGGTGCCCATCTTCACCAACGACCACGAGCGCAGGATGTATTCCTGGATCGCCGCCTTGATCCACCACATGGCGTAAGTCGCAAGCCGG
>WNFM01077565.1_pt2 | contig 11696 bp, 13 predicted proteins | sample 5400271 | NCBI WGS metagenome assembly WNFM01 (sample SAMN13153352, study PRJNA577476) | soil metagenome | isolation source: 60 cm saprolite on Douglas fir-dominated hillslope | place: USA:California | collected 2013-09-17 | reverse complement strand
AGAGTCCCTCCCCGAGGTGGTACTTCAAGAGCACCGGCAGGGTCTTGACCATGGTCGGCGTGCCGACGCCACCGAAGATGGCGAACACTTTTTCCCGCTCGATCAAGTTCAGCATCGCCGGCACGGCCCTGGCGGCGTCATAGGCATCGTCGGCGAGGACCAGGCGGATCTTCCGGGAGTGCACGCCTCCTTTGTCGTTGATCTCTGCGAAGGCAGCCTGGTGACCGCGCCATTGTTCGATGCCGAGCCCCGCGGATGGTCCGCTGAAGGCCGACGGCTCGCCCAGCACGATCTCTTTCGACGTGACGCCGGTTTCGGCGCCGGCCGGCGCTGCAAGAGCAGCCAGCACAGCGAGAAAAATCCGCAATCGCAATCCGCCTCGGCGGAGGTTTCCGATCATGGTCGCGGCCCCTCCGCACCCAAGTTCCCAAGTCGACGGAATTCTGGGTGGACGCAGGAGCGCGAGTCAATCCGGGGTAGACCGGAGGGAGGAAGGAATTCCCGGCGTCAAGACTCTGACGCTGGCAGCGCCAAGGAATTGTCGAATTCCCGGCCGCCGGCACCAGAAAGGGCGCCAGAGGCCTCATCGCGCCGTTTGCGCCTGGGCACGCAGCTTGCGAAGGAGGGGTGCATGGCCAACATCCTCCTCCTCGATGACGATCCTATCTTCCGCGGCGTCGTGACGACCTGCCTGAGCGGCAGGCACACGGTGGTCGAAGTCTCCCGCTGCAAGGACGCCGAAGCGCAGGTGCAGAAGCGCACCTTCGACCTGCTGCTCGTCGACGGTTTGCTGCCCGACGGATACGGAATCCAGTGGATCGAAAAGTTCCGCGAGCGCAACGCGGTGACGCCCGTCCTCTTCATCTCCTCCTTCTGGAAGAGCGAGGCCGGCATCAAGAAGATTCCCAACATGGGCGTCCTGCACAAGCCGATCCTTCCCAACGACTTGATGTCCAAGGTGGAGAACGCGCTCCGGAGCAGCGGCTGCGCGACCACGCTCTCGGCCGACGCGCTGCAGGAGCTGGCCGAGATGCGGACCGACTATGCGCGCGACCTGCCGAATCAGATCCAGGGGGTCCACAGCGCACTGGCCGAACTGCGGCGCAGCCCGGGCAACGCGGCGGTGCGAGGCATTGCGCGCCGCCGGGCGCACATCATCGCCGGCTCCGCGGGCAGCTTCGGCTTCGACGACGTCGGCGACGCCTGCGCGAACATCGAGCAGGCCATCCTCACTTTCGGCGAGGGCGAACCGCAGGCGTGGGAGAAGATCGAGAAGGCCATGGCGCGCCTCCCCGGCGCCCGGCCGGCGGCACAAGGAGCGGAAGCGCGCGTGTGACTCAGGTCTCGGGACTCCCGGTCACCCGCCGGCGATCTGCTTCTGCAGGCACTCGGGACAGAACGCGTGGGAGAACGAAGTGGCGGTCCTGCCCTGCACGTACGCGTCGACCGGAATCCACTCTTTTCCCTCGCGGATCTTCTTGCACAAGCTGCAGATGGAGAGCAGCCCCTGCATCTGCCGCAGCTCCTTTTGCAATCCGATGACCCGCTCCCCGACTTTGAGACGCGCCGCCAACTCGTCGGAGTCGACCGGCTTGGTGATGAAATCGTCCGCGCCCGCGGCCAGGCCCTCGAGGTACCTGCTCTTCCCCGACAGCGCAGTGAGCAGGATGATGTACGTGTAGACTTTCCGCTCGGGAGCCCTCAGCCGGCGGCAGAGCTCGAGCCCGTCGAGGTCGGGCATCTGCCAGTCGCTGACCAGGAGCGGGACCTCGTCGCGCTGGATGCAGGCCAGGGCCTGACGGCCGTTCGCGGTCAGGACGGGCTCATAGCCAGCCTTGCGCAGCAAGATCGCCAGAGCGCCCCGCTGTAACTCGCTGTCCTCCGCGACCAGAACTTTCATGGATCACCTCCGCGAAACGACTCGCAGCGTACCCGATCTGGCGAGGAAGGTTGCTCGACGAGGGAACGAAATCGCGCTCGAAGATTGAGGCCCCTGACCATCCTCGCGAGGAGATCAGGGGCCTCTGTTGGTCGGGGCGCCCCGCCACTGCTGCTGACCCGCCGCGAAGGGGTGGACGGCGCGGCGGGGCGAGCGTCGTAGCACTCGCTCCGGAAACCGTCAATTGAGAATGGATTCAGCCTTCGCCGGCGGCCTTGTTGAGCGCGTTTTTCAGGACTTGCGAGGGCCGGAAGGTCAGCACACGGCGCGCGCTGATCTCGATCTCCTGCCCCGTCTGCGGATTGCGGCCGACGCGCGACTTCTTTTCACGCACGACGAAATTCCCGAATCCCGAGAGCTTGATCTTCTCGCCCCGCTCCAGCGTGTCCTTGAGCGTGTCGAACACCATCTCGACGATCTCGGCGGACTCCTTCTTCGAGAACCCGACCTTGCTGCAAACGCCTTCGATGACATCGGCCTTGGTCATTCGGGGACGATACACGCACGCTTCGAACCCGGTCAAACGCCACGGGAAAAGAAGAAGCGGGCGCGCATCCGACATTATCCGACATGTCGCATCGGCCGGGTTCAGAGGCATTCCGGCAACCGACCGATAGGGATGACGCGTTGGGCCACCTACTGTGCCGGCGTTGTCGCACCCCACGAGGAGCCCCCCAATGAACGTCCGTTCCCTCGCCGTGCTCTCCCTCTCCGCAGTGCTCGCGTGCACCGCGTCGGGACTCGACGAGGCCAACCGCGACTCCTCGTCGGATCAGAAGTCGCTCTCGCGGCCCATCGTGCAAACGCCGGGTTTCCGCGGCGCGCTCGGCATGAAGAACTCGCACTCGCCGCGCGCCTCGGCGGTGACCAGCGCGGCGCCGACGGGAGCGCACCTCACCAACTACGGCGGCAACATCATCGAGACGCCGGCGTACACCAACGTCTACTGGGGCGGCTTCTGGACCAGCGGCGCCGGCCTCGCCGAGCGGCAGCACTACAACGCATTTACCCAGGCGGTCCCCACCGCTTCCGAGTTCGTCAGCGTGCTCGCCGAGTACACGGGCCCGGGCGGCAAGACGATCCACCCCGCGGTCTACGCCGGCGAGAAGCTGATCTCGGGCGAGCCGGGCGCGAGCATCGACGACACGCAGATCCAGACCACCGTCCAGAGCTGGGTGAACGCCGGCCTCGTCCCCGCGCCCAGCCTCGACGTGGTCTACGTCCTCTACTTCCCGCAGGGCACCAGCATCAAGATGGGCACCGACGGGTCGTGCACGCAGTTCTGCGGCTACCACTCGACCATCCGCACCACCAGCGGCTCGGGCGGGTTGATCCGCTACATCGTCATTCCCCATCCCGACTGCGGCGGCTGCCAGTTCGAGTCCACCGTGCAGGACAGCGTCACCGTGGTGGCCACGCACGAGATGGCGGAAGCAGACACCGACGCCGACGTGGGCCTCGCGACCTCGCTCGGGCCGCCGCTCGGCTGGTACGACCAGACCAACGGCGAGATCGGCGACATCTGCGCCGGCGACCCGAACGCGACCATGCAGGGCTATCGCGTGCAGACGGAGTGGAGCAACGCCGACGGCAAGTGCGAAGCCTCGCGCAACACGACGCCGCCCGCCGCGGACTTCTCGGTCAACGTCTCGCCGGCCGCGCAGACCGTCGCGCAGGGCGGCTCGGCCAAGTACACGACGGTCGCCACGCCGGCCAACGGCTTCTCTGCCGCCGTCTCCTGGAGCGTGAGCGGCTTGCCCTCGGGCGCGACCGGCAGCTTCTCGGGCAGCGGCAACAGCCAGTCGCTCGCGGTCGCGGTCGGCACCTCCACCGCAGCCGGAACCTACTCGTTCACCGTCACCGGCGCGTCGGGATCCCTCTCGCACTCGGCCACCGCATCGTTAACCGTCACGTCGGCCGCGCAGCCTGACTTCGCCCTCGCGGTCTCGCCGGCCTCGGTCTCGGTGCAGGCGGGCGCGTCGGGAAGCGTCGCCGCCAGCGTCAGCGCCAGCGGAGGCTTCAACGGCGCCGTCTCGCTGTCGGCCAGCAACCTGCCGAGCGGCGTCACCGCCTCGTTCTCGAGCGGCGCCGTCACCGGCGCGGGCAAGTCGACGTTGACCCTCGCAGTCGCGGCGGGCGCAGCGGCGGGCAGCTCGACCATCACCGTCACCGGGACCTCCGGCGCACTCTCCCACTCGGCGGATCTGTCGCTCACCATCACGCAGGCGGCAGTGCCCGGCTTTAGCGTAGCCGTCGCTCCGGGATCGCTTTCGCTGCAGGCCGGCGACACCGCCCACGCGACGCTCTCGGTGGGCGCCAGCAACGGCTTCGCCGACAGCGTGGCGCTCACGGTCTCGGGCGCGCCAAGCGGCGTCACGGTGACCATCGCCAACCCGGCGGTCTCGGGCTCCGGCTCGAGCGACGTCACCATCGCGGCTGCCAGCACGGCCGCCGCCGCCAGCTACACGCTGACGTTCACGGGCGAGGGCAGCTCGGTCAGCCACAGCGTGACCTTCGGGCTCAGCGTCCACGCGGCGCCGCCTCCCTCGACGGGCGGAGTGGTCTTCTCCGACGACGCCGAGCACGGGGACATCGGCTGGATCATGAGCGCACGGCACGCGGGCGATCCGCTCTGGAGCATCGAGGAGTCAGCGGCCTCGCACAGCGGCACGCACCGCTTCCGCTCCAACGCCGGCCGCAACTACGCCAACAACACGGCCACCTTCATGGACTCGCCCGCCTTCAGCCTGGTGGGCATGACCAGCGCGACCTTGAAGTTCACCTACAAGTACTCGACCGAGCAGTACTACGACAACTTCTACGTCTGGGCCTCGGGCGACGACGGCCACCACTGGACCAGGCTCGCGGAGGGCTCGGGCCAATCGCAGGGCTGGAACCACTGGGCGCCGCAGGCGGTCATCGACCTCTCGCGCTTCGCGGGCAAGTCCAAGGTGCGCATCTCCTTCTCTCTGCAGACCGACTACTCGGTCACCGATTGGGGAGTCGCCTTAGACGATATCAGCGTGTCCGCGCAGTAATCTGCCGGTCATGGCTACCAAGGCCCCGGTCGCCAGGCGGCGGCCGGGGCTTTATGCTTCGGCGATGCAGTTCTGGTTCGACTTCGCCAGCAGCTACTCGTACGTGGCGGCGCTGCGCGTCGAGGAAGCGTGCGCGCACGCCGGCGTCGCGCTCGAGTTCAAGCCATTCCTGCTCGGGCCGATCTTCGAGCAGCAACTGGGGATCCGCGACTCGCCCTTCAACGTCTATCCGGAACGCGGGCAGTACATGTGGCGCGATCTCGAGCGGCTCTGCGAAAAATACCAACTGCCGTGGCGGAGGCCGTCCACGTTTCCGCGCAACAGCGTGCTGGCCGCGCGCGTTGCCTGCTGCGCGGGGGCTGCGGCGGGACCGCTGGTGCGCGCCACCTTCCGCGCCAACTTCGCCGAGGACCGCGATATCGCGCAGCCAGAGGTGATGCGCGCTCTAGTGGACGGCATCGGCGGCGACGGCGCGCAGGCCCTGGAAATATCCGGTTCGCCCGAAATCAAAGCGCAGCTCCGCGCGAATACCAACGAAGCGCAGCGCCTGGGATTTTTCGGCGCGCCCGACTTCGTCACCGACGGCGAGATCTTCTTCGGGCAGGACCGCCTCGACGACGCGGTCGAGTGGGAAGCGAGCCACGTCGAAGGCTAGGCGCGGATCTCCGCTCCCAGAGCCGTCTTGAGGCGGTCGCGAATCTCCGCGCAGAGTGCGTCGGCCTCGGCGTCGGTCAGCGTGCGATCGGCCGCGCGCAGCGAGAGTCCGAAGGCGACGCTCTTGCGGCCCTCCGGCACCGGCGCGCCGCGATAGACGTCGAAGAGCGTGACGCGCTCGAGCAGGCGCGCGGAGTCGGCCGAGTGGATCTCCGCCAGCATCTTCTCCGCCGGCACCTGGGCGTCGACCACGAAGGCCAGATCGCGCGCGACCGCCGGAAACGTCGGCACGCCCCGAAACGTCTGCAGCGCGGTCGAGTGATCGAGCAGCGACTGCCAGTTCATCTCCGCGAGCAGCGTCTGCGGCGGCACTTCGAAGTGCGCCGCCACGGACGGGTGGACCTGACCGAGCACGCCGGCCCGCTTTCCGCCGATGAGAATCTCGGATGCGCTGGCTGGATGCAGCGGCCCGACCGCGGCGTGCGCAAACCGGACGCCCGCGATGCCCATCGCCTCGAACACGTCCTCGACTGCGCCCTTGAGATCGTAGAAATCGAGCGCCTCGCCGCCACCCGTCCAGCCCTTGGGGGCGCGCTGGCCGCTCATCGCCAGCGCGAGGTGCTCGGGCTCCCAGGCAGGCCACGCGAGCGGCCCCTCGGGATGGCGCGGATCGACTCCGCGCAGATAGATGCGCCCGAGCTCGTAGAGCCTGAGATCGCGCACGCCGCGCGAGAGGTTGTGCCCCAGGTTGCGCAGGAGCCCCGGCAAGAGCGAGGAGCGCATCGCGCCCTGCTCCACCGTCAGCGGATTGGCCACTTTCAACGGCGCGGCAGAGGGATCGAGCGCCAGCAGATCGCGCTCGGCGAGGAAGCTGTAGTTGAGCACCTCATCGAATCCGTCAGCGGCCAGCGCGGCCCGCGCCGCGCGCTTCACCCGCGCGGCGTCTCGATGGGGATGGTGTCGTAGCCGCGCAGCCGCGCGATCTCCTCGATGCAGTCGATCTCGCGCGTCAGATCGCGGCGCCAGGGCGGGACGCCCCACAGCCGCCGCTCCGGATTTCCGTCGAGCGGCTCGAGCTGCAGCGAGGCGAGACGCTGCTCCACTTCCCTCGCGGCCACCTCGACGCCGAGGAGCGCTGTGACGCGCGAGGGCCGCACCCACACTTGCGTCTGCCGCAGCGGCGCCGGGTAGCGATCGATCGCGCCCGGCAACACCCGCCCGCCGGCCAGCTGCGCGATCAACTCCGCGCAGCGGTTGACCGCGAGCAGTGCGCCCTTCTCGTCCATGCCGCGCTCGAAGCGATGCGACGCTTCGGTGTGCAGCGCCTGCCGCCGCGCCGTCCGCCGCACGCCTGCGGGTTCGAACATCGCGCTCTCGAGGAGGATGCGCGTCGTGGTCTCGCTCACTTCGCTGGTCGCTCCGCCCATCACGCCGGCCAGCGCCACCGGCTTATCCGCGTCCGCGATCACCAAGTCGTCGGCGGTGAGCTTGCGCTCCTTGCCGTCGAGCGTGGTCATCGGCTCGCCCTCGCGCGCGCGCCGGACGATGATGCGCGCGCCCGCGAGCTTCTCCAGATCGAACGCGTGCAGCGGGTGACCGAGCTCCAGCAGCGCGAGGTTGGTCGCGTCGACCGCGTTGCTGATGGGCCGCACTCCGCACGCGCGCAGCCTCTCCTGCACGTGCAGCGGCGACGGGCCGACCTTCACGCCCTCGATCACGCGCGCCAGATAGCGCGGGCAGCGCTGCGCATCCTCGACCGTGACGTCCGCTGGAAGCGCGCCGGCCCCCGCCTCCTGCGCTCGCGGCAGCTCGACCGGAACGCCGATCAGCGCCGACAGCTCGCGCGCAATGCCGAGGTGGCTGAGCGCATCGGGCCGGTTGGGCGTGACGTTGATCTCGAAGACGGCATCGGGCAGGCCGAGCAGCTCGTCGAGCGGCGCGCCGACGCGCGTGCCGGGCGGCAGGATCATCAGGCCGGTGTGATCTTCCGAGAGGCCCAGCTCGCGCTGCGAGCAGAGCATGCCGTCGCTCTGAACGCCGCGCAGCTTGGCGCGCTTGATGACGAGCCCGTTGGGCAGCGTCGCGCCAGGCCGCGCCATCGGCACGATGTCGCCCGCGGCGTAGTTCTGCGCGCCGCAGACGATCTGGTGCGTGCCCGCGCCATCGTCGACCTTGCAGACGCTCAAGTGATCGCTGCCCTCGACGGGCGTGCGGGTGACGACGCGCGCCGCAACCACGTCCGGGCCGATGGCGCGCGTCTCGCGGGCCTCCACCTCGAGGCCCCCGTGAGTCAGCGTGCGCGCGATGGCGTCGTCCGAGAGCTTGACCGGACAGAGCTCGCGCAACCAGCGAAGGGAAATTCTCATAGCTGCTGGCGAGGCGGTCGATGCCGACGCCGAAGGCATAGCCCGTGATCTGCTCCGGGTCGTAGCCCACGCCCGCAAGCACGTCCGGGTTGACCATGCCGCTGCCGAGCACTTCGAGCCAGCCGGTCTGCTTGCAGATCTTGCAGCCCTTGCCGCCGCAGAGCGCGTGCGAGACGTCGACTTCCGCCGACGGCTCGGTGAAGGGGAAGTAGCTCGGCCGCAGCCGCGTCTTCACCTCGGGCCCGAAGAACGCCTTGGCGAACGCGTCGAGCGTGCCGCGCAGGTGCGCCATCGAGAGGCCCTTCTCGACGTGCAGGCACTCGACCTGGTGGAACATCGGCGTGTGCGTGATGTCCGAGTCCACGCGGTACACCTTGCCCGGCGCGATGATGCGCACGGGCGGCGGCTGCCCGAGCATGGTGCGCGCCTGCACGGGGCTCGTGTGCGTGCGCAGGAGGAGCTGCTCTTGCGCGCCGCGCGTCGGCGGCGATCCCGGCGGTGGCGGCGGCTGCGTCGCGCGGTCGAGATAAAAGGTGTCCTGCATGTCGCGCGCGGGGTGGTCGGCGGGGATGCCCAGCTTCTCGAAATTGTAGAGGTCCCACTCGATCTCGGGGCCATCGGCGACGTGGAAGCCGAGGCGCGCGAAGATCTCGACGATGTCGTCGAGCGCCTGCGAGACCGGATGGCGGTGGCCGCGATGGCGGGTGCGGCCGGGCAGCGTGACGTCGAGCTTTTCGCGATGCAGATCTTTTTCCAGCTCGCGCTGCGCGATGCTCTTCTTCGCCTGCTCGAGGAGCGCCTCGAACTGGGCGATGGCATCGGTGACCAGCTTGCCCATGCGCGGGCGATCGGCGGCGGGCAGCGCGCCCATCCCCTTGCGCAGGCCGGAGAGCGAGCCGCTCTTGCCGAGGTACTTCACGCGCGCCGCCTCGACATGCTGCTCGTCGGCGGCAGCCGCCAGCTCTGTTCGCGCTTGCTGGAGAAGTGCGTCGATCTGCTCGATCACGTGAACGCTCCCTCAAAACGACTGGAGCCGCGTCGGGTTTCCCCGCGCGGCTCCGTTTCGTCGATGCTGCAAACGAACTAGGCCGCGGCGCGCTTGGCGATGGCGGCAAACGCCAGCGGATCGGCGACGGCGATGTCGGCCAGCACCTTGCGGTCCAGCCCGATGCTCGCCTTCTTGAGCCCGTTGATCAGCCGCGAGTAGGAAACGCCGTTGAGGCGCGCAGCCGCGTTGATGCGGGCGATCCAGAGCGAGCGGAAGTCGCGGCGGCGCACGCGGCGGCCGCGGGCCGACTGCATCATGCTGCGCTCGACGGCCTCGACGGCGCGCTTGTAGCAGCCGTTGCGGCGGCCGCGGAAGCCTTTGGCGAGCTTGAGGACTCTATTGCGGCGGCGACGTGCCTTGAACCCACGCTTGACGCGCATGACCTTCTCTCCTTCATCCACCACCGGGGACTACCCGGAGGCCCGCCGCGGGCATTCGTGATGCGGCGTGTGTGGTTTTGATACTAAGTTTACTTCGGTAATCCGTACGGCAGGGCCCGCTTGAGGGGCTTCTCGTCGCGGCGCTGGAGAACCAGCGAGGACCCCAGCCGGTTCTTGCGCTTGCGGTTCTTGCCCAAGGACAGGTTGTGCCGGCGGCCCGCCTTGCCGGCCTTGATCTTCCCCGTCCCCGTGCTGCGGAACCGCTTCACCGCGCTCCGCTTCGTCTTCAACTTCGGCATCTTGAAAGTCCTGTGGAAAAATGATCCCGCTGGCGGGAGCCGCGCCTTCTACACGGTGCGGCGCCGGAAATCAAGCGTTGGATCAAGCCTTGGGCGCCTCGGCCTGCTGCGGCACCGGAGCAGGCTGCGCCGCCTGGGCGACCGGCGCGGCGCCTGCCGGCGGAGCCGCCGCCGGACGAGGCGCATGCGGCTTGGCCGCCGCTTTCTGCGCCTGCAGGGCCTTCTCGTGCAGCGTCTTCTGCTGCTGCACCCAGCGCGGGTTGGGCGCGAGGATCATGAAGAGCAGGCGCCCTTCGAGCCGCGGCGTCTGTTCGATGATGGCGACTTCCTTCAGTTCGTTGCCGATGCGGGTGAGGATGGCCTGCCCGATCTCGCGGTGGGTGATCTCGCGGCCGCGGAACATGACCGTGATGCGCGCCTTGTTCCCCTCGCCGAGGAACTCGCGCACGGCCTTCACCTTGAAGTTGTAGTCGTGCTCCTCCGTCTTGGGACGGAACTTCACTTCCTTGAGCTTGACCACCGTCTGCTTCTTCTTCGCTTCGTTGGCCTTCTTCTTGGCCTCGTACTTGAACTTGCCGTAGTCCATGATCTTGCAGACCGGCGGCTTCGCCATCGGCGAAACCTCGACCAGGTCGAGGCCGTACTCGGCTGCTTTGGCAAGGGCCACTTCGAGGTTGAGCACGCCCAGCTGCTCGCCTTCGGGGCCAATCACTCTCAGTTCACGGGCGCGGATGCGGCGGTTCGTACGTGCGTCGCGGATGGCAGACTCCTCGGGAAACGGTGAGTAAAACGATTCCGGCGAAACCCCGGGGATTCAGGGCTCCGCCGGCAGAACCTGCGAGGTCGAGAGAGAAATCCCCAGCAGAAAGCCGACGCATGGTAGCGACTGCGGGGAGAGTGTCAAGCGGGACCGGCGGACTCCGGCGAGAGTGGCGTTTGAACGACTTGAGTCTGGGGCTGCGGCCGCTGCGCGGCCTCCGCTGTACAAGGGGGCTGCCCGCCCCCTCGTACCACTCCCCCGCCCCTTTGCGGCGCATCGCCTCGAGTATCGGCCTTCAGAACTCGACCGAGGTTGGGCGGTCCTTGAAGAGCCAGCGGCCGTCGGCCTTCCGGTACTCGTCGTTCGCGAGCACGCTGCAGACGGCGACGGCATCGCGATCGCCTGCCGGCAGCGCACGGTCGACGATGACGCTCACTTCCGCGCTGCTCCCCGCGACTTTCATGCCGTAGATGGCGACGAAGTAGACCGGCTTCCGGGCGGAGTCCGCGGCCGCCTGGATCGACGACCGGGACTTCACGATCCAGGATCCGCCCGCGGCCGAAGCCGGAATCCGCCAGGACCCGGCCTCCTCCCTCAACACGAAGGGGCGATCGGTCAGCAACTGCGCGCACGGGAGGTACCCTTTCGAGGCCGCGGCCCGATCGAGGACAGCCTTCAACACCGCCAGTTCGTCCGGTGAAGGGGAGCCGCCGCAGGCCAGCGCGAGAAGCAGAGCCGGAGCGAAGCGCTTCATTCCGCCACTCTAGCAAACGTCAGAATGGCGCGGCGGCTTCGGCGGCGAGCCTGGCGGCGAACGCCTCCAGCGTCTGGAAGCCCAGGTCGGCGGCCTTGCCCTCGCCGTGCGTGCGCGGGGAGACGCCCTTCCCTTCCACTTCCTTGTCGCCGATGACCAGCGTGTACGGCACCTTCGCGAGCTGCGCATCGCGGATCTTCGCGCCCAGCTTCTCGTTGGCCTCGTCGAGCTCGACGCGCAGGCCGCGCGACTGCAGCTCCGCGAAGACCGCGCGCGCCCACTCGATCTGCTTCTCCGAGACGGTGATGATGCGCGCCTGAACCGGCGCGAGCCACACCGGGAAGTTCCCGGCGTAGTGCTCGATCAAGATGGCGATGAATCGCTCGAAGCTGCCGTAGATGGCGCGGTGGATGAGCACTGGCCGGTGCTCCTTGTTGTCCTCGCCGACGTAGCCGAGC
>WNFM01039433.1_pt1 | contig 11696 bp, 9 predicted proteins | sample 5400271 | NCBI WGS metagenome assembly WNFM01 (sample SAMN13153352, study PRJNA577476) | soil metagenome | isolation source: 60 cm saprolite on Douglas fir-dominated hillslope | place: USA:California | collected 2013-09-17 | reverse complement strand
CCTGGCCTTCCTTGAAGTTGACACTCATCAGCTTGCCATCGACCTGGGCCCGGACCGTCACCGTGTTAAGCGCACGGCTGGAGCCGACGCCCTCGACATAAACCCGGACCTCAGCCTTCTTCGCCACCACTGCGAAGACGGGCACCGGTGCGCCGCGCAAGCCAAAACGGCCGCCTTGTCCACCGGCCTGGCCGCGCTGATTTTGCGGCGTCGCGAATTGTACGAGATACGGCGGCAGATATTTCGGCGTATACAACCAGACGTAAGCCGCCACAATGGAAAGAACGACGATTAGGCCGATAACAACGCGCAGGTGCCGCGGCCGCCGTTTTGCGATCCGTGCGATCACGTATGGGCGATCGCTTTGATCGGTCTTCACGCGGAATTGTCTCCTCTCACCTGCGGCGGCGTCGCGCCAAGCATCATAGCCTCACGTCGATCGCGTTGGCGTTTTCGGCACCGATGTGGCATAGTCCTGAGCGGCTTACGTTCCGTCGATTTATGTCTCTCGCTATCATCGCTTCCGGACGAAAGCAGCTTGCGACGCCGCTGACAACTCTCCAACGCAGCCCCTTCGAGCACTCCGCGGTAGTGCGAGTTCTCCATCTGAGACCTCAGAGCGGCCGCGTATCCTGCGTCGAATATCGTAGGAAATGTGTCTCGATTTCAGACATGGGCACTTTCCGCAGCACACCTGTCTCTATCCGGAAAAGTACGTCGCAGCCCTTCAGCGTCGACAACCGATGCGCGATGATAAACGTGGTGCGTCCAATTGTAAGCCGTTCAATCGCATCGACGATCGTAGCTTCGGTTTCGAAATCGACCGAACTCGTGGGCTCGTCGAGGATAAGAACAGATGCGTCCTTCAGGAAAGCGCGCGCAAGAGCGATGCGCTGGCGCTCTCCGCCAGAAAGACTCATGCCGCGTTCACCGACGATGTTCTGGTAGCCCTCGGGTAGCTGAACGATAAACTCATGGATGTTGGCGGCTTTCGCCGCCCATAAAATGTCTTCATGGGTGGCATCGGGTCGACCATAAGCAATGTTCTCGGCAATGGTTGTCGAAAATAAGACAGGGTCTTGCAGGACGATCGCGAACTGGCCACGCAGGTCGGCGACGTTGTAATCACGCAAATCGACGCCATCGAGCAAAATCTGTCCTGCAGTCGGATCATAGAAGCGCGCCAGCAGGCTTACAAGCGTCGTTTTTCCTGCTCCTGTGGCTCCTATTACACCTACCCGCGTCCCGGAGCCGACCTCAAATGAGGCGTCCCGCAGCACCGTGCGACTGCTGCCAGGATACGCGAAGGAAACATCACGAAAGACGACATCTCCGTTGGCGCGTTGGAGTCGCCGCGCATTGGGCCGTTCGGGAACATCTGGCATTTCATCGAGAAAGCTGAAAGCCCGCTCGATGCTGGCCAGATGCAACTGCAAACGTCCGATTATCTCGCTGATCAACCTCAACGGTTCATAGAGTTGAAGGAGGTAGCTCATCACCAAAAGCAGATCGCCCAACGTGATGACTCCAGCCTGCACTTGGCCGACGCCCATGTAAAGCACGATAGCCGTTCCCACCGCCAAGCTTAAGCCGATGATGAAGCCAAATACTCCTTCAGCGGCTTCGTATTGGATGCGTGCATCAAACCCCTCCCGCGCGCGGCCCGTAAACCGTGTCTGCTCATAGTATTCCCGCCCGAATGCCTTCACGACACGGAGCGCTCCCAATACTTCCTGCACCACCAAAGCGGCCGAACTCTCCAGCGCCATCAGCCGGTGTGCCAATTTGCGCAGATGAGCACGATAGGCTTGCGATACCGCCAAAATGACCGGAGAAATTGTCAAGGCAGTCAAGGCCAGCTGCCAATTGATGCGAGATGTGACATAAATCATCCCAACCAGCGTGATGAATGCGGTAAAGAACGGTATGGCTGCTTCAAGCGTCAGATAACGAATATGAGGCGCATCCCATTGAATTCGGAAGGCCGAATCCGCTGCACCCTTTGCGTCATGATACGCGACCGACAGGCGCTGAGCCTGTTGGAACAGTCTTGCCCGGAAGCCCAGCACCAGCCTCTCGCCTGTATACGTCCGCAGCAACGACGTGCACATCAGCTGGAGCTGATACAATAATGAGATAATCAGAAATAAAACAATTACGAAAATCAGCAAGGTACTGGTTGAATCTAAAACGGATTGTGGCAACGCCCAAGCGAGAAATTTGGGAACCGGCTTAGTTCCAATGACGCTATCGACCGCGATTTTCAGGGGCAGAGGGGCGAGCAGCACAACTGGTATGGAGGACAGACTAACGAGGAAAGTGCAGGCCAGAAGCGGCCAATAGGGACGCACCTCGGCGAGCACCCGGCGGTACAAGGTAACATCGGAACCGAGCGGTCGTGTGACCATTGACGTGCTGTTCGTTCCAAGGATCCATCAGCGCCGGCGGGGTAGCGCTTCGGATGCGCTCTCATGCCGGCGCGCTATAGCCACTCCGCAGCAACAATGGTTTCATCTCTATTCAACCTGAGAGCTAACATCGTGGCCAACAACGGCATTGGTGGCCACGGCGACGCCGTATCCAGCGAAGGTAATGGTCCCATCGCAGGGTCCGGTCGTCACCGCATTGCCAGTCTCGCAATCAATCTTGATCAGCGCACAGCTATCACTGAGCTCGCCGCGTGTGATCTCGCTGACGTCGTAGGTGGTGGCGGTCTGCTCGCGGTGCACGAGGACAGCACTGGAACGGCCGTTGCTGCTACGCACTACCATGCCGTCCAGTCCCGCAACACCGTCATCTAGAGCTGGCGTCACAATTGCATCGCCGTATTGGATATACTGAGCGCAGAGGCGCCTTGCAAAGTAAAGCGGGGTGGGTGCCGCATCGGGGCCAAGCACGCCGTAACCGCACGCGTCGTCCGTCCCCGTCCATAACATCTCGGCATCGACGCCGCCTCGAACAAGATGCAATAAAGCGGAGGCGCCATAGGCGGCACCGAAGAGCGTCTGATTGAAGCGAGCTCGCACGCGCGGCAAGTAATGCGAATGCGCGTTCCACTCGCCGCATACATTGAGGACGCCTGGCTGCCGTACCAGCCGAGCAACGGATCGTGCCCGCACTTCATAGTCACGGGCTTGCCACAGCATCACTGCCTCATGGGTGGCCGCATCTAGCGGCGCACCCTTTTCTCCATGGTCCCGCCAGTCCGCATAACGATGCCAATTGACGAAGCCAATCAGGTCGGCATCAACCTCAGTAACAAACCGCCAGATCCAGTCTTTCCAAAAAGGCTGAAAACCCTCGACAGCCGGCCCCCCAATTGGCGCCCGCCGCGATCCTAGGCAGGGTTTAAGCCACCGTAGAATGGAATGAGCCACACTTTCGTAGATGTCTTGATACTGTTCAAAGCTCAACCCGCCACCGATCCAATCACTATTTGGCTCGTTCCAGACACACCAGTGCCAATCGCGAACGCGCTCCTCGCCCCACTCTTCCAGGCAATGCCAGACGATCTCCCCGCATTGCTCCGCGAACCAGCGCACCGCTCGATCATCATCGAAAGGTCGGCGGAACTTCGCATAGGTCACCATCGGCGTCGCGCCTACGGCAAGCACTGCATTCACATAGGATCGGAACAGATCCCATTCATTCAGCGGATCTGGTGCGTTCTTGTCGAAAAGAAAGATGCGGATAATCTGTATCCGCATTTCTCGGTGAAGCTGCCAGATGCGCTTGCGCTCGGGTCCCAACGCGAAGTGCCACCAGCTATCGGTTTCGTTCACACCGTAGCGAAGGCGCATGGACTGTATCCCTGCGTTGTTCGCCGCTACATGCGGGTCTGCGTGATCCTCCCTCATCGCCACCTCGTTACCGCCGGTCTCCCCTTGATCGCTACTCGAGACGCGCCATGTCGGTCAAAGCGATCGCGACGCCCCGCCCATTAAAAGCGGCACTTGCACCACAGGGAATTGTAACGACTTGCCTCTCCGTGCCCGCGTCGATCTTTCGAAAGACGGCGTAGCTGTCGTTTTGGCCGAGGATATCGGCAAGACTATTTGATAGAGGGCAGTCGGAGAAATGAATGATAAGCGCGCTCCGGCGCGCCCCGCCATCCTGTGCTCGCACGACCATCAGGCCACGATGATCTTGCACAGCTTCCTCGATCGTGATTTCGTCATGCTGCCGGATCGCCTGCACGACCATCTGCTTAGCCAAGAATGCGGCTGTCGGCCGCCCGTGATCGTCCCACAACCCGTAGGGGCCCCCTGCATCGGTGCCCATCCAGTAGAGCTCTCCGTCCGCGCCTCCCCGCACGAGCTCTACCAGAGCCAAGGCATAGTAGACTGCTCCAAAAACGCCTTGATTTAATTCGGCGCTCACAAGTACTTCTTGATGCGAGTTCACGTTGAGCCTACCGCAGATGTTCAGAATTCCGCGCGTACCCACCAATCGCCCCACTGTGCGCGCATGTTCCGAATATTCCGACGCGCGCGCCATAAGGAGGTCTCTATAGGTTGCGTGGTCCCGGGGCGCGCCCCACTCGCCGACAGCGCGCCAATCACCAAAGCGATGCCAAAGCACAAATCCAATGAGCGAGTTGTCGATTTCCTGAACAAACCGCCAGAGCCAGTCGAGCCAGAATGGCTGAAATGTATCGACGGCCGGACCTCCGATCAATGCACGGCGGCCACCGAGATATTGACCGATCCAGCGTAGGATCTCGTGCGCTACTTCGAGATAGATTTGTCGATATTGATCGAATGTAAAGCCCGGATTGATCCAGTCGCTGTTCGGTTCGTTCCAGACGCACCAGTACCACTCACGAACGGCTTCGCCGCCCCATTGCTCAATACAATTCCACACGAGTTCCCCGCATCGTTGCGCGAACCACCGCACAGTCGCGGCGTCACCAAACGGTGGTCGAAATCGTGTGAATGTGATCATGGGTGTTGCGCCAGTATTGAGCACGGCTTGCACATATCCGGCGAAGCCCGGCCAATCCCTGATCGGATCGGGTGTGTATCGGTCGAATGCGTAGATCCGAAGGATTTGCGTATCTATTGCACGAAGTCGATCCCTGATCTGTTCGCTACTTGGGCCGAGCGCGAATTCACGCCAGCCGCTCGCTTCGTTGACACCGTAGCGAAGGCGGCTCCGCCTCGTCGCTTTCGGCGGGACCGTGCTTAAGCCGGAAAGTTTCTGTAGGTCTTTCATGACTCGACAATCGCCACCAGCTCGTGAAGCCGCACGGCATAGGAGTGCTTTTCGGCCAGCATCTGGCGTATTCCCTCGACGATATCCGCATAATGCTGCGGACGTTCCATAACATCTACAATCAGTTCTTCCGGACGCTTTTCCGGCAGCGCAAGGGCCCGCGCTCGCGCGCCATAGGTTTCAGCCACGAAATCGGGATCTAAACCGAACACCGGAATCGTGTTTGCCGCCGGCGTCTCGAACGTGCGGCAAGTCACGAGGCGCAGATGTTCAAATAGAGGCCGATAAATGACGGGGGTGAAAACGCCGTTGCCCATGCTAGTGATGACTTGATCGAAGCGAATGGGCGGCGTCACCTCTACATCGAGTTTTTTCAAGTAGCCAGGATCCGAGTGGTAGGCATCCTCACTGATCGACGGATTGGCCCACGGAGGAGTAGCATCCCAACCATGTCCGGTAATTCCAACACGCCCGATTTCTGCCCGGACTGTTTCCACAGCCTTCAGGACGCGCTTCATTTGCCCCCACCGGAACCAGTTGTTTCCGACGTAGAACATGCCATAGCGCTTTTGCCGGAAATCAAGAGGTACCGCCCATGCTGGGTTGTAAGCGTGGAAAAAGAATGGCTTCACATTGGGTCGCAGGGGGTGCAGTGTTGGCTGATAGATTTTATCCGACAGGCTCTCGCAGATATCAATCCAGGTTCGGCTCGCCGCCACATCGACATGGTTGTAATCACCTATCACGCTAATTGCATCGTTGAATTTTCCATCGCAATCGATCACGACTCGACGAGCGCGCGGCACCCTGGCGATTAGCCGCAACCAATCGAGCTGATTCCCATGCTGCAGATCCGTGGTCCATTCGAAGATGAAGACGACGGCGTCGGTCTCATTAATCTCAAGGGAGTAATGAAATGACGAAAGCTCGGGCGGACCATAGATAACCACTTCGTGACCTAGTTGGTTGGCCACTTCTCGATAATTATGGAGGTCCTGCGCGCTCCCGCGGTCATCATAGACCCAATGAACGAAGATTAACCGCATATCGAGCCATTTACTCTCTAGGCTTCAATGATGTCGATCAGCTCTCGAAGCCTTACGGTCTGACTATGGTGGGTGGCGAGATGTTGACGAATACCGCAAACTAGCTGATCATAATGTGCAGGCCGACGGGTCATGTCCACAAACAGTTCAGTGCCGTCACCGCGCATCACGAGCTCCGCCGCATCCGGGCCGTAAATTTCTGCCACGTACTCCGCATTGAGACCGAAGATGGGGACGGTGTTGGCCGCGGGCGTCTCAAAGAAGCGTGGTGTTACCAGCCGAAGCGCGCTGAACGTAGGTCGGCTAATGACCGGGTTAAAGCTTGCCTTGCTCATCCAATCAATCACCGATTCGAACGGAACGGGCTCTAATAGTTCGACGTCCAGTTTCTGCAGGTACTCCAGATCGCTATAATATGCATCTTCAAGCTGCATCGCCGTAGCCCAAGGCGGTAACGCAGCCCATCCGTAGCCGACGAGCGCAATTCTGGCAAGCTGTGAGCGGATGGGCTGGATCGCACGAAGGATGGCGTACATGGGACGCCAGCGGAATTTGCTATGGCCCACGTAAATCATGCTAAATGCTTTCGGGGGACTCCGGATTGGCCGCTCCCATGCCGGACAGTACGAGTAAAACAAGAATGGCTGAACCTTTCGACGGAGTGGGTGCAATGTTGGTTGGCAAATCTTGTCGGAAAGGCTGTCGCAGACGGCAATCCATCGTTCGGCCTCGGCGGCGTCGCGGTGATTGTAATCGCCGTTGACTCGGATCACCTCATTATAGTTTCCATCGCCGTCGAGGATTACGCGCCGTCTACGCGGGATCTTGTTCACCAGCCGCACCAAATCGAGCCCATCTCCACCTGCCAGTTGAGTGGTCCATTCGAAGATAAAAACGACTGCATCAGCGGTATCTATATCTAAGGAGTAATTCAGCGGAATATCCGGATTCGGCCGTCCGTATACTGCCACCTCATGCCCAAGGGCCTTAGCAGCCTCGCAATAGCCCTGAATTACCAAGCCGCTGCCTTGGTCCTTGAACGCCCAGTATACAAACATTAATCGCATAGCGGCCTACCCTGCCTTCACGGCTGGCTGGCGACCATCTAACATTTCGATAAGCTCATGCAGCCGGCGCTCGTAGGAATGGTGCGCGGTCAAATGCCGACGTACCGCCTGGACGACTTCCTGGTATTTCTTTGGCTGCTCCAACACATCGAGAAGCTTGCTGGCAATGTCGTCGTGCAGCACCAAATCCCTTCCTGACGGGCCATAGATCTGCTCCGCGTGCTCCGGATCAATCATCATTAGCGGAAGCGTGTCGGCTGAAAAGATCTCGAAATATTTCGACGTGACCAAGCCCAATCGTCGAAACAAGGGCCGCTGCGTCATGATATTTATGCGCGCCTTGCTCATCGTTGAGATGACGTCACGGTAAGGCACTGCCGGTAGAACGCGGATGCCAAGTTCACGGAGGCGTTGTGGGTTGACGCTGAAGGCAGCTTCCTGTCCGATCGCGGCCGCCCAAACCGGAGGCGCATCCCACCACAATCCAACGAAGCAGATGTCGCCGAAAGCCCCGCGCATCCTTTCTATAGCGGGCAACAGCCGCTCACTCACCTCTCGCCAGCGCCACCAGTTGTGACCAACATGCATGATGTCGACGTGCTTGGCATGCCAACATGCTTGGACAGCCCGACGGCGCGATTCATAACCGTAAAATAACAGCGACTGCACTTGGGATTGGCACGGCCATAACGTAGGTTGAACAATGCGATCCGCAAGCGCCTCGTAGGAACTGACCCAACGCTGCCGCTCACGCTCACCCGCATGGTTCCGATCATAACCGTCAAGCGCAATAACCGGGTTGTACATTCCATCTGCATCCAGAATCACGCGACGTGAGCGAGGGACAATCGTAAGGAGGTGGGCAAGTTGCAGCCCACTTACCCAATTCAATCTCGACTCAAAGACAAACACGACATAGTCGAATAGATGGACCTCATTCGAAAAATAAATTTCAGAAAGCTGGGAATCTGGATTACCGTAAACAGCTAGGGTGTGGCCGATGTTCTTTCCTTCCTGAATATAATTTGCGAGAGCCTGAATGCTCCCTGCATTAACGCGCCTCTCCATTACAAAGAGGATGTTCACCTGCTATCCACCCTTTTCGAAGCTGATCGCTTAGGCACCGAGCATGGCAATAAGTTCTGTGAGGCGTTGATGGTATGAGTGGTGGAGGGTGAGATGTTGACGGACTCTCAGTATCGCCTCCCAATACGGTTCGGGGTTTCGAATGATATCCTGGAGCCAGCTCCCAATGTCGTTCGTGGGCAGTAGCGGACGCACGGCCGGGCCGTAGATCGATTCGGCGAGCGGCTCCGGAACCATCACCAGCGGAATTGTGTCGGCTATAAAGGTCTCAAACAACCTGTTCGTGACTAAACCAAGTTCATTGAACAATGGGCGTTGAAAAATTGGACAGAACCGCGCATTGCTAAGAAACCCGGGGAGCTCCGTAAATGGAATTGCATCGCCTGTCTCGACATCGAGCTGCTGCAAAAATTCTGGGTCAACATCTGCTCCTTTAATCCCCATCTGTACAGCCCAGTCGGGCCGCCGTTTCCAATCCCATCCGACGAGCGCGATAGGGCCGAGTTTCTGGTGGATTGGTCCGATTGCCTCGAGGAAGCGCTGCACCTGTGTCCAGCGTTGCCAATTATTGCCAACATAGGCAACGCCGTATTTCTTTGAGCGGGACCAATGTTGCGTCGCCTCAGCCGCGGAAGCGACCGGATGAACGACGCCTTCAGGGTCATAGCCATGAAACAAAAATGATCCTACATCGTCACGCCGAGGTGTGAGTGTCGGCTGTAAAATTCGATCGGCAACTGATTGAAAGGCCTCGATCCACTCCCATCCCTGGTGCCCGTCCATTTTCTCGAGATGATTAAAATCATGCTCGACACGAATGGTCTCGTTGTAACGGCCGCTGCAATCGATGATTACGCGACGACTCTTGGGCATACCATCAAGCAAGCTGGCCAAGTAAGGTAGATCCGGAAAGTCAGACGGCATATATATAATGAAGATCGCGATGTCGAAAGCGGGGACGTCCAGCGAGAACTGGAGCTCCGGAAAATCCAGTTGCTTCTCGCCAAAGACTGCGATCTTGTGTCCAAGCTCACCGGCAACTCGACTATATTGAGTAATTGTATTGATCGCGCGTGAAGAGCGCGCCAACTTTGAAATGAGTAAGAGCTTCATGCTGCGCCTCCAGCGCATCGAATAAACGTTTGATGGGCTCAATGCAGGTGGTGTGACAAACAGGAACTTCAGCGGAGCCGACTCCTCTACTGAATCTCGGCTGCGTCCGCAGCCTCGATGTTCTGCCTTGCCCAGACGACGGTATTCGCCAGTCCGGAGGCGAATGGCGTCCGCGGAACCCATCCCAATATTGAACGCGCCCGGGCCGTATCCGCTTCTACGTGACGCTGCTCGCCCGGCCGCGCGGGCCGGAAATGTACCGGATGATTTTTTTGGTTTCGATCGAAGGCCGCGAGCGTCTTCTCAGCCAGCTCTTTGATCGACATGCGTCGACCGCTTCCGAGATTGAATACTTGTCCATTCGAAGCAGGATTTGCAATGGCGCCAACCCACGCGTCAACCACGTCATCGATGTAGATGAAATCGCGCGACTGTTCCCCATCACCGAAGACAGTGAGTGGCTCATCACGCAAAATATTTCCAATAAAAATACCAAGAACGCCCTGGTATGGATTGTCGAGCGCCTGCCGTGGACCGTAAACGTTGTACATGCGGAACGAGGTCACATGGAAGGAAAAATTCAGGTCGATCCGCTCTGCAGTGGCGTGGACATATCGTTCCGCTGCGTATTTAGTAATTCCGTAGTATGATGAGGGTTGGCAGGTAGTGTCTTCTGGCGTCGGTAGCACCGCGTTGGAACCGTAAACTGTCATCGAGCTCGCATAAAGCAGCCGTGGCACTTCGTACTGAAGACAGAGCCACAATACATTGAGTGTGCCCTCAACGTTGGTCCGTAGATCCAAAGCTGGATCGCTAAAGGATCGTATTTGCGACACCTGCCCAGCAATGTGCAGCACGGCGTCCAAACGATCTTCGAATGCCGGTTCCAGCTGCTTCTGGCAACTTACATCGCCTTTGATGTACCAGACTCCGCGCGGAACGTTGTTTTTGTGGCCAGTGGCTTCGTTGTCGATAACGACCAACTCGTGCCCTTCTTCCAAAAGGCGGTCGACCAAGTGTGAGCCGATAAATCCGGCTCCCCCTGTAACCAAGATTCTCATGCGGTCCGACATTCCTGCTGAAAGTTCCAAGCATTGGACGTCTGCGTCGTTTCTCCGAAACGCCGCACAATCGCATCCATTAGCGAATGCCCAACTTAGACGTGCTATCCTTGCTTTCTTGCTGCCGAGGAGCTGGTCGAAATATTCAATCGCCATCATTAGTCCGTCGCGCAACCTGACCTTCGGGCTCCATCCGAGCAGCTTCTGCGCCTTGCTGATGTCTGGGCACCGCTGCCGGGGATCGTCTGCCGGAAGGGGGAGGTGAACGATCGTCGATGAGGATCCAGTCAGGGCGATAACCGTTTCAGCCAGCTCGCGAATCGTGAACTCCTCGGGGTTTCCAAGATTGAGCGGCCCAGTGACGTCATCGGGGGTGGCCATTAGTAGGAGTAGAGCCTTCACGAGGTCTTCAACGTAGCAAAACGAGCGCGTCTGATTGCCATCGCCGTAGATTGTGATGCTCTGATTTCGCAGGGCCTGGACGATGAAGTTCGACACGACACGACCATCATCGGGTCGCATGCGTGGACCGTAGGTATTGAAAATTCTTGCCACCTTGATGCGCAGGTTGTGCTGGCGACGATAGTCGAAGAACAAAGTTTCTGCACAACGCTTGCCTTCATCGTAGCAGGATCGCAAGCCGATCGGATTGACGTTGCCCCAATAATCCTCCGGCTGGGGATGGACATGAGGATCCCCATATACCTCTGATGTCGACGCCTGCAGAATCTGCGCCCTTACCCGCTTTGCCAAACCAAGTGTGTTGATGGCGCCATGAACGCTGGTCTTAATCGTTTGCACAGGATCGCACTGGTAATGGATGGGCGAAGCAGGGCAAGCGAGATTAAAGATTTCGTCGACCTCGATGTAAAGTGGAAAACATATGTCATGCCTCATCAGCTCGAAGCGTGGGTTCGAGAGCAAATGATGCACGTTACGCCGAGTTCCGGTGTAGAAGTTATCCACACAGATGACATGATCGCCACGTTCCAGAAGACGCTCGCAGATGTGCGAGCCAACAAATCCGGCGCCGCCCGTCACTAGCGTACGACGTTCGCGTAACATGTCCCCACCCCAAATAACCCGTCACAAAGGAAGCACCTGAAGTG
>WNFM01184670.1_pt1 | contig 11697 bp, 14 predicted proteins | sample 5400271 | NCBI WGS metagenome assembly WNFM01 (sample SAMN13153352, study PRJNA577476) | soil metagenome | isolation source: 60 cm saprolite on Douglas fir-dominated hillslope | place: USA:California | collected 2013-09-17 | reverse complement strand
GTGGCGCTCGCGAACGCGAAGAAGCCGATGCCGCGAATGAGCACGCCCTGCAGCGGGCGCGTATGCATGACGAAGCGCAGGCCGACGCGTATCGCGCCCATGAAGCGCTCCGCGGGCAGCGAGCTGTGCCGAGGCTCGCGCCGCCATTGAAGCAGCACCACCACGATGCCGATGCATGAAAGGCCATTGAGCGCGAATACCAGCCATGGCCCCACTGCGGCGACGAGGAGACCCGCGATCGCCGGCCCGATCGCGCGTGAGACGTTGACGCCGACGCTGCTCAGGGCGATGGCCGATTGCAGGTCCTCGCGGGGGACGAGCTCCGGGATGATCGCGGAGAAGGCCGGCATCGCGAGCGCCGTTCCGACGCCAACCGCGAAGGTGAAGGCGAGCAGCAGCCACGGGGTCGCGAGGCCGGCCCAGGTGAGCGCGGCGAGCACCGAGATCACGACCAGGAAATAGAACTGGACCGCGATCAGCAGCCGGCGCCGGTCGACGATGTCGGCAATGGCTCCGGCAGGCATCGCGAGCAGCATCACGGGAAGCGTGTCGGCGGCTTCCACCAGCGCGACCATCGACGGCAACGGCGAAAGCGAAGTCATCAGCCACCCGGCCGCGACATCATGCATCCAGGTGCCGACGTTCGACACGATGGAGGCGATCCAGAGGTTGCGGAACAAGGCGTTCCGCAACGGCCTCCAGGGCGATGCTTTCATGCGGACCTCCGGCTGGGTACCGACGCGGTATCGTACGGGATGTCCACCATCTCTCCCCGCTTCACCCCTCCCAGCATCGTTCCGCCTTCGCGCCCGCTCGGCCGCGTCGCCTTCGTGCGGGCGTTCGTTCGCAACCTCCTCGAAGTCGTTCCGCAGGCCGCGTACGAGGAGGACTTCGTCGCGCTGGAAGGCAAAGGCGCCTACCGCATCTGGGTGACGTCGCCCGCGCTCATCAAGGCGGTGCTGATCGACGAGCGCGACAAGTTCCAGAAGCTCACGCAGATCCGGCTGCTTCGCCCGCTGCTCGGCAAGGGGATCCTCACCAGCCAGGGACCAGAATGGAGGTGGCAGCGCCAGGCGTCGGCGCCGATGTTCCGGCCGGAGGATCTCGCGGGATTCGTGCCCACGTTCGTTCGCGTGGCGAATGACGTGGTGGGAAAGTGGCGCGCGGCGCCGAACGCGACGCAACGCATCGACCTCGACATGACGCGCGCGACCTTCGACGTCATCTCGGCGACGTTGCTGCCCGCGGCGGACGCATCCACGTTCGAGCGCACGATCGGCGTGTTCCAGAAATCCAGTGGCTGGAGCCAGCTCTACGCCGCGACGAACATGCCCGGCTGGGTGCCGCGGCCCGGATTCGTCGCGGGCCTTCGCGCGACTTCGGCGCTGCGCGCCGCGGTCGCGAAAATGATCCGCGAGCGACGCGAGAGCGGCGCGCAGCACAACGACCTGTTGCAGCGCCTCATCGCCGCGAACGATCCGGAGACCGGCCAATCGATGAACGACGAGCAGCTGATCGACAACGCGCTCACGTTCTACCTCGCCGGGCACGAGACCACGGCCAAGGCGCTCACCTGGACGCTCTACCTGCTGGCGAGATCTCCGTACTGGGCCGCGGCGCTCGAAGACGAGATCGCGCGCGTGACCGGCGGCGCGCCGATCGCCGCCGAGCACATCGAGCGCCTCGTGCTCGTAGGCCAGGTGCTGAAGGAGTCGATGCGCGTTTATCCGCCGGTGCCGATGATGAGCCGCCAGTGCGTGGCCGACACGCGCATCGACGGGCACGACGTGAAGGCCGGCGCATCGATCATCATGCCGATCTACGCGATCCACCGCCACGCGCGGCGCTGGGACGATCCGAACATCTTCGATCCCGAACGCTTCTCGCCGGAGCGCGAGGCGCTGATCCCGCGCTACCAGTACATGCCGTTCGGCGCCGGCCCGCGGGTTTGCATCGGCAGGTCGTTCGCGATGCTGGAGGCGACGACGATGCTCGCCACGATGCTGCAGCATGCCCGCTTCGAGGCGGTCGAGGGGCACGAGCCCCTGCCGATCGCGCGTGTCACGCTCTCGCCGAAAGGCGGGATGCCGTTAAAGGTTCGGTGCAACTAGGGAAGTGCTCCCTCTCCCCTGGAAGAGGGCCGGGGAGAGGGTCGCGGTCAGCTTGCCGCCGCCCGTTCGGCATCGGAGGCGCTCGAGAACACCGGCACGAGCTTGTCGATCCCGGTTGCCTTGAGGCTCATCCCCACGGTCGAGCCCTGGTTGACGACCAGGACCATCTTTCCTCCGCGCTCCTTGACCGCCTTGGCGCTGGCGACGATGGCGCGAATGCCGATCGAGGCGAGGAACTTGAGCGAGTAGAGGTCGACGACGACGCCCTTCTTCGGCGCCTTGGCGAGCTCCTCGAGCTGCGAGGCGATGGAATTGGTGCCCTCGACGTCGAGGCGGCCGGAGATCACGATCCGGCGAAGCTGCTCGCCGACGTCGGTGTAGCTGATGGACATGGCGCGATCCTCCCATGAGTCTTTTGGCCGCGAACAGCATGCCCTGAACGCGGTGGCCAGCGCAAGCGGTGCCTACGCGAAGGTGGCGACCACCAGCGTGAAATCATCCTCGAAAGACTGGCGCCCCGTGCGCGCCGCGACCGTCTCGAGAATGCGCCGCGATTCCGCCTTGCCCGGATGGCGAGGCTCCGCGAACAGCGGCACGAGGTCGTCGAGGCCCCACTCCCGGCCGTCCGCGGTCTCGATCTCGAACGCGCCGTCGCTGAAGAGGAAGAGCGAGCTCCCCGGCGATACCTCGACACGATCGCTGCGGTATTCGAAGCCCGGCATCATGCCGATCAGTACGTTGGACACGTCGAGCGGAACCGCGCCTTCCCGCGCTGGGCCGACGAGGTATGACGCATGGTGGCCCGCCGACGTAAAGGCGAGTGAGCGCGCGCCGAGGTCGTAGACGCCGTACCACAGGGACAGAAGCATGCCGCCGTGGCGGTCCATCTGGAACATCTCGTTCAAGTGCGCGGCCATCCGCGCGGAATCGCGTGCATCGACGCCGGGGAGCACGCGCTGGCGCAGGACGTTCATCACGGAGACGGCGTGCATCGCCGCGCCGGCGCCATGCCCCGTCACGTCGAGGAGGTAGATCGCGAACGTCCGTTCGTCGATCAGATGGTAGCCGAACGCGTCGCCGCCCAGCCGCGCCGATGGCTGCAGCACCCAGTCGGTGCGCACCGGGCCATCCTCGATCGGCGGCGGCAGCAGCGAGCGAATGTATTTGTTGGCCTTCTCGAGGTCGCTGTCGAGCGCGCGCAGCGCCTGCACTTCCGCGCGGCTGCGCCACTCGTGCTCGAGGACGTGCGAGCCGACCGAGAGCCGCTCCCCGGCCGCGATGTGTTCCCTGCCCGAAACGCGGCCGCCCGAGACGAAGGTGCCGTTGGATGATCCCAGGTCGGTCACGAACATCTCGCCCATCACGAGCGCCACGCGGCAATGGCTGCGCGAGACGAGCGCATCGTCGAGGACGAGGCCGGCCGGAGCCGTGCGGCCGATCACCAGCGAATCGCCGCCGATCTCGATGCGCCGGCCACGCTCCGCGCCTTCGATCACGACGAGATAGTGGGCGCGATCGTCTTCGGCCGCGGCGCCGGGCGCGCCCGGCCGCGAAAGGACCGTTCGTATCGTGCTGTCGTCGTCGCGGGGATCAGCCATCGGAGGCGATTATAGGCGCGGCCATGTCGCATAGAATCCCTTCCTGGATGGACACCGAACCCCTTCAGCGGCACAGCCTCACGCTCGATGGCGCGCCCGACTGCTCCGGGAAGGGAAGCGCGTGGGCGCGCGACCTGGCCGAGCGGGCCGCCGTGCCCGAAACGCGCATCGAGGCGATCGACCTTTGCATCGTCGAGCTGGTCAGCAACATCGTGAACCACTCCTACCGCGGGCGGCAGGGCGAGATCCGTCTCGAGCTTGCCTTTGGGCGGGGCGCGGCCATCCTCACGGTTGTCGACGACGGCCCGGCGTTCGACCCGCTATCCGTGCCGGCGCCGGTCGCTCCCGCTTCGCTCGACGAAGCCACGATCGGCGGCTTCGGGATTCACCTCGTGCGTTCGTCGGCGGAAGGGTGCGAATACGAACGACGCCAGGGAAAGAACGTCTTCATCGCCCGATTCGGCACGCCCCAATGAAGTTCACGCTCTGCCTTGGAAGAAGGCGGGGAGAGGATCGTCTGTTCGCCAGCGCACAGACTTCGGCGGCGGCGCAATCTAGATTCGTGTCCTTCACCCGAGGACACCATGCGAACGACTTTCGGCGGGCTGGCGGCTGCGGCACTTGGATTCCTGCTGGTCGGGTGCGCGGGCGTCAACACCTCGCCCTCTCGTGAAGCGCGGCAAGCGCTGGCGCCGACCGGCACCCTTCGCGTCGGGCTCCAACTGGGCAGTCCACACAATGTGACGAAGGACGCCGCGTCGGGAGAGTTGAAAGGCGTGGGATACGACCTCGGGCGGGAGTTGGCCTGGCGCATGGGAGTTCCGTTCGAGCCCGTCATGTACCCGGCAGTCGGCGTTCTCCTCGATGGCGGCAAGTCCGGCGCGTGGGACGTCGCCTTTGTCGGGTTCAGTCCCGCGCGCGCGAAGGAGTGGGACTTCACCGCGCTGCACATGCAAATCGAGTTCGGCTATCTCGTCGCCGGCGGCTCTCGCATCGCGACCATGGCCGAAGTAGACCGGCCTGGGATTCGAGTCGCGGTGCAGGAGAAGTCCCAGCCGGATGTGTTCCTTACCCGCACGCTGAAGAATGCCGAGATCGTGCGGGGATCGACCCTCGCCGCCACATTGGAGATGCTCAAGTCCGGCAAAGCGGACGCCATCTTCGGCATCAAGCCGAGCCTCTTCGAGGCATCGAAGCAATTACCCGAATCGCGGGTTCTCGACGGAAGGCCCGGCGTCGATCCGCACGCCATGGCGATACCGAAGGGACGCGAGGCCGGCCTGGCATTTGCGCATCGGTTCATCGAGGACGCGAAGTCCGGCGGACAGGTGAAGGCGGCGATCGAGAGGGTCGGAATGCGCGGCGCCATCGTGGCTCCGCTCGAATAGGCGGATTCACCCCTCTTCCAGGCCGTTTCGCACCGCCCCCGGCGCGTTTCGTCGCAGACTTGGCGGCTCGTCCGGCGCGGGCGTAGATTGCGCTCATGGACCTTAAGTCCCTGCTGCAGCCCAACGGCGACAGGCTCAAGGCGTACCTCTACGCGATGGCGTACGGGCTGGTGGGCGCCTCGGGGCCCCTGGTCGTCGCCGTGCAGTACCGCGACTTCATCTGGGCCGCCGGCGCGGTGCTCTTCCCGGTCGTGGGTGCGGTGGTCATCATTTCCTGCGGCTACTTGGTGTGGGGCGTGCTCGGCAAGCGCGTGTCGACGCCGGTCGGCATCGTCATCGCAGTGGTGATCGGCTGCGTGACCATGCAACTCTGCGAGATGTACGTCACCGAAGTCCTGCTGCACATGGAGGCGCCCTCCGAGAAGCCCTTCCTCTATCGCTTCGGGATGATTCGCGGAGCGCTCCTGTGGTGGGGCCTCGGCGCCGCGGCGTGGTACGTGCTCCGCCGCGCGGAGATCCACGCCGAGGAGGTCGCCCGCGCCGAGCTCGCAGGAGAGCAACTGCGCGCGAGCAGCGCCCAGGCGCGGCTACAGGCGTTGCAGGCGCAGGTCGAGCCCCATTTCCTTTTCAACACGCTTGCGCACGTGAAGTGGCTCTACCGCCGCGATCCGGAGCGCGGACGCCACATGCTCGACCGCTTCCTCGACTACCTGCAGGCAGCGCTGCCGCGCGTGCGCCAGGCGACGGCACCGCTCGAGGAGGAGCTGCAACTCGCGCACGCCTACCTCGACATCCAGCAGCTTCGCATTGGCGGAAGGCTCGCCTTCACGATCGAGGTTCCCGAGGACATCGCGCGCCTGCGCTTCCCGCCGTTGATGCTGCTCACGCTGGTGGAGAACGCGATCAAGCACGGCATCGCGCCGCAGACCGAGGGCGGGACGATCGGCATCCGCGCGCTGGCCGACGAGAGCGTGATGCGCATCGAGGTGCGCGACACTGGCGCGGGGCTTCGCGAGGCGGCGGGCCGGGGCATGGGGCTCGCCAATGTGCGCGCGCGCCTGGTTGCGCTCTTCGGCGCGGGCGCTCGCCTCGTGATCGAGCCCAACCTTCCCCACGGCGTCGTCGCCGCGATCGAGATTCCACGATGAGGATCCTGCGCTCCTTCAGCTGGCGCGGCTTCCTGATCTTCCTCGGGTTCTCGGCCGGATTCGCGGCGTTGTCGTGGTCGGGCGTGCTCCTCACCAACAAGCCGCTCGACTGGGCCGAGGAATCGGCCTACTTCCTGTCGCTGTTCCAGCGCACGCTGCTCAATTACTCTCCGGCGTATGTCCTGGTGGCGCTCGTCGACGGGCTCGACCTGCAGGGCGTGCGGGGCCGCATGGTGCTCGCAGGCGCGCTCTTCATCGGCATCGCGCTCGCCGTGCAGGTGCGCTGCGCCGTGAACCCGAACCTCATGTTCTATGCGTATGAGCACGTGATGCTGCGGTACTGCACCGAATTCCCGACGTGGCGCACGTACCTCGACTTCCCGGCGGCGTCGCTGCAGCCATTCACCGTCGCCGGCATGGTGATGATCTTCATCTTCACGCGGCGGCGCGACACGATGCTGGTCGCGAGGCTGCACGGGGTGCAAGCCTCCGAGCTCGAGGAGCGGCGCCAGCGCATCGAATCCGAGATCGAGGCGATGCAGGCGCGCGTCGATCCCGACGGGTTGCGGGCGACGCTGCGCGCGGTGCGCGAGCGCTACGAGGCGAGCGCCGCGGAGGGCGAGGCGATGCTCGACCGCCTCATCACCGACCTTCGCCATGCCGCGCGGCATCCGCTCGCCGACGTCGCACCGACGGGCGACGACTGATGCCGCCGCGCGCCGTCATCGCCGAAGACGAAGCGAACCTGCGCGAGGAGCTGCGCGAGACGCTCGCCGCCGTGTGGCCGGAGCTGGAGATCTGTGCCGAGGCCAAGGATGGCACCCAGGCGCTGCGCGCGCTCGAGCGCCACGAGCCGGATGTGATCTTCCTCGATATCCAGATGCCGGGACTCACCGGCCTCGAAGTCGCGCGCGCCGCGAGCGGCCGCTGCCACGTCGTGTTCGTCACCGCGTACGACAACTACGCGGTCTCCGCCTTCGAGCAGGGCGCGGTCGACTACGTGATGAAGCCGCTCTCGACCGCCAGGATCGCGCAGGCGACGGGGCGGCTGCGCGAGCGCATGAGCTCCAAGCCGCCCGACATCGAGGCCCTGTTGACGAAGATCGCCGGCAAGCTCGAAAGCCGCCACCGCGAGTACCTGCGCTGGGTGACCGCGTCGCTCGCCGGCGAGACGCGGCTCGTGACGACGGACGAGATCGTCTACTTCCGCTCCGACAACAAGTACACGGTGGTCGCCACGCCCGACAAGGAAGCGCTCATCCGGATCAGCATCCGCGACTTGAGCGAGCAACTCGATCCCGCGGTGTTCTGGCAGATCCATCGCGGCACGATCGTGAACGTGGGCTACATCGCCGGCGTCACCCGCGACTTCCGCGGGCACATGGCCCTGCAGCTCAAGAGCCGCCCGGAAACGCTCCCCGTGAGCGATCCCTACGAGCACCTCTTCCGCCAGATGTAGTCACCCCGGGTGCCGCAGTTGCGGCAACGGCCCGGGGTCCAATCACCCAAGGAGACAACCATGAAAACCAAATTGATTCTCGCCGCCCTCTGTTTCGTTCCCGCAATCGCCGCCGCACAGGAAACCCGCCCCTACACCTTCGGCCCCGTGACCGCGGTCACGTACGTCAAGGTGAAGGCGGGGCATTTCGACGAATACATGACGCACCTGGGCGGCGCGTACCGCAAGCAGATGCAGGCGTTCCAGAAGGCCGGCCTCGTCGTCGACTACAAGGGGTATTCCACGACGCCGCGCACGCCCGCCGATCCCGACGTGATTCTCACCGTGACCTATCCGAACATGGCGGCGCTCGACAAGAACGCCGAGTTCGACGCCATCGGGCAACAGGTGGCCGGCGCGATCTCGACGCAGAACAAGGGATTCGAGAGCCGCGGCGCGATCCGCGAAGTTCTCGGCGGGATCCTCACGCAGGAGATGGTCCTGAAGTGACGGGCTATTCCCTCAACATCCAAAGCCCTGCTTCGACGGCTTCGTTCCCCAGATCCGGATGACCTGCGGCGGCAGGGGTATGTAGAAACCCTGGGGCGCGTCCACCAGCGAGTAGACCGTCAGCCCGCCGCATGCGAGCGAGACGCGGTAGTCGCCATTCGGCCTCGAAGTTGCTGCCGAACACCAGACGTATCCCTTGTTGTCGTCCGGGCCGGTGCCGCGATACACGCATAGGTTGGCGTCGCCCTGCATGACGAGGAAGTAGTCTCCGGCCCCGGGCGCCTTGCCCGAGCACCAGATCTCCCCTTTCTTGTTACCCGGGTTGCTGCCGTTGTAGACGCAAAGATTCCCGTCACGCTGGATGATGGCGAAGGACTTGCCATCCTTCGCCTGCAGCCACTCATTGGTCTTGAGGTACTGCCCGGCCTTGAGTTCGTCACCGTGCGTCTGGCTCCAGGCAGCGGATGGGCAGGCGATGGCGGCGAGCGCGGAAACCACGGCAAGAGTCTTCATGATCGATTCTCCCTGGATGCTCAGAACACAGCGGTGGTCATCAAAGGTAGCCGCACGCGCAACCGCCAAAAATCCCCGTCGTGGACCACAGGCTCGATCCACCTGCGCAGCAAGCGCTAGCCGTTTTCAACGCGGCGGGGACTTGAGCCTTCGTGGATCGGGCCGCAGCGTAACCGCCATACTGCGCGACGGGTGACCACGACGGTTGCACCGGTGGAAGGGGCGAGTCCATGGAGGAATACTCTGCCGCCGCGTACGCGACGCGGCCGCCGACGAGAGTCAGCACGGACTCGAGCGACTTGATGTCGTCTTCCGGGATCGAAAAGTAATCGGACGAAAGCACCGCGATGTCCGCGAGCTGGCCGGGAACCAGCGAGCCCTTCTTCCCGGCCTCGTTCGAGAACCAGCTGCTTCCCACCGTCATGAGTCGCAAGGCCTCCATGCGATCGAGCCGGCTTGCCGCGGGATACATCGACGTACCGCCGATGGTCTTTCCGGTCGTGAGCCAGGAGAGCGCCACGAACGGGTTGTAGCTCGCGACTCGCGTCGCGTCGGTTCCCAACCCGACTGGAATTCCGCTCGCCATCATCCTGCGCACGGGCGGGCTGTTCTCGGCCCTCGATCTTCCATAGCGCTCGATGAAGTGCTCTCCCTGGTACGCCATGCGGTGCTGCACCGCGATGCCACCGCCCAGCGCGGCGATGCGGTCGATGTTGCGTTGGGTGATCGTCTCGGCATGGTCGAAGAACCAGTTCAGCCCCTTGAACGGAATGTCGCGATTCACCTTCTCGTAGACGTCGAGCGCGCGACTGATCGTCTCATCGTAGGTCGCGTGCAGGCGGAACGGCCAGCGGTTTTCGGCGAGCAGCCGCACGACGCGCTCGAGATCGCCCTCCATCCGCGGCGCCATGTCCGGCCGCGGCTCCAGGAAATCCTCGAAGTCCGCGGCCGAGTACACGAGCATCTCGCCGGCTCCGTTGATGCGGAACATGTCGTCGCCTTCCCCCGGCTTCACCGCCTTCGACCAGGTCGCGAAATCATCGAGCTCCTGGCCGGGACGCTGCGTGAAAAGGTTGGCGGCGAGACGGACAGTGGAGAGCCCCTGCTTGTTGACCGCGGTGACGACCTGGTAATCCTGCGGGTAGTTCTGGAATCCGCCCCCCGCGTCGATCACGCTGGTGACGCCAAGCCGGTTCAGCTCGTGCATGAAGTGCCGCGTCGAGTTGACCTGCTCGTCGAAAGCGAGCTTCGGTCCCTTGGCGAGAGTCGAGTACAGGATGAACGCGTTGGGACGCGCGAGCAGCAGGCCGGTGGGATTTCCCGCCGAGTCCTTCTGTATCTCCCCGCCGGGAGGATTCGGCGTGTCTTTCGTATACCCGACGGCGCGCAGCGCCGCGCGGTTGAGGAGCGCCTGCGCGTAAACGTGAAGCACGAAGACGGGAGTGTCCGGCGCGGCGGCATTCAGCTCGTCGAGGGTCGGCAGCCGTCGCTCCGCGAACTGGAATTCCGACCATCCGCCGACCACGCGCACCCAATGGTTCGGTGGCGTGCGCGCGGCTTGATCCCGCAGCATCCGCAGGGCATCGGCGAGAGAAGGCACGCCATCCCAGCGCAGCTCGAGGTTGTAGTAGAGGCCGCCGCGGATCGGGTGGGAGTGCGAGTCATTGAGGCCCGGAATGGCGGTTCGGCCGTGCAGGTCGACGACGCGCGTGCCCGAACCACGAAATCTCATCATGGCGGCATCATCGCCGTTCGCGAGCACCCGGCCATCCCGGATCGCGAGGGCCGAGACGCGTGATCGCCGCTCATCCTGCGTGGCGATGCGGCCGTTGACGAGCCATGCAACCTCCCAGAAAGCCGGTCGCTCCCAAAGCTCCAGCGGATTGAAGGAACTGGCGCCGCGAATCTCTCATGATCGTGCTCCTTTGCCGAATCGCCATTGAGGACCCATTTCAGGTGCAAGCAGGGCGGCGACGATCAGGCCACCGATCACCGTGACGTGCTCTTCGGCGATCAAGCGCTCCCCGAACGCCATTTCTGGCGACATGTCCCAGAAGTGATGCGCGATGGGAATGGAGGCCAGCGTAAATAGCGCGAGCGGAGCGGCACCCAACCACGCGAAACGGCCGCCGCCGATGAGCAGCGCGGAGCCCGCCAACTGGATGACGATCGTGCCCACCGCGAACAACCACGGCGGATGGAGTCCGAAGTGCGCCATCTCGCCCAGGGTCTGCGGGAAATCCGCGAGCTTGGTGAACCCGCTCCACCAGAACATGAAAGTGACGGCGATGGCTCCGCAATAGAACAGGAACGAACGGAGCTTCATGCCGGTCTCGGTGGCGCTTGCATTCATGGCTGCCTCCCAAGTAGGACGCTTGCCGGCGCAATCGATGAGTCTGCTACCTGCTTCCAAGCCGGTCAAGCCGTGGGCGGTCCCTCCGGGCCCCATACCGCCAGGAACTCAGCCCTCTCCGAACCCGTTCGCGATAAGCCGAGTCACCGCGGTCACCGCGTCGTCCTCATCCGGGCCGCTGGCCTCGATCCGCACCGTCGCGCCCATGCTCGCGGAGAGCAGCAGGATGGCGATGAGCTGGCGTCCGTTCGCGCGTCTGCCGTTGGCGACAATCACGATGTTCGACACATACCTGGAACAAAGCGATACAAGCTTCGCGGCGGCGCGCGCGTGCAGGCCCAGGCGGTTCACGATGGTCAATTGACGTTCTTGCATGTGTTTCCCGTTCGGCGTTGCGGATGAGGGCGTCGATTAGCCTTGGTGCACGATAACCGGCGTTTGTTCCAATATCATGACGCCGTGCCGCTACTTCAACTCTCCGAAATCTCTCTCGCCTACGGTCACGTCCCGCTGCTCGACCATGCGGACCTGGTCATCGAGCCGGGCGAGCATATCGGCCTCATCGGCCGGAACGGCACCGGCAAGACGAGCCTGCTGAAGATCATCGCGGGCAGCTCGCGGGCGGACGACGGCAAGAT
>WNFM01128152.1_pt1 | contig 11697 bp, 7 predicted proteins | sample 5400271 | NCBI WGS metagenome assembly WNFM01 (sample SAMN13153352, study PRJNA577476) | soil metagenome | isolation source: 60 cm saprolite on Douglas fir-dominated hillslope | place: USA:California | collected 2013-09-17 | reverse complement strand
CTTGCCCCCGCCCTGGAACAGCGCCCACACTTAAGTTGGTGCCAATAGGCAGCCGCAAGAGCTGCCCCTACAGACGTTGGGAGCCAGTGTGTAAGGGAACCGTGAAATAGAAGGTGGTGCCACTGTTCACGGTAGATTCAAAATCGATGAAACCGCCATGCTGTTCGACGATGAGTTTGGCAATAGAGAGGCCCAGGCCGTAACCACCCATTTTCGATTGCAAGCTATGGTTTGACTGGTAGAAACGCTCAAAAACGTGCGGACGGTCCTCCTCGGGAATACCATAGCCTGTATCAACCACTGAGATCATCGCAAACTGCGCATTATATGGACGAGCGCGAATTGTGACCGTCCCTCCTGGCGGTGTAAACTTGATGGAATTGGTGACCAGATTAGCCAGTATCTGCTTCATACGTTGAGGATCGGCATAGAGAATGGGAGATGGCGTTGGAATATCCTTATGCAAAACCACAGCCGCCTTCTGCGCTTGCAGCTCCAGGCTGCCAACAACCTGCTTTGCCACCACGCGGAAATTCACCTCTTGTTGCTTGATTTCGAACTGGCCTACATCAGAGCGCGTCATAAAGAGAATATCTTCGACGATAGAGATAAGCTGTTGGACGCCCTCCTGGGCGAAGGAGAGATACTTGTGCTGCTCAAGATTCAAATCGCCCATATGTCCATGCAAAATCAGGTCGATAAAGCCATGCACAGAGTTCAGCGGCGTACGCAGTTCGTGTGAGACCATCGAGACAAAATTCGAGCGCACACGATTGGCAACCTTGAGAGCGGAAACATCACGAGTAGTAAATATCACGTGAAGTTGGTCGCCAGCAGTTTCAACAGGGGTGACACTGGCAGAGACCTCGCAGTTGTCACCCATGATCAACTCTTCGTTCGGCAGAGCCTCCCTATGCTGGAGCACACGGGTCAATGGGCAGCTTGAGGTTCCGCAGAGTTCTGTCCCATTGAGATTGCGGCAGCACAGAACCTCTGCGCAATTGCGCCCAAGAGCTTTTTCAGGTACACAGCCAAGCATAGTGAGCGCTGCCGGGTTCAGATCAAGGATGCGGAACTTATCGTCAAGGGCAATCATCGCATCAGAAGTACGTGCTACCAATGCTTCCAGGTAGGAAGACTGCCTCTCCGGCACTCCTGCGAGAACACCCTCATTGGCAGTTGTGGCCGTAGGGAGTGAAGCAGGTTGAGCAGGTGAAACCTTTTGTGCCTGTGGAGTATTTTCAGCAATTGAGATGTGTTTATGTATATGCTTTGGCACGGTACGAGTCCCCCCTATTTGATGACAAATTTATAACCAACTCCACGTACCGAGAGAATATATTGCGGTTTTTCGGGATCTGCCTCTAGCTTGGCACGTAAACGCCGCATGTATACATCGACGATGTTGCTGTTGCTTTCGTTATCATTCCAGACATCTGCCAGCAGCTGATCGCGCTTCACAACTATGCCAACATGGCTCATAAGTATACTCAAAACATGCAGCTCTTTAGGTGTAAGAGAAACGGCTGGATGCCCTTCCTTCACCACTTTGAGTTCGGAGGTGTAAAGTTCAAAAGGGCCAATACGCTGGGACTGATTACCAATCTTGCCATTCTTCATGGTACGGCGCGTAACCGCCTGGACACGCGCAACTAATTCCTGGTGAATGTAGGGCTTGCAAATGTAGTCATCAGCACCAATCTTGAAACCTTGCAGCTTATCGTCGATGGAGTCCTTGGCCGTTATAAAAATAATGGGAGTTTCATAGCCCTCGGCGCGCAGCATGGTCGAGAACTCAAAGCCATCGATATAGGGCATTGTGACATCCAGCAGCAGCAAGTCTGGTTCACGCTTTTGGATTAACGGCATCGCGTTACGAGGACTATCCAGGGTTTCAACTTCGTAGCCTTCTTTGCTCAGTACAAACCTGACCAGGTCATTGGCAAATTTGTCGTCGTCAACAACAAGAATATACACAACTTTTCCCCTCTTTATCGGCGTACAGTTTTCATGTAGATACTACCTCACCATCCATCCCCAGGCACAACAAAATCTCTGACCAGGAGACTACAACCCTTCTATGCTTCTGTAGAAAAAGCGCAGAACGACGCAAAGCAACTTAAAACAGGAGGATATTTTAAGATGCCATACACCATTTCTTTGCAACCGCAGTTCATGATATTGCTCCTTATAATAAAGCGATCTCTTGTTTTGCGTCCGATGACATGCAGGGGGAACGCCTGTCACCGGCAAAAGTGGTGTTAAAGAACTGTGTAAGGCGCTTTAAAAGGTTTCTATCCCACGCCCAATAGTATGCGATACCAGACGTTACACTTATAATTTGTGTAGCATTACAGATAGAATACCTGAGATATATTACACAATTGTTTTCGGTATTGTCAAGAGTTTACGTGTACGGCTCGCTGTTTTTCGAGGTAAACCATTAAAATTGCCAGATCAGCCGGAGTGACACCTTCTACACGTGAAGCCTGACCAACGGTACGTGGTCGAGTGAGTGTCAGCTTCTGACGCGCCTGCGTACGCAGGTGTGGCACATCTTGGTAGTTCGTCGTGAGAGGAATAAGCTGCTCTTCCAGGCGCCTGGTGCGCCGTACGGTCTGCTCTTGCTTCTGCACATAACTCTCGTATTTGACCTGCAGCTCAACCTCTGCCGCCGTGGCCTCCGGCAGCGTTGGTACGGGAACTGGCGCGGCGAGCTGTGATAATTGCTCTACCTGGACATAGCGTACCTCGGGTCGACGCAGCAATGCACGAGCCGAAAGCATCTGCCCCAGAGGGGCAATGCCTAGCTCCTGAGCCGCGTTCTCTACCTGGCGAGCGGAAGTAAACATAACACGATCGAGTTGGGTCAGCGCCTGCTGTATATGTTCGCGCTTCTGTACCACCTGGGCATAGCGCTCATCGTCAATTAAACCAAAACGATAGGCGTGATCGCTCAAGCGCAGATCGGCGCTTTCCGGCCGCAGCAACAGGCGGTACTCGGCACGCGAGGTATGCAGGCGGTACGGTTCACTCATGGGGCGAGTAACCAGGTCATCTATCAACACACCTATGTATGCCTCATGCCTGCCCAGTACAAAGGGTGCCTCACCACGCACGCGTAAAGCGGCATTGATACCTGCCATAATCCCCTGCGCAGCCGCCTCTTCATAACCGGAGGTACCGTTGATCTGACCGGCGAGAAAGAGACCCGCTGCCGGCTTCGTCTCCATGGTCGTAAACAACTGCTCAGGCGGTACGTAATCATACTCGACAGCGTAGCCGACCCGCATCATCTCCACATGTTCCATGGCAGGAATACTGCGCAGCATAGCAATTTGTACATCTTCGGGCAGGCTGGTATTCATGCCCTGGACATAGACTTCACCGGTACGCCAGCCCTCAGGCTCCAGGAAAATCTGGTGCGTGCTCTTATCGGCAAAACGCACAATTTTGTCTTCAATGGAGGGACAATAGCGCGGACCAATGCCCTCGATCACCCCGGTGTAGAGCGGCGAGCGATGGAGGTTGGCGCGGATAACCTGGTGGGTCTGCTCAGTTGTGTGCACGAGATAGCAGGGCAGTTGGGGACGCCAGCCGTACAGGTCTTCGTCCGTCACTGGATACAGTGGATTGGGCCGCTTTCCCGGCAGTTGTACGTCTTCACGCGCCATTTTGTCCTGTGAAAAGTAGAGGGGTACGCGGCTGCCTGGTTGTAGCTCGGTCTTGCTAAAGTCAATTGTACGAGCGTCAATACGAGGAGGAGTCCCCGTCTTAAAACGGCGTACTTCCAATCCCAGCGCGCGCAGCGAATCGGAGATGCCCAGGGCCGGTCCTTCGCCAGCACGACCACCTGGCTGGGTCTTTTCGCCGACAACGAGACGACCATTAATAAATGTACCCGTGGTCAAAATGATCGCACCCGCCATATATTGCCAGCCATTACTGGTGACAACGCCTGTCATAACAGGTCGTCCATCCGGGCCGACTTCGCTCAACATGCGAGCAATCGTGGCCTGCTTCAATTCCAGGTCAGGTTGGCTCTCCAGGACATATTTCATGGCCAGGCGATAGGCTTGCTTATCGCATTGCGCGCGTAGAGCCTGCACCGCCGGACCTTTACCGGTGTTCAACATGCGAATCTGGATAAAAGTGCGGTCAGTATTGCGACCAACTTCTCCCCCGAGAGCATCAATCTCTTTGATCAGGTGTCCCTTGGCGGGGCCGCCCATGGAAGGATTGCAGGGCATGAGCGCCACGCTATCGAGATTCATCGTCAACAGAAGCGTTTTGCGACCCATACGCGCACTGGCCAGCGCGGCTTCACAGCCCGCGTGACCTGCTCCAACCACAATGACATCATAAGTTCCCCGCACAATTTGATCGGGGGGCAACGATTTACTGTTATCCATACGCGACTTTACCTGCCTGCCTGCTTGACCTCTGCAAAAACCCTTATATGAACGCGATCATTCTATATATTCGCCATGTATTATGCCCTAGATAGCAGGATGCGTCAAGCGATATCCAGTAGGCAAGTAGACAGGTATTTGCAGCTTAAAACACCTTGAGGAAGGCAGAAAAATAGTGATTGACGAATAGCCTGGAGCATGTTAATATCATGTCAATCACAGCGCAATACCGCATAGCTACCAGGGGGCGATGGCGGAATGGTAGACGCCGGGGACTTAAAATCCCCTGACCGCAAGGTCGTGAGGGTTCGACTCCCTCTCGCCCCACCTCTCTCTAGAAGCCCTCCCGGAGCCACTTTACAAAAACCAGTCCACTGAAAACTAGTGTGAGACAAAGTGAGTTTCTGCTATTATTGGCGTTGCAGCGATCCTATGACAATTCGTACCGCCGTCCTCGCTTTGAACCTACCCGTTTTAAACTTCCACGCTCTACTAGCACCTCTAAATCACGAAAAGCTCTCTTATCTGTCGCACCTGTGATGTCCCTATATAAACTATTGGTGATGAAACCATGCTCCTGAACATACAATATCGCTTTTTCTAGCCTCTGCTCCTTATCAGAAAGCTCCTCAGTTGAAGTGGGTAAAGCAGGCAATTGCTCATCCTCATCCCACAAAGTTTTACTTACTTGTGGTTCTTGTGGTCGCAAGATAGGCGAAATACGAGCGCTACGAAAAGTAACGATAAACTCATTCATTTCCCGAAACTGAGGGGCAGAAAGCCCCATACGCCTTGTCTCATCTAACATAAATCGAATGCCACTTCCAATCCGCTCCATATAACCCGGAACGTCCCTAAGCAAATTCGCTAACACAGGATTGCGCAGCCTAGATTGCACCTCACCCTTTTCCATCTGTTCAACTGTGACCCCTGGAAGAAGCAAACCTGGACTATGTATTTCTATACGATCGGCGTAATAAAACACTCGTACACTTTCTCCATACCGACTATAATCCCGGTGCACGACCGCGTTTACAAGCGCCTCTCGTAGTGCCTCAATAGGATACTCAGGTATATCAATCCTCTTCCATCCTTCAACTCTTCCCTCAACTGGTATATAGCTCCGAAGAAAGGTCTCTGCGCCATCTATTAATTCCTGTACCGTCCCCGTAATAACCTTCTTATCAGTATATCGGCTCGCACCCATTGCCCCACGGAACAAAACACAATCTATCTCACTTTGCATTATATGCATTTGTGGCTCATGAGCAAAAAACAATATGCCTGCGTTCGTAGGAACTACTTTTCCATCGTCAAGGACAACAGCACACTCCATACCGATCAATACTTGCTCTATATTCTCGAAACGGCCAGCTTGTCGGCTTCTCATCGAACGCTGTCGTAAATAAGCTTCTACTTTCTCTAAATCAATATCCTCCATTGCTGCCTTACGAGCTGGCAGCAATTCCCAATGGACAAGCCCATGGTCATTTGCCATTTCGATTAATTCAGATACGCTTAATGGCACTGTATGCGTACCACGTCTTACCCAAAAAACCCCACCAGATTGATAGACAGACCCATTATTTGGAGGCACTGTAGCAACTACTACCTGTTTTCCATCTATCTCATAAATTTCAGGCTCAGGGGGATCGAGTACCAGCACGGGCTTAATAATCTGGCGAGCAGCTCTTAAAATCACATCCTTTGTTATCGCCATGCGCTCATCAGCCACACCCACTACTTTACGCTCTCCATCCTCAACCCCAATAATAATCATCCCACCCTGAGCATTAGCCATACCACACAGTCTTTCAGCCATCTCTACAGGTCTAGGAGTCGCTACTTTGAACTCGACTGTAGTTGTCTCGCCACCCTTAATCAAACGTCTAAGAGCTACTTCATTTAACCTTGCCATAGCAACCTCCGCAGAATAACATCTCTTGCCCCTGAACGACCTAATTGTAGCAGAGATAAGCAACTTCAAACAGCCTTTTTATCGCCACCTGTCCGATAATTTGTCTGATATTCCGTCCGATATACTATATTTTATGCACGTTTTAAGTTTCAAATCTATTAATGCTCCTTGAAGGGCGTCCGATAGTGGAAAAGTCTGGTAAAATTATCGGACACAGGGCGAGATTTGGCGGAATTCATCCATCTGTAATGGGATTCTGGCGAGAATTTGGAGAGATGCTGCCGAACAATTCCGCCATGACGCTCAAAAACCTGGTTCATGGCGAGACTGTAGAGAGATTATTCGACGGGACCAACATTCTCCCACCGCGAAAAGCCGCGCTACAAAATCCCCTGACCCACAAGCCGCTCGAGGCACGTGAAGCGGCCTGCAGTGAGGATTGGCGGTTCAGAAGGACTTAAAATCCCCTGACCGCAAGGTCGTGAGGGTTCGACTCCCTCTCGCCCCACCAGCCTCTAGAAGCCCTTCCAGAGCCATTTTACGAAAACCAATCCCCTGAAAAATGGGAACATTATCGATGAGGAGAGGACTCGCTTCGTAACTTTTCGTTTCTTGTATTTGTTCTGCTTGTATTATACAATGCTCTTACACCAAGTATCTATATATCCACGCAATCGGATGGACTTCTACGGTAGACTTTAAACAACTCGAGATACCTACTTCTGAATCGCTCATATAACAAGCAGGAGGCATTACGATGCACTGTATCTCATGCGGAGCTGAGCTACCTACAAACGTTGCGTTTTGTCCTCAATGCGGCGCTGTCACGCCCTACAACGTTTCTGCTTCTGGTGCCTCGCCAAATGACCCGACGGCTGCCTCATCTTCTCTTGCGGAACCAGAGCAAATCCTTGTCGCAGCACCACAGCCAAGCCCTTACGATCTAGATAACCCTTATGCTATTCCACCTCCTCCTCCACCTCCTCCTCGTGCCGTGAAGCCCGGTCTTCTCATCAGTGGTGTGCTTGCTGCGCTGATTTTGGTGGGCGGTATCGTGACAGGGATCGTTATAGCATCTAAAAATAATCCACACAACAACCCCTCCACGACATCTTTTACTCCGACTCCGGTTGGCGGCAATACGACTACACAGGCGCTCACCACGGTCCCATCCAGTACCACAACTACTGGTGGCGCCACGCCGATTGCGACGCTGGATGCCTCAACGTCGAATCCCTATCCTCCCAGGCGTGGGACACTTGCACTCAATGACTCATTCGCTCAAGCAATCGGTACCTGGGACAATTCCACAAACTGTCAATTCACGAGTAAGGAGTACATCGTCAAGACCGCGAGAGGGTTTACCCAGTGTATGGATAATGACAGATCCGACTCTTTCAATAATTTTGTGTACCAGGTGCGGATGCAGTTTCTCACTCAGAATACCTGTGGTGGTATCATCTTTCGGAACCAGGTCAATTCCCTTGTTGCAGATTACTATGAGTTTTATATCTGTACCGATGGAAACTATTATTGTGGTATCGTTGGTGGCCTCTACAACTCGTTAGCAAATGGATCGGCTATTTTCAACACGGATGTGGGACAGCCCAACATTATTGCGGTGGTGGCCCAGCATACGCAGTTTCAACTGTATATTAACGGAGTGCAGGTCAACCAGGTAAGTGAGAATCATTTCAGTAGCGGCACCATTGGTGTGTTTGCGTATTATTTGACCGATCCGAATGCTACACATAAGGCGGCATTTAATGATATAAAAGTGTGGACAGTGTAGACCATTCACAAGAAACAACCAACATCAGCAAACAGAAAACGGCTTTTTGAGCGCAAACAGGACCACATATGAATTCAGAAGGCACACTGGCAGCTACGGAGAAATCGTCACAAGGAGCGCAACTGATGACAGCAGAGCCTACAAGTCCTTTGAATGTCTTCTACTCCTATGCCCATAAAGATGAGAAACTGCGGGATGAGCTTGGGAAACATCTCTACCCTTTGAAGCGACAAGGACTCATCATCGATTGGTACGACCGCGACATTAGTGCAGGAAAGGAATGGGAGCAGGAGATAGACACGCATCTCAATACCTCCCACATCATTCTCCTGCTCATCAGCCCAGACTTTATAGCCTCGGATTATTGCTACGGCATCGAGATGAAGCGCGCGCTAGAAAGGCATGAAACCGGAGACGCCCGCGTCATCCCCATCTTGCTACAATCTGTGGACTGGCAAGGGACTCCCTTCAGGAAACTCCAAATGCTGCCGAGAAATGCCAAAGCAGTCACCCGTTGGCCCAATCGTGCAGATGCCTTTACAGAAGTTGCCAGGGGTATCCGAGAAACTATTAAGGACCTACAAGCAAAGGCATCACCCACCCTCTCGCCATCTTCTGCTGTCGGAGAAGAAGCCATCGTCCCCTCTTCCGCCAACTCGCCATCATCTACCATCACCGGGCAGGAAGACCAAAGCAGCGTATCTGAGCTCGCCCCTGTGTGGACCGTACCTTATAGGCGCAACCCATTTTTCACTGGCCGTGAGGACATACTTCAACGTCTCTACCGCATGCTCATCTCAGACACTTCAGCAACTTCGGCACAACCCCGAGTACTCAGTGGCCTTGGAGGCATCGGCAAGACCCAACTCGCCGTTGAATATGCCTATCGCTATCGCCCTGATTATCATGTTGTGCTCTGGGCCAAAGCTGACTCACTTGAGGCGCTCACCTCGGATTTCGCAGGCTTCGCAGACCTCTTGAATCTTCCTGGTAGACGTGAACAAGATCAGAGGTATGCAGTTGATGCCGTTAAGCGCTGGTTGGAAGTCAACACGAATTGGCTGCTCATACTGGATAACGTCGAGGATCTGAAAATGGTCAATGATTACCTTCCAGCAGCACCAAGAGGTCATATTCTTTTGACGAGTCAAACACAAGTGGTTGGGGGAGTCGCCTTCCGCCTCGAAATAGAGAAGATGACAGCAGAGGAGGGAGCCTTGTTCCTGCTCCATCGAACCGGCCTGCTTGCTTCAGATGCTTCACTCGAAAACATAGCCGATGCTGATCGCAAAAAGGCCATCGAGATCGCAGCAATGATGGATGGCCTTCCTCTAGCCATTGATCAAGCCGGAGCCTACATCGAGGAGACAAGATCTAGCTTGGCTGGGTATGTGGAACTCTATGGAAAGCGCAGGATCGAGCTCCTCAAACTGCGCGGTGGACTTGCCTCTCAGCATCCAGAACCGGTGGCGACAACCTGGTCCCTGGCCTTCGAGAAAATTGAGCAGACCAGCCCAGCGGCAGCCGAACTACTGCGTTTTTTCGCCTTTCTGCATCCGGATGCCATCTCTGAAGAGCTCATTCTCAGAGGTGCCTCCCACCTTGGTCCACTCCTCCAAACGGTCGCGACCGATGCATTTGTGTTGAACCAGGCCATTGGAAAACTGCATACCTTCTCCCTGGTGAGTCGCAACCCCGCCGCCATGCTAACAGTTCATCGCCTGGTACAAACGGTGCTTAAAGACAGCATGAGTAAGGAGACGCAATACCAATGGGCAGAACGAGTTGTCCGAGCCGTCAACCAGGCCTTTCCAGAGGTGGAGTTTCACACCTGGCAGGACTGCCGAAGGTATCTGCCCCACGCACAAGTGTGTGCAGCACTCATCGAGCAAGAGAGTCTGACCTTTCCAGAGGCAGCGCGCCTCCTCGATCAAGCAGGCTTTTATTTATACGAACAGGGCCAATATCCAGAAGCCGAACCGCTCCTGAAGCAAGCCGTAGCCATTCGCGATCAGACTTTAGGACCGGAGCATCCCGATATAGCAACCAGCCTCAACCATCTAGCCGAACTCTATCGTGAGCAAGGAAAGTATGCTCAGGCCGAACTACTGTACCAGCAGGCATTGACTATCCGTGAGAACCTCTTAGGACCGATGCATGTTGACCTGGCAACCAGCTTCAATAACCTGGGACTACTCTACAATGCCCAGGCCAAATATGGCCAGGCCGAACAACTCCATCAACGAGCGCTAGAAATCCGCAAGAATCTCCTGGGAATGGAACATTCTGACGTGGCCACCAGTCTCAACAACCTGGCATCGCTCTACCAAGCAGAAGGCCAGTTCGCCCAGGCCCGACCACTCTACTTACAATCTCTGACAATCAAAGAGCAAGCACTCGGACCTGAGCATCCCGACACCGCCAGCAGTCTTAACAACCTGGCATTGCTCTACCAAGCTGAAGGTCAGTACGCCCAGGCCCGACCACTCCACCAACGAGCTTTAGCCATTTGCGAAAAGGTACTCGGACCTGAGCATCCCGACACCGCCAGCAGTCTTAACAACCTGGCTGGATTTTACGCTAATCAGCGTAACTATACTCAAGCTGAACCGCTCTTCCAACGGGCACTATCGATCTGCGAACAGACAATAGGATCAGATCATCCTACGACAATACGCATTTTGAAGAACTATGCTACTATGCTACGACAGGCAAAACGAAATGCAAAAGCAAAGGATTTAGAAGATCGTATCAAGACGATGGAGAGGAAGTAGACTCAGATTTTGCTACATGAGATACGTAGCATGAAAAAAGCAAGCCTATACTGGAGGATGAAAGACACCAAACCAGTGAGCTATAATTAGGAGGAGTTGAGAGCGACAAGTCATTAAGCCACCTCTTCCCAGGCGACTCGTCGCAAAATCCCATCGCCTGCCGGCCGCTCTGCTGGCTTACTGGACGACGACCATAAATTCTTCGTAAATCTCCGAGAGCAAGCAAGGAACCGCCTTCTTACAGAGAGCATAACCATCGAAAGCCAGTTTCACCGTGCCAGTACTGCGAGCGACGAATCGCCAGATGCATTCTGCCTTCCATGCATATCCGGCAGGCGTTTGCATCTGCAAGCCTCCGGTCGCATTCATCGGCCCAGCCCAGGCAATGCCGGTGGGTAGATCGACCTCAATGGTGTCACCGAGGTGTGCCAGGTACGACTGCCTGGTTGCAGAAGGTTTCAACAGTAGAGCGGGTGATCCAGGAGGAGTCGTCACGTTGTCGTGGTTCGGACAACCAGTCTTCGTGCCAGAAGTGCCGGAACCGCTGGTCAACGTTGGTGTGGACGTATGCGATGCTGGCACATTTGTTGAAGTCGGCTTCGAAGCATTTGATCCACAGGCGGTGAGTACCTGAAAAAATAAGAGTACAGTGATCATGAGAAAGCATCGTCGCTGAAATTGAGTACCCGAAGGCATACCTTTTCTGCTACATCGAACATACTCATAAGTGATTACAAGTACGCTCTTTGTTGTTCCTGGTTCATCCCCAGATGCCTCATCCCCGGAGGGATTTTGGTCTTA
>WNFM01293656.1_pt1 | contig 11700 bp, 9 predicted proteins | sample 5400271 | NCBI WGS metagenome assembly WNFM01 (sample SAMN13153352, study PRJNA577476) | soil metagenome | isolation source: 60 cm saprolite on Douglas fir-dominated hillslope | place: USA:California | collected 2013-09-17 | reverse complement strand
GTCTGCGATCGGAACAGCCGGCGATGCGGGATGGCGTCTGCCTGCGGCGCAGATCGAAAAAATCATCGCGGCCGAAGCCATCTCTCTCCTTGCCGATCGCGCCGCGATCACGGCGGCGCTGGAGAATGCCGGGCTCCCCGCAAGTCGATTGCCCACCGTTTTCGAGACGATCAATGGCTTTGCGCGGCGTCTCCACTCGCCAGCCGAACGGGATGCGACGCTCGCCGCCTTGATCAGTCGTGTTGAATTGGGGCGCGGCGCCTTTCGTCTCACAGTCCACCTGCAGCCGCTCGCTGGCGTCCGCGATGAGGTGACCCGCGACATCCCGTTGCAAATCAAGCGGCGAGGCGTCGAGATGCGGCTTGTCGTCGAGAGAGATCGTCCCGCACTCGTGAAGGCGGATCCGACCCTGGTCAAGGAAATCGCGCGGGGGCATCGCTGCTTCAACGCGCTACTAACCGGCCAGGCATCGATCGCTGCGCTCGCCGAGCGCGAAGGGGTGGATGACCGCTACATCAGCAGCGTGCTGCCTTTGGCGTTTCTGGCCCCGGACATCGTCGAGGCCATCCTCAAGGGCGCTCAGCCCGCCGACCTCACCGCGACGAAGCTGGTCAGGCGTATCGATCTCGCACTCGGCTGGACCGTGCAAAGGCGCCAGCTTGGCTTCGGGTAACAAGCGAGAGGCCGGCAGGGCGGCTACGCGATCCGTCCCCAAACCGGACCATCTATTACTTGACGTGTGAACCATCTCACACTTTAGGGGATGGGTTGCCATACGGGCGAGGCGCCGCCCGATGCTCGCCAAGGCATATCGCCTTGAGCGATGTTCGCCATGTCGTCAATTCTGGCTGGGGCGGGAGGGATCGAACCTCCGAATGGCGGAATCAAAATCCGCTGCCTTACCGCTTGGCTACGCCCCACCATTTCGCCGGCATCGCGCGCGGGGATCCCGTCCCGGCGGCGGCAGAGAGATAACGTAGATCGCCAAGCCGCTCAAGGCATTTGGGCCGAGGGATCAGCCCGCCACGCGGCACGTCACGGCGTCGGCCCGGGCTCGGCGACGTGCTCGAGATACCATCGATAGGTCCGCGCCAGCCCGTCGCGCAGCGAGGTCGGCGCCGTCCAGCCGAGCGCGTTGATGCGGCCGACATCGAGGAGCTTGCGCGGCGCGCCGTCGGGGCGCTCCCGGTCATGGGTGAAGCCGCCGCGGAAACCGACGATCTCGGCGATGAGGGCGGCGAACTCGTCGATCGTGAGGTCCTTGCCGGCGCCGATATTGACATGCGGCTCGGCCGAGTAGTGCCGCATCAGGAAGACCACCGCATCGGCGAGATCGTCGACATAGAGGAACTCGCGGCGCGGCTGGCCGCTGCCCCAGATCTCGACCGCAGCGGCCCCCTCGCGCGCGGCGCGATGAATTTTGCCGATCAGCGCGGCGACGACATGGCTCTGGGTGGGGTGGAAATTGTCGCCCGGCCCGTAGATGTTGGTCGGCATCGCCGAGATGTAGTCGCAGCCGTGCTGCCGGCGATAGGCGGCGCAGGTCATCAGCCCGGCGATCTTGGCGACGGCGTACCACTGGTTGGTCGGCTCGAGCGGCCCGGTGAGCAGCGCCTCCTCGGCCATCGGCTGCGGCGCCAGGCGCGGATAGATGCAGGACGAGCCGAGGAACATCAGCTTGTCGACGCCGACGCGCCGCGCCCCCTCGATGACGTTGGTCTCGATGGCGAGATTGTCGTAGATGAACTCCGCCGGCCGCGTGTCGTTGGCAAGGATGCCGCCGACCGTGGCGGCGGCGAGGAAGACCGCCGAGGGACGCTGCGCGGCGAGCCAGTCCTCGACATCGCGCTGGCGCCTGAGATCGAGCTCGTCGCGCGTCGCGGTGACGATCTCGCAATCCTCGCGGGCGAGCCGGCGGACCAGCGCCGAGCCGACCATGCCGCGATGGCCGGCGACGAAGACCCGCCGCCCGGCTAGGCTGAAGATCGGCTGACCCGCCCCGCTCAAATCCCGCTACTCCCGATGGCTGCGCCCGGTTAGCGATAGCAAGCCGGCTTCGCCACGGTCAATGCCGCAGCGCTCGCGCTGACAAGCCGGCTTCGATCCCCTATGATCGCGCCATGGCTGAGAAACACTCGCCGCGACGCGCGCAGGGATTGAGCAGCCTCGTCCCTCCCGCGGCAGAAGCTGTCGTCGCACGCAAGCCGTCCTGGGCGAATTTCGCGGTCCTCGCGATCATCGCCGCCTTGCTCGCCGCGACGATCGCCCTGCTGCTCGATCTCGCCCGGGCGCCGCGCGTCGGCAATCCGCCGATCGCCATCGCGCTGCCCTTGCCGGTCGAGGCGCCGGCAGCGGTGACGCCGCCGGCGCCGCCCGCCGATGCGCGCGACGTCGCCGACCAGCTCCTCGCGCGCGCCACCGACGGCGATCCCGCCGCGCAATACGAGCTGGCGCTGCGCTTCGCCGAGGGGCGCGGCGTCGCCAAGGATTATGCGCGCGCCGCGGCGTGGTTCCGCGAAGCGGCGATCAACGGCGTCGCCGCCGCCCAGTACGATCTTGGCCTGCTCTACGATAGCGGCCTCGGCCTCGCGCGCGATCCGATCGAAGCGGTGATCTGGTACCAGAGCGCCGCCGATCAGAACGAGCCGGTGGCACAGCTGCGCCTCGGCACGATCTATCTCGCCGGCGATGTCGTGCCGCGCAATCCGAGCGAGGCGGTGCGCTGGCTGAGGCGCGCCGCCGAGCAGGGCGTCGCCGAGGCCCAGGCGATGCTCGCCGCCCGCTACGAGACGGGCGACGGCGTGGCGGCGTCGAGCAGCAGCGCTTATGGCTGGTTCAGTCTCGCCGCCGCCGCCGGGCTGGCCGAGGCGCAACGCGCCAAGGCGCGGCTCGCCAAGACCCTCGCGCCGGAGGCGCTGAGCGAGGCGGAAACCCGCGCCGCCCGGCTCGCGGCGCAGCTGCCGCAGCACCTCACCGCGGCATCGCGCCAGGACCGCGACGGGCTGCTGCTCGCCTCGGCGAACCCGGCAGCGGCCGCCCCGGCGGCGAGCGGCGCGGTGTCGCGCGGCATGATCGGCGAGATTCAGCGCCTGCTCGCCGGCAGCGGCTACGATGCTGGCCCGGCCGACGGCTTCCTCGGCGAGCAGACGATGCAGGCGATCCGCCGCTACCAGCAGGATGTCGGGCTGGCGGTCGACGGCGCCGCCGGGCTTGCCTTGCTCAACCGGCTGCGCGCCGCGGCGGCGGGTCCGCCCCCAGCGGCGCAGCCCTAAGGCGGTCACCGGCCGAGCCGCCCCGGCGCCACCCACCAATCCGGCCGGGCGCGGGCGAGGCGCGCGGCGGCCGCGCGCGCTGCTGCGTCCTCGGCGAAGAGGGCAAAGCAGGTGGCACCGCTGCCGCTCATGCGCGCCAGCAGCGCGCCGTCGCATTCCGCCAGCTGCGCGAGGACATCACCGATCGCCGGCACCAGCTCGGTCGCCGCCAGGGTGAGGTCGTTGCGCCGCTCGGCCAGCGCGGCGGCCAGGGCGGCGGCGTCGGGCAGCGCCGCCGTGAAGCGGGCGGGGGCGGAGAAGGCGCCGCGCCGCGCCTTGAACACGTCAGGCGTCGATAGCGCGATGCCGGGATTGACGAGGACGATGGCGACCGGCGGCAGCGGCGGCGCCGCGGCGAGGTCGGCGGTCGCCGGCAGCGCCCACAGCGCCTGCAGCGCGCGCAGCGCCGCCGCGGCGTCGGACGAGCCGCCGCCGATGCCGCTGGCGACTGGCAGAAGCTTGGTCAGGCGGAGCGCGGCGCCCGCCGTCACGGCGAAGCGGGCGGCGAGCAGACCGGCGGCGCGCAACACGAGATTGTCCCCAGTATCGCCGGCGAGAGCGGCGGCGAACCGTCCGTCGATCGCCAGCGACAATGCGGCGGCCGGCGCGGCGGTGACGGTGTCCGCGATGTCGGCGAAGGCCACCAGGCTGTCGAGCTCGTGATAGCCGTCCGCCCGCCGCCCGACGACGTGAAGGTAGAGGTTGATCTTGGCCGGTGCGGCGACGCTGATCATCTGGGCGCGATCGTCGCGCGACGCTCAGCCGCCCTGTGTCGCGGTCCCCGTCGGCCTCGGCTTGCTGTCGATGCCCTTGTCGAGCTTGGTGCCGATCGATTTCGCGTCGGCCTCCTCGGGACCGAATTGCAGGGCGCGGCGCCATTGATTGCGCGCCTCGACGACCCGGCCGGTCTGCCAATAGGCGTCGCCGAGATGATCGTTGATCGTCGGATCCTCCGGGCGCAGCTCGGCGGCGTGCTCGAGATAATGGCTCGCCTGGGCGAAATTGCCGAGGCGGTAGAAGGCCCAGCCCAGGCTGTCGACGATGTAGCCGTCATTCGGCCGCAGCTGCACCGCCCGCTCGATCATGCGCATCGCCTCGGCGAGATGCTGGTTCTTCTCGACCCAGGAATAGCCGAGATAGTTGAGCACCAGCGGCTGCTCCGGCTGGAGCTCGAGAGCATGCAAGAGATCGGCCTCGGCACGCGGCCACTGACCGGATCGCTCGAGGGCGATGCCGCGGCTGTAGAACACCACCCATTGCCTGGCATCCGGCTTGCCCATGCGCGCGACCGCCTGGTCGTAGGCGGCGACGGCATCGGCGAAGCGGTTCTTGCCGCGCAGGAGGTCGCCGAGCTGGATCAGCGGCTGGATGCGATCCGGCCGCTCCGCCGCCATCGCCTTGAGCTCGGCAATGGCCTGATCGGTCTTGTCGAGCGCCTGCAGATTGGCGGCGGCGCGCAGCCGCGCCGACCAGCCATAGGGCGAATGCGGATCGATCGAGCGGTCGATGGCGAGCGCCTCGGCGGAGCGATGCTCCGTCTCGAGAATATCGCCGACCAGCAGCACGGCGAGGGGGAAATTGGGCTTCAGCTCGATCGCCAGCCGGCCATAGATGAGCGAGAGATCGGCCGTCTCGCTCTGGTTGAGGATGCTGGCGACGTCGAACAAGGCTTCGGCCGCACCGTCGGCGGCGCTGGCGATGCGCGCCGGCGGCTTCTCGCCCGCCGCCAGCCGCGTCATCGCCACGACGACCATGTCGCTATCGGCGTTCTCGCCGATGAAGCGCTGATAGAGCGCGCGCGCCTGCTCGGGCCGCCCGCTGCGCTCATAGAGGCTGCCGAGCGCCTCGACGGTGCGCCAATTGCTGCGCGTCGAGGCCTGCAGGACCCGCTGATACGCCGCCTCGGCATCGGCGACGCGACCGCCGTAATCGGCGATCAGCGCGGCATGGAAGTCGACGAGCGGCGCGAAACCCTGGACGTCCTTGAGCCGTCCGAGCGCCGTCTGCGCCGCCTCGGGCTGGCCCTGGCCGATCTTGCTCCAGGCGGCGAGCAGCGGCGTCACGAAGCGGTGGATGCCGTCATTCGGCAGCGTCTCGATGCGCGACGCGGCGCCGGCATAGTCGCCGAGCTTGAGCCGGGCGATGGCGAGCACGAGATTGGGCAGCGGCGCCGCGGGATCGAGCTGGTTGATGCGCGCGGCAAGCTGCGTCGCCTCGGCGATCCGCCCCTCGCTGGTATCGAAGAGGAAGGTTTTGTTGACGAGATCGAAATCGTTGGGATCCTGCGCCAGGGCACGGCCGAAATACTCGGCGGCGGCGCCGTATTCGTGCTCGTGCTGGGCGTGCCGCCCGGCGAGATAGCTGCCCAGCGGATTGGTGATGTCGAGCGGCCCGCTGGCCGCGGCGGCCGGCGATGACGGCAGATCCCCCGGCGCGGCACAGGCCGCCACGGCGGTCACGATCAGCGTCAGAGCAAGTCGTGAAACCGGCCGCTTGCCGGTCCGTCGCTTCGCCATCTCGTCCCTTTCCTTGTGCCGCCAGTTCCTTGTGCCGCCTGGGCGGCGACGCTCACATATTCGGGTAGTTCGGGCCGCCGCCCCCCTCGGGGACGACCCAGTTAATGTTCTGCAGCGGGTCCTTGATGTCACAAGTCTTGCAGTGAACGCAATTCTGCGCGTTGATCTGCAGCCGCTTCTTGTCGCCTTCCGGCTCGTCGACGATCTCGTACACCCCGGCCGGACAATAGCGCTGCTCGGGCGAATCGTAGAGCGCATAGTTGACCGTGATCGCCAGCGCCGGTTCCGTCAGCTGCAGATGCGCCGGCTGGTTCTCCTCGTGGTTGGTGTTCGAGATGAAGACCGAGGAGAGCCGGTCGAAGGTCACCTTGCCGTCGGGCTTGGGGTAGGCGATCGGCGGCGCCTCGGCCGCCTTGTCGAGCGCAAGGTAATCGGCATGGTGATGCATCGTCCACGGTGCATTGCCGCGAAAGACGTAGGTATCGAGCGCCGAATAGGCAAGCCCGCCCCACAGGCCCCAGCGGAAGGACGGCCGGATGTTGCGCACGCGGCGCAGCTCCTCCCACACCCAGCTCTCCGCCATGGCGCGGCGGTAATCGCCGGCGGCGCCGTCCAGCCGCGCGAAGACGGTCTCCGCCGCGACCATGCCCGACTTCATCGCCGTATGGCTGCCCTTGATCTTGGCGACGTTGAGGAAGCCGGCGGCGCAGCCGATGATCGAGCCACCGGGAAAATCGAGCTTCGGGATCGCCTGGAAACCGCCCTCGTTGAGCGCCCGCGCGCCATAGGAGATGCGCCGTCCGCCCTCGAAGAGCGGGCGGATCGCCGGATGGGTCTTGAAGCGCTGGAATTCCTCGAACGGGCTGAGGAAGGGATTGCGATAGTCGAGCCCGACGACGAAGCCGACGGCGACCTGATTGTTCTCCAGATGGTAGAGGAACGAGCCGCCATAGGTGGCAGTGTCCATCGGCCAGCCGATCGTGTGGGTGACGAGGCCGGGCCGGTGCTTGGCGGGCTCGACCTCCCACAGCTCCTTGATGCCGATGCCGAAGGTCTGCGGATCGATCCCCTCGCGCAGCTTGAAGCGCTCGAACAGCGTCTTGGTCAGCGAGCCGCGGCAGCCTTCGGCGAACAACGTCTCCTTGCCGATGAGCTCGACGCCCGGCTGGAAATTCTCGGTCGGTTTGCCGTCCTTGCCGACCCCCATGCTGCCGGTGGCGACGCCGCGCACCCGGCCGGATTCGTCATAGAGCACCTCGGCGGCGGCGAAGCCGGGATAGATCTCGACGCCGAGCGCCTCCGCCTGGCCGGCGAGCCAGCGGCACAGATTGCCGAGGCTGATGATGTAGTTGCCGTGATTGTTCATCTGCGGCGGCGTCGGCAGGCGGATCGCGCGCGTCGCGGTGAGGAGGACGAAGCGATCCTCGCTCGCCGGCGTGTTGAGCGGCGCGCCGCGCGTCTTCCAGTCCGGGATCAGCTCGTCGAGGGCGCGCGGCTCGAACACCGCGCCGGACAGGATATGGGCGCCGACCTCGGAGCCCTTCTCGATGACGCAGACCGCGAGCTCGCGCGCGGCGGCGGCCGCCAGCTGCTTCAGCCGGATCGCGGCGGCCAGCCCAGAGGGGCCAGCCCCGACGATCACCACGTCGTATTCCATCGTCTCGCGCTGCATCGATCCCCATCCCGCCATCGGCGCCCGGCCATCCCGTACAAGAGAGGCGCCGTGCAATCGACGCCCCTTTTATACGGAATGGCCGGGCCGGCAAATAGAGGGTGCGAGAGAAAGCTTGCCTGGGCACCGCCGCGCCGCTCTTAATCCCGCCCATGAGCGATGCGCGAAGCTGGACGGAATTGCTCCGCTGGTACGTCGAGATGGGCGCCGACGAGGCGATCGGCGACGTGCCGGTCGACCGCACGCGGCCACGGCCCGTGGCGGCATCAGGCGAGACGGCCGCCGCGCGCGGCGGCGCGCCGCAAGCCGTCGCGCGGAGTGCCCCGCCGCCCCCAACCGCGACGCCCCCCGCCCCGACCCCCGCCGCCCCGACAATGTCGCGCCCGACAAGCTCACGGCCGCTGCCCGGCGCAACCGTCCCGCCCGATGCCGCCGCCCTCGCCAACGCGGCAGCGACGCTCGACGAGCTGGCGCAGGCGGTCGCCCGCTTCGAGGGCTGCGCACTGCGCCAGACGGCGACCAATACCGTCTTCGCCGACGGCAATCCGACGGCGCGGCTGATGCTGATCGGCGAGGCGCCGGGGGCCGAGGAGGACCGTCTCGGCAAGCCCTTCGTCGGCCGCAGCGGCCAGCTCCTCGACCGCATGCTGGCGGCGATCGGGATCGACCGCAGCGCCGCCTATATCACCAACGTCCTCTACTGGCGGCCGCCCGGCAACCGCAAGCCGACCCCGACGGAGATCGCCGCCTGTCTGCCCTTTGTGCAGCGCCACATCGCCCTCGTCCGCCCTGCCGTGCTGGTGCTCTGCGGCGGCACCGCGGCGAGCACGCTGCTGGCGACCAGCGAGGGCATCACCAAGCTGCGCGGCCGCTGGGTCGATCTCGCCGTCGACGGGCTCGCGCAACCGGTCAAAACAATCGCGACCTATCATCCTTCCTATCTCTTGCGGAGTCCTGAGCGCAAAAGAGAAGCGTGGCGCGATCTATTAACCATACAAGAAGAACTCGGAAATATTCATAGGACTCCGGAAATAAACAAGAATTCCCCAACTAACGCCTAGTCCGTAAGAGTCAATAGGAAAAATTTTCTTGCGCCCTGCTGGGGCGTGCCCTACTGACTCCCGAATGACGAGAAGGAATGACTCTCGCAGGGCCACGAGGACTTGGTTAAGTAACCAACGCTTAACCAGTCTCGTCGCGCTATTGTTGGCGGTTTTCGCCGCGCCGGCTGCCGGCAGCGCGGCGGCGCCGGGAGTCCAGACGGCGGCGCTGACGCCGGCCGGCGAGCTTCTCCGCGACGCCGAGCTGCCGACCATCCTCTCCCGCCTCGACGCCGCCCGCTATCGCAGCATCGTGGTGTTGCAGGATGAGGGGCGCTGGGCGGCGGCGGATGGCGAGATCGCTGCGCTGCACGATCCGCTGCTGCTCGGCCATCTCCTGGCGCAACGCTATCTCCACCGTGCCTATCCGGCGAAATTCGCCGAGCTCAGCGACTGGCTCGCCCATTATTCCGATCAGCCGGCGGCCCATGCCATCCATGCCCTGGCGCTGCGCCGACGCCCGGCAGGCGCCGCCGCGCCGACCAAGCCCGCGGGCGTACCGGTCGCCCTGCGCGGCGTCGTCGACGACCCCGCCGATCTGCGGCCGCCCGCCCATGCCGCCGCGTCCGAGGCGGCGGCCGAGGCCAAGCTCGACATCCGACGCGTGTCGCGGGTGGAGCCGGAAGAGGCCGAGCGGCGGCTGCAGGACGCCGACAGCCGGCACCTGCTGGGCGATGCCGATTACGACGAGGCGCGCGCCGACGTCGCCGAGGGCTATCTCTTCGTCGGCGAGAACCAGAAGGCGCTGCTGCTGGCGGCGACGGCGCGGACCACCGCCTTCCGCCCGCTCGCCCATTGGGATGCCGGGCTGGCGGCGTGGCGCCTCGGCCGCCTCGGCGAGGCGCGCACCCATTTCGAGACGCTGGCGCGGATGCCGGGCCTGTCGCGCTGGAATCTCAGCGCCGCCGCCTTCTGGGCGGCGCGAATCCACGCGCATGACCGCCGGCCCGATCGCGTCGCCTATTGGCTGGGCCTGGCGGCGGAGAACCCGCGCACCTTCTACGGGCTGCTCGCCCACCGCATGCTCGGGCGCGACGGCTCCTTCGATTTCGAGCCCGAGATCTTCACCGACATCGATCTCAACGCCCTGGTCGGCCTCCCGGCGGCACGCCGCGCCATGGCGCTGCTGCAGATCGACGCCACCGCCGCCGCCGAGCTCGAGCTGCGCACCCTCGCCAACGGGGCGCCCTTCACCCTCTTCCCGGCGCTGGTCGCCCTCGCCGATCGCGGCAACATGCCGGCGCTCAGCCTGCAGCTCTCCACCATGCTCTCCGAGGTCGACGGAAGGCGCCACGACCACGCGCTCTATCCGGTGCCGCGCTGGCAGCCGACCAGCGGCTTCACCGTCGACCGGGCGCTCGTCTTCGCGCTGATCCGCCAGGAATCGCAATTCATGCCCGAGGCGCAGAGCACGGCCGGCGCGGTCGGCCTCATGCAGCTCATGCCGGCCACCGCGCAGGCGATGGCGGCGCGCAGCGGCATAAGGCTGGGGCGGGCCAAGACCAGCAAGGCGTTGAGCGACGGCGCGCTGACCGACCCCGCGGTCAATCTCGCGCTCGGCCAGCAATATCTCACCGAGCTGCTCGGCAGCGAGCAGATCAAGGGCAATCTGATCCTCCTCGCCGCCGCCTATAATAGCGGGCCGGGCACCATGCTGCGCTGGCGGGCGCGGCCGGAATATCGCGACGACCCCTTGCTCTTCCTCGAGAGCCTGCCGTCGCGCGAGACCCGCGTCTTCGCCCAGCGCGTCCTCACCAACTATTGGGTCTATCGCCTGCGCCTCGGCCAGGCGACCGGCGATCTCGACGGGCTTGCCGCCGGCTCATGGCCGGTATATTCCGCTCTCGACGTCTCGCGCGATCAGGTGCTTCGCCATGCCGCGTCTCGATGAGTCCCGCCCCTTCCTCGCCGTCAACATCGCCGTGCTCACCGTGTCCGACACGCGCAGCGCGGCCGACGACCGCTCCGGCAACACGCTCGCCGAGCTGATCGCCGCCGCCGGGCACCACGTCGCCGCGCGCCGCATCGTGCGCGACGACCAGGCGAGCATCGTCGAGCAGCTGCGCTCCTGGATCGCCGACCCCGCGATCGACGTGGTGATCGCCACCGGCGGCACCGGCGTCACCGGGCGCGACGTCACGCCGGAGGCCTTCCACCAGGTCTACGACAAGGAGATCACCGGCTTCGGCGAGATCTTCCGCATGCTGAGCTATCAGAAGGTCGGCACCTCGACGATCCAGAGCCGGGCGACCGGCGGCGTCGCCGGCGGCACCTATCTCTTCGCCCTGCCCGGCTCGCCGAGCGCCTGCCGCGACGCCTGGGAGGGCATCCTCGTCCACCAGCTCGACAACCGCTTCCGGCCCTGCAACCTGGTCGAGCTCATGCCCCGCCTGCAGGAGCATTTGCGCTCCGCCTGAGCCAGCGCCGATAAGCGGCGCCGTCATCGACATCGTCGAGCGTCGCCGCCCGCGCGACCCGCCAGCGCGGCGGCACGTTGCCGAGCGTATCGGCGAGGGCATGCGCGCTCGACCAGCGCACCCCGGCGAAGAGGCCGCGCGGCAGACGCCGCCCGCCGATCAGCCAGAACCCGCCATCGCGCGCCGGGCCGAACACCAGATCGTTGGCGCCGAGCAGACGGAAGGCCGCGGCGATGTGCGAGGGCCATGCGCCGGCCGAGATCGCCCTGCCCTTGCGCGATGCGCTGGCACGGGGCGCACCAGAAGCGCGGCCCGGCGGCGGCGCGGTCGGGGGTCATGGCGAGCCAGCAGCGCCAACGCCCGTCGCGCGCGACGCGACGGAGCAGTCGCGCGGTGGCGGCGCGCTGAAAGCGCAGCGCCGCGAGGGCACCAATATCGGCCGCCAGCCGCCGCTTGACCCGCCCGAGCACCGGCGCCTTGGCGAAGATGACGAGATGACGGCGTGGTATCACGCGTGGAGCCCTATCGCGGCATACATCTCGAATCTCAGATCAACCAATAGTTTTCCTCGTCGTCCCCGCGCAGGCGCAGGGCTGTCCGGGGAATGATTCACTTTGTCGCGGGCGCACGCCAGGCGCCGCAAGCTTTTTAGGGCTACTTTCTGGTTGTCGAGACTCAGAAAGT
>WNFM01204743.1_pt1 | contig 11701 bp, 12 predicted proteins | sample 5400271 | NCBI WGS metagenome assembly WNFM01 (sample SAMN13153352, study PRJNA577476) | soil metagenome | isolation source: 60 cm saprolite on Douglas fir-dominated hillslope | place: USA:California | collected 2013-09-17 | reverse complement strand
CTCGCGTTTCTTCGCCCAGACTAGCCATCACCAGATTGGTGCTGACCGATACGCCCGAGCCCGAGCTTGAACCAAGTGACGCCGCCCGCCGCGTGTCGTACGGGTTTGCTGGATTCCCGCCCCACGTACTGCGCTGATAACCGAGCACCGACGGCAGAACCTTGTTGGGCGCGTTGCGGCCACCCGGATCGCCAGCACGGCCGTTATATTCCGTGTTGACCGCCTTGGCGAATATGATCGCGCCTTTGTCGCGGAGTTGCTCAATCAACACGTGGTCTCGGGCCGGGAAGTCAATATCGTAGGCGGCGTCCCCTCCCCCCGTCGAACGCATGTCCTTGGTATCGAACGGATCCTTGAACGAAAACACAACGCCGTACATCGGCATCTTTTCGAGGTCGGGGTTAATGCCATACCGCGCGTCCAGTTCAGCAGCCCGCTCGAGTGCATCAGGCTGCTGCCGGAAGAACTCGCAGACTGGCGGCGCGCCGGGTGGCAGCGGGCCCAGCGACGGATGACGGTCGAAATCGCCGCGGCAGGAAACTGAGCGTTCACCGCGAATATTGAGCGTGGCGAGCGTGTTGACCTGGCCTGCTTTGGGCCTACCTACGATCGCTGCACATTCGGATCCGACGCCGTCGCTTCCATGCGACCGTACTCAATCGGCGGTCCCTTGTATTTGTCGAGATCGGGCAGGACATCAGATATCTTCACCGTGAACGCCGGAAACCGGAGCGCTGCTCCCGCGCGCACCGTTCCCATCGCTTCAGGAATCTCGGCACCATCTTCAGTCACCAGAAGACTGGCGGGTCCGTTATAGGCGCGCACGCGATCCAGATAATGCTGCACAACCGAAACACAGGTTGCCTCGCCCGCCCTGATGGCCTCATGCAATTCGTCGATCGTCGCTTCCTCGAGTTGAAACCGCTTGCGCGAGGACCCAAGTTTCTCCGTCATTTGATTGCCTCCGACATTCCAGACCACGCCACCAGCCGTCAATTGTCCCGCACTTGGCTCACTGTACCGTCGGGTCTGATCGGAGGGGCGGCGCCATGATTTTATCTCCGTTCGACGCTGTCAGCTGATTCGTTGCCTGACCGCCTCACGCTGACTGATGGATCTGTTTTTCGTTGACCTGCAACGATGCAGCATTGAACAATGGCCTCATCGTCACCACTGATGAAGGCAAACACGTTATGCAAGATATCAACGACCCCAGCGTCGTCGCCGAAGTGACGGCGGCTGTCCGTCGCTACGAGCAGGCGCTGTTCACCAACGACACTTCGACGATGAATGAACTTTTCTGGAACGCGCCGCACACGCTGCGCTTCGGGCCCACCGAAAACCTGTATGGACATGATGCCATTGCTGCCTTCCGCTCGGCGCGCAAGCCTGGAAACCTGCACCGGCGCGAGCGTCATTTCGTCGTTACAACATTTGGTCGGGACTTCGCGACCGCCAATGTCGAGTACTTGCAGGGTGATCCCGAGCGGATCGGCCGCATGAGCCACACTTGGGTCCGCTTTCCCCAGGGATGGCGCATCGCAGCCGCCCATGTAAGCTTCATGGCGTCCTAGCCAGCGACCGCCCGCCGGGGGGCCGTGCGCGTGTTCCGTTGGCTTCCCCGTGAGACAATGAGGCCGGCAACGGAGCAGACGCAATCCCTTCGCGCTCAAGATGCCGGGCGAGGCACAACGCATCCAGTTCGCGCCAGGGTGCGGCGATAATTTGAACTCCGATCGGTAGTTTGCCGTCCAGATGCACGGGCGCAACGACAACTGGTAACCCGATGAATGAAATCGGTTGCGTAAACATGCCTAGATGGCGCCGCGCGGTCATTTCGACGCCATTGATGGTCATGACATGTTCCTGGCCGAGCAGCGGCGCCGGACACGGCGTTGCCGGCGTGATGATGATGTCGAACGACCGAAACAACTCGCTTGCGCGCAGGCGATACCATTGACGGAATCGCTGCGCTTGGACGACCCAGTTCGCCGGAACGAGCGTCCCTGACAGGAAGTGGTCGCGCGTCGTTGGGTCGAAATCCTTGGGCCGCTTCCTAGCATCGGCGTAATGCAGGTTTCCACTCTCCGCTGCGGTGATAACAACGGCGGCCGCTCTCGCCCGCCCTGCCTCAGGGATCGTGACCCGCTGCGAGATGTTCAATGCGCGTGCGACGTGTTCGACCGCCGCCAAGGCATGATCGATGCCGTGCGGAGCGAAATAGTCATCGGCGATCGCGATTCGCAGGCCCTCCCCGCCGCGATCGAGCTCTGGCAAGACCGGTTCCACGCCAGTTGCGGCACAAACGACGTCGTCCGAATCCGGTCCCTGCATCGCATCATAGAACGCAGCGAGGTCACATACCGAGCGCGCCATAGGCCCAACGTGGTCGAAGCTCGCGGCGAAAAGCCTTACACCCAGACGACTCAAGCGCCCGAAAGTTGGCTTCAGTCCGAAAAGGCCGCATAGTGACGACGGCACTCGAATGGATCCGTTGGTATCCGATCCGAGCGCGACCGGCACGAGGCCACCGGCGAGCGCCGCAGCTGTGCCACCGGAGGATCCCCCGGCTGAGCGCGCAACATCATGCGGATTTCTGGCCGGCCCGTAGTGCGTGTTTTCGGTCGTATAGCCGTAGGCATATTCCGACATGTTGAGCGCGCCGACGAGCACCGCCCCGGCCGCCTGAAGCTGACGGATAGCAGCGGCATCCCGTACGGCCGGCGGATTGTCCGCATCGATCCGCGAGCCCGCGATCGTCGTCAAACCGGCAACGTCAAACAGATTTTTGACGGCATAGGGGACGCCGGCCAACGGACCAACTTCCTCGCCCCTCGCCAGCGCGGCATCGATCGCCGCCGCCTCCTTGCGGGCACGTTGGGCCGTGACCGTGGTGAAGGCATTGAATTCGGCATTTCGCGACTCGATGCGGGCCAACGTCGCTTCAGTCACGACCGCTGCAGTAACTTCACGCGAGCGGACAGCCGCCGCAACTTCCAGCGCGGTTCTGTCGATCACGGCCGGAACACCGTCGCAGGATCGATATCGTCAGCGACCGGAAACGCCATAACGAACTGCGCCATCGCGGCGATACGCCCAAAGTTTTCCACGACAGCGGCCCGGTCATCAGGGGGAATGGAGAGGCCGACAGCGGCAGCTGCCTCATCGACAAGACGTTCCGGATCGAAAGGCAGCGCGCTACTCAAACGGAAGCTCCATGCCTTGGCAGAGTGTGGGCCATGATCAGAACATGGTCTTTTCGAGGGGCAAGCCGCGGTTGTTCAGGCTCATTTCATGGCACGCTCGTTGCATCGCCAGAATGAAAGTTCTTGATCTCTATGAATGGTACTTGAAAATATGAAACGCAACTTGAAAAATGAGAAAATGTGCCGAGACTACGCGCACAGCACGCTCGTTTTTTTTGCTTTTGCTCAAATTAAGAGCGTCGTGACCAGCCGTTCGTTCGGCGCACTCCTCTCACTCTGTTGCGTGGTGACGGCTGTACTGCGCGCTTCTCCAGTGGCGCCCATGTTCAGGACGGTGCGCTGACCATGTCCTTTGACCTACTGGATACCCTCTTCTTCAGCACGGTTATCGCCGCGGCATTTCGTATCGCAACGCCGATCCTGTTCGCCGCGTTGGGCGAAGCCGTCGCGGAGCGCGCCGGTATGCTCAATATCGGAATCGAGGGCATGATGGCCCTGGGCGCGCTGAGCGGCTTCCTCGGAGCCTATTGGAGTGGGCAGCTGTGGATCGGCTTTGCCACCGCCGTTGTGGCCGGCATCGTCGCGGGTCTCGCGTTTGGCTACATCACCATCGAGCGCGGCGCCGACCACGTCGTTACCGGCATCGTTACAAACATATTTTGCTTCGGCCTCGCTAACGTCACCTACCGTTTTTTGTTCGCGGGGAAGAAAGATATTCCGCAGATTCCCACCATGCGACCGTTTCACGTGCCGTGGCTCAACGACGTCGATTTCTTCGGACGGGCTTTCTTCTCGCACCTGCCTATCGTTTGGCTGGCGATAGCGCTGACCCCGATCTTCTGGTTCTTGCTGGCGCGCACCAAATGGGGACTGAACGTACGCGCGGTCGGTGAGAACCCGGCCGCCGCCGAGACTGCCGGCGTCGATGTCTGGCGCGTTCGGTTCGGTGCGATCGCCGTCGGCGGCGGCATGGCGGCCCTCGGGGGTGCAACGCTATCGATCGCGCAGCTTGGTGCCTATCTCGACAACATGACCGCGGGGCGCGGCTTCATTGCACTCGCAGTGGTGGTTTTCGGCGGCTGGCGGCCGGCGCGGATCGCAGGCGCCTGTTTGTTGTTTGGCGGAGCTGAAGCGCTGCAACTGCGACTGCAGGCGATCGGCGTTCCCATTCCCAACGCACTGCTGACGGCCGTTCCCTATCTCCTCACGATAGTCGTCATTACCGCATTTGCGGGCACGGCGGCCTATCCCGCCGCCATGAACCAAGTTTATCGCCGCCGCAACCGGCCCACACGGCGTGTGCGGCACCACAACACCGCCGTCACTGAAGACTGGTCACGTCCAACAGCGTCCGTCGATTCGCCAGCCGTCGCATGCACGTCATCACTTCCACCCAAATAGGAGTTCCAGATGAGACCAGGAATACAGTTCCTTTCAGTCATCGCCGCTGTTGGAATGATCACGGCGGCACAGGCCAAGGATGTGAAGGTAGCCTACCTCCCATGCGGCCAGATCAACGATCATTCGTGGAGCGAAACCGGTTACGAGGGGATGAAACTCGCCAAGGAAGCGCTCGCGGCGGACGGCATTCAAATGACCCTAGATTACACCGAAAGCCTCCAGGCGGCGCAAGTCGAGCCGGCTGCGCGGGACTACGCCTCGCGCGGCTATGCGGCAGTGGTGCTCCACTGCGCCACCTTCTCCGGCGGCGCTCTAAATGCCGCTAAAGCGTTTCCCAACACCAAGTTCCTGGTATCGACGTCACCCGATACGAAAGACCTGCCAAAGAACTTCTGGTTCTATGACGCGTCACAACAGGAAGCGAGCTTCCTCGCCGGTTATCTGGGCGGGCTGATGAGCAAGAGTGGCCGGGTCGGGGCCATTGGCGGATTCGATTTCCCCGCGCTCGTCCGGCAGGTCGAAGGCTTTCGCCTTGGCGCGCGCTTCGCCAATCCAAAGATGAAGAGCTTCGCGACCTACATCAATAGCTGGGAGGACGCCGGCAAGGCCAAGGAAGCAGCGCAGGCACAGATCGACAGCGGCGCCGACGTGATCTTCACCGCAACAGATCAGGCGGCGCGTGGCGCCTTCACAGCGGCGGAAAACTCCAACGCGTTTGCTATCGCGAGCTACACCGATCAGGCAAACCTCGCGCCGAAAAACATCCTGACGAGTGTGCTCTATGATTATCCGAGGCTTGTCAAAATGATGGTCGTTATGGCCGTAGAGGACAAGCTCGAAGCCGGCAAGGCCTACGCGATGGGCGTCACCGACGGCGTTGGAGACCTCGCGTTCAATCCGGCACTCGATTCAACGATCGGCTCGACCGTGAAAGCCAAGGTCGCCTCACTGGCGGCGGACATCAAGGCCGGTAAGATCAAGGTGCCAATGTTGAGCAAGCCAAACGAGGCCGAAGGCGTCAATCTTGATTCACTCGCCGCCAAGTAACTATACCCGACGCTACCGAGCCGCCCGTACCTACCCAATCGAAACGGGCGGTTCGAAGCCGCCCGTCAGTTACTCCCAAGAGAACCCGGAGTTTATGAATGGCCCAGCATGAGGTCGTAGTCTTTATCAATCAGCAGCAGGCGGAACTGCTCGATAAAACCATAGCGCGGGACCACGCAGCCGATCGCCCTGCCCTGATCAGGCGCGCCCTGCGCGAATTCGCCGCCACGCATCCGCCGGCGCAGCGCCGGCCAGAAAACGGATTAGGTAGCGGCCATGAACGAGCGTAGCATCGTCCGGGAATTCGTCATGGAGCCCGGCACCGGCAGAGCCGTTGAGCTTTTGCGTGGTCAGATATTGCGGGTGGAGCAGATCGAAGGCGGACAATGCGCCGACTTCAACTGCTTCAACCTGCACGACTACAAGGAGTTCCTACACACTGGGCGCACCCGCGTTATCCATGGCCTGCACCTTACCAAGGGGCACTTCCTGTGGTCGGCACCGCCACGCGAGCGGCCCATTATGTACATTCTCGAGGATACAGCAGGCAGTAACGATACGTTGTTTCCACGCTGCACCGGTACGCTGTACGAATCCCTGTTCGACTTGCCGGTCCACACCAATTGCCAGGACATTCTTGCTGAGGCGGAACGGGAGTACGGACTGACGCCCGATGATGTACACGACTCCTTCAATATGTTTATGCACACGGCAATCAGACCCGACGGAGAACCGTTCGTTGCGCCTCAGAGAGCGAAGAAAGGCGACTACCTCGAGTTGCTGGCGCTCATCGACGTTCTGGCGGTGCCCAACGTCTGCGGCGCCGACGTGACCGCGACCAGCGACTTTTCGCTCAAGCCGCTCAAGATTGTCGTCTATCAGGCCTCCGAAGTCGATCTGACTGCCGTGCCCCCCGTCCGCAAGCTCTCAAGCCAGAAAACGCCAGCCGACTTTAAAGTGAAGACGATCAAGGCGGACCGGCCGCTGCGGCGTGATGTCACCTATCGACCAGAATTCACCAACGTACCGCTGCAACGCATTCCCTGTCCGGTGCTGCTCAGCGACGATGAACTTGCGCTCCTGCAAGACCTGAAGGCCACGGGCCTTTATGGCGCGACCGACAGTGATGTGCTCCGCTTCGTCTTGTTCAGTTGGTGGATGGAAGCCTTCTTGCCCCAAAGCAATCAAAAGCCCTGACGAACGCACCGCTCACACTATCCTTATACCGCGATGAACGCAAAAATTGAGCGGTTCACTTGAAACGCCTTCACCTAGTCTGGCGAATCGTGTTGCCAGACCTCGCTGATCAGCATCAATCCAGAAAATCGCCGCCGACGGATCCGGTGAAAGGTTCGGGTGCGTCCGAGGTCTCGATCGTTTCGATGGTTAGTTTAGTGCCACCGAGAATGGCATCGAGCGCCGCAAAGGTCAAAGGGTCGGACAAACTAAACGTCACCGCCGTTTCGCCATCCCAGACGCCAGCAGCGACAGCAGAATGAAGCCTTGGATTACCCAGACCAGCGCGACCGGCACTCCGATCGCGCGCTGCATCGCGTTGGCTCCCACATTGAGTGCGGCCAGAAACAGTGCGGAGACGATCGCACCAAGCGGATTCAGGTTGGCAAGCAGCGCAACAGCGATTCCCGTATAGCCGAAGCCTGGCGACAGCTGGTCCGGCAGATTGTGGTGGATGCCAGCCACCTCGCCCAGGCCGGCAAGACCAGCGACACCACCGGCAAGGACGAAACTCAACAGGCTGATTTTCTCGACGGGTATTCCCGCCACACGCGCGGCACGCAGGTTATGGCCAATAGCGCGAACCTGATAGCCAAAGATGGAGTAGTTCAGAAGCCAGTAGACGAATAACGCGGCGACGACGGCCACGATCAAATTGCCATGAAGACGGGTGCCGGTTATCAGTATGGGAAGGTAAGCTTGTGGCACGATTGGCTTCGTTACTGGGTTCACGCCAGACGCCCACGGGCCGCTGATCAGATAGGTAGCGAAGATCACGGCCAGAAAGTTCATCATGATCGTGACGATGACTTCGTTGGCGCCGAAGCGGATTTTCAGAAAGCCCGGCACCATGCCCCAAAGAGCGCCCGCCAAAAACGCCGCAATGGCCATCGCAGGAATAACGAAGAGCGCTGGCAGACCTAGACCATTGAAGCCGAGCCACACTGTCGCGATCGCCCCAAGATAGAGTTGACCGTCGGCGCCCACGTTCCACATCCCGGCGCGAAAGCAGAGAATAGCGGACAACGATGTAAGCAGGATGGGTGCCGCGTAGATGAGGGTTTCACCGATTGCATTCAATGATCCCAGGGATCCGAAAATCATCGCGCCGTAGACCGTTAGCGGGTTGATGCCAAACGGCATCAGGCAGAGGCCAACGACAATGAAGGCCAAGACGACGATTCCGACCCGACTCGTGGCGAGCGGACGCAACGCGGCAAGCGGAGATCTCGCGGGATCGGCGATATGAGTGATCATGCCGCGCTCCGTTCCTCCCCGAGCATCAGGCGTCCGATGCGCTCCGGTGTCGCTTCCGCGCGGTCAAGCATGCTGACGATGCGGCCATTGCGGAGCACCGCGATGCGATCGCTGAGCGACATGATCTCGTCGAGATCCGTCGAGACGAGCAAGATTGCGACCCCGCTGTTGCGCAGATCCATAAGCCGCCCGTGGACATAATCGATCGCTCCGATGTCGAGGCCACGCGTAGGCTGCATCGCGATAAGCAGTTTCGGCTTGCGTGCCAACTCGCGGCCGAGGATCAACTTCTGTTGGTTGCCTCCGGAAAGGTTGCGGATCACCGTCTCGGCGCCGTTGCAGCGGATCGCAAAATCGTGGATCAGCTTTTGCGCGAACGACGCGATCTCGCCTCGTGCCAGCAGACCGTGGCGACGAAACGGCGCATCGCGATGACTTACCAGCACTGCGTTCTCTGCGATCGTGAAATCCAGTACGAGCCCGTCCCGGTGACGATCCTCCGGTATGTGCCCGACACCACGTCGCAGGATGTCGACTGTTGGCTCATATTTAATGGTCTCGCCGGACAGGATCAGGTCGCCGGCCGCTGCGGGCAACAGGCCGGTAATCACCTCGGCGATTTCGCGTTGACCATTGCCTTCGACGCCGGCGATGCCCACGATTTCGCCGGCACGCACCGTCAGCCGCACGCCCCGAAGCGCCGAACGGCCGCGATCGGCCGTCACCTCAACATCCATCAGTTCGAGGACGATGGGATTGGACGGCGCCACTTCGCGGGCGAGCTGTACCTTACGGCTCCGTCCGATCATATGAGAGACCAGCGCGTCAGCCGTCGTTTCCGCCATATTCCATGTGCCGATGAGATGCCCTGCCCGCATCACGCTCGCGCGATCAGCGACCTCCATAACTTCTGCCAACTTATGCGTTACAAGCAGGATGCCAAGCCCCTGTCGCGCGAGATCGCGCAACACGACGAGAAGTTTCGTGATTTCTTGCGGTGTCAGGACTGCCGTCGGTTCGTCGAGGATCAGGACGCTGGCTCCGCGCACCAACGCCTTGAGAATTTCGACTCGTTGCTGCTCGCCGACCGAAAGCTGGCCGACGGAACGATCGAGATCGATATCCATGCCATACTTCTTCGCCAACGCGCCGACTTTGTCGGCCGCCTTGTCCGCGTCGAATAACCGCTTGCCTCCGATCTCGCTGCCGAGAATGAGATTTTCGAGCACGGTCAATGTCGGAACCAGCATGAAGTGCTGATGGACCATGCCTATGCTGGCTCTAATGGCATCTTGGGGCGAGTCCAGTACAAGCGGGCTGCCACGCAATTCGAGCCGACCGCTATCGGGGAGCTCAAGCCCGTAAAGTACCTTCATGAAGGTCGATTTGCCGGCGCCGTTCTCGCCCAACACGGCGTGGATTTCGCCGGCACGCAAGTCGAGCGTAACCTCCGCGTTCGCCACGACGGCGCCGTAGGTTTTTATAATCCCGACCGCGCGGAGAAGTGGAGCTTCCGACATCCTCAAGGACCATAAACTCCGCTCTACTCATACGAACCAGAATTCAAGCTTATATCTTGTTGGTCAAGCTCTTGAATGCTGATAAAGTAATCATGACGGGCCTAAATTCGCTGCAGGCGACTTAGCTCACGCAAGCCACCCAAGTCCCCGCAGAATGGGGGCAATAGGTGATTCGCTCCGCGAAGGCGACGCAGACGAAAACGTCGTTCAAGTACATGAGCAGAGATTGTAGCAAGCTATGACGGCGAATATATCGACTCCGGAAGAGTCGCCGGAGCGGCATAAGAGAATGGCAATCAATGACCGAGATGACAGTAGATGACGCGGACGCTGATGCGATGCGGATTAGCGCAAAGCTCCGTCACGCGCGGCGGCTTCGCCGCCTGACCTTAAAGGAAGTCGCCGACAAGGCCGATTGCTCCGAATCGCTGCTGTCCAAGATCGAGAATGGTCGCGCAAGCCCTTCTCTGAAAATGCTGCAGCGTTTGGCATCGGCTCTGGGGCTCACGGTGGGACAGCTTTTCGCTCAGGAGGGCCATTCCGGCAACGTCGTGATGCGCGCCGCGACGCGATCGAGGTTTGCGACTGGCCCTGATGGCCAAGGCGACGAAGTTGAACCGCTTGCCCCGCATGCGGCCGGTGATCTTTTGGAATGCCATCTGTATCACTTTGCGTCAGGCAGTAGTAGCGGAGGCAACTTCCAGCACCAGGGCGAGGAATTCGGATTCGTGCTCGATGGCGAGCTCGAGCTGATCGTTAGTGGTCGGAAACATATCGCCAAAGCCGGCGATTCCTTTTGCTTCCGTTCAGAGAGACCGCATTCCTGGAGCAATAAGGGCAAAAAAACAGCGCGCGTTCTTTGGATCAACACCCCGCCCACGTTCTAACAGCACTGCCGAATCGTCTTAAGCTTCGCGGCCGCGTGCGCGAAGTGTGTCGGCTTGCGTTACCTTGACGCCCGGCGTGGTCGCATCCGGGGGACGCGGCATGCCTCTCTCAGCGGGTCCCGGCCTGAAAGAGCCGGCGATCGCACGAATTCACCCGAGACCCGCCAAGGTCGGATCCAGCTCGCGATCGAGCCCGCGTTTATTCGTTGCAACCGGGCACGTTGTCCTTCGCACTTTCGTGCCAATAACGCAGATGCTGCTGTTCGTCATAGCCGAACAACAGCTGACCGCTTTCGAGAGCGCCATACTGACACGCGTTCTTGTCGATCAGCCCCACATCGGCTTCGATCTTCTTCGGGCCGGCGTCCTCTATACCGGCTTCGCCTGCAACGCACGTAAAACCTATCGCGCTCGCGAGGATCAACTTGATCGCGGGCGGGCCGGCCGCACCCCCGGCCAATAAAAGGTACAGCGCAACTCCCATCCCAATTGATAGCAGCACGTAGTCGAGCCAGACCATGTGCGGCGCAAAGTGCGCAGGAAGCAGGCGCGTAGAGAGATCTGCGCCGATGCACCAACCGGATAGCGAGGAAAGGAGCCGGAGCCCTGAAAGGCGCTTTCTGGCCAATAGGAAGAAGATGCAGCCGCCGATCGCCCAATTTGCAGCATGCAGTGGGAGCCAATGGCGAAGTGACTTCATCAAGTCGCCGGCGGTGAAGTGGTCGAGAACGAGGGATTTATGATCGATCGCAAAAGTGTGCGCCCACTCGTATGCGAAGCTCATGGTGAGAGCCAACGCCGCCACCGCGCCCAAATAAAGGCTTATCCGAGCAACCGCCCGGTCCAACTCTTGGCCTATGGAAGATAGGTCGCTCACTAGGCAGGCTTCCACCCGAGAAGATGGAAACGCTGAGTCCATGCTTCGAGTTCCCCTTGTGTGTACCGAAAACCCTATCCGTGTTGATGGCGTGACGGAATCACCTAAACTGGCGGAATGATCTGGCTTTTGTGTTTCGCATTGGCCGCCTTGACCTCGCCATTCAAGTCCAAGATCCGGCTTGAGGCCGAAAATGCCGCGCTCCGACATCAGTTGATCGTTTTGCGGCGCAAGCTGCGCGGGCGCGTCAAACTCGCAAACAGCGATCGC
>WNFM01172405.1_pt1 | contig 11701 bp, 12 predicted proteins | sample 5400271 | NCBI WGS metagenome assembly WNFM01 (sample SAMN13153352, study PRJNA577476) | soil metagenome | isolation source: 60 cm saprolite on Douglas fir-dominated hillslope | place: USA:California | collected 2013-09-17 | reverse complement strand
CCACCTCCGCCTCCGCCGCCGCCCCCACCGCCGCCACGCGCCAACGCCATGGTTGGCGCAGCGAGGCCAACCGACGCAACGGCCAACAACGCGATCATTGTCTTACGCAACATCATCATTCTCCGTCAGAGATAGTGCTCCCAGCCACGACACGCTTCGCAGATGGCCATCGCTTCGGAGAAACGCTACTGGCTTTGACATCACCATTACTCAACTCTGCGCGAGAGATTAAATTCAAATTCAGAGAACGAGGCGCACGCGACGTAGTCCAAGCGTTGCCTTTGTTACAGATGTAATTCTTGCGTTATGGCCGGGGCCTTCGAAGGACGGCATCGCTTCCGCTCGCCTATGCGTGACGAGCTAGCGGCAGATTGCCCAAATTCGTCGGCTGCATTTGCAGTGAGACTCTGACAATCGATGCCGCAGCAGCAGATTTTTTTCGCAACAGACCGGTCGCAAGACGCGACGTTGGTGCTATAAGGCTGCACCAGTTCAAGGCAGGTGCGGGCGGATGTCAAAACAGTCGATGCGGGAAGAGGCCGAGCGCCTGATCCGCGAAGCCATGGCAAGCAAGCCCCTCGTCGTGAAGCAGGGCCACACCAGAATCGAGGCGATCTGCGGCAAATGCGGCGCGCCCAACCGCATCTCGGCCGATAGAGGCGCGACGCGGGTGAAATTCGCCTGCAAGCAGTGCGGCCACAAGCAAGAGACGCTGTGAGGTCGGTGCGCGGGCGGATTACTTGAACACTGCTTACTTGAACATTTCGCAGACGGTCAGGTGATGCCGCCCGATCGTCCCGGCGTTGCGCGCAGAGACGGCCTGCCACCACGCGTCCAGCGCCTCGCGGCTGCAGCGCAGCTTGACGCTCATGCCCTCGGCGAACCTGATCCAATCCGCAAAGCGATGGCCCGGCACCGCGATCACCACCGGGATGTCGGCGGCAAGCGCGCGTTCAACCAGAAATGACAGGCCCTTGCCCTCGCGCTCCTGCCGCCCAAACCGGTTGACGATCACGAGGTCGGCTCCCTCCTCGATCGCGCTCGCGATCTGGGCACCGGCATCCAGAAGCTGGCCGACATCAAGCCTGCAGCCCGCAGCGCAGGCGCCGAGGTCCTGCAACAATTGCAATTCCTCGCCGGTATGAACCAGCATGGCCGACAATCTCGGCGCATCGAGACAATGATGGCCGGTTTGAACCAGCCCGACGGCGCGATATCCGCTAGCCCTGAGGTCGGCGGCAAATTCGCGCAGGATCTGGTCGGGATCCTGGTCCTTTTCGTAGACCAGCGCCGCAAGATCGCATTGGGAATCAAACATGGCGCACCTTTAATGGATGGATCAGGCCGCGCGCGACGGCGGCCCCTCCGCTTCGAGTTCGGAGACTTCCTCATCGGTGAAGACCCGGCTACGCGTCAGAAATCTGACGCCCTCGGGCGCTTCCACCGAAAACCCGGAGCCGCGTCCGGGCACGACGTCGATGATGAGTTGCGTGTGCTGCCAATATTCGAACTGTGCGGCGCCGATGTAGAACTGGCAGCCGGCAATCTCGCCCAGCAGCACATCCTGCGGCCCGACGCGAAAGTCGCCCGAGGGATAACACATCGGCGATGACCCATCGCAGCAGCCGCCGGACTGGTGGAACATCAGGGCGCCGTGCCGGCTTTCGAGCCGCGCCAGCACTTCGGCCGCCTTGTCTGTGATCTCGACGCGATTGACCACGGTCTGGTTTCCTTTGTCTGAGAGGGAGCGCAGGCGCGGATCTGGTTCGCGCCTGCGCTCTGCGCCGGCCTCAGAAGAAGCCGAGCGCCTTGGTGCCGTAGCTGACCAGGATGTTCTTGGTGTTCTGGTAATGGTCGAGCATCATCTTGTGGTTTTCACGGCCGATACCGGAGGCCTTGTAGCCGCCGAAGGCGGCATGGGCCGGATAGGCGTGATAGCAGTTGGTCCACACGCGTCCGGCCTGGATCGCGCGGCCAAATTTGTAGGCGCGGTTGCCGTTGCGCGTCCAGACACCGGCGCCAAGCCCGTAAAGCGTGTCGTTGGCGATGGCGAGCGCCTCGTCCTCGTCCTTGAACTTCGTCACCGATACCACGGGACCGAAGATTTCTTCCTGGAACACGCGCATCTTGTTGTTGCCTTCGAAGATCGTCGGCTCGACATAATAGCCTTCGGCGATTTCGCCGCCGAGCTGCGCGCGCTTGCCGCCGGTCAGGACCTTGGCGCCCTCCTGCTTGCCGATATCGAAATACGAAAGGATCTTCTCAAGCTGGTCGTTCGAGGCCTGGGCACCGATCATGGTGGTCGCGTCGAGCGGGTGGCCCTGCTTGATCTTTTTCGTCCGGGCGACGGCGCGTTCCATGAACCGGTCGTAGACAGACTCCTGAATCAGCGCGCGGCTCGGGCAGGTGCAGACCTCGCCCTGATTGAGCGCGAACATCGCAAAACCTTCGAGCGCCTTGTCGAAGAAGTCGTCGTCCGCATCGGCGACGTCGGCGAAGAAGATGTTCGCCGAGTTCGAGCGTGACCGGAATGATGTTGTCGGAGGCGTATTGCATGATCAGCCGCCCAGTCGTGGTCTCGCCGGTAAAGGCGATCTTCGCGATCCTTTTGTTCTGCGCCAGCGGCTTGCCGGCCTCGACCCCGAAGCCGTTGACGACGTTGATGACACCGGGCGGCAAGATATCGGCGATCAGCTCCATCACCACCAGGATGCCAAGCGGCGTCTGTTCGGCGGGCTTGAGCACCACGCAATTGCCGGCGGCGAGTGCCGGCGCCAATTTCCACGTCGCCATCAGAATCGGGAAATTCCAGGGGATGATCTGACCGACGACGCCGAGCGGCTCGTGATAGTGATAGGCCACCGTCTCGTGATCGATTTCCGAGATGCCGCCTTCCTGGGCGCGCACGACGCTGGCGAAATAGCGCCAGTGGTCGACGACCAGCGGCATATCGGCGTAGGTGGTCTCGCGAATCGGCTTGCCGTTGTCCAGCGTCTCGACCAAAGCGAGCAAGTCCAGATTGGCTTCAAGCTTGTCCGCGATCTTGTTCAGAATGCGCGAGCGTTCGGTCACCGAGGTCTTTTCCCAGGCATCCTTCGCTTTATGAGCGGCATCCAGCGCCAATTCGATGTCGGCTGCAGACGAGCGCGGCACCGCGCAAAGCTTCTTGCCCGTCACCGGGCTGGGATTATCGAAGTAGCGGCCCTCCGCAGGCGCCACCCATTTGCCTCCGATGAAATTGCCGTATCGCTCTCGGATAAGAACCTGTTTTGAAACCTTCTCAATCGCTTCATGATACATGACATTCTCCCTGGTTCCGGAGTTAGCCGGTTCTTGGAACGCCGAATTTGGTGGCGTCGTGCATTGCGCGGGTTCGGCTTGCCGCAGGCAGCGCATGGTCCTGGATTGCAAACGTCGGAAGCGTTTTCTGCTCCCAACGGATGCACAATCGCGGCGGCGGTGCCACCGCGATTGTGCCTTGTCGGTTAGGTCCGCGCCTCGTTGATGATTTGCAGCTGGGTGAATTCGGCGAGACCTTCCTCGGCGAACTCAGTACCGATGCCTGAATGCTTGGCGCCGCCGAATGGAATATGCGGCGCCATGTCGAGATGCTTGTTGATCCAGACCGTTCCGGCTTCGATCCGGCTCGCGATCTTGTGGGCGCGGGCCGTATCCGACGACCAGACTGAAGCGCCGAGACCGTAATTGGTGGCGTTGGCGCGGCGGATCACGTCTTCATTGTCGGAATATTTGATCACCGGCAGCACCGGCCCGAACTGCTCTTCATCGACCAGCCTTGAGCCTTCCTTGATGTCGCGCACAATCGTCGGCTCGATGAAATAACCGGGACGGTCCATCGCCGCGCCCCCGGCAATGATATTGCCGTTCTTGCGGGCGTCCTCGAGGAAACCCTTGACCTTCTCGTACTGCATCTTGTTCTGCAGCGGCCCGAGCTTTGTCCCTTGTTTGGAGCCGTCGTCGACCACGGTGCTTTTGGCGATGGCGACGAGTTCGTTGCAGATTTCGTCGTAGACGGATTCATGCACATAGAGCCGCTTGATGGCGAGGCAGACCTGGCCCGAATTCTGGAACGCGCCTTCGAAGATGCCAGGGGCGACCTTCTTCGGATCGACGTCGTCAAGCACGATGGAGGCATCATTGCCGCCCAATTCCAGCGTGATCCGCTTCAGGGTTTCGGCGGCGCTCGCCATCACCTTGCGGCCGGTCGCGGTCGAACCGGTAAACGAGATTTTGCGGATGTCGGGATGATGCGTCATCGCGTCGCCGAGATCATTGGCATCGGTGACGACGTTGAGCACTCCCTTGGGGAGGATATCCTTCACCAGCGCGGCGAACTTCAGCGTCGACAAGGGCGTGGTCGGCGCGGGCTTTACCACCAGCGTGTTGCCGGCGAGCAGCGCGGACGGCAATTTGAAGCTGAGGATCAACAGCGGATAATTCCAGGGGATGATGGCGCCGACCACCCCGAGCGGGCGGCGATAGGCCTCGACGCGGCGGTCGCCGGAATCCTCGATTACCCGCATCGGCAGGTCGAGCGAGCCGAGATAGCGGAAGAATCCGGCCACGCCCATTACTTCGCCGGTGGCATCCGCAAGCGGTTTTCCTTGTTCGCTGGTCAAAAGGCGCGCCAATTCATTGGTGTTGGCTTCGATCGCCTCGGCCATCTTGATGACGAGCTTGCGACGTTCCTCGATCGGGGTCGCCGCCCACGCCGGAAACGCGGCCTTGGCCGCGGCGACGGCGGCATCGAGCTGGCTCCTGGAGGCGCGCGGGCATTGCGCCAGCACCTCTTCAGTCGCGGGATTGAGGACGGGCATCGTGAGATCGCCGGGCACCATCTTCCCGTCGATCAGAAGGTTGAAATCGCTCATCGGCTTTGCTCTCCCATGTCAACGGACCCGTTAGAAGGTCTCGTTATATTTATTGGTATATCACGATTTCGGCCGCCAGACCAATGCCCGGTGGCGCGTCAGGTGGTTAAAAGCGGGGCTGGACGCCACCAGCAGCATCGATATAGTCCGTGAGATATAACGAATGATTGTCCGGAGTTTTGTGATGGAGATCGAGACCCAGGCACTCACGACATGCGAGGTCGCAGCCGATGGCGGCGCCATTTCGCTCGGTTTCGTCGATTCCACCGGCAACCCCGCGACCATCCGGCTTTCGATCAACCAGGTCGGCGCGCTGGCCATGACGCTGCCGGGCCTGATCGACAAGGCGCTGCAGACGCGCTTTGGCGATCAAAGTCTGCGCTACGCGTATCCGCTGGCGTCATGGGCGATCGAGCAATCGACCGATCCGACCCAAGGCATGGTCACGCTGCGAACGACGGACGGTTTCAGCGTCTGCTTCTCCATCCCGCGCCAGCAGCAGAGCGAACTCGGCGAGGCGCTGGTGGCGCAGTATGCGCCGAACGTGACGCTAAGGGCGCATTAGGGCTTGTTTGTAGTTTGAAGTGACGTAGGGCTAAATCTCTCACATCGTCATTCCGGGGCAGCCCGCCGGGCTGAACCCGGAATCTCGAGATTCCCCGATGTGCAATTGCACATCTGAGGTTCGCGCGGAGCCTGTCAGCGGGCCGCGCTTTGCGCGGACCCGTTGGAGCGCCCCGCAATGACGTGGAGTTGGAACAATTCGATGCGCGCCTTTCTGGCGACAATAATGATTGCGTTGGCGGCGTCGTCCGCGTCGGCGGCGGAAATCCGGGTGATGGCGGCCGGGAGCCTGAAAGATGCATTCACGGCGATCTTTGCCGACTACACCAAGCGATACGGCGGCGGCTTCGCTGCAGTCTGGGGGCCATCGGGCGCATTGCGCGGGCGGCTGCAAAACGGCGAGGCGTTCGACGTCTTCGCGTCGGCGGCGCTGCCGCACGCCCAAACCCTGACGGATGCCGGCATGTCCGGTCCCAGTGTGTTGTTCGCGCGTAACACGCTGTGCATCGTGACCGACGCCGATCGCCGGTTCGATGCCGGAAACCTGATCGAGACGCTGCTCCGGCCGGATATCAAAATAGGGACATCGACGCCGGTTGCCGATCCGGCCGGCGACTACACTTGGGAGATGTTTCACAAGATCGACGCCAAGCGGCCCGGTGCGTTCGAGACCTTGTCGAAAAAGGCGCAACAATTATTCGGCGGCCCCACCACCACAACTCCGGTCAACGGACGCCCCCGGCCGCTGGTCGCGCTTGACGATCACGGAATTGACCTGTTCATCTCTTACTGCTCGAGCGCACAACAGATCGTTCGCGACTCCCCAAAATACCAGTCGATTGCGCTGCCGCCCGAACTTTCGGTCGGTCCCGAATATGGATTGACGGTCTCGCGCAAAGCTCAAGCCGCCGCGGCTGATTTCGCGATGTATCTGCTCTCGCCGCAGGGGCAGGCGAGCCTGAAGGCGTTCGGCTTTATTCCGGTCGCGTTGCCGGACGGGCAGTAGCGGCTTACAATATCCGGCATTCAGTGCCGGTGCCGCGCGCCTACCATGCACGAAACGGCATGACAGGTCTTCGTTCGACGCCCTCTTCCAACGGCACGCGCGCTTTACGGTTTGGCTTAGTCGCTGTATAATCGAGGATATAACGATCCAACACATCGACAGATCGTCACCAAGGGAGTGCTTACATGGCTGTGACGCAGGCGATACCGATCACCCGTCATCCATATGCGGATGGTTCCTACAAAAAAATGCTGATCGACGGCAAATGGGTCGATGCTGCTTCCGGCAAACGTTTTGAGACGCACAACCCCGCGACTGGCGAATTGCTCGCGACCGTCGCCGAAGGCGATGCGGAGGATATCAATCGCGCAGTCGCCGCCGCGCGCCGCGCCTTCGAAGGACCGTGGAGCAAGGTCAAGCCGTTCGAGCGGCAAAATCTTCTGCTCAAGCTGGCTGACTTGGTGGAGAAGAATTTCGAAGAACTTTCGCAGCTCGACACGCTTGATATGGGCGCGCCGATCAGCCGCACCCGCGGCAACAAGCTCCGCGTGCTCGGCATGCTCCGCTACTATGCGGGGCAGGCGACGGCGCTGCACGGCGAAACCATCGAGAATTCGCTGCCCGGCGAAATCTTCTCCTACACCTTGAAAGAACCGGTCGGCGTCGTCGGCGCGATTATTCCCTGGAACGGCCCGCTCGGTGCCAGTGTCTGGAAGATCGGCCCCGCGATCGCAACCGGCTGTACCGTGATCTTGAAACCTGCGGAAGAAGCGCCGCTGACCTCGCTGCGGCTGGCCGAGCTTTGCCTGGAAGCCGGCATTCCGCCCGGCGTCGTCAACGTCGTGCCGGGATACGGCGAGACCGCGGGCGCAGCACTGGCGTCGCATCCGGGTGTCGACAAGGTCGCTTTCACGGGCTCGCATGTCACGGGGCAATCGATCGTGAAGGCGTCCGCGGGCAATCTGAAGCGGGTGTCGCTCGAGCTCGGCGGCAAATCGCCTGATATCGTGTTCGCCGATGCCGATCTCGATGCGGCGGTGCCGGGCGCGGCGATGGCGGTGTTTGCCAATTCCGGCCAGATCTGCAGCGCCGGCACAAGGCTGTTCGTCGAGCACGAAGTGTATGACGAGTTCGTCGGCCGCGTCGCCGAATTCGGCAAGAAGCTGCAGGTCGGCAACGGCCTCGACCCGAACACGCAAATCGGTCCGCTGGTCTCAGAACAGCAGCTCGAGCGCGTCAGCGGCTACCTTGCCATCGGCCAAAAGGAAGGTGCCAAGGCGCTGGCCGGCGGCGCGCGGCTGACCGAAGGCGCATTGTCGAAAGGCTACTTCGTGCCGCCGACGGTGTTCGCCAACGTCCAGGACAATATGCGGATCGCGCAGGAGGAGATCTTTGGGCCGGTGATCTCGGCGATCTCGTTCAAGGACACCGACGAGCTGATCCAGCGCGCCAATGCCACGACCTTCGGCCTCGGTTCCGGTGTCTGGACCACCAATGTCAGCAAGGCGCATCAGGTCGCAAGAGCGCTGCGCGCCGGCTCGGTTTGGGTCAATTGCTATCAGGCGATGGACCCGGCGGTGCCGTTCGGCGGCTACAAGATGAGCGGCTATGGCCGCGAGTCAGGCAAGCAGCATCTGGAGGAATATCTCAACGTCAAAGCGGTCTGGATCAAGACGGCCTAGGCGCTGCGATTTGCCAAGGTTGCGGAAGCGGCGGCGTTCGGCCGCCGCTTCTCACGCTTTTCGCTTCAAGTTTTTCTTGTCCCCGATATCCGTCTGCAGCGCCGCGAGTTCCTTGCGGACGGCGCTTGCCGCGTCGCGTTCGATCTTGCGGTAGCGCGCGACCAGAGACAGGCCGAACGGCGTCAGGATCGCGCCGCCGCCGTTCTTGCCACCGGTCTGCCGCTCGACGGCGGGATGCCTGCAGATGCGGTTGATCTCGTCCACCAGGTCCCAGGCCCGCTTGTACGACATATCCATCGCGCGGCCCGCAGCCGATATCGAGCCGTTGGCATGAATGTTTTCAAGTAACTTGATCTTGCCCGGCCCGATGCGGGTTTCCGCATCGAGGTCGATACGAACACTGAGAGAAGGAAGCAGTTTGGCGGCAGATTTTTGCATGCTTTAGGTGTTCGATATCGGTTTATAACGAAGGAAGATTACCCCCTTGGTCAGGCAATACAACCGCGCAAAATTCGTTGGCGAATACCGCACGCGATTGACGCCCGGAAGGATTTCACCGGCGAGCGCGGCACCACACTGTTTTGTGCGCGCCGCGCCGTCCAATCGCTCCGAATCACTTCCCGATCATGACGTCCGAAGACTTGATCACCGCCGAGACGCTATCCCCGATCTTGAGGGCCAGGTCATCGACGGCTTCGTTGGTGATCGACGACATGACAGTCAGGCCGGAAGCGAGTTCGACCTTCACATGGGCAGTGGTCGCCCCCTTGGTAACAGCCACTACCTTCCCAGGTTGCATATTGCGCGCGCTCAATTTCATCGGTTCTATCCTTATTATCTCGGCTAGCTTGATCCTGTCCGACAGGGATCGGGCCATCCAAGCTGCTGTGTCGGGTTCTGCAGTACCGCGCTCAGCGGCAACACAGTCAGCGGCCCAAAAATTGAATGAAGCCACTGCAATCACCCGGGGGGTCACCATGACCGATATCCGTCTGACACCCCAGCGACAGTCCCGTCAACTGCCGATAGCCGTAATTCCGGGCTCCACGGGATCGGCAGTACCAAAGAGGATTGAATGTCGCCTTAGCGACTCACACCAGGCGACCGGCGGGCTGAAATGTTTTTCGCTTTAAACGACTGAAGTGGTGGCCTAGAATTGATTCATCGGGATCATTCCGGGCTGCCATCGATGGATCGCGGCCCTTCTCCTTGCGTGCTTCGACGCAAGGGAACCGATGGCTGGTGACGATCGGCCCGTGAGGCACTGCCTCATTCATCCCAACTCGTTCATCTCATGTCGATCAGGAAACTCAATCATGAATCAAGAACACAGCGTTGTACTGTGCTCGCTTGCACAGGGAGATTTGCTCAAGAACCGCGCGTGTGCGCTCGGCACCGCGGGACTGGCACTGATGCTCGCCGTCGCCTCCGGCGGCATCGCACGCGCCCAGACCGCGCCGGTCAGCGTTCCCGACAAAAGCTTTCCGGAAAGCGTGACGTCGACCAGTGACGGAACGCTTTATGCCGGCAGCTTCAACCGAGGCGGCGTGGTGAAGGCCGCATCGGGCGGCAAGGCCGAACAGTTCATCAAGCCCGGCGCCGGCGACAGCCGCTCCACGCTGGGCGTACTTGCCGACGAGAAAGGCGGGATGCTGTATGTCTGCTCCAACGATCTCTCGGGTCTCGGTGTGGCCGGCCCCGGCGACGCCAAGGGCGCCGCGCTGAAGCTCTTCGATCTCAAGAGCGGCGTGCTGAAAGGCAGCTTCGCGCTGAAAGATCCGAAATCGCTGTGCAACGACATTGCCATCGGCAGCGACGGCACCGCCTATGTCACCGACTCCTTCACGCCCAACGTGTATAGCCTAAAACCCGGCGGCAGCGCGCTTGAGGTCTTTGCCACCGATCCCGCGCTAACACCGGCCAAGGACGGCGTCGGGCTTGACGGCATCGCGTTCGGGTCGGACGGCAATCTCTATGTCACGACCTATATCCCGGCCGCATTGTTCAAGATCGCGGTCAAGGATGGCAAGGCTGGCGCGGTGACCGCGCTGAAACCGTCGCGCCCGCTCGACCATGCGGATGCGATGCGCACCTTCGGCGACAGCCTGTTGCTGATCGAGGGCAACGGCAAGCTCGACAAGGTCACGGTCAAAGGCGACGAGGCCCAGATCGAGACCATCAAGGACGGTTTTGTTGAACCGGTCTCGGTGACGCAGGTCGGCAATACCGCTTGGGTAGCGGAGGGCAAGCTGTCCTACATCATCGGCGACAACAAGGAGAAGGATCCCGGCGCATTCGCGATCAAGCCTGTCGCGTTGCCATAGTCGGATCGGATCCGCGCACAGCTGTAGCCGCCGCGGTTTAGAACGGCGGGCGTCGTCATTCGGAACGCGTTTCCCGCGCGCGGGCGCGGCGAGATCGTGAAACCGCGGCTGCTGCTGTTCGAAAAATGAAGAGCCTCACCCCCGGCCGTCATCACCCGCCACCGGGTCTCGCCTTCGGCGAGCCCGATGACAGGCTCCGGCGGGTGATCCAGTATTCCAGAGACGTCAGTGATAGAGCAGAGACGCCGCGGCGTACTGGATACCCCTTGGGTTCACGACACAAGTGCAACACCTGCTAGGGTGTTGTGGCGATGGGACAATGTTATGGCCAGCTCAGCCTTGAGGAGCGCGTTGAGATCTACCGCCTGCATGCAGGCGGTAGATCTCAAAACGAAATTGCATCTGCGCTCGACCGGGCGCCGTCGACGATCAGTCGGGAACTGCGGCGCAATTCCCGGCCTACCAAGGTTTGGACGGGGGGTTGCGAGCCTATCCGGGCTCAGCGATTGGCCGAGCGCCGGCGCCGGTGGGATGGCCGCTTCAAGCTGGCGCGCAATCGCGCTTGCATGCCTGCGCAGGGCGATTGAGCCGTCGCAGGCGACGCCGCGAGCATCAAGGTGACGAGGCCAATTCGGATATGCATGCGAGTCTCCCATCCATTGGGCACACTCTAGCCGCCTGGGCGCAACGATTTCAACCCGGGATACCGCGATGACGCCACATCGATCGTCATTGGGTCAGTGTGAACATCAAGAACGCGGGGTCGGCATCCCCTGCGTTTTCCGGATTCGCGGAGTCCGTCATTGGGTGCGCGTTCGCGCGACCCGCGGTTCTGATTTTGCCCGACGGGCAAATCACTTGATCTGCTTGGTGACGGGCCTGTCCAGCCCCTTCCGCAAAAATATTTCTGTTTTTCCGAAATGGAAATCAAGCTATATGTTCACCGTCCTGTCCCACAGAGGGGCGGCTCGAGATCGTCACGGACGCGGGACAGGATGCGGTGGACGCGGATGGCGCTTCTGACGAACGGCGCTGATGCGGACGGCGAAGTCGCGTGGTCCTGACACCCCGACGCTGGTGTCAAGTTCTTGAGAAGCAAGCTTCTCAGGGGTGACGGTGGCAAGAAAGCCCGGCTCACCGGGGAGCAACTGTGTTGAAGTAGACCAGTGATCGGCCGGGCTCAAGGCTGGCGCTGCGCGCCACCGCCTCCGGCGGCTGACGGCCTTGACCCCG
>WNFM01211786.1_pt1 | contig 11702 bp, 16 predicted proteins | sample 5400271 | NCBI WGS metagenome assembly WNFM01 (sample SAMN13153352, study PRJNA577476) | soil metagenome | isolation source: 60 cm saprolite on Douglas fir-dominated hillslope | place: USA:California | collected 2013-09-17 | reverse complement strand
TACGCAGAAATTGATCCACGGGAACATGGGCGGTATTACCGTTACTACTGGTCAATTCAAAGAATCTCATGTGAAGAACCGGTATCGGCTCCGTAACCATGTTACTAATCAAGACGGAGTGCTATAGCATTACGATCGCTGATAAAAACGCTGCGGCAGACCGAGGTTTATCGCGTAAAAGTCTGTGTGTAGAGTGGGATCTTGTAGCCCTTGACGGGATCTCGCGCATTGCCGACGGGCAGGGCTCCTCCTTGAACCCCGTCTATGATGACGTGTATCGGCGGTTCCGTGGCAGTTTCAGCATAAGCTGTCGTGATTGTCGGCACGTCGCGAAAAACTAGGCCAAGCAGACATGCGGCAATTATAGTTAAGACGACTTTTGTGTAGAGGTCGGTTTTCATCCCGATCTATTGAATCGTAAGCTTTGAGAACTTTCAATTTCTACCATTATCCATCCTTCGGATTCCCGTTAAGACAGATTTAAGGCGTTCGAGAAGTTCAGAAGTGCGGGAACCTTCTTCAATCCGTTCTAAAGCAGCCACTGAACCCGGCGGCCGGTTGAGTCGGCCATCGTCGAATACCGTGATCGCCCGGTATCCATCCAACTTGATCTCAAAGATAAAATCCGGCGAATCGAATGGCTCCTTTGCGCTTTCCGCCATCATTGGCGGGACAAACTCGGGCAAGATCTTCTTGGGCATACTAACAGAAATTAACAGAAAAGAAGCGAGGAGCGTACTAGGCTCTGTTAGCGCTCTTTTGCGAGCAAGTCCTGCAAGAGCTGCTCATATTTCTTCGTATCCGGGTGTTCTGGTCCCAAAACCTTGCGTGCTCCATCTGCGGCACGCTGTGCAAGCTCCCTTGCCTCTTGCTTGGCACCCTCTGCGTTCAAACACCACGCCAAGCCAAAGCAAGTGTTTAGTGTCTCAAAATGCTCGGGACCGAGCACTTTTTCTCTAAGCTTGAGCACCACGCGATACTCTGCTTCGGCCTCGGCATACTTGCCTTGGTCAGCCAGCGCGTTCGCTAGATCATGGCGCACCATCAGGGTATCAGGATGTTCTGGGCCGAGCACTTTTTCCTCGAGCTTCATCACGGTGCGATCTTCCGCTTCGGCCTCGGCGTACTTACCTTCATCAGCAAGCGTTTCTGCCAGATTATCACGCGTCTCCAGCGTATCAGGGTGTTCGGGGCCAAGCACTTTTTCTCGGAGCTTGATTACCGTTCGGTCCTCCGTTTCTGCTTCTGCATATTTACCTTGATCTGTAAGAGCGAGTGCCAGATTGGAGCGGGTCGCCAATGTTTGAGGATGCTCAGGGCCCAATACTTTTTCTTCGAGCTTAATCACAACCCGGTCCTCCGTTTCTGCCTCGCCAGCTTTCCCTTCGCGCCTCAGTATGACAGCCAGATTATTGCGTACGATTAGCGTTCTAGGATGCTCAGGGCCGAGCACTTTTTCTTCGAGCTTGACCAGCGCGTGATTCTCCGCTTCGGCCTCGGCGTACTTGCCTTGCTGAAATAGCACTGCCGTCAGATTACTGCGTGTTGCCAGCGTCTCAGGATGCTCAGGACCCAGTACTTGTTCTTCGAGTTTGAACACTGCCCGATATTCGGTTTCTGCCTCGGCATTCTTGCCTTGGTAATCGAGCGCCACTGCCAGCCAGTGACGGGTTAGAATCGTATCCGGGTGCTCGGGGCCGAGAGCGCGCTCGCGCTCCTTTAATGCTTCACGCAATACCCGTTCGGCATCGCTGTGCTGACCCTGGTCGTGGAGCACCGAGGCGATAGCGAACTGTACCCGAGACCACTCCAGGGGATCGCGGGTACGATCGGTGAGCACCTCGGCATCACGCAACCGCTTTAATGCGTCGGCGTATTCGATCCGTTTCTCGGCTGCCCATCCCGCCAGCTCAAATGCTTTGATCGCATCCGCGGTCTTCTCAGGGCTGGAGTGTTGAGCCTCGTCAGCAGCAACGAGTGCTAACCGCTCGGCCTCATTGTAATCCTTTGCCACGTAAGCGGCGTTCGCGCGCTCATAAGTAGTGGCGTTAGGTGATTTCTTCAGTTCTGCAGCGAAACGCGGCAGCTGTTCCTTAAGCGTAGCGGCGCTAAGCCCGAGCTGCTTGCCGAGTTCATCGTAGGTGCGCTGCTCGATTTCCTCGGGCTTTTGGCCGGGCTGTTCCTGGCGGACTTTGTTCTGAACTTCGGCGAACGAATTGACGCCCTACTGCAGCTTGTCGAATTTTTCCTGGAGAGCCTGCTGGCCTTGCAAGAGCCAGATGCTCAGAGCAACAATCAAGACGAGCAGCACAGCAACCAGAGCGGCCCATCGCTTTACGCCCCGCCGCAGCCGGGTGAGATCATCGCGCAGTTTGAGAACGCTGGCTTCAAGGCCTTCCCTGCTGCCGAGGGGATGGTAAAGATGAATGTCAGCCTTGAGCCGGGTGCGGTAGTCGCCCTGTAGTTTCTGTTTTTCCTCGCTTTGCGCTTCGTGCGGGTCGGTGGGGAAACTGTCGTCGAGGAAGAGATACCAGGTTTTCTTCCCTTTGCTCCTGGCGTAGAGCGCCTCATACTGGGTGTAGCTTACCCGGCCAAAATGCTCGTCGATGTCAGGCGGCTCAGCTCCGTAGCATTTGCCCACGAGTTGCACCACCCCTTTGCAGGAGTCAATCCGGCGGCGCAGAATCGCGCGCAGATCTCCCTCTTCAGTGCCGAAGATATCCTGCCACTCCGGCTCATAACCAAGGAAGGTAAGCGTGTTAGCCACAAGCTGCCGGGCGCTTCGCAGCTCGCTGCTAACTGCAGAAATGAAGATCGCGGGACGTGGAGACATGCCGATCCAATCGCCATGGATTACCTAAATTTTGCCGCGCGAGATTGGCTGTTCTACCAGGCTTTTTCAACCCCGCTAGCAGGGTCATGACGCCACAAACCCGGACAATTTGCGAGAATTTTGCAAACAGAGTTGGTGGAACCCACTTCGCATCGGCAAGCACACCGGCCCGAACCCTCGGCCTTGATCCGCTCGTAGGCGTCACTAGAATCCCGTTTCTTAGGGTGACGAACAAGCGTAGATTAACGGTAGAGACTAAGGAGATAGACGCAATCCTAGAGCGACTTCGCGACTTCTTACGGCTCAACTACATTTCGTATGCGGAGGCGGCGAAAAGAATCGGTGTGCACGACTAAACTCTGACACCCCATCCCTTGTAAACAGCGCATATTCGAACTAGCAACTATAACGTGAACTAGCAACTATAACGTGGAGCATGTATTCGCATGGGTAGGACGGATGGTCCTCTTAATCGAAGCCGTACTCTTGATCGCGTCTTGTGCCGGGTATAACGCATCAACGATCCCAGATTACGGAGGAGAAAGTCTATTTCAAAGGACCGGACAAGCATCAACGCTCCCTGGTTGGCGGAAACAATGTGATGGCGCTATTCCTTGAGCGTTGTTGAGCGGGTTCGACGTTAGAAGGTGGTCGTAGCGCACTCAAGGATGCGGTCGACCGTCTTGTCGCGTAGATTAAGGCGGGCGGAAAACTTATTGACGTCGAAGTCTATCATTGACGCCGAGCTGCCCCCCCTAGCTTCAAAGCTCATCGCAAAGCGTAATTGTATGCCAGATCAGAAACAGCTCGATCATGAAAAGTTTACCGCGCAGAAGATCATGAGCCTCTGCGGCGAACCCGCAAATTTCGACAGATTCGGAGAACCGAACAAAAGGGAACCGGACGTGATCTTCGCGACTTCTTCTTCCGACAGTCTGGGAATTGAGGTAACCACCGCTTACTACCAGGGCGACGAGGACGACCCGAACCTCCACGCCCGCGAAGACTGGCAACAGGCTCGGAAGCCAACCTTTGACGAACACGGTATCCATCGGATACGCGACCCGAAAACCGGGAGGCCAAAAATATGGGACCGGATGGATGAACGGCTCGCTGCTTCCTGTCAGGTAATGCTTAACGAAAAGTGCACGAAGCAATACGCAGGTGTTAATCACCTATGGCTCGGCATTTATGCCGACGCGCCACTCACGGAGTCACACGAATTTGATCTGGTCATTCAAAAGCTCATGATCCCCGGCGTTAACCCGTTCGAACGAATCTTTATTTTGCACCGCATCACTGGACCTGGGGGCGGCTACCGGGCTGTGCAGTTCTTCCCAAGCGTCCGCTCGTTCTTGTCCGAGTTGGCTGTTCCAAACCGCCTTACAGAAAAAGGAAATCAATGACCGGTGGGAACGGATTTTTGATTCTAAATGGATGCTTGCTCATTAGCCCACAATAGCCATTGCCGCCCCACAATCGGCCTACAAACGTAGCTAACTCTGGAAAGGTAGAATCTATGACCGACGCAGAAGACGATGCAAACTGGCTTCTGGATACTTTAGGCGATCTGCTGGACGAAGCCAAAGACATCGTAACTGAGAACCTAGCGAGACTGCGAAAGTAAAAGTAGGTAATGTTGACAGTGGGGACAATGAATAGTTTGGCAGCTTTCCAGGCCCGTGATCTCCGTGGAGTTAATGGGGCGGTGAAGAAAATTACCTACTGAGCAGAAAACCATGCGCGTTAAAGGTGATGTTATCAAAATAGTACCCGACAATGTCGCCTTGCGGGTTGATCACGAAGCGCGGAATCAAATCGAGGCCGAAGAGCTCCGTCGAATGTACGGCGAAGACAGTTCCGAACCGTTAGGGCCCCCCAACCTGCATGGTTTTCTGGTGAGCAAGGGCCGACTTACTTCTTTCGATGTACCTGCGGCCTTTGGGTCGGGAACGGAAGCGACTGCGAGCTCCTTCGACTTTTTGATAAGACCGTTGAGCGTCGCCTTTATTCGTCCTATATCCATCAGATCGGGCTATAAAACCTGTTCTAACATTCCGTGCAAGACAGACCGCCCATACCAGTAGCGATCAATTTATTGTTATTTGGGTCACATTGGGCTAATCCGGCGTGGGTGGCGGTGACAACAGTTCTCTTGCCGCAGCATCACAGCGAAGGATAGTTTTTATCGCCTCTTCTTTGGGTGGTGCTCCCGCGAAATCAGACTGAAGAAAGAACGGTCGAACAATCTGCCGCAGGATTTCTATCTCGCGGATCTGTCGGTCAGAAACCCGGCTGCTGGACCTCAGGGTGTCCAGAGCGCTGATAAATTCGCTCGAATCGGGACTGAGGTCACCCGGCTCCCGACCTGCGCGGCGAATGGTTGCTCCAGCCACCAACTCCCAACTCTTCCTGATAGCGCTGCGCGGATCCGTACTCGCAAGTCCGACCAGACCCTCAATGTCCTGCTGGTCGGCCCCGGACGATTCTTTCAGCATCCTGTCGATGTAGTCGAATCCCGCCTTGGTGACCTTGAAAGCGTGACGTTTGTATCCTTCGGCTCGGACAAACCCAGCCTTCTCCAGCTCCGTGATAGCAGCCTCAAGATCAGCTTCCTCTTTTGCTGTACTTGCGTGAAAGGTTTTTTGGTTAGTCGCGACGAAGAAGGCGCCCATGGCCTTCATTCTCATAAGTTGAGCAGCGGAATCGTTTACCGCTTCGCGAAGGAACTGAAGCGCTGTCGAAGAAAGTGCTTCTGGTGAAGCCTCCCTCTTAATCAGAAGCGTTGCTGCTGTTTGCGAGCGGGTAAAATACGGGTCGTTATGGACTTTATCGTTGAGGTGCCGCTCCACTTTTTCTCGAAGCTCTTCGTCGGTTGAATAGGTGTCGTAGAGTCCATCGACTTCCAACCGGAACGCCCTTAGCTTCTCGTTCTGCTCGGAGTCGAAGCTTTTCGGTGGCGCAGGCTTCTCACAGAAGTAGATCATCACCGGCTTGCCTTGCTTCCTGTGCAACCGGATCTCCTCGACCGTGCCGCTCTCAGCCTCGCCGGTAGCGGTGCCTATCCGCATCCAAAAAACCGCTATCAGAAGGTCACTCTTGCCGATTAGCTGTTTATTCAGAATCGCTTGTGGGCGATCTCCCAACTCGGGCGAAGAATGCGTCCGCCAAGATCGAGGCAGGAGAACCACAGCCTTGTTCTGGCTGTGCATGGCGTTCCAGCGGGCCAACGCCTCTTTGATAGCTTCCAGGGCGCTTTCCTCCACGTCGCTCGGCGAGGCGACCATCACGTTATAGACTGTGGCCTGGAAGGGCATCTTTTCTCGCAGAATCCCTAGCTTCGCTTACATCTGGTTTGGTTGGCAAGGGATTCTGTCGGTGGTGTGCCCCGGCAGGCTGGTTAAAGAATGACGGCAGCTAGTGATGGAAAAAGGGGTACAAGAGCTGCAACAGACCGTGAAGGTGGCAATAACCAGACACTGCGTGAAACCGTTCAGTCTATTCGCCAGGTCAGCCGATGATTTTGCATTTCGTTCGGCTTGCTTAGTGGCTTCGGTTATGGCGTGAGTGACCGAGTCCAACCTACCATTCAGATTGCTCAGAGATTGGCTTATCAACTTAATGTTTAGGGATTGTGCCGAGTAGTTGTTGAAAAAGACGCTGGCGTCATTGAACACCTTCCTGAAGTCGTCATCGTTTAAAATGTTGCCCATCGCTTGAGCCACCATATTTTCCCGACCTTTTGCAAATGCTATCTTTACCGGCTCGCAATGTTACCGGCTGCTTGTTAGCCTTTCAGACATGGCCAGACGAAAGCGCCGTACAAAGAAGCAACCGGAGCCCGAGCCAGTACCGGCAGCGGTGCCTAAGATTAAGGCACGACGACGTAAGCCAGTGACTGAGCCGGTTCCGGTTTTGACTAAACCTAAGACGCTGATTCAACGAGGAATGGAATTGGGAACACTCCACGGAACCTTTGCCGCAGCTGCAAAGGCGAATGCGTTGCACAAATACTTTCAACCGCCACTCGGCCTTATGCCGACAAAGCTACCCAACAGTTTAGCCTTTCAAACACCGGTGTGGAAGCACACTGCAAACGCTCAGCGCATCTTCAATAGACTCGATCGATTTGGGGGAATAGCAGAGTTTTTCAAGTTCCCGACCGAGGCAGAGCTAGAGGCCAGGTACGAAAAACGAAAGAAGGCTGTTTTGGACCTAGCCAAACGCGGGTGGTTCATACCTTTAGGGATGACGCTAGGCGAACTGAAGACGGTCTTTAAAAAAATGGCTGAAGGCAAGGAAGAGGAGGCTGAAGGCCTAATTGAGAAACACCTGGAAGCCAATCTGGCAGAGATCGAGAGCGAATTGGTTAAGCAGTCTCCAGATCTTGCGGCAATGCTGAAGGAGGCTTTTGAATTACACGATGAAGGCAAGTACTTCGGATCGGTTGCTCTATTTCTTTCCCTTAGCGACGGAATAGGACAACGAATCTTTCAAGTTTCTCCGGTGTCGAGCGGGGAAAAAAACCTGAAGCAGATCAAAAAACTTATCGAGCCGCACCGCAACAAGGATTTCCTTATCGGATGGTGCTGGGACGCTATCGGCGAAGGGTTGCCGGTCAATGATAAGACCGCCAATTTGCACGATTACGTCGACCCCTTAAACAGGCACGCGGTTGTGCATGTAGTGCGTTCAGATCATGGAACAAAGAGACACTCTTTGAAGGCGGTGTCGTGGCTTAATCACGTCTCGCAATTTGGAGACCTCTTATTGGCCCGAGCCGCAACAGTTGCAGGCGGTGCGACGTAGCCGCTAGAACGTCAGCCTCATCGTCAACGCCTGCGAATTGTCTTTTTGCGGACTGGCTCGAAAGACGTACACGAATACCCTTTTTAAGCCGATGGCGGCGGGGAATAACTAATCCACTCGCCTTTCGGGAAATAGTTTTTCGTGTGATTGTGATATTCGATAACCCGCACCTTTTTTGCCCGACAGTCGTGGTCTTCGGGCGGATAAAGCCCGATTTTGTGCACACTTCTGGGACAGAATCGGCAGGGAGACGTTCAAGGACTATTCCGGCACCAGGACGACCATATTCCACGTACCACTCGATCGTTATTCTTAAAGCTTTTTTTGACTCTTCTTCGAAGTTCATAGGGGGGCGGCAGCCTAAGGATGACCGAGGGGCGAGTCAAGCCCACGCCAAGAAGCTTTTGGCGCCAGGCTGGGAAAAGCTCTGAGGCTCTCGAATTTCATGATATCCTCGAAGGGCGAGACTTTAGCTTAAGTAATATCTTTCGAGTTACCGATCATGGCGCCTCTCACCGCCGAATCTTTGATGATGTCGTATTGCTGAACTACAGCCAGGATGTTGCACCCGAATTTCCGCATCTGGCGGTAGTACTCCTGGATCATTTTTGTACCTCCGGGGATGTCTAAGGTACGCGCGGCTTCTTCGAAGATCGCGATCTTCGGCACTGCTCTCGGCATGGAGATGATCTTTTGCCGGCCGTCAGCTGTTTGGGCTTGCTAACATTCGCGGCCCGAATGACCCTGCGATGGAGAACTTTGGATTGCCGGGCAGGCCTCATCCGGCCGAAATGCTATCAGCAACTTGTGGCAGGGACGTGTTTTGGATGCGCGAGGCCTTTAGAGCTGCTGTTCCGGACCGCTAAGCATATGCTAAGGAGACTGGCGCCCCCCCTGTGTTAGTGACTGTTCTTTTGGTTTTCAAGATCACCAATCATTCAATCGGAGACGAAGGACACTACGGGTCATTTTTTTCGATACCTTCCTGGACGCCAGTGATTGGGGTATGATTTCCTTCTGAAAGTTGGTGTCAAAATTCTACAAGAACTTCGGCGCGATGAGAAAGTCGCAGCTGTAACCGGGAAAGAGGCAGTCCCATGGCTAGAACAATCCTGTATACCGAAAGATCGGGGCAACCTCCGCCTCCAATTACATTTGGTGGGCCCAGTCCCCGGACCCGCGAGAAGGCGACGAAACCCGATGACTATACTGGCAAGCTCGTCAAATATGTTCCTGCAGAGGTGCTGGCCTTCTTCGCACCTATGGCAGCGGCCGTCGAGGGGAGGAGAGACCTCTTGATCGCGGCAATGGTCGCGGCTTTGCTGGCGACACCGGAAACCTCTTGTCCACATGTATCCTTTATCAGCAATTGCCTTTCTGGCGTGGGCATTGGGTACGAGCAGCCTGGGCTCACTTTTTGGACTTGACTCCATAACAAAAGCATTCACTCTCGGGATTAGTGTTTTCTTGATTCCTCTCATCGACGGGCTGATCGAACAGATGGGGAAGTAACAACTGTCCCACGCTCGTCGCAAGGAGGCGCAGCGTGAGCAAGCCGATCTACTTTTCAGGAGCCATCGCGGGCGGCCCACCTCAGCCTGCTTTGCCGTCGGTTGGGGACAAGTATCTCCCGCTGTCATCCATGAGCGCCGAAAGTAGGATGCAGGTCTTCGGGCTATGGATGGGCATCGTTTATTTCAATCGTATTCCTCCGCCGGCACGGCTGGATTGGGGTTTCTATGCTCACGAAGGCCCAATCCTTGTCTGGGAGTTCCAGAAGGACTATGAAGCCGGGGCGTGGCGGAAACTCGGCCGGGGACTCACCTTGGAGGAGGCTTGGTTCTCCCGCGAGCTGTCGCTCGGTGAACCGTTCATGTGTCTAGTCAGTTCAGCGGCGCCGAAACAACCCACGGAGCGAATCGAACGCAAAATCATTTTAGATGCAACAAGGGGTGTCGAGATCGCACTGGCGTATTTTCGCCATAAGGCGAGTGGGAGACGGCATCCCCTAACTGCTCTTGTCACCGACGGAGCGTTCGGCCACGCTATCACGCTGTTCGATGCCGATCCTACGGGAACCCGCTTGGCGTTCCATGATCCTTGGCCCGGCCGGTCCCTGCTTTGCGAGGAGAATAACACCGCCGGTGTCAAGGCTTTGTTCCTGGGTAAGGGGAAACTACATTTCTCTGAAGGGCGCACCGTCGACGTCGATTCGTGGCAACTCGATCGCGAAGAACTAATCCGTGTGTTGGTAGCACTGATGATATGCCTTAAATCAACACAGTGCTTTCGCTCCGAGAGATGAGCATGAATGACAGCTGAGAAAGGATGACACCGCAACCCGCCGTAGCATCAACTGTTAGAAGCGGTGTACGAACAATTGGGGACGCGCCCCGAAGCCTGTGCCTAAGCTGATCCAAAGCAAAGGGGGTCAGCAGCCTGGTCATCTTGTTCATCTTGCCGCCGTGTGTGTCTCGTGTCTGCCTTGGTAAGACATCTTCTGACGTATAAAGCTAATTAATGAGTTATATTGATGTCCTAATCTCCTGGGCGGTGGCGAGCTCAGAGCAGTTCCCCAGCCTCAGGCAGAGGGTTCGACTCCCTTCGCCTGGTTGGTCCTCCCCGACCTTAACCTCAGTTTCCCGAGTGGCGACTTTTAGCAACCCAGATTTTGGAGACCGCGGTCCGCGTGTCGTCGGCGGAGTTGGCGACGGAACGAGAGGCCACTCTAGAAGTCTCGCAAGCCGATGCGGCGGCATTTACCTGAGGTCGGCGCCGATGCCGATCTACTCGAAACGACTCTCCGAGAGGCGCTGACGGAGCATTCTTTTAGCGAAATAGGCCCTAACTTTAAAATATTGTGGGCTCCGGCGGCAGCGACCTCGACTGCACGTTTGACATGTTGCTGACCATGAACCTCGGAGAAGTCATCGTCACTTTTGCTCGGGACGAAGCAAGGTTGGCTGGCCACCGCCTCTAGCGGCGCTTCCCCGCGCAAGAAATTGACCACCTCGCTCAGGCTATTGGCGCCATAAGCCGCTAGACCTTGTACCGGACCGGCCTCATCGACGTTCCGCCTTGGTACTATGAGAATTTGGCGGCCGCGTCTTTTCGCTTCAAGTGCGATCGCTAGCACTCCTCGCACCGGCCGAAGCTCACCGGAAAGAGCAAGTTCGCCGGCTAAACAATAAGGACTTAAATCCGGGATCCGGTTCTCATCCTGTAATTTGAGCATGCCCAATGCAATAGGCAGGTCGAAGCTAGGACCTTCTTTGCGGACCGTCGCTGGAGCAAGGTTGACCGTGATTTGACCGCGAGGCCAACGCAGCGCTGTATTCGTAATGGCTGAACGCACTCGGTCTTTGCTCTCGCGAACAGCGGTATCGGGTAACCCTACCACAGTCACTCTCCCTTCTTCGCCCCAACCGGCATGGACTTCGACCTCGATTTCAATGGCATCAACACCTACAACCGCGGCGGAATAAACTTTTGATGCCATAACAGTGTGCAATAGTGTTGTACTATCGCTACGTTAGCAAGTCTTGTTTTGAGAAAGTCACACTGGCAGCAACACAAAACTTTTATGTATGATTAATTTTGACCGAAATCGATAATAGCGCTAGTTTCGCCTCCTCGAAAGAGCATGCCTGGTTCGGCACGGGGCGATCGGGATTGCTTTCGGCATGAACGAGCAGCTCAGGCATTTCTTGATCGCCCCCAGCTTCGTTCCCTTTCGAGTGCGATTGAATGACGACTCGGTCTACGAAGTACCTTTCGTGGAAAACGACTCGGGTGCAGCATCGGTGATCCAGATCCCTGCAAACGGCGACAGAGTTGGTTCCAGGGGGAGGTAGTTTAAAATGCAAACAACTTGAATCCGAGCACGCGTTGGAACTCGCGAAAATCCTGATCGGCCGTGAGGATCGAATAATCTCGGTTGACCGCCACAGCACAAATTAGAAAATCGGTATTCGATCCTTGAATCCCCTTTTGGCGGCAGGTGTTGAAGAATTCGGCCGCCCTCTCATAGTCTTTGCTCTCTAATACTTCGTCAGGGAAG
>WNFM01153989.1_pt1 | contig 11703 bp, 5 predicted proteins | sample 5400271 | NCBI WGS metagenome assembly WNFM01 (sample SAMN13153352, study PRJNA577476) | soil metagenome | isolation source: 60 cm saprolite on Douglas fir-dominated hillslope | place: USA:California | collected 2013-09-17 | reverse complement strand
AATCGAACCGGTGCAGGCGCGGGACTTTCTGCGGTTTTTATTCGACTGGCAACGGGTACTCCCGGAGGCACGGCTGCAGGGGTCGGATGCGGTGGCGGCCGTGCTGGCGCAACTCGAAGGCTTCGAGGCGCCGGCGGGCGGGTGGGAGAGCGACATCCTGCCTGCGCGAATCGCGGAATACGATCCGCATTGGCTGGACGAGCATTGCCGCGCCGGCCGCTTCGTCTGGGCCCGGCTGCAGGCGCGGCGCGGCGATCAGGATTTGGCCGCCGGGCCCATGCGCACGACACCCATCACGCTGCTCGCGAGACGCAACGTCAAGGTTTGGTCCGAGCTGGGGCAGCCACATGATCCTGCGCATCTCAGCTATAAACCCCGGACCGTTCTCGATTTCCTGAAGGGTAGCGGCGCTTCGTTTTTCGACGACATCGCCGACGGTGTGGGCATGCTGCCGGTCGAGGTGGAAGAATCCTTGGGAGAGCTGGTTGCGCTCGGCTTCGTCAATTCCGACAGCTTCGGCGGCTTGCGCGCGCTGCTCGTGCCGTCGAGCCGTCGTGCATCCTCGAGCGCGCGCGGCCGCCGGGGCCGGCGGATGGCCATGTTCAGCATGGCGGACACGGGCCGGTGGGCCGTCGTGCGGCGCGATTCGCAGGAAGCGGCTCGGCGCCCCGCTGAGGATGCCGGGGGGGGCCATGCCGTCGAGCAGATCGTCAGGTCGTTGCTCCGCCGCTGGGGCGTCATCTTCTGGAAGCTTCTCGCGCGCGAGGCGGATTGGTTGCCGAGCTGGCGCGACGTGTTGATGTGCTGCCGCCGCCTGGAGGCGAGGGATGAGATCCGCGGCGGGCGTTTCGTGGCCGGATTCGCGGGCGAGCAATTCGCCGCTCCCGAGGCCGTCGCGCCGCTGCGCGAGGCGCGCCGCCGGCCGGCGTCCGGCGAGTTCGTGTCGCTGTCGGGCGCGGATCCCCTCAATCTGCTCGGCATCGTCACGCCGGGCCCGAGGCTGCCTGCGCTGACCGGTAATCGGTTGCTCTATCGCGACGGGCTTCCGATAGCCACGTTCGCGGCCGGCGAGGTGAACTTCCTCGAGACCTTGGATCCAAAAGAACAATGGGCGGCGCGCAATGTCCTGCTACGGCGGCAGATCCGCCTCCTTCCAGCCGCCGCCCAAGGCCTCGATGAGGGTGACGCTGGCTTGGAGGCGACTTGAGAACACGGACAACGCGGTTTCTTCGCTGTTGAGGCGCGTGGTCTGCGCGGTGATGACGCTGCTGTAGGGCACGGTTCCCGCCTTGTATTGGTTGAGCGTGAGCTTCTCCGCCTCTCTGGCGGCCGCGACCGCGGCGTCCTCGACCACCGACTGTTGTTCCAGAACACGCAATGTGACGATCTCATCCTCGACTTGCTCGAAACCCGCCAGGACGGTTTGCCGGTAAGCGGCGACATTCGTCTCGTAGGCGGCGCGCGCCTGCGCCACCTGTGCGCGACGCAGTCCTCCATCGAAGAGGGTCTCGGCCAACTGCGGACCGACGGACCACACGCGGTTCGGTACACTGATCAAGTGACTGAAGGTGCTGTTCGTGTACTGATCCGAACCCGACAGGGACAGGATGGGAAAGTAGGCGGCTTTGGCCACACCGATTTGCGCGTTGGCCGCGGCCATTTTTCGCTCAGCCTCCGCCACGTCCGGCCGTCTCTCCAGCAAGGTCGATGGAACCCCGGCCGGCACCGTCGGGACGTCGCCGCGCAGCGCGGACGGTGCCAGCGAGAAGGAGGCGGGTTGCAGCCCGACCAGAACCGCGATGGCATGCTCGAGGATGCCGCGCTGTATTTTCGCATTGATCTGCTGCGCCTGGCTGTTCAGAAGCTGCGCCTGGGCAGTGACCACATCGGCTTTGGCGGCGACGCCGAAGTGATAGCGATTTTCCGTAATCTTGAGCGACAGCTGCTCGGCTTCGACGATGTCGTCCAAGATACGCTGCAGCTGGTCCTGGGCGCGCAACTCGAAGTAGTCGATCGCCAGTTCGCCCTGCGCTGAGAGCGTCGCCGCCGCCAGCGCCGCGGCGCTCGCCTGGGCCGAGGCGCGATCGCTTTCGACCGTGCGGCGAATCTGGCCCCAGATATCCAACGTCCAGTTTCCGGACGCCGTTGCCGACACTGTGGTGCGCGCGGGGATCGCGCCCGTCGCGCCGCGCGCCGCGCCGACGCCGGCGGATAGCGTCGGCCAAAAGCCGGCGCGCGCCTGCGCCACCAAGGCGCGTGCCTGATCGAACGCCGCCGCGGCCGCTTTGACATTCTCATTGGAGACCTCGACCTTGGCCTCGAGCGCCGCCAATTCTTCATCCTTGAAGATGTTCCACCAGGGTCCGCGGCTCATGACATCGTTCGGCTCGCTGGGTTTCCAATCGGTCTGCTCCTTGTAGCTGGACGCGGTCTCGAAGGCCGGCCGCCGATAGTCGGGTCCCACGGCGCAGGATGCGGCGAGTGCAATTCCGCACGCCAATGCGAAACATCGTGCGAGACGGATCATGTAGCCGGCTCCGCAGCGCCGTGGCCGGCATCGCGCGCGGGTGGCGTTTCCCTTGGGCGCTTTTTCCGCCTCCAGTAGCGGTGGACATACAAGTACACCACGGGCGTGGTGTAGATCGTGAGCAGCTGACTGACGATCAAGCCGCCGACGATGGAGATGCCCAGCGGGCGGCGCATCTCGGTGCCGTCCCCGGAGGCGATCGCAAGCGGCAGCGCGCCCGCAATGGCGGCAAAGGTGGTCATCATGATGGGCCGAAAGCGCAGGGAACAGGCATGTGCGATCGCCGCCATCGGATCCAGCCCCAAGGTGCGCTCCGCTTCGAGCGCGAAATCCACCATCATGATGGCATTCTTCTTGACGATGCCGATCAACAGCAATATGCCGAGGAAGGCGATGAGGCTGAACTCCGTGCCGGTGACCATGAGGGCGAGCAGCGCGCCGACTCCGGCGGAGGGCAGCGTCGATAGAATCGTCAGAGGTTGGCTGTAGCTCTCATACAGGACACCCAGCACGACGTAGATCGCCGACAGTGCCGCCGCCAACATCAGGAGCTGCGAGGTTCCGCTGCTTTGCTGGAACAGCTTAGCGGTTCCGTAGGCGCCGCCGTGAATGGTTGCGGGGACGTGGATCTCGTTCATCTTTTGTTTGATGGCGTCCATCGCCGTGCCGATCGATACCTTTTCCGGAATGTTGTAGGCGATGGCGGTGGAAACCGAAGTGCCGGTGTGGTTCACGGTCACCGGCGTGGTGCCGGTGAGGAAGTGGCTGAACGCGGAGAACGGCACGACCGTCTCCGCCGCCACGCTGACGGCGGATCCGGTCGACGTATTGCCCCGCCCGGCATTGGCCAGCGAGTTGGCCGCCTGGTTGCGGGCGGTATCCTGGGCGACCGCGGCCGCACTCGCCGTGCCGGCTGCCCCCGTCAGCGTGGTGGTGCCGGCCACGGCCTGCGTGGCTTGCGTGCCGCTGACCGCGCCGCCCGCGGTGCTGATGTAGAGCTCCTTCAACACGTCCGGGTTTTGCCGGTACTGCGGTGCCACTTCCATCACCACGTGGTACTGCTGCGGGCTGAAGGGATTGTAAATCGTCGACACTTGGGCTTGCGCGAAAGCATCGCCCAACGCGTTGTCGATCTGCACTTCGGTCAAGCCCAACCGCGAAGCGGCGTCGCGGTCGACGATCAAATCGGCCTCGAGACCGCCGGGCTGCAAGTCGGAGTCCACATCGGTCACTTCGGGCACGTCCTGAAGCGCGGTCCGCAATCGTTGCGACCAGGTACGGAGCTCGGCGAGATCGTCGCCGAGCAGCGTGTATTGATACTGCGAATTGGCGGAACGGCCGCCGCCGCCGCCGATATCCTGGACCGCTTGCAGGAAGGCGGCGACGCCTTCGACCATGGCGAGTTTCGGCCGCAATCGCGCAATGACCTGGTCGGCCGAGATGCGCCGCTCGGCCAGCGGTTTCAGCGCAATGGTCACGTTGGCGCTTGCGCCTGCGCCGCCGCCTCCCGGTCCGAAACCACCGGCTCCCACCGAACCGGTCACGGTCTTGACCGCAGGATCCTGCTGAATGATTGCCGCGACTTGCCGGAGTTTGCGCTTCATGAACTGAAAGGAACTGGCCGCATCGCCGCGTATGCCTCCCTGCAATTGGCCCGTATCCTGTTGCGGGAAGAAGCCCTTGGGAATGACGACATAGAGATATACATTCAACCCGATGGTGGCGACGAGCAGCAGCATCATGAAGCGCCGATGATGCAGGGCCCAGTCGAGACTTCGCTCGTAGCCGCCGCGCAGCCTCTCGAATCCGCGGTCGAAGGCCGCCGCGAACCGCGACGGTTTGCGCTGTTCGTGCCGCTGCAGCAGCCGCGAGCACATCATGGGGGTGGTGGTCAACGAAATCGCCAAGGAAATCAGGATCGCCACGGACAGGGTGACCGTGAACTCGCGGAAGATCCTGCCGACGATGCCGCCGGCGAACATGAATGGAATGAACACGGCGATCAGCGACAGGCTCATGGATACCACGGTGAACCCCACTTCGCGGGCACCCAGGAGCGCGGCGCTCATGCGGCCCATCCCGGCCTCGATGTGCCGGGTGGTGTTCTCCATCACGACGATGGCATCGTCGACCACGAAGCCGGTGGCCACGGTCAAGGCCATCAACGAAAAATTGTCGAGGGTATAACCCAGGAGGTACATGGCGCCGAATGTGCCGATCAAGGAGACGGGCACCACCAAGGCCGGGACCAGCGCGGCGCGATAACTATTCAAGAAGATGTAGACGACGAGAATCACCATGGCAACAGCCAGCATCAGGGTCTGTTCCACCTGGCGCAGCGAGGCCCGGATCGTGATCGAACGGTCGAAGGTGACCACCAGATCGATCTTCGGATCGATCGAACTCTTGAGCTGCGGCAGCGCCGCCTTCACCGCATCGATCATTTCGATGACGTTCGCGCCGGGCTGCTGGAACACGGTCACGAAGACCGCCGGCTTGCCGTTGTACAGGCCATAGGTGCGGACGTTCTCCGTCGCGCCGTCCTGCATGTCGAGAACCTCCGCGACATCGCCGAGCCGCACCACCGAACCGTTGCGGTTGGCGATGATGAGATTCCGGTACGGCTCCGCGTCCCGCGCGTTGTCGTTGGTATAGATCTGGTAGCGCAGGTCGGAGGATTCGATCGCGCCCTTCGGCGCATTGGCGTTGGCATTGGAGATTGCCGCACGCACGTCCTGCAAGCCGATGCCGTACTTGGATAGGGCCTGGGGGTTGATCTCCACGCGAACCGCCGGCAGCGCGCTGCCGTTGACGTTGACTCCGCCCACCCCCTGGATCTGCGACAGGCGCTGGGAAATCACCGCGTCCGCCGCGTCGTAGATCTGCCCCTGCGTGAGCACGTCGGATGTCATGGCGATGGCCATCACCGGAAACAGCGAACTGTTGATCTTGCGGTAGGACGGATTGCGGGTGAGCGCGGACGGCAGATCGGCGTGCGCGGCGACGATGGCTGCCTGAACGTCGCGCGCGGCGCCGTCGATGTCCCGGTCCACGCCGAACGTCAGTTGGATGTTCGAGGTGCCCACACCGCTGGTCGAGGTCATGTCGTCGACATCCGCGATCGCGCCGAGATGGCGTTCCAAGGGCGTCGCGACCGTGCTCGCCATGACCTCGGGGCTCGCGCCGGGCAATGCGGCGGAGACGAAAATGGCCGGGATGTCGATGCGCGGCAACGGGGCCACGGGCAGCAACACGAACGCCACGGCGCCGCACAGCGCGGCGCCCACCGTCAGCAGGATGGTTGCCACCGGCCTGCGGATGAACGGCGCCGAGATGTTCACGTCGGGCTGTCCGCAAGGGCGGCGTCGCCCGCATTGGGCGCAGAACGGCCGCGAAACCGGGCGGCGATCCGGTCGAACGCCAGATAGATCACGGGTGTGGTGAACAGGGTCAGCACCTGGCTCACCAGCAGTCCGCCCACGATGCTGATGCCCAGCGGATGCCGCAGTTCGGAGCCGGTTCCCGTGCCGAACATCAAGGGCAAGGCGCCGAACATGGCGGCCACCGTGGTCATCAGAATCGGGCGGAAACGCAGCAAACACGCCTGAAAGATGGCTTCGCGCGGCGACAGGCCCTGATCGCGCTGGGCATCCAATGCGAAATCGATCATCAGGATCGCGTTCTTCTTGACGATGCCGATCAGCAGGATGATGCCGATCAGCGCGATGATGGTGAGGTCGTCGCCGGCGAGCATCAGGGCGAGCAACGCGCCGATGCCGGCCGACGGCAGCGTCGACAAGATCGTGACGGGATGGATGAAGCTTTCGTACAAAATGCCGAGCACGATGTACATGACGACCACCGCGGCCAGCAACAGCAGCAGTTCGTTGTCGAGATTGCTGCGGAACGCCAGGGCGGCGCCCTGGAAGGTGGTGCGGATGCTGTTCGGCATCCCGAGCCTCAATTCGGTCTTCTCGATGGCCGACACCGCGGCGCCCAGCGAGGTGCCGGGGGCCAGATTGAACGATATCGTGGTCGCCGGAAACTGCGCCAGGTGATTGATGAGCAACGGCCGCGTCTCCACGTCCACCTTGACGATGGCCGATAGCGGCACCTGCCCGCCGCCGGCGGCGGGCACGTAGATGGACGCCAGCGAATCGACGGTCCGGTAGGAGCGCGGATCGGCTTCCAGAATCACCCGATATTGATTCGATTGGGTGAAGATGGTCGAGACGATGCGCTGGCCGAAGGAATCGTAGAGGGCATTGTCCACCGTGCCCACGCTGATCCCGAGGCGCGCGGCGCTGTCGCGATCGATCGTGACGTAAGCGGCCAACCCGTTGTCCTCTTGGTTGCTGACCACGTCGGCAAGTTCCGGCTGCTGGCGCAGACTCGACACCAGCTTCGGCGTCCAGGTGGACAAGGCCGCGGGATCGGCGCTCTCCATGGTGAACTGATATTGGGTGCGGCTGACCGTGTTGTCGAGCGTCAGGTCTTGGACGGGCTGCATGAAGAGCGTCACACCTGAGACATCCGCTATTTCCGAGCGAAGCCGGCGGATCACATCGGCGACCGTCGCGGAGCGCTGATCGCGCGGCTTCAAATTGATGAGAAAGCGCCCGCTGTTCAAGGTCACGTTGTTGCCGTCGACGCCGATGAAGGAGGATAGGCTCTGGACATCGGGATCCGTGAGAATGGCGACGGCAAGCGCCTGCTGCCGATCTGCCATGGCGCGGTATGAAATGTTCTGGCCGGCCTCCGACACGCCTTGAATCAAACCGATGTCTTGTTCCGGAAAGAATCCCTTCGGAATCAGGATGTACAGGAGCGCGGTCACGGCCAAGGTTGCGGTCGCGACCCACATCGTGAGCCGTTGGTGATCGAGCACCCAGGTGAGCCTGCGGCCGTACCACTCGACCACGGCGGCGAACCAGTGCCCGGGGTCCCGCTCGCCGGCGGCACCGGTGCGGCGCTTGAGGAGCTTTGCGCACAGCATGGGCACGAGCGTCAGGGACACCACCGCCGAGATCAAAATGGTGACGGCCAGCGTGATCGCAAATTCGCGAAACAGCCTTCCCACCACATCCTGCATGAAGATCAGCGGAATCAGAACCGCAATCAGCGAAACCGTCAGTGAAATGATGGTGAAGCCGATTTGGCCCGCGCCCTTGAGTGCGGCTTCCAAAGGCGGCTTGCCGGCTTCGATGTAGCGGGAGATGTTTTCGATCATGACGATGGCGTCGTCCACGACGAATCCCGTGGCAATGGTCAAGGCCATCAGCGACAGGTTGTTGAGGCTGAAGTTGGCCAGATACATCACCGCGAACGTGCCGATCAGCGAGAGCGGTACCGATAGGCTCGGAATGATGGTCGCCGGCACGTTACGTAGAAACAGATAAATGACCAGCACCACCAGCACCACCGCGAGGCCAAGTTCGATCTCGACGTCCTTCACCGACGCTCTGATGGTGGTGGTGCGGTCCGTTAGGATGGCGACGTCCACTCCGGAGGGCATGGCGGCCTGAAGCGTCGGCAGCAGTCCGTGGATCCGATCGACCACATCGACGACATTCGCTCCCGGCTGGCGCTGTACGTTGACGATCAATGCGGGCATCGAGTTCATCCAGCCGCCGAGCTTGGCGTTCTCGGCGCCGGCGACCAGGGTGGCCACGTCCTTCAGGCGTACCGGAGCGGCATTTTTATAGGCGACCACGATGTTGCCGTAATCGTCGGCATTCCTGATCTGGTCGTTGGTGTTGACGGTGTATGCGTTGGCCGGGCCGTCGAGTGTGCCCTTCGGCCCGTTCTGGTTGGCATTGTTGATCGTTGTGCGCAGATCATCGAGGTTCAATCCGTATGCCGCGAGCGCCCGCGGGTTCACGACCACTCTCACGGCAGGCCGTTGTCCGCCGCTGATGCTGACGACGCCGACGCCCTTGAGCTGCGAGATCTTCTGGGCGATTCGCGTGTCCGCCATGTCCTCGACTTCGGTGAGGGGCATGACCTTGGAGGTGATGCCCATCGTCAGCACCGGTGCGTCGGCGGGATTGACCTTGGCATAGATCGGCGGTGCCGGGAGGTCCTGGGGCAACAGATTCTGGGCAGCGCTGATGGAGGCCTGCACCTCTTGTTCGGCGACGTCGATGGCGAGCGCCAGATTGAACTGGAGCGTGATGACGGAGGCGCCGGCGGAACTGGTCGAGGACATCTGGTTCAAGCCGGGCATGGTCCCGAGCTGCTTTTCCAAGGGCGCCGTGATGGCCGACGTGACGACTTCGGGACTGGCGCCGGGATAGAAGGTCTGCACCTGGATGGTGGGGTAGGCCACTTCCGGCAGTGCCGACAGCGGCAATTGCCGGTAAGCGATCGCGCCCACGATCAGGATGGCAACCATCAACAACGTGGTCGCCACGGGACGCAGAATGAATATGCGCGACGGATTCACTGCGCGTTGTTGGTCCGGGGGCGGCGGTGGGCGCCCGGGGGTCGTTTATCGGTTGCCGCCGGTGCCGGTGCCGCGGATGCCGCAGGGGCGGGTGCCGCCGCCGGCAGCTGGACCGGCGCACCGTCCCGCAGACGATCGCCGCCCTCGGTGACCACGACATCGCCGGCGGCGACGCCGGAAGCGACGGCCACACGCTCGCCGTCGACGGTGCCGAGCGTCACCGGCCGCACGGCCACCGTCTGGTCCGCCTTCACGAGATACACGAACGTGCTGACGACGCCGTTGGGGGCGCCGCGGCGCACCGCGGAGTTCGGCATGATGAGCTGGTTCTGCAGCAGGTCGAGGAGCAGCGATACGTTGACGAATTGATTGGGAAACAGCGAACCATCGGCGTTCTCGAATTGCGCGCGCAGCTTGACCGTTCCCGTGGAGGTGTCGATGGTGTTGTCGATCGTCGACAGCTTGCCGTCGGCCAGCTTCACGGCGGCCGGGTGGTCGTACGCCTCGACTTTCATAGAGGCTCCCTGGCGCACTTTCTTCAGCAGCGCGGGGACATTGTCTTCGGGAACGGAGAAGATCACGCTGATGGGCTGCACCTGGTTCACGACCACGATGCCGTTCGTGTCGCCCGGCGTGACGTAGTTGCCTTGGTCCACTTGACGGATCCCGACCCGACCCGAGACCGGCGAGACGATGCGCGTATACGCCAGGTTCACCTGGGCGGTCTTGACCTGTCCTTCATCCGACTCGATGGATCCCACGTACTGGTCCACCAGGGCACGCTGGGTGTCGAGCTGTTGCGCGGCGATGGAATCCTCCTTGACCAGACCCTCGTAGCGCTTGAGATCCAGCCGCGCGTTTGCCAGCAGCGACTGATCGCGACGCAGATTGCCCTGCGCCGTCTGCAGCGCCGCCTCGTACGGACGAGGATCGATTTGAGCAAGGACATCGCCGGAATGTACAAGTTGCCCTTCGGTAAACAAAATTTTCTGCAGAGTGCCGGTGATCTGCGTGCGCACGGTCACGTTGGCCAATGTCGTGACCGTGCCGAGCGCGGGAATGCGGATCTGGATGTCGCCGGGCGTCACCGTTGCAACGGCCACCGCCACCGGTGCGTTTTGGCCGCCGCGCCCCGCACCGGGCCCGCTCGCCGCCGCTTGTGAGCGGTGCCTGACCACCAGAACGATGACCGTGAGCAGAACGGCCAAGACGGCGAACACGAGCAGCGCGACCCGGTTCTCCCGGACGAAACCCCGCGGGCCGCGGGCGGGTTCGGGCACACTGTTATCGCTATCGTTTAGCACATGTTCACCAGGCTTAAGTCCGACGACAACCCATTATCATAAATCAGATGACCGTCACTTTACGGTCTTCCCGGCGGCGGAACTACCAATGGCGGCGAATGTTCATCCAATAAGTGTGAGGAAGCGTCAAGACCGGGGGCTGCCCAGGCGGCTTGCTTTGTAATGAATCGGTTAGACTTGCCGTCCTCTTGATTCAATCATGTCATCGCACATCGGACGGAGTCGCTATGCAGGCACATTCCAGTATTCTTCGCAGCCTTTTGACCGTGGCCTTGACGTTGGCGCTGACGCCGGCATTGACGAGCATCACGCGCGCGGCCACTGCCTGGACGGAGGGAAAGCATTACTTTCTCATCAATCCACCGAGGGCCCCTTCGGTCGCTCCCGGCAAAGTCGAGGTGACGGAAGTATTCTCATACGGGTGTCCCGCGTGCAATCTGTTCGTTCCCATCATGCACAAATTGCAGAAAGCGCTGCCTCCCAACGTGGTGCTCGACTACCTGCCGGCGTCGTTCAATCCGAGCGAGGATTGGCCGATGTTCCAGCTGGCCTACCTCACCGCGCAGTCGCTTGGTGTCGCGGACCAGTCGCACGACGCCATGTTCGATGCGGTGTGGACCACCCGCGAATTGAGCGTGATCGATCCGGCGACCCAGCGCATCAGGGAACACCTGCCGACGATCGAGGACGCGGCGCGCTTCTACAACCGCCGCTCCGGCGTGCCGGTCGACAAATTCGTGAGTACCGCGAAGTCGTTCGCCGTCGACGTCAAGGTGCGTAGCGCCGAGGACGCCATACAGGCGTACAAGGTCGACCGTACGCCGACCATCATCGTGAACGGGAAATACCGGCTGTACCCGCAATCGGCCGGCAGCAACGACGACGTGGTCGAGTTGGTAACCTGGTTGGTGGCCAATTGCTCTGGGGGTTGTTGTTCAGCTCGATCGGGCTCGGTTTTTTTCTGTATGGAAAGAAGCAGCGCGCCGCCGTTCCATTGGTGTGCGGTCTGGTGCTGATGATCTATCCCTACTTCATTCCCAACGTCATTGCGCTGGTCGCGATCGGAGTGGTGCTCACCGCCGTTCCGTATTTTTTCAGGTCATGATCTGCGCCACGAATCGGGAGGTTGCGGTCGCCACCCATCCTTGACCGCAACACCAATCCGAGACCATAACTTGTCGTGCCCGGGCTGCGGGTTTACACTCGCCCAGGCTGCGGGTTTACGCTCGATCGTGCGCCTTTTTTGCGGTTTGCTGTCTTGCGGTTTCACGGCGGTCGTCGCAAGGAGAGGGTCATGTCTGAATTGACTAGGCGCCAATTCTTGAAGGTCACCGGCATGTCGCTGGTGGGCTCGAGTTTGGCAGTAATGGGTTTCTCACCTGGGCCTGCGCTCGCGGAGGTGCGTGAATACAAGCTCGCGCGCGCCA
>WNFM01099029.1_pt1 | contig 11704 bp, 12 predicted proteins | sample 5400271 | NCBI WGS metagenome assembly WNFM01 (sample SAMN13153352, study PRJNA577476) | soil metagenome | isolation source: 60 cm saprolite on Douglas fir-dominated hillslope | place: USA:California | collected 2013-09-17 | reverse complement strand
GGTTCGATTCCCGCTTCCGCCTCGCGGGCGGTTAGCTCAGCGGGAGAGCGCTTCCCTGACACGGAAGAGGTCACTGGTTCAATCCCAGTACCGCCCACGACATTAGCGCAGGTCACAGGCCCGATCACCGGATGGTGGTCGGGCTTTCGTGATCGTTTGTCCGTGACTCGTCCGCGAGGTATGCCGCCACCTCTTCGTTGGCGCGTGGCATGCACTGGCACAGATGGGCTGCCTATGACAGCCCGGTTCCGCTTGAGCGCCATGCGATTGAACGCGGGCACGTAGACGGCTCGTCGGTGCCGAGGTGTTGTCGATTTTCGCAATTGGGAATCTAATTCGCATCGAGGGGGTCAGGGGTTCAAATCCCCTCAGCTCCACGTATTTCCCCAGGTCAGTGCATTGATCTGCAGTGCGTCCAGACTACGGCAAGATCATTTGACCGTCGATTGACCGTCATGGTAGCCGTGCATCGCTGGCATCGCGCGGCCTTGACCGGCGCTCGATGGCAAGCCATGCGGCCGGGCGGCAGTGCAATTTGAACAGTTAGCAAGCCATGACCCCGTTGATGGGTGGCCGGGTGAAGCGGCCGATGCCCCGACTCGGCGCAGTGACTGGCCTGTCCTGGTGCAGCTGCAGGCGTGGGGCAGGCGAGTGGCCTTGCTTGCGCCAATTCCACCGGGCGCAGTACGGCTATCTCAAGGCGGTAGCGCCGGTTCAAATCCGGTCGGGACTACTGAAGTAGTTGCAGGTCAAGGGCCTGATCGCTGATGGTGGCGGTCAGGTCCTTGATCATTTGTCACTGGTTCGTCATCGAGTTCTGGCGTCAGGTGGCGGCCGGGAGCGTCAGCAGAAGATGCTTCTCGGCATGGTTACAGGCGGAGCGTGGAGCCGAAGATGAACATCGCGCGCCTCGTGCCGATCCCGCTCGTCGAGCCCGTGACCAGCGCGGTCTTGCCTTTTAGATCTGTCATGGCGTTGTTTGATCTCTCTTGGGCCGGGGCAACCCGGCGTCCTGGGCCGGGCCAAGGGCGACGGTGCCGCCTGGCCACAACGAACGGCCACGTCACCTGGACGGCGGACACTAGCCGCTCCGCCAGGCCCAGGGCGGTACCGCCCTGGGTTTCGAAGACGACCCAGGCCCGCAGGGCGAGGAATACGGCGGTCACCGCCCCCGCGCCGCGGGCCCTGATCAGCGGCTGCGACGGTGCCCGGCGGGCAGTCAAGGCCGGCCATATGGTGATCGCCGCGATGCCGATGCTGGACAGGCCCGCGACCATCAGCACGATCCGGGCCGGCACCCGGACGCCGGGCAGGCCCGCGGCGGTCACGAAATAGCCTGCGCCGACGACGAACAGGGCGCTCGTCATGGAGTTGCAGATGCGTCGCGCAGGCGACCGGGTGGCACTGGTAACAGGCGCCAGCCGCGGCTGCGGCAAGGGAGTCGCGGTCGTGCTCGGCGAGCACGGCTGGACCGTCTACCTCACCGGCCGCAGCGTGCGCGGCCGGCCGACCACGCTGGGCCGGCCGGGCACCATCGACGACACCGCCGAGGAGGTGACCGCCCGCGGCGGCAACGGCATCGCCATCCAGTGCGACCACACCGACGACGAGCAGGTCAAGGGTGCGTTCGACCGGATCGGCGCTGAGCAGGGCCAGCTCGACCTGCTGGTCAACAACGCCTGGAGCGGCTATGAGATAACACCCGACTCCTCGCTGGCGTTCTGGGACATCGAGTGGCGGCACTGGGATCTGATGTTCAGCGGCGGGCTGCGCGCGGCGGCGTTCGCGTCCCGCCTGGCCGCGCCGATGATGATCCAGGCTGGGCGCGGGCTGATCGTCAACATCACCTGGGTCCTCGACCGCCCGCACGGGCACGCGTTCTACGAGGTCGTCAAGAACGGCACCAACAAGCTGACCGAGCAGATGGCCGACGACCTGCGCCCGCACGGCGTGGCTTGCCTGGCCCTCTCGCCCGGCTTCATGCGCCTGGAGCGGATGAACCTGACCCCGGAGGAGGCGGCGATGACCGAATCGGCCGAATTCGCGGGGCGCGCCGTCGCCGCTCTGGCCGCCGACAGCGAAGTGCTGGCCAAATCGGGACAGGTGTTCACCACCCCCCGCCTCGCCCGTGAGTACGGCTTCACCGACATAGACGGCACGAAGCAATCGGCATTCTGGGACCGGCACTGGGCCGGAACCTGGTGCTGACCAGCACCCCGCCGCCAGGCGCTGGCACCCCGGCCGGCACGCCGAGACCGTGAGGAGGCTCACCTCGTGCTCTATGGAATCTCAATCTCGCCGGCCGGCCCGGGCGGCGACCCGGCAGCGATGGCCGAGCTGGCGGCAGAGGCCGAGCAAGCAGGCTGGGACGGCATCTTCCTCGAGGACTACATCGTCTACCAGGGCCAGGCCGGTACGGCCACCTACGACCCGTGGGTGACGATGGCCGCGATGCCGGCCACCACCAGCCGGGTCCGCCTGGGCACATCGGTCACCCCGCTGCCGCGCCGGCGGCCGTGGAAGCTCGCCAGCGAGGCCGTCACCCTCGATCACCTCAGCAAAGGCCGCCTGATCCTCGGCGTCGGCGCCGGCGACATCCACGATCAGGGCTTCAGCAGCACCGGCGAGCCGCTTGCGCCGGCGACCCGCGCGCAACTGCTGGACGAAGGCCTGCAGATCGTCACCCGGCTGTGGACCGGGGAGCCGGTCACCTTTCACGGCCGCCACTTCCACATCGAACAGCTCAGCCTGTCGCCACCGCCGGTCCAGCAACCCCGCATCCCGGTCTGGATCGGCGGCGACTGGCAGCTCAGCGGCGTGAAAGCGAGGGTCGCGCGCTGGGACGGCTGCTGCGTGTACAAAGGCTCGCCGGACAAGGAATGGCAAGACATCACCCCAGCCGACGTGCACGACATCCGCGCTGCCGCCGGCCGCCGGCCGGGCTTCGACATAGCCCTCGGCGGGCGCGAGCGGGCCGCGGACTGGGACCGCGAGCGGCAGCACATCCGCTCCGTCGCCAGCGCCGGGGCCACCTGGTGGAGCGAATGGGTAAAGCCGGGCGACCGGCAGCGAACCATCGACGCGGTGAGAAGGGGCCCGCTACGAGCCGGCTGTCACCTAGCTCAACCAGGCACTCCACTGGAACGGCCGCCAATGGACCAGCGGATCACGAGCTCAAGGCAGCCGAATATCCGTTCTGACCTCGCCTGACGATCTTCCGCGGACCCGCAGACGCAGTACCTAACGAGCCGAGTGTGTGCGGCGGTCAGCTGGAAACCGTCAGGTTGCGTGAGCCAGCCGGGTGCGGGGCCGGAAACTTGCAGCAGTCGGGCCGGCCGCCCCGGCGCGCACGACCTCCGAGCTTGATGCGCCGCTTGGAAAGCGGCAAGCAGCTGCGGGCCGCCGGCGGCTCGCGCCGTGATCTGACCGGTGACACCAGATGCCTGGACTGCCCCGATCACGGTTCGTGGTAGATCCTGGCGTGCGCGTGGTACCGGGCGGCGGAGGCCCGCAGGGCAGCGGCCGGGGCCGGAAGTCCCCGGGGTCGAGGGACTTCCGGCCCCGGTCACGCTCATCTCCCGGGGCGTAGGCCACCAAGAGAGGTGGTCTTATGGAGCGCTTGAGCGCGCAGGACCTGGCCACGCTGTGGTGGGACGATTTCGGCTGGCCCGGGGACATCGGCGCGCTCGCCGTCCTCGACGGGACCGGGCTGGTCGACCGCGGCGGCCGGTTCCGGATCGAGGCGGTCCGCCGGGCGATCGAGCCGAGACTGCACCTGCTGCCGCGCTTCCGGCAGCTGCTGTACCGGCCCTCCCGGGGGCTCGGCTGGCCGCTGTGGGTCGACGCACCATCGTTCGACCTCGCAGGCCACGTCCGGGTCTGCCCGCTGCCCGCTCCCGGAGACCGCGCGCAGCTCCTGGAGGCGTGCGAGGAGCTGCGGCGGCGGTGCCTGGATCCGTCCCGGCCGCTGTGGGAGGCGTGGTTCTTGCCCGGCCTGCCCGGCGGGCGGGTCGGCCTGTTCCTGCGGATGCATCACGCGATGGCCGACGGCGTCGCCGGGGCCGCCGCGTTCGGCGCGCTTTTCGACCTCGCCGCCGATGCTCCCGGGCCGGCCGGGCAGCCGTGGACGCCGGCGCCGGTCCCGTCCGCCCGCGAGCTCCTCACCGACAACGCGGCCCGGCGCGGCCAGGGCCTCGCTCGCGCGCTGTCCAGCCTGGCCCAGCCGGCCGGGACGCTGCGGGCGGCCCGGCGCACCTGGCCAGCCTGGCGCGAGGCCTTCGCCGAGCAGCATGCCCCCCGCACCAGCCTCAACAAGCCGATCGGCCCGGACCGCAGGCTGGCTATCATCGGCAGCCGCCTCGACCTGGCCAAGGACACCGCCCACGCGCACGGCGCCAAGGTCAACGACGTCGTGCTCGCCGCCATCGCCGCCGGCCTGCGCGATCTGCTCCTGGGCCGCGGCGAGCACGTCGAGGACCTGGTCCTCCGCGCGATGATCCCGGTGTCCCTGCACACCGGGCAGCCCGGCCAGGCGAGCGGCAACCAGGACGGGTGGATGGTCGTGCCGCTGCCGGTCGGCGAGCCCGGCCACGCCCGCAGGCTGCACCTGATCACCGCCGAGACCGCCGAGCGGAAGACCAAGGCCCGCCCCCAGGTGATCAGCGGGATCTTCCGGTTCACCCTCGCCCAGCGCGCCCTGTGCCATCACCTGCCCCGACAGCGCTACATGAACATATCCGTCAGCAACGTCCCCGGGCCGCCTGTGCCGTTGTATCTTGCCGGGGCGCCGCTGCTCGAGGTGTACCCCGTGGTGCCGATCACCGGCAACATGACACTCGGCATCGGGGTGCTGTCCTACAACGGCCAGCTCAACCTCACCGCGGTCGCCGACCGGGACGGCTGCCCCGACGTCGAGGTATTCGCCCAGGGCGCGCGCCGCGCACTGGACGAACTCGCCCGGTCAGTTCCGGCCCTGCCTGAAGAGGAAGGCATGATCCCCGTCCAGGCACGGCATCCTCACCCGGCGCCTGGCAAGCACAGCCGTGCCGCCCAGCCGCGTCGTTGACAGTGACCGGACCGACTTCAGAGGGAACCAGCTGATCGTCGCGGGGCAGTCCCAGTTCTCGTCGATGGTCTTGGCCACTGCGGTTGATGCATCGAATGACCCTTCGGTGCAATGGCGCCGGGCGCATCACCGCGGCTACTGCGGTCGGCTTTCCTGATCCTTTGCGCTCCTGGTCGATGGCGAGTCCGCTGCCGATGAGCGGGACCGAGCTGCGAGTTCTGGCGCCGCGCGGACAGCCATACCGGCGTCGGCAACGACCTGGTTGCTGCCAACGAGGCTGATTCTCAGTAGCCGGGCTGAGCCCGGCAGCGCTCCGGCCTCGTTGCGGTCCAGCCCGGTGGCGTGGGATCCATAATCCATGCGGCCGGGCCCCAGCAGGCAAACGTGGACTTCAACGTAAGACCGGCGCGACGGTGACGCCAGGTCAACTGCGGTCGTCGGCCTCCCGGGGAAGAAACGCTCCTGACCGCCAACGCAAGCGAAGGCGCGCCGATTATCCCCTTCTGCGCTTTCAGGCTGCCGTGCCGGCCTCGGCGTGGAACTTGCCGAGGGTCTCAACAGTCCAGATCCGCCGGGGCTCGGTCTGGCGATCTTCGGGCGTTTCGACCGGGCGGCAGGGCTGGCAGCGAGCACCAGGTAGACGTGCAGCATTTGCGAAATAGCCTGGCCCTTCAGTGCGAGGACTCGCCTCAGAGGGCCTGAGCCGAAACCCCGCCGGCTATGTACTCCGCCGCTAATCAGCGCGCTCATGTGGCCACTCGTTCCGTGTCGCGCCGGATCCCATCGGCGGTTCACTGCGCTGGTCTGCGCGTGGCGCCGGCGTCGTGTGCCGGCCTGTATGGTGTTGCCTTCGGGAGCCTGACCGAGATTGTCATTCCTCCGCTCAGGAGTGCTTCGGCGAGGATTTCACCGTGGTGGGCCTTGGCAACCGAGGTGACGATGGATAGTCCGAGGCCGACGCCCTGGCCGTTGCTGATCCGGCCGTCGAGGCGCGTGAAGGGTTCGAACAAAGACGCCACAGCCGACTCCGGGACGAGCGGCCCGGTATTGGTGACGGTGATGTACGACTCGCCGCTGTCGCTACCCGTCACGACCCTTAGCAGGCCCCCGGGCACGTTGTAGCGAACCGCGTTGTCAATCAGGTTGGCGACGAGGCGTTCGAGAAGTGCCCGGTCGCCGACGGCGGGGCTGGGCTGGAGGTCTGCTTCGATCGTGACCTTCGATTCTCTGGCGGGCGTGTCGACCTGGTCGATTGCGTCCTGGGCCGCAGCTTGGAGGTCCGCGGGTTCACGGTTGGTGATGCCGCGGTCCGATCGAGCAAGAGTCAAGAGCCCGTCGATGAGCGCCTCGGATCGTTCGAGGGCACTTCGTATGCGCGCGGCGAGCACTTCGAACTGCTCGGTCGTCCGGATGGGCTTGGCCATCGCCACGTCGATCAAGGTGCGCATGGAGGTAAGGGGCGTTCGCAGTTCGTGGGAGGCGTTCGCCAGGAACCTCCGCTGGCTGGCAAAGCCCAGATCGAGACGCCGCAGCATGTCGTCGAAGGTGTCTGCGAGCTCTTTGAGCTCGTCGTCGGGGCCGTCGAGACCGATGCGCTCGTCGAGGCGCTCTTGGGAAGCTCGTCGGGCGGCGGTGGTGACCTTGCGGAGCGGAAGGAGGATCCGGCGGCCTATGGCCCACGCAAAGATGCCAGCCAGAACGGTGGCGACGGCGAGACCGCCGACAGACCATACGAGCAGTTCATGCAGGTCCGTGGTGCGCTGACTGGCAGCTCCGAAGAAGTACTGGCAGCGGGCCGCCAAAGCAGGATCGTGCTTGAGGGTGCCGTTCGTTGCAGCCGTCTGGCAGGTGCGGCCGAGACCGGCCGGCACGGAGCTGTGCGGAGGGGCAGGCCCGAAGCTGCGGTCAACCACGGTGTAGATGGCGGCGACGAACGCTGCCGAGATGACGAGGAACAGCCCCGCGCAAGCCAGAGCGATACGCGCGCGCACGCTGCGCGGGGCCCGGACCCTGTGCGGCAGTCTGGCCAATGCCATGTCTAGACCATCCGATATCCGCCGCCGATAACCGTCTCGATGACTGGCGGCTCGCCGAGCTTCCGCCGCAGGCGCAGGACCGTGACCGCGACGACATTGGTGAACGGATCGGCGTGCTCGTCCCAGACCTGCTCGAGGAGTTGCTCGGCCGTCACCACCGCGCCGTCTGCCGACACGAGCACCTCGAGCACCCCGAGCTCCTTCCGGGCTACAGGCACCTGCCTTCCGGCCCTGGTGACGGCCCGGCGGCCCCGATCGACGGTCAGGTCAGGGCGAGGGCACGGACCCTGGCGACCAACTCGGAGAAGGCGAACGGTTTGGCCAGGTAGTCGTCGGCACCGAGGTTGAGCCCCTCCACGCGGTCTGCTACCAGACCGGCGGCGGTGAGCATCAGGATACGGCTGGTACTTGGCGAGTCCACGATCTGCCGGCAGAGGGCGTCACCATGCAGCCGAGGGAGGTCGCGGTCGAGAACGATGACGTCATAGGCGTTCAGGGTCGCCTTGTCCAGGCCGGTCGCCCCGTCATAGGCGAGATCGACCGCTATGCCCTGGTCGCGTAGCCCCTCGGCGATGGCGTCGGCCATGACCGAGTCGTCCTCCACGACCAGCACTCGCATGGACACCATGGTGGCTCATGAGCGATGACAACCGGATAACAGCACTATGAGGGCTGAGGCGGCATCCCCTGATCGTGCAGGTCGGTGGCGTTATCGCAGTGTCATCGGCCGGTTCGTAGCCTTGCCGCATGAACAGCCGAAACACATGTCTCCGGCCGGACGCGACGACAGGAAGCCGCGGCGATCCCCGGGCCGAACGGGACCTGGAGAGCACAGGCCCCGCAGTTGGCCGGCTCGCTCAAGGCAGCCGGACGAAGGGAGTGGCGTGAACGTCATCGAAGCCGGCGCCCTCGGGAAGCGTTACGGGGCCACGTGGGCGCTCCGGGAGTGCACCCTGGCCATTCCCGACGGGCACGTGACCGCCCTGGTCGGACCGAACGGCGCCGGCAAGACCACCCTGCTGAACTTGGCCGTCGGGCTCACGCACCCGAGCGCGGGCCGCGTCGCCGTCCTCGGTGGTTCGCCGGCGGGCTCGCCGGCGGCGCTCGACGGCATCGCGTTCGTCGCCCAGGACGCCCCGCTGTACAAGAACCTGTCGGCCGCTGGCATGCTGCACATGACCAGCAACCTGAACCGCTACTTCGATCGAGGGTACGCCGAAGCCCGGCTCGCCGAGCTGGGCATCCCGTTGACGCGCAAGTCCGGCAAGATGTCCGGCGGCCAGCAGGCGCAGCTCGCCCTCACCCTGGCCCTGGCACGACGGCCGCGGCTCCTCGTTCTCGACGAGCCGATGGCGATGCTCGACCCAGTAGCTCGCCATGACTTCATGGCCACCGCGATGAGGGCAGCCGCGGAGGACGGCGTGTCGGTGGTGCTGTCCTCGCACGTGCTCGCCGAGCTAGAGCGGGTGGCCGACTATCTCATCCTGCTGGCGCGAGGCCGGGTGCAGGTCGCCGGCGAAGCCGGCGACCTGCTCGCCAGGCACTGCGTGCTGACCGGACCGGCCGCCGAAGCTGACAGGTTCCTGGAACGGCCAGGCGTGGTCCACGTCTGGCGCAGCGAGGCACGGACTCACCTGCTGATACGGGCGAACGGAGGTATGGCGCCGGCCCCACCGGGCTGGCAGGCGCGCCCGGTCACCCTCGAAGAGCTAGCCCTTGCCTACCTGCGCGAGGCAGGCACCGCTGACAGGCACGGCCCGGGACGGGACCAGGACTACACCATGACGGGAGTCACGAGATGACCACGATGAGCTTGCCCGGCGCGCCCGCCCGCCCGGAGAGCGAAGCGAGCCTGCGGCGAATGGCGTGGCGGCGGATGGCCTGGATCACCTGGCGCCAGCACGGATTCGCGCTGGCGGGAGTGGCGGCCTTCCTCGGCGCGCTCGCGGTGTGGCTGTGGACTGCCGGGATCGCGTTGCATCACGCCTACGCCGCCGCGACCGCATGCCATCCGGCAGGCGCACTCGCCTGCGCTGATGTTGTCACCAAGTTCAACGATCTCAACCATGCGCTGCTGGGCGGCTACGCGCTGCAGCCCGTGCCGGCACTGATCGGGGCGTTCGTCGGGGCGCCCGTGCTCGCCCGGGAGCTCGAGACCGGAACGTTTCGCTATGCCTGGACCCAGGGCTTCGGGCGTGTGCGCTGGGCGCTGGCCAAGCTGGTGACGCTTGCGGCGGTGGTCGCCGTCGCCGCCGGAGCGCTCGGGCTACTGATCTCGTGGTACTACCACCCGTACTACGCGACCGGCAACCAGGCCCTTTCCCTCACCGAGTACTCGCCGCTCGCTCCCGGACTGTTTGACCTGAGCGGAGTCGCGTTCGCCGCTTGGACGGCCGGTGCCTTCGCGATCGGCGGCCTGGCGGGCATGCTCATCCGCCGGGTCGTCCCGGCGATCGTGGCCACTCTTGCCGTCTACGCCGGGCTCGCCCTCGCGGTCGGGAACTTCCTGCGCCAGCACTACCTGGCGCCGCTTCTCACCAGCAACGTGAACGTGCCCGGCTCGGCGCTCGTCCTGAGCCAGTGGTGGACGAAGGCCGGCAAGTTCGCCTTCGCCGGACAGCCCTCCAACACCCTCCTGATGCGCCTGTGTTCCCCGGCGCTCCAGCGCGGTAAGCCGACATCGGACCTGACCCTCCAGCAGTGCCTCGCCCACCACGGCTACACGCTGTGGACCAGGTACCAGCCGGGCAGCCGCTTCTGGCCATTCCAGCGGATCGAGGGAGGCTGGCTGATCCTGCTGGCGGTGTTGCTCATCGCCATCATCATCTGGCTGGTCCGCCGCCGCGCGGTCTGAACGCCGCCATGAGCCGCCTCTGACCCGCGGTCGACCAGACCCCGCGGGCAGAGGCGATCGCCGGTCATCTGCAGGCTTGGCCGGCATTCCATGACTCCACTCGCCCCCAGCGCCTGATCGCATTGCCGGCTGTCACACACTGGCCAGACACGGACCTTCGCGATCGTGCCCGAGTTCGGTCGTGGGGACCGGGCCGCCGGTCGTGCCGCCGGTGACGGGTTGCTGCTCAACGGCGTCCCGGCCCACCCGGCTCGCACCGCCAGCGGCGTGTTCAATGTCGGCCGGCAGATCGGCAGTGCGCTCGCAGTGGCCGTGTTCGGCGCGCAGCGAGGCCAACTCGGTGGCAGTGAGCCCGGACAGTCGCACAGTGTTCGCGACCGGATCGACCGGATACAACCACACCACCATCGGCTGCCCTAGCCGAGGCCGCCGGCCGCTCCCGGGCTTTCCGCGCACCTGTCCGCTGACGGGCCGTATGCCGATTCAGCCGCCACGAGGCAGCTTGACATACGGCGCGCATATCACTCGTTCTCGCGCCGTGCGGAAGAATCTAGCAACCACCGCACCGGGCGCACCTATCGAGCCCTCGTCGCGCTATCTGGCCGCACCATGGATTGCGCAGCGTAAGGGCTACATGCTGGCCTGGCGGCGGTGATGCTGCCAGGCGGTGCTCGTTCCGAGTTCCGAGCTGTCTGGATTACCGGGCGGCTCCGGCGATGCAGCCGGTGACGATGTAGGGCGTGGCGGTCCAGCGATACCCGTGTCCGGTCGTAGCCCATGGTGGTTCGCGGGTCGGAGTGTGAGACGGCTTCTTGCACGTCGCGCATGGGCACGTCGGCGTCGAAGGCTGCGGTGATGAATGCGGGCGCATGTGGCGTCTAGCGGCCAAGGATCGCCAGGTGCATCGGGCATGCGGCAGGACCGTGATCGGCATCACCCGGGCGATGCGCTGGCCGGTACCTCAGGCGCTCGGGCCCCGCATCTGTCGGGATGGCTGAAAGACCCGGCTACTGGCCGCCGCGAAGATCGTGCGCGGCGGGCGTGAGCGGCGATCCCGGCTGGTGCCGCCGCCAGTTACTTGCGGGCGGCGTCGTACTGCTCGGCAATGCCCGCAGGTATGCGCCCGCGGTCGCTGACCGCGATGCCCTGGTCTTTCGCCCACGCCCGGATGCGGCTGCTGCGCTCACGAGCCGATGCCGGACGGCCGGGCCGGCGGCGCTGCCCGCGTCCGGCCTTACGGGCGTGCTCGATGAACGGCGCGAGCTGCCGGCCGAACCTGGCGGCATTCCTGGCGCTCAGATCGATCACGTACTCCGTGCCGTCCAGTCCGAACTCCAGCGTCTGGTCGGCACGGCCGCCATCCAGGTCATCTTCCAAGACGACTGCAGTCCTCGTTGCCATCAGGACCTCCCATGACCGCAATGGCCTCCTACCGTACCGGCCAGGTTCTCCTACCGCGCCGGTGACCTGTGCCGTCACCGATGCTGCGCGGCGCCAGGAGTGGCGGCGCTGGCTTACGGTTCCATCACCGGAGCCCGCACTGCCGCCCTCATATCCGATCATCCGCATCGTCGGCCGACCACCGCACCTCACACGTATGCGCACAGACGCGATCCCGACCGCCGAAGATTTGCATATAACTCACTGAGTGAGGACTACGGCTTCGACCCGCACCTGGTGCACCCGCTGCAGTGCAAGGCGATCGCCTCGGCCAGGTTGAAGAACGACAAGGTCGATGCCGCGATCCTG
>WNFM01241492.1_pt2 | contig 11705 bp, 7 predicted proteins | sample 5400271 | NCBI WGS metagenome assembly WNFM01 (sample SAMN13153352, study PRJNA577476) | soil metagenome | isolation source: 60 cm saprolite on Douglas fir-dominated hillslope | place: USA:California | collected 2013-09-17 | reverse complement strand
CAGGGGTGCTGGTCGCTGGTGTGATTGAGAATCAGCTCCGTGATGACGCGAAGCCCGCGCTCGTGAGCCTCGCGCAGAAAGACCTTGAAGTCCTGAATGGTGCCGTAGCTGGGATGGACGGCGGTGTAGCCGCCGACGTCATAGCCGTCGTCCCGCATGGGTGACGGGTAAAACGGCAGGAGCCAGAGGATGTTGACGCCAAGGTCCTGCAGATAGTCGAGCTTGTGGGTCAGCCCCCGAAAGTCACCGATGCCGTCGGCACTTGAGTCGAGGAAGGCCTTGACGTGCAGTTGATAGATGACGGCGTCTTTGTACCAGAGGGTGTCGTCGGTCACGTGCTCAGCTGTGGTTGCAGGGTACGTGCCGGGGAGATGCTGGTTGCTAGTTGCCAGTTGCTAGTTGCTAGATGGGGCTTTGCTGCGGTAAGCACCTCCCGCACAACTAGCAACTAGCAACTAGAGTAGTTAGCGCAGCCTGGAGACTTGCCTTCTGCAATCTGACTTAACCGCGTAGCGTAACCACCAACCACCAAGGGCTAAGTACTAGCCACTTTCCTCGCACGTACAAACGCGCTCATGAACGTTCCGTCGAGACCCGATAGATCGGTACCCTCGGGCACGAACGCCTTGGCATCCTCGGCGTGGTAGATGCGCGTCGGCTCGATGCCCACTTCGGCAAATCCGACGTCGGTCAGCAAATCCCGATACTCCTCTTCGTGCAGCGCGCCGGCGATGCAGCCCGTCCAGAGCTCCATCGAGCGCGCGATTGCCTCCGGCACGTCGGCGCGGCGAACGATGTCCGACACGGCGAAGCGTCCGCCGGGCTTGAGGACACGGAAGGCCTCGGCCAGAACCCGCGGTTTGTCGGCGGACAGATTGATCACGCAATTGGAGATGACCACGTCGACGGAGTTGTTGGGCAGCGGGATGTTCTCGATCTCACCGCGCAGGAACTCGACGTTCTGCACGCCTGCGTTGCGCTGATTGGTACGCGCCAGCTCGAGCATGTCGTCCGTCATGTCGAGGCCGAAGGCCTTGCCCGTAGGACCGACGCGGCGGGCGGAGAGCAGCACATCGATGCCGCCTCCGGAGCCGAGGTCGAGAACAGTCTCTCCTTCTGCCAGCTCAGCCAGGGCCGTCGGATTTCCGCAACCGAGTGAGGCCAGGACGGCCTCCGCGGGGAGGCCACTCTTCTCGGCGTCGTTGTAGAGATCGGAGGTGATAGGGTCCTGCTTGGCGGTCGAGCAGCACGAAGCTTCTTGACTATTGGTCACGCTGCGGGCGGCGGCACCGTACTTGGCTTGCACAGCCTCCTTGATCCCCGTCCCTTCGGGTGTGCAGCAGGCAGGTCCACAGCAGGCGGTCTCGGTCATGACGATTCTCCTTAACACATTCGTTGGAGCGAATGTATGTCGCAAGGTGACATCTGTCAAGGCGCATGTGAATACTGTGTCATCCTGAGCGGCGGGTGGTGGTTGGGTGGGAGCGAAGGCCCGCCCGTGGCTCAGGATGAATCTACGCCTTCACCACCGGCACGACGTCGTTGAGGATCCAGAGGGGGCCGACGAGCAGGTGCAGGAAGTTCGTCAGGAACGCCGGTGATTTTTTCTCGTACACGCTGTGGCCGACAAACTGGAAGATCCATCCGAGCGCGAACAATGCGACGTTCAGCCACAGCGGGATCCACCACCCGGCCACGTAGTACATGCCGGCTGAGAGGGCGAACATGACCAGCGCCAGACGCCACTCCAGCATGAGGTAAACGACTTCCGAGACGGCAATGAGCAGAATGCCAGCCGTCACCGGTCCGTACACGGGCACGCGAGCCAGCATGCCGAGGAGGGTGAGAACGATCAGCGGGATCCCGATGCGGTGGAAAACCTTGTTGCCCTTCGTCTGATGATGCGAGGCGTAGTCTGCGAAGAGAGTTCGGATGTCGCGCATGGCTCCACGCAAGCCTAACACCCCTTCGCGGCAGAGACCTACTCCGCAGCCACAGCTGCGCGGATACGCAGACCAGGGTCGACCAACGCCGCAACAAGGTAGATCGCCAGGGCCACCAGATAGAGTGCGTTCAGCCCCACAACCATGCTGCTGTACTCGAGGATGCCGCCGATGACGACGCCGAGGAGGTTTGCGCCGAACGCAGCCGCCGTATCTCCAGTGCGCTCGAACGCGAGGGAGAAAATGATGCTGGTGAAGAACACCGGCGCCGCCAGCCAGAGTGCGCCGGCGACGATGCGCGCCGCGAACGGCAGAACGAGCACCCACTTCGCAGGCACGAAGAACCCGAGAAGCAGCAGCGCGAAGAGCGCCGCATAGCACGACCGCCGTCCGGGTCTGACTCCGTGCTGGACCAGCAGATTCCCGGCGAAGACCACCGCCAGGATGCCACTGATGACAATGGCGTTGACGAGCCATGTCGAGCCGAAGAGCAGAGACGCGTTCGTAAGGCTGCGCGTCTCCAGCAGCATGAATCCAGCGCCAAGCAGGAAGAGGTGTACGTCCTCCCGTGAACGAATGCGGCCAACGGTCGTGAACGTTCCCGCGGTGATGACGAGGATGATCGCCAGGACCACCAGGTAAATCGACGGCACTGCCCGGTCGCGCAAGTACAGTTGCGGCCAATCGTCGGTGGCGCGGACGGTGTTCGGACTGGCGAGAAACGGCTTTGGGTCCACCGCCTGCAACGGGCTGCCCTGACGGCGCGCGTTCGCCACGATCGCTTGGGGCGCGTAGACGAATGCCGTCGAGCCCCACGGGCTGGAGGGTGTCGTGAAGAGGTCCGGGTGGCGGCCGAAGGCGTCGGTAAGCGACCAATAGACCCTCATCCCCATCCAGGGCCGCGTGCTCGAGAGGTGGAGGACAAAGATCGAGTCCGGCAGCATGTGCCGCCTCACATCGCGGAAGGCGTCCGACGTGTAAATGAAGCTCTCCAGCCGCAGAGTCGAAAGGCCCGGCAACTGATGATGCGAGTCGAGCGCATTCATCACGATCATGTCGTACGTCTCACTGCTGCGCCGCAGGAACGCCCGGGCGTCGTCCGTGACCACGTGCACGCGCGGATCGCGATACGGGCGATGAGGATGCATCACGAAGCCGAGGGAGACGATCACAGGATCGATCTCCACGACGGTCACCTCGCTCGCTCCCGCCGCAAGAGCGAACGTAGCGTCGTTGCCTGAGCCACCTCCCAGGATGAGCACTCTCTGGGGCTTGCGCAGCGCGTACGGCAGACCGTAATACGGCATCCAGGCCCAAAGTGGGGAGTGCTGGAAGGCGGGAGTGAAACGGAACGCGTCCTGGATGCGCAACTGGTCGACGAAAATCGCGAACCCATAGTATTCGCGCCCGTTGAAGATAGGCGCGAGCGAAACCTTGTAATAGGGCGACCAGAAACCGGGTGAGGCGACGGAGGTCAACCACGTCGCCACGGCCAGGAGCACGCCAGCGGCCGCGACCTTCACCGGACCGCGGCCAAACATCAACAGCACGATTACGATCCCGCCGACGCTGAACCAGACCACGGGCGGCGTCTGAAAGTAGGAGAGCAGTCCGAATCCCACGACCCCCGCAAAGCTGCCGGCCAGGTCCCATGAATACGCCGCCAGCTTGTTCTCGATTCGCCCGAAGGTGCGGCCAAGCTCGCTCCCCAGAGGTACGAAGACCGCGAAGTTGACGAAGAAGACGAGGACGATCACCAGCCAGGCCGGAGCGTCATGCTTCTGATGCGACCTCACCCAGATCACCAGGTCGGCGCCGGCCCCACCGGTCGCATTGAAGCGGTCGAGCCATAGGGCCATGACCACCACGACGACCAGCAAGGGCGGCAGTAGTGCGAACCAATCCCTCCGCCGTCGCGCCGCCGAAACGCAGCCGAATCCAATGCCGAGAAACGCCGAAAGGATGAGGAAATTGTTGAAGTACGCCACCACCTGCACGGTGGAATTGACGAATCGCACCAACGACAACTCGAAGAAAAGGGTGGCGAAGCTGATGCCGGCCAGCCGGACCCTGTCGCGGTTCATCGGAAGTGGAGTCTACCCCGTAGCCGTTGTCAGTGGTCAGTCGTAGCCTGTCAGTCCTGACACCTGACCACTGACCACCAACCACTGACAACTGACCATTACGTTAACGTTCCCATATGCCCGAAGTCGAAATCGTCTACGGAGATCTCCTCCACCAGCAGGTCGAGGTCATCGTCAACGCCTGGAACCGGAACTTCGTCCCCTGGTGGCTCCTGCTGCCGCAGGGTGTCTCGGGAGCGATCAAGCGCCACGGCGGGTACCAGCCCTTCCGCGAGCTGGCGGCGTTCGGCATGCTGAAGGCAGGCGAGGCGAGACTCACGAGCGTGGGCCGGCTTCCCTACAAAGCCATCATCCACGTCGCCGCTCTGAGTCTCTTCTGGAGATCCTCCCCGGAGATCATCCGGTCCTGCGTGACCAACGCGCTGGACATCGCTTCGACACACGGCTTCGCCTCGATTGCCATGCCGCTCATCGGATCGGGCACCGGAGGCGTCGCGCGCGCGACCGCGCAATCGATGATCCTCGAGGCAGCCCACCGATCCCCGTTCCAGGGACGAATCCGTATCGTGGTCCACGATAGGATCATGAGGTGACGTCTTCACGACACCGTCGGATAAGGCCGGCTCTGGCTACACCGCGAGGGCGGCGTTCGGAGTAGATTGAACGGCCTGAAACCTCGATCGCCCCGACGCTGACAACTCATTACTGACAACTGACAACTAAAAAGAGGCCCCATGCCCATCACTCAGTCCGAGAAGGGCCAGCGATTTCAGGCCCTCCACGCCCGGCCGGGCGCATTCCTCATCCCAAACCCGTGGGACGGCGGCACCGCGCGCCTCCTCACCCACCTCGGGTTCGAGGCTCTGACAACCACGAGTAGCGGTCTCGCCTTTACCCTCGGGAAGCGTGACGGGACTGGCGAGGTCACTCGCGAGGAAACGCTCGCCAACGCCAAGGCCATCGCCGCCGCCACGGACCTCCCCGTCGCGGCCGATCTCGAGAATGGTTTCGGCGACTCGCCGGAGGCGGCGGCGGAGACCATTCGCCTGGCCGGCGAGATGGCCGGACTGGTCGGTGGCTCGATCGAAGACTCCACCGGCAATCCCGCGCATCCCATCTACGACTTCCAGCATGCCATCGAACGCGTGGCAGCGGCGGCCGAGGCGGCCCGCGGCCTCCCCTATCCCTTCGTGCTCGTCGGCCGGGCTGAGAACTTCCTGCACGGCCGCCCCGACCTCGACGACACCATCCGCCGCCTGCAGGCCTTCTCGGACGTCGGCGCGGACGCACTCTACGCGCCCGGACTCACCAAGGCTGAGGACATCCGGACCGTCTGCAACTCCGTGAACAAGCCCGTGAATGTGGTGATGGGACTGAAGGGGGGCTCGCTCTCCGTAGCCGAGCTGGCGGCCCTCGGCGTCCGGCGGATCAGCGTCGGCTCCGCGCTCAGCCGCGCCGCCCTGGGTGCAATGGTCCGGGCGGCGAGAGAGATGCTCGATCACGGAACGTTCGACTTCGCGAAGGACGCGCTCCCCTATGTGGATGCGAATGCGATGATGTTGAGATAGGGCTCACCTCTTCTTCAGCGCGATCTGCTCCTGATCCGCGGCGGCCACTTTCGAGAAGAAATTGCGCAGGGCGCTATAGCTCTCCGCGGGAAAGAATAGCGAGCGCACCTGGAAGTCGCGAGTGAAGTGCAGGGACTTCCCCTCGGCCGTGTAGCGTGTCGTGTACGCCGCAGTGGTCACGTCGTACGTCGTGTCCGCCGGCAGCGACTCGACCGTGTAGTCGTCGGGCACGTCAATCGTGACGTCGTCGCTCTCGATCCGGGCGTAGGAGAAGTAGATTGGATGCTTCCGCGTGGCCGCCGCGAACGGGTTCTTTGCTGAAACGCCGAAGACCGAGAGCGGGATGATCGCGCGCGAGCCGGCGAAGGAGCCGACGGCCGACGCCTCCACGTCCATGTCGACCACCACCGGACCGTCAGCGGCGGCCATGCCCGTCACGTTCCTCACGGTGATCGTGGCCTCGGGAAACCACGCCTTCGCCATCTCCACGAGCGCCTTGCGCGTGGCGGCGTCATCGTCATTGTGATGTGTCACCCGCCGTACCAGTGCTTCCTGGCCGTCGTACGTGATGCTCACCTTGCCCTTGATCGTGCCGTTCTCGATTCGTAGAGCAGCCTTGCGCGTGATTCTGGCGTCTGCCGCACGCTGCTCGGGCGTCATCACCCACGTGGCCTTGCCCCGTGGAGTGACGAGCAGGCCGGGGACGTGCGACTTCTGCCACGCCACGACACCGTACGGCGCGCCCGGCGTACCGGCGTCGAAGCAGAGCACCTTGCCGTCCACGCTGATCTGCGTGACCTCGCTGCTAAGCTGCTCGACCACCGGGAGGCTCTGCGAGAAGAAGGCATCATCGCGCTCGCCCACGCGAATCTCGTTGGCGTCGAACCCCGCCGCGCGTGCCATCGACGCGAACGTGCGGCTGATCTCACTCGCCGTGCCGTAGCCGTTGCGCAACGCGTCGTCGGCGCTATTGTTCTCCTTCATCCCACCCTGTTCAGCGTCCGTCTTCTCACCCTCGAACGTGAGGTTGCGGAGCTTCTGCGCCCGCGCGTACAGCTTGCGAAGCTTTGCCTCGGACGTCGTCGCGCCGGCCGCGGCGGCATTGGCTTCTGCGGCCGCCGCTCCGCCGCCCTTGCCGATGAACTTCTCGATCTGCGACGTCAGCAACTGTCCCTGGTTCGACCAGTAGACGGTAGGGTCGACGACCGTCCCTTCGATGTAGAAGAAGTTCACCCACGGCTTCAGCTCTTTTTCCGGCGGCGCGTAGCGCTCCTTCTCGAATGCCGGCACGTTCTCCAGCTCCAGCTCGAAGTGATCGCCGATGCGCGTCGGATGCTTGCCCGCCGGTAGGCCCTTGAAGAGAAAGTAGCTCGTGAACTGCTTCTCGTATGCGCGCTCCCACACCAGCACGTGCAGGGCTGGCAGCGTGTGCTGCAGCGTGAAGCGCGAGTCGATCACGTACTTGTCGCGCATGGTCATGTCGTAGCGATACTCGAGGATGCAGCCGGGCTGGAGTCCGGGAATGCCGAACGTTTTCGAGACAACGTGCGTGCCGCCCGTCTTGTAGACGGTCTTGTCGTAGATCTTGCCGTTGAAAGGCACGATCGACCCGTCCGGCATCGTCACGCGCGCTTCGAGGCGCCGCACGTCCCAGAGCTTCGGTTCATACGGGATCTCGACGTCGCCGTACTTCCTCCCCTCGTCGGTGAAGATCTTGATGCGCACATACTCGGACCGCTGAAAGTTCACGTCATCGCTGCGTTGCACCCAATCGAGAATCACGGCGGCTGCGCCGGGCGCCATGGCCACGCTCTTCATGGCCAATTCTTCCGGAGTGGCGTTGCGGAAGTCGTCGATGTTCTTGGCAAAGGCGCTGGCAGCGAGCGCGACGGACAGCAGGAGCAGTCTGGCTTTCATGTTCACTTGTTCTTGAATACCGCGCTGGAGCGCTCATCGGCGAGGATTGCCGAGAACGCCTTGTTCAACTCCGCGAGGCCGGCCAGGGGAACATCAAACTCCTTGACCCGGTACTGGCGCTTGTAACGCAGCACGCCGCCGTCGAACGTCGTCTCGCTGTCATAGGTGAACGCGGGGATGGCCACCTTCGTCTTCTCCGGCAACTCGTCGAGAGCGAGGGAGGGGGGAGCGGCGATCTCTATGTCGTCGAGTTGCAGCGACGGGCCGTCGGTGCGGTACCCGTGCTTGCGCTCTTTGAGGTCGAGCATGGCCTCGGCCTTGGCACCGACGACCCGCGGGCGGACCAGCACCAGCGGACCGGTGTGCTTGGCATAGGCAGGTGCGGCCAGGCTGTACTTGATTACGAGGTCCTTGCTTGTGTCATCGAGGTTCTCGACGATGAAGTCAGAGAGCTTGAAGTCGGCGATGTGCCAGGCGATGGTCCGCTCCATGAAGCGCGTGCGCTCCCGCGCGGTCATCGACTGCAGGTTGGCGCGCATGTTGGCGCCGATCTCGCCGCTGCGCGTTTCCGTCACGCTGCCCGTCAGCGCCCCGGCGTCGTCAAGCTTGAGCTTGGCCATCCGCAGCAGCTTGCTCGTCTCTGGCGCCAACAGGGGAAAGTCGATCAATTCGCCGCTGCCTTCGGCCACGAGCAGTCCCTGGCCCGTCTGCTCGATCGACGGCAGGTCCCCAAGCGGGATCGTGCTGCTGGTGGGGTCGAAGAGGAGCAACCGGCCCAGCTTCGGATGGTTGAGGACCGCATATAGCGAGTCGGACTTCACGTCCTGCGGCAGGCGGATGGCGATGATGGCGTGATTGAACCCCTCCAGCGACGCGAACTGCCGGTCCACTGCTCCCCGCTCCGTCGTGGTGATGACGTAGTACGACTCGACGCCGATCTCTTTGAGCATCGTGCTGAGGGCTGTGACCTTGTCTTTGCAGTCGCCGTAGCGGTTGGCGAAGATGTCGCCGGCCGGGTGCGGCTGATAGCCTCCGATGCCGATCTCGATGGCGACGTAGCGGATGTCTTTCTGCGCGAAGGCGGCCAGGGCGGCGATCTTATCGAGCGTCACGGTCCGACCGTTCGTCAGCTCCTTCACCTTGGCCTGCAGCTCGGGCGTCGCGGCGCGCCGCTGGGCGACGAGTCCGCTGTACCACGTGCCGACGTCGCTCCATGAGTGCTTGGCCGCCTGCTGCGACGGCGGATAGAAATTGAGGGCCAGCCGCCCCGCGACCGCGCGCATGGGCGGGCGTCCCGTCTCGTGCTTGATGGGGGGAACGTCGGTCACTTCCCACGTCAGCCCACTCGGCGTCGTCTGCGGCACCTTGGCCTCGGTATTCAGCCACTTCTCGTCATGCGCCCACCCGCCGGGCATGAGCAGCGAGTAGCGCGCGCTCCGGACCGGCAGTGCACCCTGGAACGACCAGGCATCCTGCAGCGCCTGCGGCGACGGCTCACGGGTCTCGTACTCGAACGCCACCACCGTGCCCGGCTCCGCGGCGGGGATGCGGATCACCTTGGCCTTGTCGTCGGCGTAGAGGACGCTGTCTCCGCCCTGGCCGATCTCCATTGCCTCGCGCTCCCTCACCTCCCACTCATCCCCCTTCGCCGTGATGCTCCAGGCATGAAAGGAGACGAGCTGCAGGAGCGAGTTGAACGGCACGGCCGCGTAGCCGAGCTCGCGCCCTTCCGTGCTGAGGATCTTGATGGCGCGGCGGCGGAGGATGCCGATCTCCCCAGCGCCGCGGATCGTGGTCGTCGTCTCGTCAACGAGCACCACGCCCGGAGTGTCGGCCGGATAGGTGGGGAGTTGCATCCTGGACGCTGCCTTGACCCACTCGGGCGTTCCGCCGCCCCAGGCGAATGCGCGTTTCATGGCCAGTTCCTCAGGCGTGGCATTCCGAAAATCGTCGACGCGGTCGCGTGCGGAGCACGGCAGAACAGCAAAGAGCAATGCAGCAGCCATGGCCGCGAGACGGACTTGTTTCATGGTGAATCTCTCCCCGATTGGACTGCCCCGAATGATGTCACGAGGCGGTGAATGGTGCAAATAAAAGTCATAACGAGGACGAGTGAAAGTACCTGCGGATTACCGACACCCCAACTCAACCGGCCGGTTTCGCCCGCTTATGCAGCACCATCAAATCCTGATCGGCAGCGGTCACTTTGCTGAAGTAGGAACGCAGCGCGCCGTAGTTTTCCTGGTCGAAGTAGAGCGAGCGGAACTCGAACCGCCGCGTGAGGTGGATGATGTTCGGGCTTGGCGCCTCGTACCGGCTGTCGTAGGTCGCGGCCGGCGTGTCGTACCGGATCGGACGCGGCAGTGACTCGACGGCGTAGTCCGCCGGAATCACCAGCGTCATGTCGTCGGCCTCGCTCCACGCGTAGGGAAAGACGATGGGGTGCTTTCGCCGAGCAGGAGCAAAGGGATTCTTCGTCGACGCCTCGAATAGCGACAACGGAACCATTGCGCGTGAGCCGCCGAATGAGCCGAGGTTCGGCAATTCGACGTCGAGCTCGACGACGATGGGATCGACGGTCGACCACATGCCGGTCACTCCAGTCGCCTTCACGACGGCACCTGCCCCAAACCACTTCCTGGCCGTCTCCTCCAGCGACTTGAGCGTCGCACCATCGTCGTTCCTGTAGTTCTTCACGCGTTGGCGCAAGGCCGGTTGTCCCGACATCGTCCATGTGACTTTGCCCTTGATGACACCGTCCTCGATGCGAAGGACAGTCTGACGCCGTGTCAACGCCTCCGACGGCAACTCCTCAGGCGTAACGACCCACGACGCAGGAGCGGTCCGCGACAGCAGGATGCCCGGCACGTTCAGCTTCTGCCATGACAGGACACCGTAGGGTGCGCCTGGAGTGCCGGGATCGAGCCAGATCCGCTTGCCGTCGACGACGGCCACGCACACCTCGCCATCGAGCTGTTCGGCGATGGGGAGTGTCTTGATGAATAGATGCTCATCGCTCTCACTAATGCGCACGGCGTTTGCCTCGAATCCTGCCGCGCGAGCCAGGGCCACGAACGTCCGGTTGATCTCCGCAGGGTGGCCGTATCCATTGCGCAGCACATCCTCGGCGTAGTTGTTGTCGTGGATATTCTTCGTCTCGGCATCCGTCTTCGTCTCTTCAAAGCCGAGGTTGCGGATCTGCTGCGCCCGTGCGTACAACCTCTGCATCTTGTCCCCTGGCGTGGTAGCCGTGCCGATTGCTGCCTTCACCTGCAGATCGATGATGTTCGTCTGTTTGCCGATGAACGACTCGACCTTCTTCGTCCAATCCTTCCCCTGTCCCCTCCAGAACGAGTCGTCCTGAACCACGGGACCGTCGACGTAGAAGCGTGTTCTTCTTTCTCGAACGCGGGGATGTTCTCCAGTTCCAGCTCGTAGTGATCCTTGATCTTCAGCGGCTTCTTGCCCTCCGGGAGCCCGCGATAGGTGAAGAAGGTGGAGAATACACTCGACAGGTAGGGCTTCAGCCAGATGAGGGTGTGGAGCACGGGCAGCTCGTGCTGCACTTCGAAGCGGCTGTTGTGCAGGTACTGGCCGCGGACGCCGAGGTCGTAGCGATACTCGATGATGCAACCGGGCTGAACGTCGGGGATCGAAAACGTCTGCGCGCTCACCCGCGTACCACCGGCGCGGATGATGACCTTGTCGTAGAACTTCCCCTTGAAGTCCACGACGGTGCCGTCGGGCTTCGTCACGCGCGCCTGGACTCTGTGCAGGTCGTAGTACAGAGGAAGGTACGGGATCTCGATGTCCGCATATTTCCTCCCGTCTTCGGTGAGGATCTTGATGCGGTAATACTGCGAGGAGTCGAGGTCGGAGTCGTCCACCCGCTGCACCCAGTCGAGGATGACCGCCGGGGCTCCCGGTGCCGAGGGGACCTCCTTCATCGCCAGCTCTGCGGCCGTGGCGTTGCGAAAGTCGTCGAAGAGCGTGCCGTGAGCCATCGCCACGGTCGACGTGAGCAACATCAGCGCGGCGACGGAGGCCGCTAGACGGAAACGAGTCATGGAGTCTCTCTTGGATGTTGGACTGGCGGGGATGATGGCACGGGGCGACGGACGGGGCAAATGCGCGGTGGTTCTTGATCGTGAGGCGCTCTATCCTTGTTGCCATGAGGCCTATGACACGCGGAT
>WNFM01127711.1_pt1 | contig 11705 bp, 10 predicted proteins | sample 5400271 | NCBI WGS metagenome assembly WNFM01 (sample SAMN13153352, study PRJNA577476) | soil metagenome | isolation source: 60 cm saprolite on Douglas fir-dominated hillslope | place: USA:California | collected 2013-09-17 | reverse complement strand
AACATCTGCGGGAACTCGGGGTGAGAGGACCCCGTGGCAGCCTCCATTGGAGTGATGGCACCATCCACCATATTTTGACAAATCCGGTGTATACGGGTAGCCGTGTATGCCACTGTTCTACCAATCGTGGCGTAAAGGCCATGCTGATGAGTGAGCGCAGCCTGGTATGGTCAGGTGGATCGGAGCTGACCATATTATCGCTCAACTTGGTAAATACGTGAGGTATCCGGGTTAACTCCTCTGCTGAGAGAAGGCAGCGTACGTTCTTCGTAAAACGCTTATCTCTCAAAACCGCCTCAACATCCTCATACCGTGTGACTATCCAATACTTGCGACCCGCCACGGTCGGCCCCATCAACTGGTACACCGGGTCTTGCATACGCATCTGGCCAAACGTAGGAAAGGGATGAGCCTGAAAGGCCGACGAAACGAGGTCTACTTGCATTGCTTCTCTCCCACGAATTTCTTCTCAATGCTCTGAGAAACGTAGCATCGGTCTATCAAGCAAAAGGGAGAACAGGCTTTACTGTCTCCCCCGACTCGGATGCTGCCACCGCAGCATTGATCTCGGCAAACAGGTATGTCTTGATCAATTTGTCAAAAGGAAAGCGCCCTTGCACATACGGCTCGATCAGTTGTGGAATGAAGACATCTGGAATACTATCGCCTTCGATGATCCCGCGCACAGTCCGCCCCAACCCGACAGTGCCCATATCCAGGGAGAATTCAGTCCCCGGCGCTGCCGCTCCCAGCACTCCACAAGTACCGGTTGTCTCCAGACAGTCAACGGCCTGGCGGACTAACGCAGGAACCGCCGTGGTCTCAAGCGAGTAGCTGGCCCCACCTCCGGTGATCTGTCTGATCTGTTCAACGGTGGTTCCCTCTCTTCCATTGATGATGTGCGTGGCACCCAACTCCTGTGCCAGTGCCAGCCGTTGTGGACGAATATCGACGCCAATAATCATGGTGCAGCCAACAACCCGCGCCGCCATGATTGCGCTCAGGCCCACCGCCCCGGTGCCAAAGACCACCAGACTGCTGCCAGCGCGAGGAGCCAGGGCATTGATCACGGCCCCGGCTCCGGTCTGGATACCGCAGCCAAGAGGGCCAAGCAGCTCAAAGGGAATATCTGCGCGAACTTTGACCACGTTGCGCTCCGTCGCCAGCGCGTAGGTGGCAAAGGACGATTGACCAAAGAAGGAACCATGCACGACTGTATCGCCTTGATGCATAGTCGTTGAGCCATCCGGCCTGATCCCGGCAAAATCACCAGTCGAAAACGCTGACAGTAGCCATATTTGCCTTGCTGGCATGGCTTACATTGCCCGCAAAACAGATAACTCAGCACGACGTGGTCGCCCGGCTTGACCTTGCTGATATGGCTCCCAACTCGTTCAACGATACCTGACCCTTCATGTCCCAGCACAGCAGGCATACTCCGCGGAAATTGGCTCAGCACGATATCCGTGTGGCATACCCCTGTAGCCACGAGGCGAACAAGCACTTCATCTTCACGAGGTTCATCCAATGTGACGCTCTCAAGCACATACGGAGTGGCAGGTGCGCGCAAGACAGCCGCAGTAACGTCTCCATAAAGATCTTCCTTTCCTACACAAGAAGCACTGTGTAGATGAAATAGACATCAATGTGTAAAGAGAGATCACACGCCGCTCGTTGGAGGCGTTGTTTTCAGAACTTCGGCATTGACTTCATTCACCAGATCGATCAGTTGACCCAGCGTGCGGAGGCGCTCATCAAGCGTTTGTCCAGTCGGGACAGTGCTCAGAGTCGTCACCCCTGTCCTCTGGTAGATGCGGAGACGTTCACGTACCATCTCTTTCGTACCGATCAGATTGGTTTTGAGCACCAGATCATCAGGGATCAGTGCGGTGGCAGCTTTGCGCTGCCCTTGCAGCCAGAGATCCTGAACTCGCAGAGCCAGCTCCGCGTATCCGGAACGCTGGAAGACCTCATTGTAGAAATTGTGTTTGCGTGATCCCATCGCCCCCAGGGAGAAGGCCAATGGACCTTTGAGAGAAACAAGCAAGCGCTCCAGATCATCAGAGAAAGCTACCGTCCCCGCGTGTACCTGGAGATCCAGATCGGCGCGGGAGCGACCCACCTTTTGAGCTCCTGCCTCAATCGAATCAAAGAAGATCTGCGCGTGTTCTGGAATGAACGAGGTGCCAATCCATCCATTGGCAAGCTCGCCCGTCAGTTCCAGATTTTTCGGTCCCAATGTTGCCAGATAGATGGGCAAGTTTGGGCGAGGCTGTGCATCCGGCAGCAGCGCCTTGCCCTCACCTCCTGGCAGAGGCAATTGATAGATCTCGCCGTTGTAGCTCAGGCGCTCACCACGAAAGACCATGCGCACAATGTCGATCACTTCTCGTGTGCGCTGCAACGGGCGAGCAAAGCGCACGCCATGCCATCCTTCCATCACTTGCGGTCCACTTACCCCCAGACCCAGGAGAAAACGATCCTGAGAGAGAGTCGCCATCGTCAGCGCGGTCATGGCAATCATGGCAGGTGTACGTGATCCGATCTGCATAATACCTGTTCCCAGGCGGATGCGACTGGTTTTTGCCGCAAGATACGCCAGCGGAGTGATGGCGTCATAGCCCCAGGCTTCCGCAGACCAGGCACTATCGACACCAAGACGTTCAGCCTCAACAACGTAGGTGATCTGATTATCTAATTGAATATCGTTGATATCGGCGACTTCAGGGGCGCCAAGACCAATAGCCACTTTCATTGTGTGATCCTTCCTGAATAAGAGCCGTAATGATGGTAAATGAGAGTCGCCAGCCAGGCGATGGTTCCATCTACCCATTATCTGTCAACGAGCTTGTTCGTCTGGCTTGTTCGCTGCAACCCTGGCCGGTTTTTCGCCCCAGGGTCGCAATTCTCCATATTGATCGCGCAGGGTGCGGCGCTGCATCTTGCCGGCTGCATTGCGGGGAAGCTCAGTGCGGAACTCGATAGCCCGTGGCGCTTTGTAGGTTGCTATACCCGCGCGACACCATGCGATCAGCTCGCGGGCCAGTTCTTCCGAAGGGGTGAGACCTGCACGAGGTTGGACAAAGGCGATGACGCGCTGTCCCCACTCCTCGTCAGGAACCCCAATAACTCCCACGTCGGCGACGGCGGGATGCTCCATCAGCCGCGCTTCTATCTCCGCCGGATAGATGTTCACACCACCTGAGAGGATCATATCTGTGCGCCGGTCGCTGAGATAGAGCCAGCCATCCTCGTCCAGGTAGCCCATATCACCCACCGTCACCAGATCGCCGCGCCGCGCCGCAGCCGTTTTGACAGGGTCCTTATAGTACTCGAAATCACCCATCGACGGGCGAAAATAGACCATTCCCACCTCGTTGGGTGGCAGTTCCTGGCCCGCGTCATCGAAAATTATGACCGTTACCCCTGGAAAAGCCTGTCCGACACTTCCGGGATGAGCCAGCCATTCCTGTGGGGTGATCATGCTCACGCCCCCTTCTGACGCGCCATAATACTCATAAACCCGCATACCCAGCCAGTCGAGCATCCGGCGTTTCACTTCCACCGAGCAGGGCGCGCCCGCGTGAACGACGCGGCGCAGGCTGGAAACGTCAAAGCGCAGCCGCACCTCCTCCGGCAGTTGCAGCATGCGATAGAACATCGTCGGAACCATGTGGGTATTTGCGACCCGATAGCGCTCGATCAGTTGCAGCGCCGTCTCGGCGTCGAACTTGTCCATGATGACAACCGTATGACCCAGATGGAGTGTGCTGAGAGCGAACCCTCCGGGGGCGGTATGATAGAGGGGTGAAACCACCAGGTGAACGTCGCCTGGTTTGAAGCCAAGCAGCGTCAAAAAGGAAGTGGTGCTGCGAGATCCCTCCTCCGGGGAACCTCCTGTGAGAGGTCGGCGGACGCCCTTGGGAAAACCCGTTGTGCCAGAGGTATAGACCATGGTCTCACCCGCTGTCCGGTCCGCGGGGGAACTCGTGGACCGATTTTCCCACAACTCCTCGTAACGGTGCCAGCCCTCTACTTCACCGATGACAAAACGACGATCCAGAGGATACTGGATCTCGTCTAAGCCGGCGGCACAGGTTGCCAGCACCTGCGGATCGACGATCACCGCTTTCGCTTCGCTATTGGTGACGATATAGGCGATTTCCGAGGACGAGAGGTGGTAGTTGATTGGCACCAGGTAGAGACCGATCTGCCCTGTCGCCAGCGCCACCTCAAAGCGGGTACGGTTATTATGCGTCACCATAGCGATGGTATTTCCAGGGACGAGACCAAGCTGGCGCAATCCATGGGAGAGCTGATTCACGCGATCGCGCAACTCTCCATAAGTCGTCTCACGACTCCCTGGCTCAATGATGGCCAGACGCTCTGGCTGCGCAGCCGCGAATGAAAAGAAACCAACAGTCGTTGTTGTATCAGACCCTTGCATGGTCCTCTTCTCCTTATCCTGATAGGGTGAGACAGTAAGGAAGAAAGATTACGGTTGCACGTTGCTCAAGATCAGACTGCCCGCGGCCCCAAACATCATGCCCACCCCCTGCACAAAGCTCACCTTGACGCCGGCTACCTGGGCGGCAGCTTCACCGCGCAACTGACGAACGGCCTCCTGAATGGCAAACATCCCATACATCCCGGTGTGGGTATAGGATAAACCACCACCATTGGTGTTCATGGGCAAGCGACCACCGGGACGGGTGTGTCCTTCGGCAATAAAAGCTCCTGACTCGCCTCGACCGACAAAACCGAGGTCTTCAAGACCATAGAGCGGCAGATGGGCAAAGGCGTCATAGACCATCAAGTGATCAATGTCCTTGTGTGCCACTCCCGCGGTCGCAAACGCCTCGGCACTGGCGCGCCGGAACGCTCCGAAGGAACCAGGATCAGCCATCTGCGAGACCAGCGGCGCTTCTGCCGACTCACCTGACCCCAGCAGGTAGACGGGAGTCGCACTCCTGCGCAGGTCTGCCGCGCGCTCGGCTCTGGTGAGGACCAGCGCGCCACCGCCATCGGTCACGACGCAGCACAGATCTTTGGTAAAGGGATACGCGATCGGGGTATCATGTAAGATCTGCTCCACCGTGATTGGCACGCGCTTGAAGGCACGTGGATTGCTGCTTGCCCACTCGCGCTGAGCAACCGCGACCTCTGCGAGATCGCGGCGGCTCATGCCACGTTCCTGTAAGAAGCGCATCACGGGCAGAGTGAACGTCGAGTAGGGGAATATGGCACCATAAGGGTACTCAAACTGGCCCGGTAACGAAGCCGGACCAGGCAACTGGTGGGTCCCTCCGACGTGTGAACGCCCGGACTCGCCATGGGTGATCAGCACGGTTTCGCAGGCGCCAGCGGCGATCGCTGCTGCGGCGTGGCGCACGTGGAGCATGAAGCTGCATCCGCCAACCATCGTCCCATCGAGCCAGCGCGGGGTGATGCCCAGGTAATGAGAGACCTCCATCGGGAGAGGACCGGCGGTGGCAACCCCATCTACATCAGATGGGGTCAATCCGGCGTCGGCCAGCGCGTTGCGGGCTGCCTCCGCGTGGAGTTGGATGATCGAACGATCGGGCACAACGCCGATCCGATCGGTTTCAGAGGCGCCGACAAGTGCGATCTGGCCTCCGTGCATGGATGTTGCAGCGTTGCTCATTGTTGCGCCTCCTCCGGCTGGAAGACCGGGAGCGCCATCTCGCCGCGCCGCTGGAACGTCACGCGCAAAGGCATGTCCAGCGTGATCTGATCCGGGTCTGGTGCCACTCCAACCAGATTACTCGCCATGCGCGGTCCCTCTGCCAGCTCGACCAGGGCAACCACGTAGGGAGCCTCGGGCGTCAGGCCAGGAACAGCCCGATGGCTGATCACATACGAAACCAGGTGAGCTCGCCCGCTGGCCTGGAACCACTCCACCTCATCCGAGTTGCAGCGTGGGCAAAACGGTCGCGGATAGAAGTAAGGACGACCACACGCGTTACAGCGCTGAATCCACAGCTCGCCGTTTTGAGCGCCTTCCCAGAAACGGGCGGTCTCTGGCGTCGCCTGGGGAATAAATGCCTCGTTCATGGCTCTCTCCTGGTAAACACTCCTTGATCGATCACCACATCACCCGTCTCACTTCTCGTTTGGAAGAGGACGCGGTCGCCATCTTCCCAGGCATTGATCTGCAATTGCTGCCCAGGGAAGACGGGGCGCGAGAAGCGCGCCTGCATCGAGCCGAAACGAGCAGGGTCTCCTCCACAGCACAGGTGGAGCAGCGCGCGTCCGGTAAAGCCGTAGGTGCAGAGGCCGTGCAAGATCGGGCGTGGGAAACCAGCCCTCTCCGCGAACCAGGGATCGGAGTGTAAGGGATTGCGGTCTCCAGACAACCGATAGAGCAGTGCCTGGTCCCGGCGCGTCTGATAGCTCAGCGTATAGTCAGCGGGGCGTTCAGGGTGCGTCCAGTCACTCGCTGGTCCCCGCTCGCCTCCGAAGCCGCCCTCACCACGCACAATGATCCCGGTTGTTATGTCGGCCAGCGGTTGCCCGCTTGTCGCATCAACACAATGCCCCTCCAGGAGAAGAAGGGCATTTGCCCCTTTGTCATAGACATGGGCGACCCGGGAGGTCGTACGCACGCTTCCCACAGGTGGGAGCGAACCAAAGAGACGAATGCCTTGTTCACCATGGAGTACTTGCTGCAGACTAAAGTCACCCAGTTTCACCTGGCCGCGGCCCGAGAGCAGGACCGCGAAGGTGGGCAACACCTGTTGCGGGGTGCGATGCGAGTTCTCCGTGGTAAACGCTAACTCCTTCGACGGGTCCTCGGCTCCCCCCCCAACGCCGAGCGCGTAGAGGAGCGCGTCGGTCGAGGTCCAGGAGTGTTCTACAGAAGGCAGATCCTTGCCGATCAGACTCAGATCGATAGACATGCGTCAGCCCTCCTGTCCGGGAATCTTTCCCTGTATGTTCGCATTGGGAGCGGCTCGCGCCACCAGTTCGGGAACGACCGTGCGCAATTCTTCGACCGTCCAGAGTCCCTCTTTGCTCTTTTCAGGTCCCATATGCCAACCTTCCGCCACAGCGACCTTTCCTCCCCCCACATCGAAGATACGCCCGGTAATATCCTGCGCTTCGGGACTTGCTAACCAGGCCACCAGCGGCGAAACGTGCTCGGGTCGGAGGTCAACGTCGGATTGTGCGGACATCAAGGACTCGGTCAAGCGCGTGCGGGCAGCGGGAGCGACCGCGTTCACCGTGACCCCATAGCGCGCCAGTTCCATTGAGGCGATGATGGTGAAAGAAGCAATGCCGGCCTTGGCGGCACCATAGTTCGTCTGACCCACGTTGCCATAGATGCCAGAAGCCGATGTTGTATTAATCAGCCGGCCCTTGACAGGTCCTTCCTCCTTAAAACGCTGGCGCCAGTGATTGGCCGCGAAATGCGCTGCCGCGAATGTTCCGCGCAGATGGACGCGGATGACCGCATCCCAGTCCTCGGGGGTCATGGACACTAGCATCCGGTCGCGTAAAATTCCAGCATTATTCACCAGGATGTCGAGCCGTCCAAAGGTGTTGATAGCCTGGCTAATCAGGCTTCCGGCGCCTTCCCAGTCAGAGATATCATCGGTGTTCACGGCTGCTTCGCCACCCAGCGCAATTATTTCCTGAACGACCTCTTCCGCGGGGGTTGCGTCGGAGCCAGTGCCAGTTGCCGAGCCGCCGAGGTCATTCACAATAACTTTGGCACCTTGACGTGCCAACTCCAGAGCATGAGCGCGGCCTAAGCCTCTACCAGCGCCGGTAATGATCGCCACGCGATCCTGACATATGCCACTCATAAGCGTAGGAACCTCCTAGAATATTGTGTGTCGGGCCTCAACTCCGAGACCCACCTGGAGCAAATACGGGACCAGTCAGTGCTGACAGCCAGGCTCCTGATCTGACCATCAGTCTGCGCGCGTCCCGAACAATCCTGAAAACGAGGTCAATGTCATTGGCTCTCGTTCGGCTGAGAGCACTGAGAAAAGCTGTCCAACTAGTACGATCTAGTAATTAGATACCATATTGAAATCACTTTTGTCAAGGGCAAAATGGCCAGATTGCCGACAAGAGGAAAGAAATGCTGGCGTGTGAGAAACTAGAGAGGGGTTTTTTGCGTGTCTTTCTCAAATTTGTCGACAAAACCATGCTACGCTGATTTCCTGACCACGACTCGATAGGAGAGAGGTGCGGGGTCGCAGAGAGGCTCTCCGCGACTGGCGGCCAGGACGTTCTCGGTCAGCCTTTCGATGTAGGAGGCGGGATCAGCGATGCTGACAGTGGTGAGTGCCGGGACGCTCAGGTGAGCAAGAGAAAGATTGCCAATGCCGATCACAGCTACGCGACCTGGCACAGGGACAGCAAGATCTGCCAACGCCGCGAGGATGGCAAGCGCTGTCTCATCATCGGCTGCACACACAGCCGTCGGCGCCGGGTTCTCTGAGAGCAGGGTAGCGAGAACCTGACGGAGAGCAGAACGCCTCTCCGGTGCAGTGACAACCATTGGCGGCTCAACCCCATACTCGGAACACGTCTGAAAGATTGCCTCTCGATGGGCTTCTCGACGCACAGATTGGGGCGAAGCTGCGACCGCCAGGTGTCGATGTCCCTTGTCGAGCAAGTACGTTGCCTGGAGCCGTGCACCGAGGTATTGTTTCCTGGATGACTCGGAAATGGTATGCACGACCGGAACCCCAAAGCGTTGCAGAAACTCCTCGCTTACCCTGTCTGGTTCTTCGATCAAAGAGACGACCACCGCTGGCACGAGATCGGACGCAGGGTGGGGTTGTCCAGGATCGGGACTGACCCCAATCTGCCAGAGGAGATTGAGACCGTGGGTACTCAGCGCTTTGGCGAGCGGTTCCACCACATACGCGTAGATGGGAGCAATGTGAATCGTCTGGATGACCAGCAGCACAACAGAGCTGCGCCCGGTCCTCAGCAGGCGAGCAGGGGCAAAGGGCTGATATCCCAGCCGGTGGGCAGCCTCCTGCACTTTCTCCCGCGTCGCCGGTGAAATCGTCTGATGGGGATCGTTGCTGAGGACAAAGCCGACCGTTGCGCGTGAAACCCCGGCCTCACGAGCAACGTCACTCATAGTGATACGCTGGCGCCTTGTGTCCATTTCTCTCTTTTCTTCTTCTGAAGATGTGATGACCTTGTTCTCCAGTCTTTGGTCTCTGTGGAGAGGCAAGAGAGATTGTATAATGCGTGAGTAAAAAACGCAAGCGCCGTTCAATAGTCGGCCTGCGGCGCGCGGCATCCGCTAACAGAAGAATCAGGCAACCTCATCGTCTTTCTCCATTTGAAAGCCGGTCCACCCGGACCGCTCAATGGCCGCGAACGCGTTCAAGACCATCGAACGAGTCAAGGCGATCGCCAGGGTGGCGTCGCGCGCTTCGTAGGCACGTACCTGGCGTTCTCGGTCATTGAGGGATTGTTCCAGGCGTTCCGGCTGAGAAAGACTGACATGACGAAGTTGCAGCACGCGCAAACCGAGCGAGTCCAGGATGCGCTTCACCTGCCCATTCCCACAGATATCCGCCTCGGTATCGCGAAAGGCAATATTGGTCCAGAAGTACGCGTCGACATCGTGCGCTGCTGCTGTTTCCTGTAACCGGGGGAGAAATCTCCTGAGCAAAGCGATCGACTCATCTGATGCATTCTGGCAAATGAGTTCGGCAGCCAGCATCAAGAGATTGGCCCGGACCTGATAAATCTCGCGCACTTCTGGCAGACTGATACGCGTCACGCACGCACGCCGATGGGGAAGGATCGTCACCAGACCTTCTTTCTCCAGCAAGAGCAGCGCTTCACGGACGGGGGTGCGACTGGTATGGAACTGCCGGGAAAGGTCGAGGGAAATGAGATCATCGCCCGGTTGGAGGCGTCCTTCAATGATGGCGAGACCAATCCACTCCGCAATAGATCCGACCAGTGAGTCCAGGTGTGTTGAACGTTCGAGTACTCGTGCAAGAATGGCATGGCCGTTTGTTTCCAAATGGCCCTCCCTTTACAAATTGTCGGCAAACTTTTTCTCAGCCCCTTGCCAAAGAGCTTATTTGTATGCTATACCTAAATATATCGTAAAATTGTCGGCAATTCAAGAGTACGCTGCAGGTCCACGTGCTTCAAACCACGTGGACCTGCAGCGGCAGCCTCATCAAGAAAGGAGAGGTTGCGTGAACAACACCCATCTCTCAGCGGGTGCTCACCTGCGCGCTGCGTTGGAAGTTGAGCAGCCCTTACAGGTGGTTGGAACCATTAATGCCTATAGCGCCCTGATGGCTGAGCGAGTCGGCTTCCGCGCGTTGTATCTTTCCGGCGCGGGTGTCGCCAACGCTTCGTATGGTCTTCCCGACCTGGCTTTGACCACCCTCAACGATGTGTTGGAAGATGTCCGGCGCATTACCAGTGTGACCGAGCTGCCTGTTCTGGTGGATATTGATACCGGCTGGGGAAATGCCTTGATGATCAATCGAGCCATTCGCCAGTTGATCAACGCCGGTGCAGCCGGGGTTCATATCGAAGATCAGGTGCTGGCGAAACGTTGTGGGCATCTGCCTGGTAAAGCCCTGGTTTCAGCCAGTGAGATGGTTGACCGGATCAAAGCAGCGGTGGATGCAAAAACCGACCCGGATTTTGTCGTCATGGCCCGCACAGACGCCCTGGCTGTCGAAGGCTTAGAGCCTGCACTGGAGCGTGCGATCCGCTATCAGGAGGCCGGAGCGGACATGCTTTTCCCGGAAGCCTTGACGGAACTGGCCCTGTATCGGCGCTTCGCGGATGCTGTTGACATTCCCATCCTGGCGAATATGACCGAATTTGGGGTGACACCGCTGTTTACCACCCAACAGCTCGCCAGCGTGGGCGTTCGCCTGGTGCTCTATCCCCTGTCAGCCTTTCGCGCGATGAATGCTGCTGCACTGAACGTCTATACGACGCTCCGCCGCGAAGGAACGCAACAAGGTGTGCTCTCGACCATGCAGACTCGCCAGGAACTGTACGATTTCCTGCATTACACAGCTTATCAAGAGAAAATCGATCACCTTTTCAGCCAGGATGGAGAAGAAAACGATGACAAGTAAGACAGCAGGCGGTCTCGTTGGCGTCGTGGCCGGAGAAACCGCGATTTCCACGGTGGGAAAAACAGGGGTCGGCCTGACCTATCGGGGCTACAATATCCAGGAACTGGCTGCATCTGCTTCGTTTGAAGAGGTCGCCTATCTCATGCTGTATGGGACACTGCCCTCTCAGGCAGAACTGGTCAGCTATCAGCAACACTTGATGGCACTGCGCACGCTGCCGACTGGTCTTAAAAGCATCCTCGAACATCTGGATGGACACGCCCATCCGATGGATATTTTGCGCACGGGCTGCTCGGCGCTTGGAGTGCTGGAGCCAGAAAGTGCAACGCACGATCAGTATGCGGTCGCCAATCGCCTGCTCGCCAGTTTCCCGTCTATGCTCCTCTACTGGTATCACTACCATCGGCATGGTCAGCGCATCGAAACAGTGACTGATGACGAGAGTCTTGCGGGCTATTTCTTACATGTGTTGCACGGAGCACCGCCTGACGAACTTCAGCGGCAGGCTTTAAATGTCTCCCTGATTCTCTACACCGAGCATGAGTTCAATGCCTCCACCTTTGTGGCACGCATAGCGGCTTCGACACG
>WNFM01245397.1_pt5 | contig 11707 bp, 11 predicted proteins | sample 5400271 | NCBI WGS metagenome assembly WNFM01 (sample SAMN13153352, study PRJNA577476) | soil metagenome | isolation source: 60 cm saprolite on Douglas fir-dominated hillslope | place: USA:California | collected 2013-09-17 | reverse complement strand
GTTGGCTGGGTTGCGCTCGGGAGATGTCGTCGGTTTGATGTGGATGTCGCAGTTCTTCAATTTATCGATAACGATAGGGCCCAAAATCCGGGTTCATTCGGTACCAACGTTCAAAGCCTATCGCTTGCCACTTCTCATAGAGCTGGGCTGCGATGGCGCGGTGACGACCTCGATGCTCTCGGAATTTCAGAAACTCCGGCAGTGTTCGGAACGGAAATGTATATAGGAATATCTGGCGATCAGCGCCATGACGTGATTTGGCCTGCGCGATGTTTATGGTCGTCAGAAGATTTCGATAATTTCCCGGGTTCTGGTCGTTACTAATGTGCTGACAAATTTGCTCAAGGTCCTTTTTGCAACCGTAGGTGTAGACCTGGGCTGCGCCCGGATCATTCAACGCATCATCGTCGTAAATATTGAGTTCACCGAAAAGTCCGCCAAGCAGAAAAGAAACCATTTTATCGAGCGCTACTCCAGGTGGGACGGACACGCCGGGAAGTTCTTCCTCTGGGGTCTCGTTTGGCCTGCGAGGCGAACTAAGATTGTCGATCCTTGGCAAATTGACCCATTCAATAGGAATCTGGTGTAGTCCCGCCATCATAATGTGACCCGCTTCGTGAAGGCAGGCGACACTTATTATTGTTGCGCGGACTAATTCTGTTTTTCTCGCGGCCGATGCGGCAAATAGTTCGTCGATTAAGTTTCCGGATGTTGGCCTAAATAATGAACCGAGCAAGCGCATTCTAACCTCAATTTGGACGAAAGGAGCCTCATCCAGCAGCGACTCACGCGCTGCTGTTGGCCGCAATCTTGCTAGATATGCCGGGTTACGTTTTCGTGGGGTCAATTCCAACAATTTGATCTCATAGGGCATCCAACATTTCGCGCAAGCAGTAGCGTTGGATTCGTCCATCGTCCCGAAGCTTCACCGGATAACAACAATCGCCTCTTCGAGGACGCCGTTTCGTTAATTGCGATCGTAAAGTTTGAATCGGCCCCAAGCCTAAATCGTAAGGCCTTGCGCCATAGAACGCGCTCGCTTGCCCACATAGTGAGCTTTAATTAGCAAAGGTAAATCCCAGGATGCCAGACAACGCAAAAGAACTCGCCCGCAAGCTCATGCGTGATATCGTGCTCATCAATATGGAACGATATCCTGATTGGAAGGCGGCCGGTCGCGAGTGGGCTGAAAGGCTCAAGGCCGTCTATCCGTACAACGTTGTGTGCTTTCGCCCTGGAGATGATCTCACAACGTTTGGCGCCCGACTTACAGACGCGGACCACGCGGCTCTTAAGCTGCACGGTGCTTTGCTTCTCAAGCCGCAAGTTGAAGGGCGCGGTTGAACTATCATACCTAATGGTTGTTTCTTTATTGGTGTTTCGCGCAAAAGACCTTTAACGGGGCTTTGCCTCTAGATCATTCATCTCAGGTGCCATGCAAAATCCCACGTTATCCATTCGTATTTGCGTCGTCTTCGCGATGATTGTCGCCGTTCTGGCGCTGGGATATCCGGCGGCGTTCATTGTGCAGCATGGCTGGAACGCCGCGACGTGGTCTCCGAATCTGCCGTTGCCACCAACCGAGTGGTTTCAGGACTTGCCCAAGGGCTACATCAACGTCGCTCGCATCTTTGTGACATATTGGGAGATGCTGCATGGAACATCTCCATCGTTTGCTGGTGGCGGCTTCGCTGAAGTCGCGGTGCTTGCAAGCAGTACAATATTCTTCGGCAGTATAATTTTGTTTGGCGGCAAACTTATTTCCCGGCGTGACGCGTCAAACATGTACGGCAATACGCAATGGGCCTCGCAAGACGATCTCAAACGCTTGAATAAGGGACTAGAGATTGGTCTTGATCCGGAAGCCGGTCGGTCTGTTCGTGTTCAGGTTGAAGGAAATCTCCTCACTATTGCACCGCCTCGCACGGGCAAAACGGGAGGATTTATTATCCCGAACCTCGTCTTCTCAGAGGAGAATGCATGGTCAGGACCTGCAGTCGTGATCGATCCGAAAGGCGATGCATACAAGGCGGTCAAGCGGCACCGCGAAGCGCAAGGCAGGACGGTTCGATGCATCGATCCATTGAACTTTGCCGGTGGCAAAGATCGTTGGAATCCGCTTTCCCGGATTGATCCGACTGACGTACTCTATCTTCAGAGCATGGCATTTGCTCTTCTCCCCCCCGCCGCACAAGTGAATGAGAACAGTAGTTATTTTCAAAGCCGCGCCAATGACGTGATCGTCGCGGCCATTCTCGCCACTATTCGCAACGGTCGGCCGGACCCGCTCGGGGCCGCGACGCTTCTCACGAACCAGGCGGGTATCCTTAAAGCGCTGGAGGGTTGCACCGATCAGGCGTCGATGGCGGCGAACGAAATACTAAACATGGAGCCGCGCTCCCGCGAAAACATAATTTCGACGGCTCAACAGGCAACGCAATGGCTGCGTGATGAGCGCATGCAGGCGGTCGTTCAGGAACATACTTTCGAGCTAAGTGATTTGGCGAGTGGTGAAGTCGACCTCTTCATCGTGCTTCCGGCCGACCCCGCTCGCAAGAAGATCCTGGCACCGTATGTGCGTTGGCTGCTGGCTGATCTTTTCGCATCCGTTCGTCAAAACAAACCGGCTGAGCGCATTATCGCGTTTATCGACGAAGCCTTCGTCCTTGGTCGATTTGACGCGATTTTGGAGGGGGCCGGCGAGCTGCCCGGCTATGGCATCTCACTTTGGACGTTCTGGCAATCACGTCACCAGATCATCGAGACGTATGGCGCAAGTGGCGCAGAGACAATGATCGGAACGGCCGAGATGACGAACGTGTTCAATCTCTCGCGCGCTCAGCCCGAGGAAATTGAGCACTGGTCGAAGGCGATCGGGACCTATACCGGGGTAAAGATAGCGGGAGGGCGGGACACGAAAACCAGTCTGCACAACGAAACCCGGACGCCCGAGGCGGTGCGCCTAGTGCCTGCGACCGATCTCCCGACGTTGCTCCATCAGCGGCAGGTCGTGTTTTTGACCAGTACGGCACATACACCCGCCCCCTTGAAGTTGCGCCGTACGCTCGCTTATACCGATCCGCGGTTTGCTGGCCTCATTGACTTGACCCCGCCGGTCGGTAGGGGCAAATGAGCCTCAAGACAGCTATGCTAATCCGTCTCGATCCTCGACGTCGCATATCCCTGATCTTTGATCCAGCGCCGGAGTACGTACGACGTTCCGGATCGACCAACGATCACTAGACGATCTCCGGCGTTTACGATTGTTTGCTCCACTGCGCCAGAAGGTAGCCTCCAATCCAGTGTGATGGCTTTTGGCAAAGTGATCACCTCGCCCGTGTTCCGCCAGGCGATAACTGTCAGAAAACACACGGGGGCGGCGATAGCTGCGACGGCTATCGTCGCCGGTCCCCGGTAGCGCAGCCATTGCGTTACCTGACGCCACCGAAAACCACCCCGTAATGCAAGGAGCTCCATTTTCCCGTGGGATAGGCTTGCGGCAATCGAACGCCGGACTTTTGCGCGGTCTGCCGTTGTCAGATCGGGATCATCAAGCGCCTCGAAGCGCTCGCGCTCCGACCGCTTCATCAGTTCGGCCAAGCGTCGTTCGCTGACGCGACGTATCTCATTCTCGGCGTCATCCAGGCGTTTTTTGGCGCCCACGAGTTGTTCATTCAAGCGAACATGTGGCGCCTTCACGCGATCATCCATTGCGCCGCAGGCTGAACCGCCTGCATCGCTTCGAGCCGAAAGCGTTCCAGATCCTTGCGGATCCGCATGGACGATCCAATCCCATGTTTTTCGCGTAGTTTGGCTGGATCGAGCTTGGCGATCGTCGATAACCCGCCGGCCTGCAGATACTCGTCCGCGCCCTCTTCGAGCGATTGCTGCTCGAAGGATGAGACGGTGACGCCTTCGGTCATCTTCTTTAGCGAGCTTGGGAGCACGGCGCCGTGCAGGCGATTTTCGATCAGGAAGAGAGCCTTGGCCCACGGCTTTGCCAGCGCCAGCAGGTTCGGAGCTTCGGCGAGAGCGCCGGGTTCATTGGTAACCACGACGCAAACACCGAACTCGACGTCTTCGCTGGCGAGGTGGGGAGCGATTTCGGACAGAACCTTGAGGAATGTCACGGACGTGTTGGCACCGACGTCGACGATGGTTGCCATTGAGGCTTTTTCGATCGCGCTCAACACGGCGTCGAATTCGGCGCGTGAGGCTTTGCCACCCGTCTTTTCAATGGCCTCCCGGTCGGCACGCATCTTGAAGAACTGGACCCGATTGCCGAGTTCGCGCATGCGATGGCTTGCGTCGATCTCGATGACAGGAGCGCCTTCGACGGCTTCGGCGAGGGCGCGCGCGAACACCGTTTTGCCGACGCCACCTTTTTCCTGCGCTATTAACAAAATACGAGACATTGATTTAGTCCTTTTTCAGTACGCTTCTGATGTTTTCGAGAGCAGCAGTTCGAAGCTCGTCCTCGGTTGAAGACGGCTGAGGGTCGAGGGGTGCGGGACGGGTGGTAAGATCGGATGAGAGCGAGAGTCGACGGGCTGGCTCGGCCGGATGATGCGGGGTGTCGCTCCTGACGCGGTTGCCGGCCTTGTTGGCCTTTTTGCGGTCTTGTTCTTCGATTTGGCTTACAATCGCTGTGAGTCGATTGGTTGTCAGGGGTATCCGGTCTTTGCCTTGTACGACGCCCTGGACGGCAAGGGCTTCTGCGATCGCCGTCCAGGATACGCCGTCCTTGCGCAGCTGGTAGATGACCGGCAGGGCGGTCCTGATGGCGCTGGTCGTGCCAGTGCTCTCGCGACCGACCGAGGTACCGGGACGGGCGTTCTGGAGGCGTCTGGCGTCTTGGCGGAGTTGTCTGGGATCGAGGGGCATCTGCGGGCCGGACCATAGGCCGCAAAGCCGAACTAGCCAGTACTAGCGATGCTAGTGGTTACCAGTCTCCGTACCAGTCAGTTACCATTTATTCTAGTTTGCACACGACACGCACTAAAGTTGCTTTCGGCTAACCACGATCGAAATCGATCGGAATCCGACCTTGTTGCGCCGGCTACGCCGTGCGACGGCCAAAGGGATCGGCAGCAGCATCCGCCATCGCCGAAGGCATCTGGAGAACGCATGACCGCCTACACGGTTCAGATCGAGAAGACGCTCGCCGAGCGACTTGAGCGAGCTGCCCAAACCGCGAAGATCTCGCCTGTCGAACTGATTACCGAGTGCGTCACGCAGCATCTGGATATCGCGATTCGACACCTTGCCCTGGTCGAACGTCTGGAGGCGGTCGATCAGGGATTGCTGGAATTGGCGACCTTCGTCGGCGAGGCGACCGCTGGCGGCGACGTCGACGTTTCCAGCTTGTGCCGATATTCGCCTCCGAACGTATGACCGCGTCCCTCCACGCGCTGGGCGCCGGACGCGACGCCGGTCTTTATTATGTCAATGACCCCAATCGGGAGGCCCGCCCGAAAAGTCGGGATGAATATTACGTGCGGGACGGAGGCGGCACCTGGTGGTCAACCGGCGGGACGATCGTTCGCCACGGCGCCGAGATCGACAAGGAAACATTTCGAGACCTGTGCGCCGGAATTGATCCGACCACCGGAAAACCGCTCGTTCGCGGTGCCGGCCCCAAGCATCGGGCCGGTTGGGACGTAACATTTTCTGCGCCAAAGACTTTATCAGTACTGTGGATGGCCGGAGACGAGAAGCAGCGTGCCATGCTGCACCAACTGCATCGTGCCGCGGTGCAGGACGCTCTCGGATTCCTGGTGAAAGAACGATTGGTGGAAGTTCGATTGGGCGCGGGAGGATTCATCCGCCAGGCGCCGGCGGACCTCATCGTCGGCTGCTTCGATCACTACACATCGCGCGAGGGCGACCCCAACGTTCATACGCATTCCGTAATTATGAACGTGGCCCGTTGTCAGGACCAAAAAAAATGTCGCACCCTTGAGCCCGAGAGATTGTTCAATTCCCAGCTCCTGGTCGGCTTGGCATTCCGGGTTTCATTGGCCCGACTTTTGGCACAACAGGGCTTCTCATTACGTGCGGCGGGCCGCAATCAGTTCGAGATTGCTGGTATCCCGCAACATGTGATCGAAATATTTTCGAAGCGATCGCATCAGATCGAAGAACGTGTCGGTCGCGACGCCAGCGGCGCCCAGAAGGAGCTTGCCGCGCTTGCTACGCGTGGCTCAAAGGAAGAAGTCCCCACGGGCGACATCCTGGAGCAGCGATGGCGAGATGAACTCGCCGAGACCGGGATCGACCCGTGGAAGGCGGCGCGCGAATTCGTACCTGGTCGCGAGATGGACTTGATCGTCGAACGTGACTTTGATCCTCCTGAGATCGAAGGGACAGGTCCCGTCGCGGTTGCCGCCTCAAAGCTGTTTCGGCATCAGAGTGTAATTGCCCGCAAAGATCTCCTGCATGGTGCGTTGGTCGAGGCGAGCTTGCTCGCAGTCAGTATCGACAAGGTTTGGGAAGAATTGCAGTCGTACGAGGCACGCGGAATTCTTGTCCGGCTTGCGGGTGAGGAGAGGGCGGAGTGCTGGACGACTCCGTCAATCGCAGCCGCTGAAGCCAGCCTGCTCCGGGCCTCCGACCGCCTTGATGAGCATGATTGGTTTCGAACCGACGCGCTGGAGACAGCGCTTGCCAATGCGCCGCACCTGTCTGAAGAGCAGGCTCAGGCTATACGGTTCTCGTCAAATCGCGATGGCGTCGCGATCTGCGAATCGCCTGCTGGGTCCGGAAAAACCGTTCTAACCAGATCCTTGGTCGAAGCTGCATCGGGGCTCACCGTGCTGGGATTGACACCAACCTGGATCGCTGCCGACGAACTTTCAAAATCTTGCGGCATCGACGCGCAGGCCATTGCGAAGTGGCGGCACGATCAGTCGCGCGGGCTTGGCGTTGCGCTAGACGCCAAGACCCTAATCATTATTGATGAGGTAGGACTCGCGGGTGTGCGCGAGCTCGAATCCGTCCTAAAGGCCGCGCATGAAGCGCGCGCGAAGGTGGTGTGTCTAGGGGATCGTCGGCAACTTGAATCGGTCGGGGGCGGAAGTGCGCTTCGCGCGGTGGCCGACGTGGTGGCCCGTGGCGCGGTGCTTTCGCAAGTGCGCCGGCAAGAAGTCGCATGGCAACGTGCCGCTTCGATGCTGATGGCGAAGGGCGATCCTGAGGCCGGTCTGCGGGCGTATGCTAAAAACGAAAGACTTGAGCTCGTCTCAGGCGAGGCGGGGGCGCAGGCCCGGGTCATTCAGGTTTGGAATGAATATCGCGCGGCCCATGGCGACGATGTTCTCATCGTCACCCGTCGAAACGCCGACGCGGCGGCTCTCAACAAGACTGCCCGCCTCGTGTTACGTGCCGAAGGCCGGCTGACAGGCCCAAATCGATCTCTTACTGCAGTAGGCCGGGACAAAAAGATCGGTCCGATCGAGCTTGCCCAGGGCGATCGAATCCGGTTTGGCGAAAACCTACCCCAATTGCAGATCCGCAACGGGACGCGCGGCACGATCGAGCGCATTGAATCAGATATCGATCAAACGAAAGTCGCGATCCGGCTCGAGGACGGCCGGTTGATCCACGAGCCCTGGGCATCGTTGGTCCGGGAGCAACCTGGACGTCCGTCCAGCCCGCCTCGAATTTCTTCGGCCTATGCAGGAACCGCCTACTCGGTTCAGGCGCGCACGTCAGCTGCCGCTGTGCTCTACATTGCAAAGCCGACCGATGCCCGGGAGGTCTATGTCGGGCTCACCCGGCACAAAATCGATGCGTGTGTTATCGTAGAAGGGGGTCGCCTTGCTGCGGCTGTCCAGCGCCGCCAACTCGACGAGCGTGCGACCGCGTCGCCTATCGCAATCATGGAGCGGCTCTTCGCGGAAGCAAGATCGTACACGGAAAAAGCCAATGTCGCAGACTATGTCGCGGACCGGATTGAATTTATGCGCACCGGGAAAATCGATATACGACCAAATGTGACGTCGCTTAATCTTGGTAGGATCGCGCAGGCTGCCCAACGAATCTTCGAGGCTGCCCGAGAGATATCAAGCGACCGATCACTAAACCTCCCAATCTGGCGCTTGACCGAAAGCATTCGCCACGCACAGCGGCAGGTTTCACAGCGAGTGGATGAAGTTATTCGGGTGGTCAGGGCACGCATGGGATTTAGAACCAAAGAGCGTGCGGTCGCCCAAGAATGGGAAATTAGCCGCTAACGTTTGGTCTCGATGACGTCTAATATGAGACCCAGAGTCCAACTTCGATTCGAGCAGCTGGGCCGTTTTGCGAGCTCCTCTGCGGCCGACGGGCTACCCAACGATTCATCAGAACGGGGAACTCGGGTCTTCTATCCTACGTTGATCACGCAGGGCACTATGCTAAGCTTGGCGCACGAAGTTTTTGGGGGAAACATTGTCCTATATCTCATCGAATGTTGCAGGTGTGCTCGACCGAATCAACCGCTCCTATTTCCTTCCGGCAATTCAGCGCCCGTTTGTTTGGCAACCAGATCAGATCGTCGCTTTGTTCGATTCGCTGTTGAAAGGTTAGCGTACGATTTCTTCCGCGGTGCCGGGCGCGCATACGCCGTGCTGACCGGTATAATAAAGCTTCGACAGATCGGCGCTGATGGTGATCTTGTCGATGGTCCGCTTTAGATTGGCCATGAAAATCGATTTGGTGTAACGCGCGCCTTCGCTGCGGCGAATCGGAGAGTCGTGACCAATTAGTTCATCGACCCAGCCTGCGTTCACATCCGCAACATTGCGAAGCGCGGTTTCGACGTTTCCGCGGTAAGAGCGAAAATCGACCCCCGGCCGATAAGTCTTTGTCTTCTTCCGGTAATCGGTAAATCGGCCGCTGAACGCGCCGCTGCGGCGCGGCTCGACGCCCTGAACGTCGCGTTCTCAAGTCTCGTGCGGCAACGGACATGCGCATTCTGCGCTGGATAGAACCGTTCCCTCTTGGAAGCCAAAGTGCAGCGGCCTCCGGCAAAAAAATGCGAGCCGGATCTTACTATTAGAGGGTGACAGCTGGCGTCAGTGAGTAGTAGCCATCGCGCGCGACACGAGATTCCGAATAACCAGAGACTGAGATCCGCCGAATCGCATTTCGGCGACGATGACTCGCTCGAAGCGGGCTGGCGACCCCACTGTGCGGTGGTTGGCGCGGAATGCAATGGAAGGGAGTGAGATCCGCGTCGCTGATGCGTCTGCGGCGGCCGCTCCGGAGCTTGGGTCCTTAGGCTTTGCTAAGAGCTTGTTTCAGGGAAGCACTATCAAGTTCGGTGCCGGCGCGATTGGTCTTCGCGCCGGCACTCATGTTACGAGCCCGTGGACTTAAGGCCGGCAGCGGTCTCAATCATGAGGTGCAGCGTTCTTTTGTGCCCGATGCTGATCCGCAGACAAGGGGTGAGGCCGATGCGACCAACGAGCGTGTTGGGGAATTCACTATCGAGACTGAAGACGACATGGTTGGCCTCCAGCTCAGAGCGGACATGCCTCAAGGAGTCCGTCTCAAGGTCGATCCAGACGTTGATCAGTCCGAGGACGTGAACGCGGACGGCCGGGAGGTTGTCCACGGCGGGTCGTGCGGCATCAGCTTTGCGCAGCACGTGCAAAGCGAGAACCCTCGCCAGGAACTGACTCCCGGTCAGCAGTTTGAAGACGATCTTAGCATTCATGGGAATGGTCCCTAATTGGTTGAGGTTTGGGGTGAAGACGCGCATTGCCTAATCAGGCGGCCCCCGGGCTTGCGGCCGTCGAGTCAGGCCGAGTAAACGATCCCGAGCCGCCGAATCTCTGAAAGCGCTCCGACGTGGCGAGCGATCACCCGCTCAAGCGGGATTTGCTCGCCCGACACTGTCAATTCCGCGGTGAAGATTTCAGCCCAAGACTTGGGGTTGATTGCTATGAACTCAACTTAGCAGGCCCATTTTCCCTATCCGTGAATCAAAAAGAGCAAATTGTAGCAATTTCGAGATGCTCTCAATTGCTACAAAAAGAAACAAAATGCTCCTCTCATACCTGTGCATCTACCTCCGATGAGAAAATGTCAGAGCGCAGGTCAGCCGGGAGTGAAGCATATGCGCAGGGCGCCTTGAGTAACTTCGCAAGGTCCACCCCATCCGATAGCTGCCCGAAGCGAAGCTCCGCTTCCGAACGTAAGACTTTCCAAGGTTATGATTCTACTTTAGGTTTTTCGACTCATTGGACGGTAAGGTATGCTCTTATTTTGCTCTGGGGAGAGGTGTGGTGGCAGAGTTTCGTCCGAGAGTGAACGTACTTCAGCCGGTCTTGGATTTTGTATTCGGATATGACTTCTTTATTTCCCATAGCCACGGCGATGGCAACGATTACCCGAAACGACTTCAAGACCGTTTGCAGCAGGCTGGGTTCAAAGTCTTCCTTGACTTGTCTGAGTATGCACCTGGCATGGATTTGCCACATGAAACGATCCGCCAAGTAAAGAAAAGCCGGAAGCTTCTTGTCGTTGCCCGTCGCGCCGCACTTGCATCAGAGTGGGTGAAACGAGAGGTTGAAGTTGGCCTGTCGCAAGGCAACATACCAATCATAATTAATATCAATTCCGCAGTCGAGCAATCAGTCGCTACTTCCTTCGTCGCAAAGATTGCCATCGAACATCAATGGTTCACTCTCAACGAGACCCTGGAAAATCCCGATGCCGGACCATCGGGTGACGCCATCGCTTCGCTTGTTCGAGGCTTCAAGAATACACGCCAAGAGACTAAACGGTTCCGAATCTTGGCTGTCGCCACTGCGGTCCTTGCGATCACAACAGTGATTGCAGTGTGGCAAGGTTACGCTGCCCGCAAGAGCGAGCAACTAGCCAAGGACAATGAGCGAAAAGCGGTAACGGAACGCAACGTCGCGGTCTCTAACGAGAGCCGGGCGTTGTCAGCTCTGTCGCAAGCCGCCAGTTTAAAGGGGCGCTATGCTGACGCGGTTATGTTTGCGGTGGCCGCTTGGCCGCGCATAGGCGATCAAGAGCGACCTTTCTTGCAGCAAACGATCGATGCTCTGTCAGTCGCACTCCCGAAATTGCGCGAACGGGCTAGGCTCGTCGAAAACAAGTCGATTAAAGATGCCAAATTCTTCATGGGGGGCGATTTACTCGTCATTCAACCATACAGTGGGCCTCTTGAGGTTTGGGACCCAAAAACTTTGACAAAGATGCGATCTCTGGGAACCGATGCCGATGTCTTCAAGTCAATTGATCCAAATCGCAGCGGCGCCTTGCTCAGGGCGAGAATGGAAGATTTCTCGGTAAGAACTTACGATCTGTCGAGCGGTGCATTACTGGCCCCGGTCAACACTCCGTCGAATGACGTCAAGGAAAAGAAGGTTTCACCTACCGATTCTCGCTCCAGCCGTCCTTCGATGCCTCCCCCGGACGAATGCGCCAATAGCGGCGCAAGCCGGAAATTTACTTCGCCTGATGGAAGCCATTTCCTACTGACCTGTAACGGGAAAGGGGTAATCTACGACTCGAAATCCCCCAACGCCTTAGCGAAAATCTCAGGATTTAGCATCGCCGCTGACGCGGCTTTTTCGCCGGATAATCGATTGTTAGCGACAGTAGCTTGGAATGCTTTTGGCGAACTTTGGGATGGGGCTACGGGTGAAAAGATTGCAGATCTTTCAGGGCATACCGATGGTATTCTTTCAGT
>WNFM01237519.1_pt1 | contig 11707 bp, 8 predicted proteins | sample 5400271 | NCBI WGS metagenome assembly WNFM01 (sample SAMN13153352, study PRJNA577476) | soil metagenome | isolation source: 60 cm saprolite on Douglas fir-dominated hillslope | place: USA:California | collected 2013-09-17 | reverse complement strand
TGATCCTCGATGAAATCGCCCAGGTGACTATCATCTTCCTCACCGATCGGCGTTTCAAGGCTCACCGGTTCCTGGCTGACCTTGATGATCTCCCGCACTTTCTCAGCAGTAATATCCATCTGCTCAGCAATTTCTTCAGACGTTGGTTCGCGCCCCAGGTCTTGCAGTAGACGGCGACTGATGCGAATCAAGCGATTGATCGTCTCCACCATATGCACGGGGATACGAATCGTGCGAGCTTGATCCGCGATAGCACGGGTAATGGCCTGGCGGATCCACCAGGTAGCGTACGTACTGAACTTGTAGCCCTTGGTATAGTCAAACTTCTCTACTGCTCGGATCAGGCCAATATTGCCCTCCTGGATCAAATCCAGCAGGCTCATGCCGCGGCCGATATACTTTTTCGCTACACTGACGACGAGACGCAGATTCGCTTCGGTCAAGCGACGCTGCGCTTCCTCCCCGTCATCGATCAGACGGCGGTTGGGCGAAGGCTTCAGACGTTCTACCTTTCCGCGCTCCATGCGCTGTGCGAGCTTTACCTCTTCCTCCGCCGAGAGCAGAGGGACGCGGCCGATCTCGCGCAGGTACATGCGCACGGGATCGTCCAGGCTGCTCTCCAAATCAGCAACTACAATGCCAAAGCCATCGTGCAGCTCATCCCACTTGGCGTTGGCCATGACCTCAGCGTCCATTTCATCCTCAGGTCCTGGCTCCCAATCCGCCGGCGGCTCTTTTGTCGGATCCAGGGCATCCATAGGCTCTTCGTCCTGTAGCTTAGAAAACAGGTCATATGACTCACCTGCATTGATGGGGGTCACGAGGCTCCCGCCAGTAGCAGCATGAGCATGATGTCCCACAGTATCGACATCAAAGACATTTTCCGAATCGCTCAACATGGACTCTGTAAAAGGTTCGAGGAACACATTTCTTAATGGTCCAGTGTTGATTTGTTCATTGTGTACGCGATCAATTACATCTTGTTCCTGATTCACCATTCTGGCATCCCCCCTTCAGAAAACAGGTTCAAGGTGATAAACAAAACTAATAATAGCGCCTGCTTCCTGATCCAATTTGATAAAATGATTAGACTATTCGTCTCGACGGGTCATAATGGCCGCGCACCACACGTGTTATCCGTGCAAATGCATCGCCGAGTCAATGGTTCGTAGCTGCCGATGAATTGCTAACAGTTGTTGTTGGAACTGCTGCATCGACTCGACATCGCCAGCTTCATTTGCATCGCTCATAAGATAGCGTAATTCTGTATTCAATTGTAATAATCGAATGCGCTTGAGTCGGGTAGCGCATTGTATTGCATCCTTGATCAGACTTGTACCACTCAGCGGCGACTTCGATTCCACACTTTTACGTGCTCTAGCAATTGTTGCCAGCAGCGCAGAAGGCACATGCTGCTCAAAGGATTGATGTAAGGGGGAAGAACCACGTTGATAAACAGAGTTGAGAATGTGGTACAACTCTCGCGTGTCTGTCCCGGCAAAGTCACCATCGTTTATTATACCACAAACATGATAACTTAACCCAGGATTTTGCAAGAGTAGCCCAATCAGGTAGTCTTCCCATTGTAACCTACTCTGCCAGCTCCTGTCAAGTGCATAAATTTGTTGTTCTTGTCTCTCCCCATTACTCTTTCCCTTCGCTGGTTCGGCGGGCTCAATTTCGTCGTCTTGCACAGCCTCCCTGGTTATAGGAGGCTGTTGCTCCATCGTTTCTTGAATTGAGCGCGGCCCCACCGGCTCGGAAAACACAGCTGTCACAGCAGTATTCGCCTGTTTCCTTAGCACGCGCCGTAATTCATCATACAGACTGCGTTCGTCAACGGCGATCAGCGCGGCCAGTTTGCGCATATAGGCATCGCGCTTAACACGATCTGAGATCATACCTATCACTGGAAGTAGACGCTTGGCAGCCTCTGTTTTACCTTCCGGTTGTCGCAAATTCAGGCTCGCCGTTTTAGCTACAAAGTAATAATCCACCAGTGCGATAGGATGAGCAACTGCGTAGGACCACAGCGAGAAATCTTGTCGAATCACTTCGTCCGGGTCCTGGCCAAGTGGAAGTTGTAGCACATTGATTACGGCATCAACCTGCTCTTCCAGGCGGATCATGCCGCGTGGCTCATTGCGCTTACCTTCCTTTCTTGTCCCTGTTCTACGCCCATCGGCTACCAACGGTACAGGGACAACGCTGCGATCAAAGGCTTTCAGTGCCTCTTGTATGCCGTGCTCAGTCGCCGTCGCTCCTGCCTCGTCAGGATCCAGGGCCAGCGTCACCTGCTTTGTCAGTTTCTTAAGTTGTTGAATGTGCTTTTCGGTAATGGCGCTACCGATGCAAGCCACCGTCTGCCTGGTTCCATACTGGTGAGCAATGATCGCATCTACGTATCCTTCAACGATGATGACCTGTTTTGCGAGTTTAATCGCGTCCTTTGCCATATCAAGGGCGTAGAGTATACTGTTCTTCTCAAACAGTATTGTCTGGGGAGAGTTCAGATACTTTGGTTGACCATCGCCCAGCGCACGCCCACCAAAGCCGATTACTCTACCTCGCATGTCCCGGATGGGAAAAATAATACGCTGCCTAAAGTAATCATATACCCCACTACCTGCTTCCCCGATACCTTCAACACTCCTAACGCCGCCAGTATTCCCGGCATTCTCTCGCACTCGCGCCAGGCCCCCGTGTACTAGTTCGTGCTCAGTATAGCCTCGCCCAAGAAGAAAGCTGCTTAACGCATTCCCATGATTGGGTGCATAACCCAACCCGAAGGCAATTACAGAGTCAGACGAGATACCGCGACTTTGAATGTAAGCACGGGCCTCTGTTGCATCTTTCGAGCGCAATAGCATCTGGTGAAACCAGAGCAGCGCATTTTCGTTTAGCTTGCGCAGGCGTTCCCTGATGGCACTTGCCTCGCGCTCTTCCTCCGGGTTGCGGGTGTCATTGTCTTCAATCGAGACACCTGCTTTTTCTGCCAGGTAGGCGAGGGCGTCGCGAAACTCCAATCCTTGCTGCTTCTGTACGAAGGTAAAGACATCGCCACCCTCATTGCATCCAAAACAGTGCCAGTTCTGTGACTCTGCAAATACATGGAAGGATGGTGTTCGCTCATTGTGAAACGGGCAGAGCCCTTTGAATGACCTGCCGGATTTCTGTAAAGCAACGACCATGCCAATTTCCTCTACCACATCAATCTTAGCCTTGATCGTGTCAATGATAGACGCCATGCTTTTTCCTTCAACAAGACGCGCTCGCTGCGACCGGGCTGTTGCTCACACTCCCTGAGTCTCACACACAATATAACGAGCAATATCCCAGAAAGTCGCGTGATAACATGCAAATGTACAAAGTTATGCTAATAGATACCCTATTTGTACTACTAATTTATTACGTTAATAGAAATGCCAGGTTGCCCCGTCATTCACGCAGGGAGGAATGGCTGTTCCTTTCCCCGATACGCTGAACTGCGGTGAAGCTTAGAAACAAGCCCCGTGCTTCAGTAGGCGTGTTTGACTTATCCACATCTTCTATATACTATTAGATTCTACCTTTTTAATAAGTATATTACCGTAGTAGTAATAGGCCTTGTGGATAAGTGGATAAAATTCCCAAACAACCTCTTTGATGTCACTTTTATGTGTGCCTGTGCCAGCCTCCCCAGAGGTTTTCATGTTCATTAACTATCCTGTTCAAAAGCTCCAGACGTAGTGGATAGAAAGAGGATAAGGTGGATTGGATGGTGGATAATAATGAAGGTTATGGGGATAAACTGATTCCATTTTGCTGGAAGGAATGGCAAAGTGGATAAGTTGTCCACCGACTATGTGGATCTCTAGCCAGGGTTGTCCACTGCTATAGTGATAGTGGAAAACTTATCTACAGGATTGTGTATAAGCAAAACGTGCAAGAAACCATGAGGGAGGTTTTTGCACAATTTTAATGAGTTGTCCACACTTTGAGCCAGTTTATCCACTTACTAGTGGCTGCTTACATCTTAACCTCTGGTGAATGAATGGTACAGCTTCTAGTGCTAGGGTGGATGATGTGGAAAACTTATCCACCATAAATGTGGAGAACTAGCCAATTACTCCGTGCTTAGTGGATGGTGTGGAAAACTTATCCACCATAAATGTGCAAAACCTATTCGTCCCCAATTCGCTGTATGAAAGGTGAATACCTTGAGAAAGATGAGAAAAAAGTGCCAGGTTATCCACAGCGAGTGTGGATAACTAAGGGAAAAAGTGTGCAAAAACGGAACGACTCCCTGGAACTTACCGGAAAGTCGGGGTAGGGATTGAGAATGCCTGACTGGAGTATCCGATATCGGTTTGAGCGAAGAGGTTATACACCCGCAGGATTTCGCCAATACTGAGAGCGGAAGTAACCCTGTAGCCTCCATCGTAGGGAGCATCACCAGAGAATGCGCTCCCAATCATGCCCAATATTCCTTCGCTTAGCTGCTTGCGGAATGATTCAAGGATCGCAAGGCCCTTGTGCTGTAATCGCTTTAAGTGCTCCTGCTGCCGTTGCCTGTCCTGCACTGCAGAAAGCGTAAGAATGGAGGATGATCCATGCACATTGAGCCAGGCATCAACATAAGGCCCGATCAACCAGGGCCAAACACTTCCCTGGTGAAGTGCTCGCTGTAGGTGTTCCAGATTTCCTGGCAGATGACCCCGGTAACCCGGTTCGTATGGTGCTAATGTACGCAAGCCCAGTGGTGTTAACAGGTGTTGAGTAATGAGATTGAGCACGATAGATCGATACTCACTGTCCAGTATTGGATAGCGCAGTGAAAGTGCTAACAGTTGGTTAGGGCGGAAAGCAGTATCGTTGCTATCTGGCCCATCGATCACGTCATAGAGGTAGTTGCCAGAGGAGTACCAGAAGCGCTGCTGAAAGCTCTGTTTGCAGCGTAGGCTCTGTTCCTGGTAAGAGAAAGTAACATGGCTGGTACGCCCTGTACGGTGCAGGTAGTGTGACCATTCGTGCATGAGGGAAAGTGCATGGTACCATAGGGCGTTAACCTCGACTGGTTTTCCCTGGCGAGGTGTAATAGGGACATCGTTAATAGTTGCATTCATCCAGGTAAGGGCTCTGCCAGGCCGCTGTGCGTGTAGCAAGCCATCGCTGCTATCAACCCCGATACCATTGAAAGTGCCCTGAATATAGCAGTTAATACACTCGACAAGGCGAGGAAAGAGTTCATCGAGAAGCTTGTAGTCATGAGCGACTCGGAAGTAGTAATCGAGACTATAAAAGTACCAGAGAGTTGTGTCAACACTGCCATAGTCGCACTCTTCCAAAGGATGATCCGGTGTTGGCAAACGATCTGGTAGCCTACCTTGCTTGAAGTAGCGTGCAAGACCACGCAGGAAGCGGCGAGCTTCATCATAGCGGCCTGTAGCAAGCATTAGCCCGGGAAGAGAAATCAGGGTATCGCGAGTATGCTCTTCCATATTGAAATAGTTTGCAAGCACGAGTGGGATGCTCTCTACACTATTGAAAAACAAAAATTGTGTGTCAACAGAATCGTTTCGCGGGGAAGTGCGCCTGGCCAGGAAATGGTCACCTGCCTGCAAGAGAAGTCGTAGGAACTCCTCACCTTGAGCAAAGGAATCAGAATTTATTGTGATTGGGAGGACCGGTAGTTGCTGCACTGTTTCACCCCCCTCACCAAAGTAACGCTGCGGATGTGACATATTGAGTTGCCGCTCTACAGCGCGCTTGTAGGAGAGATTAAGTTGGTTGAGGCTGAGCATCTGCTCAGATAACTCTTCTGCGCTGGCAATAATCGTCAATGCCGCATCCTCACCGGGCCAGAGCCTTGCACGAATGACGCCAGGAAGATAGAGGTCATCTGTTGATGGAAGTCCGGCTGCCTGGTCATGCCTGCGCAAGAAGCTCCAGTACCATACACCAGTGGGAATAAAGGTAACCTGGCTCTCAGGATGGCCAACGGCTAAGATGTGGTAGGGATGTGCTCCATCCCAGGCGCGAATGGTGCAGCCTGCCGCACCTTCAGGCAGCGTAAACTGTTGTTGCTCACCCTCGTGCGTGTCATATGCCGGGTGCACGTATACCTGAAAGTGCCAGTCATTGTTTCCATACTGCGGCTGGTGATGCGGGCGGTAAGCAGAAAATGGTAGGAGCGTCAGAGCGATTGCGTGTTGTGCCGCCTCTGTATTGCCATGATGACGTGTATAACCGTTAGTTGTCGTTCTATTTATATGATCCCACGAGCCTTGTTCCTCACTCCTTCGATGCGCGCTGCTTTCCCTATTCTCTAGATCATGCGCATAGGTACCCGCGGTGCGCAGAACGCGATATTGGGTGCAGGTTGAATTATAGCCGCGAGGCATCCAGATACGTTTTTCGAGCATAATGCCATCGATGCCGCCCAGCCGGTAGGTGAAGATGGGAAAACCTTCTTCCAGGCGAAATGTTTCCAGGTGTACAAAGCCGGAAGGGTTGAGTAGACCATCGCGATACTCGTTGGTGCCTAGATAATAGGTGCGTTGATCGAACACAACCTCTTCATCAATCTTTGCCAGCAGAAGCTGCGGCACGGCTGTATCGAGCGGCGAGGCCACAAGTAAGCCGTGGTGCATGCGAGTCAATACACCAGCGACCGTCCCTGCAGCGTATCCCCCCAGGCCGTTCGTCACCAACCACTCACGCGAGATTGTCTCGTTCAAATCACAACACACGCCACGGTCAAATATAATGGGCATGCCACTCTCATCCTCTGAAATATGGTCTACGAAAGATATGGGTGTTTGAGACTGTGAGGAAGTGTAGGGGCGATCCCGCTCTAAATTAGACAAAGGCAAACCTTGCTCCTACAACCCTCTCCCCTGTGCTATCTCTAGTGTATCACACTATACGCTCAGAAACACTATATTTCACTCCTTTTTTACAAGTGCATTATCAAGATATGCCCAGAGGCGACATATTTTGATACATTTGACTTGCAATGTCACGTGAATAGAAAACAGTACATTTTACACATGCGAAGTATCCATGGTGACATGTGACTGTGAAAAACCGTAATACAAGTAGGCGACGAGGAAGAAGGTTCTCAACTGGATTTACTTGTCACTGCCTGGTGGCTGTGTTACACTGACTTCAATTTCAACCCTGTATTTTTGTATCCGAGGAGGCTGATTTATGAGATCTATTTACTTTAAGGCGCGAGGGCAACATACTCCGCCTGCCATGTTAGTGGTGGGCTTCATGGTAGTGCTCTGCCTGTTGCTTGCAGCGTGTGGCAATAACACTCCCACTGGAAGTAGCCCTACACCCAATCCTGCGACACCGACCGTTGCAGCCCCTAATGACCTGATCACCCCGGGCGTGTTGACTGTGGGGAGCGATACCACCTATCCTCCACAGGAATACATAGACACCACGACCAATAAAGCGGCCGGCTTTGATGTCGATTTGATTACGGCGGTTGCCCAGCGCATGGGCCTAAAGGCGAATGTCGTGACGACGAAATTCACCACTATCATCGATGACCTGGCTGCCAAGCGTTTCGACGTTGTGATGTCTGCGGTGAGCGTGACTCCTGAGCGACAGAAGAAGGTCGACTTTGTGCCATACTTCAATGCCGGTGAGTCGTTGTTGGTACAGAAGGGTAATCCTCATAACCTTAAGAGCCCGGCTGACCTGTGTGGACTAACCGTTGGCGTGCAGGATGGCACGATAGAGCAGACCGATTTGCAAACGGCAAGCAAGGATTGTACGAGTAAGGGTAAGCCTGCCATCAAGCTTACCGTATTGCAGGACCAGACAGCGGTTGTGCAATTGCTGGCAAATAACCGTGTTGTGGCAACCTACCAGGACTCACCGGTTACAGACTACTATATTAAGCTGAATCCCGGTCAGTTCGAGGTTGGCGGCTCGGTGATTGGCGCTGGCCCAGAAGGTATCGTCATACGCAAGGGTGACACCTCGATGTTTAATGCGGTACAAACAGCTTACAACCAGTTGAAAGCTGATGGCACCTATCACAAGCTCATCTTGAAGTGGGGGCTTACCGACGAGGAACTTACGGCAATTGACCGGCGTGTTGTGTTCGCCTGATAGTGCAACCCTTCTCTAGAAGAGATTTGCCTGTTAGAGTGCTATTAGGGAGGAACACATAAACCTTTGCATCGTAACGAAGCACGGGGCAAAGGGACATGGAGGCTTCCAGGAACCGTTCTCTCATTTGAGGCTGCTAGGTGGAGCTAAGAGTATCAGCTTTGTTATAGCCCACACAGATCAGGTATGTTAGAATAGGCCTGGAAGCCTTTTAATTCATGCTGATGGGCAACATTCGACAGTGCCCGTTACTCAGGAGGTGTCTCGTGTTTCGCTGGGATGTTGTCTGGCATTTTCTCTTCCAGGACCCTAATCTCATCTTCCTGAATGCGGCCTGGATAACCCTATGGTTGTCAGTTGTCTCCCAAACCTGTGGTGTGATACTGGGCCTTTTTCTGGCGCTGATGCGCATGTCGCGTTTCCGGGGACTTACGTGGGTAGCCGGTGCATATATCTGGTTCTTTCGAGGCAGCCCTCTACTGGTCCAGGTGCTCCTGCTTTATGATGGCCTTCCCAAATTTGCTCCATTACTGCCACTGGCATACCAGCACTTTCTACTACTCCCTGACTGGGCCTGTATCCTCGTCGCTTTCTCGCTGAACGAGGGTGCATACATGGCAGAGATCATTCGCGCGGCTATTACCTCAGTAGACCCCGGCCAGATGGAGGCGGCAAAATCGCTAGGTATGCGCTACCCGCTTGCTATGCGCCGCGTTGTACTGCCACAGGCGGCGCGTGTCATCATACCACCATTAGGCAACGAATTCAACAATATGCTCAAGACGACCTCCATCGCTTCGGTCATTGGTTTGCAGGAGCTCACTGGCAGCGCAGAGGTCTACGGTTCACAGGCGTTCGTAATCTTTGAGCTGCTGATTGTTGCCACCTTCTATTACCTGCTGCTGACGACTGTGTGGGGCTATATCCAGGGTTGGATTGAGAATCGCCTGGATCCCGACCGCGTGCAGACGAGGATCGATCTGGAGGACAAAAAGAGCTTTGCACAACGCCTGGTAGGATTCGGCGGTTCGCGTTCTGGCGGTACGCTGGTGAGCGGGCGTTAGGAAAGGAAGGCGTTATGAGTATGGAACAGACTCAGCTTCCAGGAGCGAACGGAAGTGAAATGGTACGTGCCGAGAATGTAGTTAAGCGCTTTGGCAGCTTGACGGTGTTGAACGGCGTTGACCTCTCTGTGAAGCGTAGGCAGGTCGTGGTGATTATTGGCCCGAGCGGCTCTGGTAAGACAACAATGCTGCGCTGCATTAACCACCTGGAGAAGATCGATAGCGGGCGCATCTATATCGAAGGTCAATTGGTAGGATATCGCGAGCAGGCCGGCCGATTGGTGGAAGATAGCGAGGCAAGCATCGCCCGTATGCGCTCCCAGGTAGGCTTTGTTTTTCAGCGCTTTAACCTGTTTGCTCACATGACGGCGCTAGACAATATTATTGAGGCTCCCATTCATGTGCTGCACCAGCCGAGAGTTGAGGTAACTGAACGTGCCATGGCTTTGCTTGAGAAAGTCGGTCTCTCTGAGAAAGCAAGTACCTATCCACACAAGCTCTCTGGTGGGCAACAGCAGCGCGTTGCCATCGCCCGCGCCCTCGCTATGAATCCAAAATTGATGCTTTTCGACGAAGCTACTTCAGCGCTTGATCCAGAACTGGTCGGAGAAGTGCTCAAGGTAATGCGCCAGCTTGCCGAGGAAGGTATGACGATGGTGGTAGTGACACATGAGATGGGCTTTGCCCGAGAGGTGGCCGATCGCGTGATCTTTATGGATAAGGGTGTTATCGTAGAGGAAGGATCAGCAGAGCAAATTTTTGACAATGCCGAGAATGAGCGTACGCGTGGTTTCTTGAGGTCAATATTGTAAAGCAGGCCTTAGTCAATCCTGTTAGATGCCTGCCAGGTGCGGTGGGCGACGTGCCAGTTTCATCGACAGGCTACCGAGGGTGAAATTGGGGTGTGAGTCGAGCAGCGTCAGAAAGGCCTGTACCACCGTTGGATCGAATTTAGTTGTGGAGCCCAGCAGGAGCCGTTCGCGTGCCGCAGCGCACGAGAGAGGAGCTTTATAGGGTCGTTCTGTGGTCAAGGCATCATAGACATCCGCCACAGCCAGAATCCGTGCGCCAAGTGGGATGTTTTCGCCTCGCAATCCTGCAGGATAGCCACCTCCATCCCATGCCTCGTGGTGATGGAGCACGGTCTCCACGTAGAAAGGGTCGACATCGCAACCTATCAGGATAGTAGCACCTATCACCGGATGGCGTTCTATCGTGCGTCGTTCCTCAGCGGACAATGCCGCCGACTTATTAAGGATATTATTGGCGATCCACGTCTTGCCCAGGTCATGTACCAGCGCGGCCAATGCCAGGTTGCTCGCTTCTCGCCTGCTCCAACCCAACTGGCGAGCCAGTCTGTAAGCATAGGTCGCTACCCTGCGCGAATGCTCATAGGTCACAAGGTCACGCTCTTGAATGCTCTTCACAAAGGATAGGAGAAGCCTTCTATTTTCGCTTTCTCGTTCAATATGTATTGCTCCCACCACTCTTCTCCGCTCTCTAAAACGTTTAGCTGGTCACGATGCCCATCTTCCAATATTGTCCATACATATTACATTTTCTCATTAATCTGAGTCTATGATCGCAGTCTAATCAAGTACTTTTGTATATATCTGTCCTTTTATATGCGCTTGCTCTTCAATCATCTATATTATCCCCCAAATAGTCCCTTTTTCTATGATTGCTGCGGCTCAAACGTTACAATGTAGAAATGGACTGGTTTTGGGAATTACTTCGGTAACAGAGAGCAGAAGTGGTGAAACATGGCAGAGAATGATGCAAAGGAGAACCTGGAGCAGAGACCGGTTTCCGAGCCTAGTGAACCGCAACAAATGGAAGGCGTTGTCACTGTTGTGCTAACGGCTGATAACCATCTCGGCTATGCTGGATTGAGTCAACAACCTCGTAAACGCGAGGAGTGCCGACGGCGGCTGCGCCATGCTTTTCAGATGGCGACTGATTTTGCCGTGAATCAGGGCGTTGATCTTTTCATTCAGGCGGGCGACCTGTTTGATACACCCAATCCAGATGAGCGGGATCGCAGCTTTGTAGCGGAGCGCCTGGCGCAACTACGAAAGAAAGGTATTCGCGCTTTTGCCCTGGGCGGGGTTCATGATACCCCGGTAAATTCTCACTCTGTGCCAGATAAGGTTCCTCCTGCCCCGCAGATCAGTTTTGAACGCCTGGGTGCACTCCATTATTTTGCTCCACAGAATAATAGAGGAACTGCAAAGGCCACGACCCTCATGGAACCTGTCATTATTGATGTACATGGTGTGCGTATTGGCATCTGCGGCTTGAGCGTAGTTGGCGATCAAGAAGGTGATCCACTTGCTCACCTGCGAGTGCAAGACGACATCGAGGGCGCTGCTATTTCACTACTTGTTTTACATGCGCCGATCGAGGATCTGACGACAGGTTCATCCTCACTGGAAATACGAGCGCAGGTTGGCCGTGCCAGTATCGCAAACCAGACAAAGTTTCAGCATATACTGGCTGGCTACCATCACGCACATCGCCAACTCCGTATTGGT
>WNFM01305315.1_pt2 | contig 11708 bp, 14 predicted proteins | sample 5400271 | NCBI WGS metagenome assembly WNFM01 (sample SAMN13153352, study PRJNA577476) | soil metagenome | isolation source: 60 cm saprolite on Douglas fir-dominated hillslope | place: USA:California | collected 2013-09-17 | reverse complement strand
AGTCGTGACCAATCCTCGGTTCTCCTCCTCGTCCCTTCGCCTGATCGCGTGGCTCGCGATCTCGGCTGCTTGCCAGCACAGTGAGACGCGCCAACTGTCTCCTGCGGTAGCGACTCCGGGGACGGTGGGATTCGGTCTCACGCACAACCTGACCTCGAGCCTCGGCTACAGCGAGTACACGCAGTTTGCGGGAACGGCTGCGGCGGTCCCGCCCGGTGCCTCGCGGGTCGAGCGCGACGTGGTCTGGCGTGTCACCGACGATCGTCGATTCGAGTTCTGCCGGCCGACCAAAGCCGGCACTCACGCTTGCCAGCCCGTCCCCGACACCGGCGGAGATCTCGTCATCATCGACCCGACCAATATCGGCAGGGCGAACTCCGTCAGGACCAGCACCGTCGCCGTCGGCGGCACGGCCGTGACGATGACCGTGACCAACATTCAACGGCGGCTCGCAACCAGCCGTGGGACTCCGCTCTCCCCGCACTACGGCATCTGGGTGGAAAGCCTGGCCCGGTTCCGGCATTGCCGGCTGCGCGGCAACCAACCCGAATGCAACGACTGTACGTTCGGCCCGGCCAAGACGCCCATCGCCGGCAGGGCCGAGTCCGTCGCCTATCTGCGCCACGGTCAGCGGATCAAGGACGTTTTGTGGATCCAGGAACCGTTGGGAAAGCTGTTTCGTTGCGAAGCCGGCGCCGAGGGAGATCCCCAGTGCCAGCTGGCGCGGTTTCAATGATCGGAGGAGCTCTCATGCGTGGACGCTGGTTCCTGATCTTCGCCCTGGCCACCCCTTCCTGCGTGGCGCCCTGGCCTTACTCCAGCATGGCGACCCACACGCTGCGGATCGCGCCAGACAGCGATCGCGACGTTCTTTGGATCCAGGGCGAGCACGGTCAGCTGTTCCGCTGCTCCCAGGGCCCCGAAGGTCCGACCTGCCAGCGCGTGAAGTTCTGATGTGATGCGCTCGATCCTGCTGCTGTGGCTGTGGGGAGTGAGCGCCTGCGGGGCCATCGTCAACGGCCCCGTGACTCGCGTGAAGTTGGTACGCGCGGCGCCCGATCACGACTACCGCATCGACGGCTCGACCGTCCCGCGCAACGTCGACTCGGTGTTGGTGCCCAACAACAAGCCGACGACGATCAAGGTGATCGCGCCGGACGGCAGCACGGCGGAGATGCAAACGGAGATCAAGGTTTCGGCTGGCGCGATCGTCGGTGACGTCCTCTGGTCGCTCACCATCCTCGGCATCGCCGCGCCGATCGCCGACCTGGCTGTCGGCGCGTTCACCTATGCGTCGCCGTCAACCGTCGCCCTGGTGCCGAAGGAACGGCCGCAAGCGATCGTGGCCGACTCTCTTCCAGCGAGGCCGACTGAGGCTGCAGGCGGGCCGCCGACCGCGCGCGATGGGGCGGACGCCTGGGTCGATCTGTCGTTCACGCTGCCCTCGAGTGCGGCGGTGGGCGGCCCGACGAGAGTTGGCGATCCGGCGATGCAGAAGACGAAAGAGAAGAAACGGCGCTAGCAATCGTCCGGTTGACCGGCGACGTCGTCCACATCTTCCGGCCCGGCCACGGCGACTCTCTCGCGAACTTGCGGCTAGAGTGCGCGGCCGTGACCGATCCCCATCGACGCTTCTTCGCCGGCTGGTCGAAGTTCTACGAGAGCACACCTCTCTTCGCGCGGCTGCTTCAAGGGCAGCAAGACGAAGCGCTGCGAAGGCTGGCGCCGGCGCGTGAGGAGCGCGTGCTCGACCTGGGCTGCGGTACCGGGCGCGCGCTGCTGCTCGTGCCGGGCGCAGTCGGCGCGGACATGTCGGTCGAGATGCTGCGCTCAGCGCCACCCGGCCGCGCCGCGTGCGCACGTGCGGAGGCGCTGCCGTTTCGCACGGCCACCTTCGATGCGGCGCTGTGCACGAACAGCTTTCACCACTATCCCGACCCACTCTCCACGCTGCGCGAGATCCGCCGCGTGCTGCGTCCAGGCGGGCGCGCGGTGCTGGTCGATCCCAATCTCGATCACGCGCTCGCACGGCTGACGATCTACGGCGGCGAAGCGCTCGTGTTCGGAATGAGCGTGCACTTGCACTCCGCCCACGAGTGGCTCGCGCTCTGCACCGACGCCGGCTTCGCGCGCGCCACGGTCGAGCCGCTCTCCGCGCTGGCGCTCGGTCCGGTCTCGCTCTGCATCGAGGCCCGCGCCTGAAGCAGCCGTTGGCGATCACGCCAACGCGCTGCTAGGGTGCGCCCCCGTGAAAAAGATTCTCATCGCCAACCGGGGCGAGATCGCGGTGCGGGTGGCGCGGACCTGCCGCGAGATGGGCATCCCGACGGTGGCGATCTTCAGCGACGCCGATCGCGCCGCGCTCCACGTCCGCTCCTGCGACGAGGCCGTCCGCGTCGGACCGCCGCCGTCGCGCGAGAGTTATCTGGTGATGGAAAACGTCATCGCCGCCGCGGCACGCACGGGCGCCGACGCCATCCATCCGGGCTACGGCTTTCTCTCGGAGAACGCGAAGTTCGCGCGCGCCTGCGCCGCCGCGGGTATCACCTTCATCGGCCCGCCCCCCGAGGCGATGGAGGAGATGGGCGAGAAGACGCGCGCGCGGCGCAAGGCATTGGAAGCGGGCGTGCCCGTCGTTCCAGGATTGAAAGAGCCCATTCCCGAAGGCGGGGAAACCTCGGCCAAGGAATACGCGCTCGGCATCGGCTATCCGATCATGCTCAAAGCCGCGGCGGGCGGCGGCGGCAAAGGAATGCGCCTGGTCGAGAATCCGAAGGACTTCGACAGCGCGCTCGCCACCGCGAAGCGCGAAGCCTTGAACGCGTTCGGCGACGATCGCGTCTATATCGAAAAGGCCGTCTCGCGCCCGCACCATATTGAAATCCAGGTCTTCGCCGACACGCACGGCGAGGCCATCTGGCTGGGCGAGCGCGAGTGCAGCGTGCAGCGGCGGCACCAGAAAGTCATCGAGGAGACGCCCAGCGCCATCGTCACGCCGGAGCTGCGCGCCGAGATGGGGCGCGTCGCGGTCAATGCCGCCAAAGCGGTGCATTACGTCGGCGCGGGGACCTGCGAGTTCCTCGTCGACGGCAACACGCGCCATTTCTACTTCCTCGAAATGAACACGCGATTGCAGGTCGAGCATCCGGTGACGGAGTTGTGCACCGGGCTCGATCTCGTGCGCTGGCAGATCGAGATCGCGCGAGGCGGGCGTCTGCCGTGGACGCAGGAGGACGTGCTGCGCAACCTGCGCGGCCACGCGGTCGAGGCACGGCTCTATGCGGAGGACCCCGCGCGGAACTTCCTGCCCAGCCCCGGACAGATCCTTGAGCTGCGCCTCGCCAGCGGACCTGGCGTGCGCAATGACTGCGGCGTCGAGAGCGGGAGCGAAGTGCCGCGCTACTACGATCCGATGATCGGCAAATTGGCCTGCTGGGCGCCCACTCGTGAACAGGCGATTGCGCGGCTGCAGCGCGCGCTCTCGGAGACGGTGATCAAAGGCATTACGACCAATGCGTCCTATTTGAAGCGCGTCCTCGATTTGGAAGAGTTCCGCAAAGGCGACTACGACACGGGTCTCCTCGCGCGCGGCGCAGAGCGGCTGCTGCCGAAGGCCGTGGCTGGCGCGGCGCTGACTCCCGACGAAGAGCTCGCGCTTGCCGCCGCGGCCATCTGGCAGCTCGAACAGGACCAGCGCCTTTCGGCGGCGCCCGCCGTGCAGGAGCAATCGGCCTGGGCGCGCGCCGGGCGGATCTCCTCGTTGCGGCGGCCGCGATGAGATACCACGCGATAGTCAACGGCATTGAACGCCTGATTGAAATTGCATTGCACGGCGGGACCTATCGCATTGCGATTCACGAAGGCGCGCAAGAATCGCCCGCGCCTCGCACCCTCGAGGTCGACGCGGTCCATCTGACGGCGAACGCGGTGAGCATCCTCGCTGGCACCCGGAGCGCGCGCTGCGACCTCGAGCCGGGCAAGGACGGCCGGCTGGGTGTGCGGGTCGGCGACTCGGTGCACTCGCTGCAATTGCTCGACGAGCGGCGCCTGCGCCTGCAGCGCGCGAGCGGAAAGTTCAGCGCCGAAGGGCCGCAACGCGTCGATGCGCCCATGCCAGGAAAAGTCGTTCGCGTGCTGGTGAAGCAGGGCGACGATGTGATCGAGGGCCAGGGGCTGGTCGTCGTCGAGGCGATGAAGATGGAGAACGAGCTGAAGAGCCCCAAAGCCGGCAAAGTGGTCGAGCTCCACGCGGTCGAGGGGGCAGCGGTCGAGTCGGGGGCCAAGCTCGTCGTGGTGAGCTGATGGACCCCGCTGCGCAATACCTGCACGGCACTTCCCCGGCGGAGCAGGAGCGGCTCTCGCTTCTGAACCGCTTGATGAACGAGGCGGCCTTGCGCGAGCTGCGGCTGCGCGGCGGCGAGCGCGTGGTCGACTTCGGCTGCGGGCTCGCACAGCTCTCGCGCGCGATGGCCCGGGCGGCGGGCGCGCGCCTGGGGCAGGCGGTGGCCGCCGGCGAGCAGGACCTGGTCGAGCTGCGGCAGGGCGACGTGAGCGATCCGCCGCTCCACGAGCGCGAGTGGGGCAGCTTCGATCTGGCGCACGCGCGCTTCGTGCTCGAGCACGTGCGCGATCCGCTCGCGGTCGTGCGGCAGATGGTGCGCGCGGTGCGGCCCGGCGGGCGCATCGTCTTGCAGGACGACGACCACGACGTGCTCCGCTGCTATCCGGAGCCGCCCGGCTTCATGGCGCTCTGGCGCGCGTACGAGCGCACCTATGATCGGCTCGGCTGCGATCCCTACGTCGGCAGGCGGCTCGCGTCGCTGCTGCACGAGGCGGGCGCGAGGCCGCTGCGCTGCACCCTGATCTTCTTCGGCGCCTGCGCGGGTGAGGCAACGTTTCCGGGCTTGATCGAGAACATGTCGGGGCTGCTCGCGGGAGCGCGCGAGCCGATCGTGGGTGGCGGGCTGCTCGGTGCGGCGGAGTTCGACGACGCGCTCGCACGGCTTCGCCAGTGGGCTACGCTTCCCGGCGCGGCATTCTGGTACGGGATCTTCTGGGCGGAAGGAGTGCGGTCATGACCGCGCTGGAGAAGTGGTTCACCGAGGTCTATTCGAAGAGCGCCACGAAGCCGGGCGCGCTGCGCAAGGCGCTGTTTCAGACCAGCAGCGGAATTCCCGTCGAGCCGCTCTATTCGGCTCCAGAGCCCGAGGCGCGCATCGGACTCCCCGGCGTCTATCCTTATACGCGCGGCGTGCAATCGACCATGTATCGCGGCCGCTATTGGACGATGCGGCAATACGCCGGCTTTGGAACCGCCGAGCAGACCAATGAGCGATTTCATTACTTGCTCAAATCAGGCCAGACCGGTCTCTCGACCGCCTTCGACTTGCCCACGCAGATGGGCCACGATTCCGACAGCCCGCGCGCGCGCGGCGAGGTGGGGCGCGTCGGCGTGGCCATCGACTCCATCGACGACATGGAGAAGCTCTTCAAGGGAATCGATCTCGGAAACGTCTCGACCTCGATGACCATCAATGCGACGGGCGCCACGCTGCTCGCGCTCTATCAATCGGTCGGAGAAGCGCACGGCACCCCGCCTGCGCAGCTCTCGGGCACGATTCAAAACGACGTGCTCAAGGAGTATATGGCGCGCGGGACGTATATCTATCCGCCGGCGCCCTCGATGCGGTTGATCACCGATACTTTCGAGTATTGCTCCAAAGAGATCCCGAAATGGAATCCCATCAGCATCAGCGGCTATCACATCCGCGAGGCGGGCAGCACGGCGGCGCAGGAGATCGCCTTCACGCTCGGAGACGGAATCGCCTACGTCGAGGCGGCGGTGAAGCGCGGGCTCGACGTCGATTCCTTCGCCGGGCGATTGAGCTTCTTCTTCAACGTCCATAACAACTTCGTCGAAGAGGTGGCCAAGTTCCGTGCCGCGCGGCGCCTCTGGGCGCGGACCATGAAGGAGCGCTTCAAGGCGCGCGACCCGAAGAGCTGGGCGCTGCGGTTCCACGCGCAGACAGCGGGATCGACGCTGACCGCGCAGCAGCCCGACAACAACGTGGTTCGCGTCGCGCTGCAGGCCTTCGCCGCGGTGCTGGGCGGTTGCCAGTCTCTGCACACCAACGGCCGCGACGAGGCGCTCTCGCTGCCCACCGAAGCGAGTGCGCGCATCGCGCTGCGCACGCAGCAGATCATCGCGCACGAGAGCGGCGTCTGCGACTTCATCGATCCGCTGGGCGGCTCCTGGGCGCTCGAGGCCCTCACCGACGAACTGGAAGGCAAGGCGGAGGCCTATCTGCGCAAGATCGACGAGCAGGGAGGAATGGTCGAGGCGATTCAGCGCGGCTACCCGCAGCGCGAGATCGAGGACGCTGCCTACGCGGCGCAGAAAGAGATCGAGGAGAAGAAGCAGATCGTGATCGGCGTCAATGAGTTCTCCGCGCCTGAGCCGCCCTTCGAGACCCTGCGCGTCGATCCCGCGCTGGAGGAGGAACAGGTGGCACGGCTCCGCGCCTTCCGCGCCAGCCGCGACAGCGCCGCCTCCTCGCGTGCCGTCTCGGAGTTGCAGCGCGCCGCGGAGGGCAGCGAAAACCTGGTCCCGCGCATCGTCGCGGCCGTCAAGGCTCGCGCAACGCTGGGCGAGATCGCGAACGCGATGCGCCAGGTCTTCGGCGAGCACAAGCGGTAGCTAGAGCAGCTTCCGCGCGCGCGGCGCGAGCTTCTGTTTTTTCCAGCGCGCAAGCTCGGCCGTGACGAGGGCGGCGAGGCGCGCCCGGCCCACGCGCTGTTCGCGCAGGAGAGCCTTTCCGCGCAGCAGCTGGATGCGCACGTCAAGATCGTGCAGCTCGCCAAGGCTTTCCTGCAGCGGCGTCAGCTCGACGAGGAGAGACCTGGCGACCGAGGGCAGCGCGGGCTGCACCAGCTCGAAGAGGTAGCGCAGCTGTTTCACCGAGCGGCGGACTGCGTGCATCGCCTGCGGCGCCGGCCGCAGCAGCGCGATTTCCAGGCGCTCCTCGAATCGCGCCAGCCGCTTGCGGAGCAGCTTCTGCGCACGCCCGTCCGCGAACAGGCCGCTGAACTCTCCTGCGCCCACCTCACGCAGGCGCGGCGTGGTCTGCGATCGCCAGACGATGAGCCCGCGCTCGAGCGCCCGCTCGGCCCTGGGCAGCAGCGATGCACGGCGCTTCGCCAGCGTTTCATCGCGTCCCCTGAGCCAGCCGATCTGCAGTTGCAGATCGCGCACGGCCCCCAGCGAGTCCTGAAAGCGCTTCACCGGCGCGTCCAGCTCGCGCAGCCGCAGAAGCCGCAGCGCCGCCCGCAGCCGGCGCACCGCCACCCGCGCGTCGTGCAGCGGATCTTCCGACGGCAGACTCGCCTCGTGCTTCTGCACGTCGCGCATCCGCGCTTCGAGAATCCGCAGCGCCACCTTCTGCAGCGGTGCGCGCCGGGAGAGCCCGCGGATGGGCGTCGGCTTGGCCATGACGGCGGACTCCATACCTCGGCCGTGGCGCGTTGACACGTGAGGTAGGCTCGAGGCCGTGCTGATCAGCGTCCTCTTGCCCGCGCGAAACGCCGCGGCCACCCTGCGGGAGGCGCTCCACGGCGTCCTCGCGCAACAGGGCGCGCCGCCGTTCGAGCTCGTCTGCGTGGACGACGCCTCGACCGACGCGACGCCCGTGCTGCTCGACGAAGCCGGGCGTGAAGACCCGCGCGTGAAGATCGTGCGCGGCGAGGGCCGCGGCATCGTGGCGGCGCTCAACCTCGGCCTCGCGCACTGCAAAGGCGATCTGATCGCGCGCATGGATGCCGACGATCTGGTCCATGCCGATCGCCTGCGCCTGCAGGCCGAGCTGCTCGCGAGCGACGCCGAGCTGGGCGCGGTGGGCAGCCTCGTCTCCTGTGGCGCTCCCGGACTCGCGCGGCTCGAAGCCTGGCTGAACGCGACGGTCACGAAGGAGCAGTGCCGCAATGCCCGCTTCGTCGAGGCGCCGCTCGTCCATCCGAGCACCACCTTCCGCCGCGAAGCCCTCGGCAGCGGCTGGGAAGACAATGGCTGGGCCGAGGACTGGGATTTGCTCCTGCGCCTCGTCGAGCGCGGCTGGCAGCTCGCCAAGGTTCCGCGCAACCTCCTCTTCTGGCGCGATTCCGAGCACCGGCTGACGCGCACCGCCCCGGCGTACACCTTCGAGAAGATGGCCCGGCTGCGCGCGCACTACCTCGCGCGCGGGCCGCTGCGCGAACGATCGTTCGACATCTGGGGCGCGGGCCCTTCCGGAAAACGGCTGGCGCGCGAGCTGGAAGCGCACGGCCTTCGCCCGCGCTCGTTCTTCGACGTCGATCCGTCGAAGCACATCGCCCGCGGCCGGCCCGTGTTGCGCGAGCGCGATCTGCCGCCGCCCAGCGACGCGCTCATGCTCTGTGCGGTGGGCGCTGCCGGCGCGCGCGAGGAGATTCGCGCGCTGCTCGAGCCGCGCGGATATCGCGAGGGAGATCACTTCCTGTTCGCGGCTTGACGTGACCCGAATCACCACTTGCATTTCGACGTGTGCTATTTTGCATGTGGGAGAGAGTCGCCTGAGTGCAGTCCCTGGAGCCCATCGCCCGTCTCATCGCCGAGCGGCGCGCCTTGCCGGAGCCACTGCTTCGCCGCGCGCAAGCGGAAGCGAAGACGCGCGCCGGCTTCCTGGGCGCGGTGCAGGAGCTGGGCGTTCCCGAGCCTGATCTGGTGGGTATGGTCGCCGAGCAACTCGGGATCCCGGGCGTCGATCTCTCGCGGACGCTGATCGATCTCGACGTGCTCGACTCGATCCCGCGCATCGTCGCCGAGTCGGATCTGGTCCTGCCGCTCTCCACCGAGGGCGGGCGGCTGCACATCGCGGTCAGCGCCGGCGCCGAAGATCACGACGTCATCGAGGAGCTGCACTTCATCACCGGGCAGGAAGTGTCGCCTTACGCGGCGCTGCCGGGGGCGCTGGAACAGGCCATCGCCGCCGCCTATGACGCGAAAGATCGCGGCGAACGTTTCTGGCGCGGGCCGGGATTGCAACCGGACGCGGAGGTGGGCGTCGCGGTCATCCTGCCGGGGAACCGGCCGGGCACGCTGACGCGGCCGCGCACCGAGGAGATCTTCGAAGAGACGCGCGAGATGGAGGAGATGCGCGGCGACGACCTGGCTTTCGAGATCGGGCACCACGAGGACGACGAGGAAGCGGAGGTCCTCGGCTCGGTGGACGTGCGCGTCGGGCCGGCGACCATCCTGGTGGTCGACGACGACAACGACATCTTGCGCATGCTCGACAAGACGCTGCGCTCCGCCGGTCATAAAGTTCAGTTGGCGCGCGACGGGCGTGAGGCAGAGACGCTGCTGAAGACGCACCGCTACGATCTGGTGCTGCTCGACGCCATGTTGCCGCACGTGCACGGTTTCGAGATCTGCGCGCGGCTCAAAGCGAGCGCGCGCACGCGACGCACGCCGGTCATCCTGCTCTCGGCGGTCTACCGCGGCTGGCGCTACGCGCACGACGCGCGCGAATCGTTCGGCGCCGACGACTTCATGGAGAAGCCCTTTCACCTTCCCGAGCTGCTGCGCCGGGTGAACCTCAAGCTCTCCGGCAGCTCGCAGCCGCCGCCCGCCAACGAAAAGGCGGAGAGGCTCTACCAGGAAGGGATGGGGCTGCTCGATTCGAAGAAGCCTGCGGAAGCGCGTGCTGCTTTGGAGCAGGCGGTGAAAGCCGATCCGTTCTCCGCGCGCGCGCAGTTCGCTCTCGCCCGCGCCATGCACGAGATGGGCGACGTCTTTCACGCCATCACTTCCTATGAGCGCGCCGTCGAGCTGCGGCCCAGCCTCTTCCAGGCGCTGCGGGCGCTGGCGACGCTCTATGAACAGAAAGGCTTTCAGCGCAAGGCGGCCGAGGCGCTGGAGCGCGCGCTGCACGCCGCCCCCGACGTGACGACGCGCGAAGCCATCCGCGCGCGGCTGATCAAGCTTCTCTAGCGCGTTATCCTTCCGGCTGTGTTCCCTCTCGATCTCGAGCGACGCCGCAAGCAGAACCTCGCCTCGCCGCGGCAGGACGCGCGCGGAGTCGCACCGTCGATCCGCAGCTTCGCGTTGGCGATCGATCGGCAGCGGCAAGGCATCGAGCGGATCCCGGTGCTGGCTGGCGCGCGCGGCGATCTTGTCCGGGTTTGCGCGGCGCTCGACGAAGCAGAAGTAGCGGCGATCGCATTCTCGCTCGACGATCCGCAGGCGGAGCTGGTCCGGTTTCAGGAGGCGGCCCGCGCGGCCTCGGTGCCGGTGCTGCGCGTCGATCTGCTGCTCGAGGAATTCCAGATCTACCAATCGCGCGTGGCGGGCGCCGACGCTGTGCTGCTGCAGGCGGGCGCGGTTTCGCACGAGCTTCTCGCGCGCCTTGCGCAGGCTGCGAAGAGCACGCACATGGCGGCGTGCATCGCGTGCGCTTCGCGGGATGAGCTCGAGCGCGTGGCGCCGATCGGTCCCGCGGTCATCGCGCTGCCGCCTTCGCTGTTGCACTTGCCCGTCCCTCCGCGCACGCTCGTGCTCGCGCTTTCCGACGGTCCGGAGTTGCGCGGCCGCGCCGACGCGCTCCTCGACGAAGCGGTGGGAGCTGCCGCTGAACCCGCCGTCGCTTTCCGCGCCGCTCTGGAAAAGGATTCCTGATGCCTCCGCCTTTCAAGAAGCACGTCTTCGTCTGCCTCAACGAACGCGAGCCGGGGAACCCGAAGGGCGATTGTCACTCCAAAGGCAGCCCCGTCCTCTTGAAGAAGCTCAAGGATGCGCTCCGCGCGCGCGGCCTCGACGCAGAGATCCGCGCCAACAAGGCCGGCTGCCTCGACAACTGCGCGCTGGGCTGCTCGGTGGTCGTCTATCCCGAGGGCGTCTGGTACGGGCACGTCACCGAAAGCGACGTCGACGAGATCATCGAGCAGCACCTCGTCGGCGGCACGCCCGTCGAGCGGCTGCGCCTCTACAAGAAGAGCTGATTCCGCAGGATGAGCTAGTTCAAGAACTGCGAGGCGCCGCGCAATTTGCGGACGCGCGCGCGCAGCGACGACGCGTCGGACGCGTTGGGCTCCAGCTCGAGCACTTTCTCGAGATCGCGCGCCGCCGCCTGCGGACCTCCGAGGCGCTCGCAGAGCTGCGCGCGCTCGCGCAGGCCGCGGATGTTCTGGGGCGCGAGCAAGAGCAGCCGGTCGACGGCGCTGAGCGCGCGCGGCATGTCGTTGCGCTCCTGGTACACCGAGCGCAGGTTCTGCAGCATGCGCACGAGGATCTCGCGCGGGCTCGCCGGCCGCAGCACGCGCGGATCGAACTTCACCTGATCGCCGACCGCCGCCGCGAGCCTCCGCTTGATCTCTTCGAGGCCGAGGAGCTGGCCGCGATGAAACGGATCGACCACCAACTCGCCGCCGTCGAGCTGCACCTTGCAGAGGAAGTGACCGGGGAAACCCACGCCGTCGACGCGCAGCCCGCAGCGACGGCCCACCTCCATGTAGACGATGCAGAGCGTGAGCGGAATGCCGGTGCGGCGTTCGAGGACTTCGTTGAGAAAGCTGTTGCGCGGGTCGTAGTAGTCGCTGCGATTGCCCGCGTAGGCCAACTCGTGGAAGAGGTACGAATTGAGCCGCCCGACCTTGCGCTCGGGGCTCGCGCCCGCAGGCAGGCCAGCGTGAACGCCCGA
>WNFM01040752.1_pt2 | contig 11710 bp, 12 predicted proteins | sample 5400271 | NCBI WGS metagenome assembly WNFM01 (sample SAMN13153352, study PRJNA577476) | soil metagenome | isolation source: 60 cm saprolite on Douglas fir-dominated hillslope | place: USA:California | collected 2013-09-17 | reverse complement strand
GCATGAACGTGTACATCATCCTGAATCCTGATGACGCGCAGCTACCCGAGTATGATATGAATAGAGATGACTCACCTGCCTCACCCTGGTGAGCCACCAATTGGCTAATTCCGCGTCGTCAGCAGCGAGACTACCCAAGCGAGGAGCGAGGAGATGAGTCGCAGTAGCGCTCTACGCTTCATTTGGATAGTGTGCTTCGCTCTGACCGGCTCCACATCTCCGTTTATAGCTGCGAGTGCTCGGGCCATATATCAAAGGCAGAGGATTCAGGCGCCTCCAAGCCCAGTCTATGTTGCAGTGGGCGCATCCGATTCCTTCGGCATCGGCACCGGCGATCCGTTGACACAGAGTTGGCCATATGTTGTTGCGAACAAGCTCGCAGCGAAACCCCATTTGATCAATCTCGGAATACCTGGCGCAACGGTTGACCTTGCCGTGCGAGCGGAGTTACCCGTTGCGTTGTCGGTGCTGCCCACACTGGTGTCGGTATGGCTAGGGGTCAACGACCTCGAGCACCATGTCTCGTTGGCCTCATTCAGTCTGCAGTTGCAATCGCTGCTTGACAGCCTTGCGCACCAGACTTCGGCGGCAATCTACGTTGGCAATCTACCAGATCTCACTGTGTTGCCGCACTTCTCTACATGGGACCAGGCGGCGCTGACAGAGCAAATACTGGCATGGAACGCGGCAATTAGCTATGCCTGTTCGATTTCGGGGGCGCACATGGTAGATATGTATGCACAGTCGCGCGCTGTCGCCGCGCTTCCGGGCTATTTGGGGAGCGACCAGTTCCATCCCTCAACACAGGGCGCACAACGCATTGCGGATATCTTCGTGGAAGCAATGAGCAGCTTTAGTTCGCAGAGCGCAATGAGGAGGCCAGAACACGAGTAATTCCCGCGGGAAGGGCCCAGTGCAGCCTCCTACGTGGTGGCGACGTCGGCCTCTTGGCTCAAGGAGGGAGTATGGGGCCAGAAGCACTCTGGCTTATTGCAGCGAGCGCAGTGACTGCGCTCGCTATTCTTGGCGTGGTGACTCGGCGTGACAGACACCTGGCGCACATCAGTCGCCGTTACGTGGAAAGGCGACCGGCGAGAGCAATCCTCATCATCTTTGGGCTATTGCTATCTACGGCTTTGATCGTGATAGCGACGATAGTCAACGATACCCTGACGCTGGCAGTGCAGCGCGAGGCCGTTGCACAGGTTGGTCGAATTGATGAAGAGATCAGCAGCGATAGCGGTGGCGAATTGGGGCTGTTTCCAACGAGCGTTGCGGCGCACGTGCAGGCGCGCCTCAAAAGCAACACCCAGGTAAGTGGGGTCGCGGCGGCGTTGCTGGTCAGTCAGACGCTGACAGTCGATGCGAACACACAGCAGACGCATAGTGCCATCAACCTGCTAGGAATGAACGCCACAGACAACGCGGGGCCGTTGGGCGCATGGCGCCTGCAGGGTGGCGACGTCGCTCGTCTGCAAGACCTGGGCGCCGGTCAAGTGTACATCAACCTAAGCGCGGCAAATCTCTTGCAAGCCGCTGCTGGCGATAGATTGACTGTGTATTCGGTGAACTGGTCCGGGCGACACGTGGGCGCGCAGGTGCGGGGAATCATTGCCGCTGGGCCATTGGGATCGCGTCCGACAATCATCCTGCCGCTGGCGGCTTTACAGCCGATCGCGCGCGCCGAAGATCAAATCAATCGCGTCTATATCGCCAACATCGGTGACGGATTGAGTGGCGTGGAATTTAGCCATGACGTCGCCAATATCATTCAGACCGAGCTGCCGCCTAACTTGGCGGTGCACTTGGTAAAACTAAACGCTGTCCGGCTGGCAGTACAAGCCAAAGGTCTATTCGACACTATCTTGCGACTCTATACTTTGTTCGCGCTGGCGGTAGAGGCCCTGCTGATCTTCCTCGTCTTTACGTTACTTGCCGTGGAACGCCGCAGTGAACTGGCGACGCTGAGAACTCTGGGATTGCATCGGGTTGCGGTCGTCGAGATGCTCCTCATCGAGGCGGCGTTCTATACCCTGGTGGCTGCGGTTCCAGGGGCAGCGCTCGGTTTCGGGCTTGCCTATCTCTTGGTCAAAGTGATTACTCCAAGCGCGGCACACCTGGGAATCTCACTTCAGCTTGCCTTCGATCCAGCGACTATCTTTGCCTCTCTTGGCGCATGTGTGCTGTTCTCCCTGCTGATCACGATAGTGGCCGCTTGGCGGGCCACTGGCCTGCCGATTGCGGCCGCACTACGCGACACAGAGAATGTGCTATCAAGGTCGCCGAGGCCACCCACGGAGAACAGATACGCAGAAGCGTCGCGAACCGGCCTGGAGACAATATGGCGATGGTGGACGCTGGCATGGGGTATTAGTTGGCGCTGGCTCTTTCCCATCATCGTGGGCATCATTATACTGTTTGCCCCCTGGACGCACATGGGCATAGCGTTGGCAGCGGAAGCAATAGCTCTGTGCGTAGGGATCGCAGTGCTGGCGCGCTGGCTGTATCTATGGCGTCGTACTGCGATGATACAAGCATTGCCAGAGAAGACTCGGCTATTGGCGCTCGCTCGAACGCGACGAGCAACAGGTCGGATGAGTGCTCTTGCGGTTGGAGCCTTCATACTCATGTATTGGGCGTTGCCACCAACTTGGCTGGGGAACCTGAATCGATTCGCTGGAGGCATGAGCACATTTTTCATCGCTGGCATGCTTATGGTGTTGGGCACGGTGCTGGCAGTGACGCCCAATCTTGACCTATTGCTGCACCCGTTACAAAAAGGGCTGGCGCACATCGGTCACAAGCGCCACGTGACCACAGTCGCGTTACTCTATCTCGCCTCTCAACGGTTTCGTACGGGAATAAGTATTGCGCTCTTTGGGCTGGTGTGCTTTGTCATGGTCGTAATGGCCTGTATCGCTACCTCGACTACCCAGCGGTATAGCGACGTGAGTGCGCTCACCGGAGGATATGATATTGTCGGACAGTCGCTCTCTCAGCCACTCAGCGGCATCAGCGCGCTCCACTCGACACTGCAAGCTCATGCGCCTGCTGCAGCAGCGGAGGTCCAGCAGGTCAGCGCGGCGTCCTCCCTCCCACTTGCGATCATCCAGCCCGGTGGCGCAAATGCTGGGTGGCGATTGTATCCCGCTGCGCAAATCGATGGCGCGTTCCTTCAAGGCGCCGGCTTGCCGCTGGCAGCGCGCGCGCAGGGCTACCCCACTGATGCTGCGGTGTGGCGCACAGTCGCTTCACAGCCCGGAAACGTAGTGATCGATGCTGGCGCGCTCGACCCGAACGATGCGGCTGCGCTCGGTGTGCAACCCCCGCCCCCACCAGATCTCACTGATTTCGCCGCGCCTCCAATCGCAGCGACGTTACTGGGGCCAGCTACTCTGGCGGCCACATTCAGTCAAGCGGCGACCCAAGACCTGTTGCGCCAGACTACGCCAGAGGTGCGTGATCTCCTCGACGATCCGGCGACATTGCATCACTTCACATTGCGGCTGACGAACGTCAGCGCTCAGAATGGATACTTCGCGCCAATTCCATTGTGGGTGGGTGATTTTCGTAGCGCGACCCCGGTGCGTCAAGTGACGGTCGTTGGTATTGTCAACAATGTGCAGGGGCAGCGCTATGGATTACTGGGATCGCCCGCGACTTTCGCTTCTCTGGAGGCTGGTATACCTGCGGTGAGCGCCTCATATTACTACTTTCGACTGACAGCGAGTGCGAATGCGGCGGGCGTGGCGCGTGCTATCGGCGCTGCACTCATTGACTACGGCTTCGAGACGACAGTGGTGCGCGCCACGCTGCTCTCACAAAACGCGCCTGCGATCTTTGCGAGCGAGTTGCTGTTGCGGCTTGTGGCGTTGATGCTACTCGTGGGTATAGTCGCCTTAATGATCACTGGGCTGCGCGCCGTCGTCGAGCGCCGTCAACAGATCGGCGTTTTGCGCGCGTTAGGCTTTCAACGCGGCGATGTGCTCTTGGTCTTTGTCATCGAGACACTGTTGGTAGCTGCAGGTGGGGCCGCTGCAGGGCTTGCCATTGGCTTGGTGCTGTGTCACAACGCCTTTGCCTTGACATTCTTGGATGAGGCGCATCTTGGACTGACACTCGTGGTGCCATGGGATACACTGGCCCTGATTCTACTCAGCGCAATCGTGTGCGCGCTGGCAGCAGTCACCCTCCCAGCACGCCAGGCCAGTCGCATCGTCCCGGCTGAGGCTTTGCGGTATGAATAGAGAACCCGACGTGAAGAGCGCCCGTACATGAATTGATTATCCACTTGCCAGAGGTTTTCTGCTGCTAGGTGTCAGTTTTGGGTCCACACTCATCGTTATGGTGGGAGAGTGGCATGGGTAGGCAGGAGGCAGACATAGTTGGTTGAAATGTTAACAAACATCACAACCCTTAACCTGCATCGGTTGACGAAACAACTCGATGGGTGGTTGGACTACGGCCAACCAGTAAGCCACGTTGGCTCTCCTTTTCGTCGGAGAAACGCCACTCATTAGGGAACTCGACGGCTCAAACCGTTTTACCCAACCGTTTTACCCACTGGGAGCAATGCGCCAGCGGAACCCCGCGAACAGTTTCGTTGTCAAAGTGCATAGAGCCTGGTGCCAAGAACGTCCTGGCGACTCTATCCACTCATCAACATACCACTTGAGAAACACCTATTCAAGGAAGCGATGCAGAGAACTGAGAACAGGTGCCCACAAAACAAAACTCTGGAATGAATACCTGTTCAAAAGCGGCCGTTGAAGAGGAGCCGAAGGAATACGTGTCAACACCAATCATCGTAGCCGAGGATGTGACGAAAATATATCACTCGCAGGCGGTACAGGTACGCGCCTTGGATGGTGTATCGCTGCGAATCAACAAGGGCGAGGTTGTTGCTGTAATGGGAGCAAGCGGCTCAGGCAAGACAACATTGCTCAATTGCTTGGCGGGATTGGACACCATCGACAACGGAAAGATCCTCGTCGCCGGACAGGACTTGGCTGAACTCAGTGAGCACGCGATGACCAATTTTCGTGCGGCCAACATGGGATTCATCTTCCAGAGCTTCAACTTACTGCCGGTGTTGACCGCGGTGGAAAACGTGGAATTGCCGCTCCTCATTGCGCGCTGCTCTCCAGTTGCGGCGCGACAGCGCGCTCAAGCAGTCCTTTCGGAGGTTGGGCTGGCGCAGCGGATGCTGCATTACCCAGGGGAACTTTCGGGTGGGCAGCGCCAGCGGGTAGCTATCGCCCGAGCCCTAATTCACGATCCGACGATTCTATGGGCTGACGAGCCAACTGGCAGCCTAGACAGCGACGCGTCACAAGAGATCATGAACTTGTTGCGGGAGGTGAACCGAACGCGAGGCCAGACCATCGTACTGGTGACGCATGCGCACGAGATCGGAGCACAAGTCGATCGCATGATCCACATGCGCGATGGCCGAGTATTGGAATGACCAGCATAAGAGCTTATTCGGATACCGACTTACGCCGCGCGGTAGCGATCACACTGCTGGAAGCAGCAGAGAGCACAGGCCAAGTGCAGAAAGGCACAATAGGTATGCTCCAGCGTGACTATTTAGGCAAAGCCGCGATAGAGGAGTCGTTGAGGAAGGCGAGTGCCGTGCAGACGACTTCAGCGCGGCGTGTCAAACGCGTCACCGCGCGTCGAGGACGCACTTACACCTGCAATTCGGGAGGAAACCCGGTCCAACGCAATTGGGGGGGAAGATGGCTCATGTCGTTGTAGGTCAACAACGAGGGAGGGAGCCCAGGCGCATAGCGGATGACCGTCAGCGCGGCATGGCCAAAGTTCAGCCCCAGCCACCGCCAGGCAGGAGCGTCGAGCGCCTGGCGCACCAGCCAGGCGACCAGAAAGTTGTGCGTGACCACGAGCTCATGGCGGTCCGTGTCGCCAGCCACCGGGCCGGTGAGCTGCACCCGTGCTTGCTCGGCGAGGTCCCGTCCCGCTGCCGCCTCCTCTGCCGTGACCGGTTCAAGGAACCGCATGAAGACCTCCGCACCACCACTTGGCAGCTCATTCCGGTCCGGCACATACGGCACAAAGTCTCCCGCAGCCGCCGAGCTGGTGAGGGACACGCCGTCAAGCTGCTCACCGACCAGCTGGGCCGTCTGCAACGCGCGCGGCAGCGGGCCATGGTGGACGGCGCTGATCGGTCGAGCGCGGAGCCGGCGGCCCAGCAGGATCGCTTGCTGGCGTCCGGCGTCGGACAAGCCGCTCTCATCGGGCAACGCCGCGCCATGGCGGGCGAGATAGAGATAGCGGGTCGCTGCGGGTGGCATGGTCAGAACCTCCGTTTGACAGTTCAGGCGAACTGGGGATAGACTAGACGGCTATGGATTCTCGTTCCGGGCAGACGTCATACGACGTCGCCCCACACGGCCGTAGAACAACAGCTCTGCGCGCGCGTGGCAGGCTCGTGGCCTGGCGGAGCGACAAACTACAACACTGTGGTGCGACGCCGCATGACAGGTTGCTTGTCTGTTCCAACCCTATCCCCGTCGCTTTTCCACCCTCTACCGTAACCATTCAAGACGGGCTTGCCCTGTCTGCTAGACTGGCGGCATGACGCCGGAAGAGGAATTATACGCCGTCGCATCATACAGTTGTAGAATCGCGTTCTGCTGTTGTGTCGGGCTCGCCGCCCGGCGGGGAGACAAACGACAACAGAGTGACGCGACACGGTATTAGCCGCCTTGCGCGCCGAGAATGCCGCCCTGCGCGAGCAGGTGCAGGGGCTGCTCGCCGAAGTCGAAGCACTCAAGCAGCAGCGGGCCAAGGACAGCCACAACAGCTCGAAGCCGCCGTCGAGTGACGGCTTGGCCCGCAAGACGAAGAGCCTGCGCAAGCCGAGCGGGAAGAAGCCGGGCGGCCAGCCGGGGCATCGCGGCCATCAGGTGTCGCTGGTCGCGACGCCTGACGCGGTCGTCGTCCACCAGCCCGAGCGGTGTGGGGCCTGCCAGCAGGCACTGCCAGACGGCGCGGCCAGGTGGATCGAGCGACGCCAGGTCCACGAACTGCCGCCCCTGCGCCTGTGGGTTACCGAGCATCACTTGCTGCATGTGCGCTGTCCCCGCTGCGGGGCGACGACGCAAGCACCGCCCCCCGCGGGAGTGCGGGCGCCGCGGCACTAGGGTCCGCGGCTGCGGGCGGTGGCGGCCTATCTGATACGGATTCCGCCTCGGTAGTTGCAACGTGCCAGTGGGCCAAGTCCCATACATCCACGATGAGACCTGTGAAGTCGGCGATACCTCAGCGTAACTGATGTGAGCCGGGCACGCCGCGCGACAAGGACCTGATACCGATAGGATACATTGCCGGCTTGGAACGCGCACGATGGCTTTGTCTCGCTTAGCTTTCTGGCCGTGCCGCGAAGATGATTACGCGACTGAAGGTGGTGCCATCGACCTGATAGCCATAGCACCCAGGCGCCCGGACACGTGTAAACGACGCCTGCCCGGTCCAGCCTTCCGGCGTGCTCTCGGGATAGGGCAGAATGCGGAGTTCTGTCGGCGGCATGGGTCCGGGGTCGAAGCGCACCTCGTTGGGGCCATCGAGCTGCCGGCCACGCACCAGCACCACGTCGGGATAGTACGGCGTATCGACCGCCCAGATCACCTTCATGGCGCCCCAGACGGTGCCCCAGTACTCGCCGTCTAAGTTCTGGGGCAGAGTGTAGTGGAGGACGCCATCAACGGTCCCATGAATTGGATAGGCCGGCCCATCGCCGATCCCGAGCCCAATGCCCGGCAAAGCCGCATGCGGCTTTGCCGCCGGGCATGGAGCGCCAGGCGCGAGATGGGGTATTTGGAGCGGCCGCTGCTCCAAGGTCGTCCACACCGTCGGTGCGGCGGTGCTGGTGGCATGGACAGCAGCGGGTGCAGCACTTCCGTCTGCGCATGCACACAAGAGAGCGGAGAACACGGCGACGAGACAGGAGCGGAAAATCCTGGATCTCATAGGTCTCGTCCTCTCTAGTTGGAGGGATACCGAATCCGCTTGTCCGCTTGGAGGAGTGCCCTGGATAGTTGCCAGTATAACTCCTCCATAGCCTGGCGGCTACCCCAACAATTCAGACGGATTCCGTATGACCCTCTTCTGTCACTCTGGGCATGAATACTGCGGGCATAGACGTTCACTTCATCCAACAGGAGGCAGAGAGCGCCATGACCAAAGCCCGCGAACCAGTCCCCACCGTCGCCTTCATTGACGACTACTGCGCCCACTACCACGCGGTGTTTCCCAACGTGCGCCAGTTTGAACAGTTCACCCACCTCGAGCTCGGCTTGGTCGCCGAGACCAAACGCAAGTCGCTGCCGCGTCTGGCCCAGACGACCAAGGCGGATCCGCAGGCCTTCCACCACTTCTTAGCCAAAGCCGACTGGTCGGTGGAGGCGCTGCGGGCGGTGCGGCTGGAGCTGACGCGCCAGGCGCTGCGCGAGCGTCCCTTCATCCTGTGCATCGACGAGACCGGCGACCGCAAGAAGGGCAAGACCACGGACTACGCCGCCAGCCAGTACATCGGCAACGTGCACACGCTGGCCAACGGCGTCGTCTCGGTCAATGCCTATGGCGTGCTCGACACCGTCACCTTTCCCCTCGCCTTTCGCCTCTACAAGCCACGCCGCCGCTTGAAGCCGGGCGACGTCTATAAAAGCAAGCCCCAACTCGCCGTGGAGCTCATTCAGGAGCTCGCCGCGCAGGGCTTTCACTTCTCAGTGGTGCTCGCCGACAGCCTGTACGGCGAGAGCTACGACTTCACCTCCGCCTTACATCGCTTGGGCCTGCAGTATGTAGTGGCCATCCGCTCCAACCACATCGTGTGGACCTTTCCCGGTGAGCGCGTGCGCCAGACGCGGTGGCGCCCCTTCGCACGCGTCTTCACCGATGGGACAAGCGAACAGCGCTACATCTGCGAGTTCGTCTTTGGCAAGCGCGGTCGCACCCGCTCCTTCGTGGTCACCACCGACCCGGTCCACCTGCCCCCTGAGACGACCTGGCATCTCATGACCAACCTGCCGGGCAAGATCGAACGCACCGTGGGCAACACGTTCGGGCTGCGCACGTGGATCGAATATGGCTTCAAGCACGCCAAGGACGAGTTGGGCTGGGCGGACTATCGGCTGACCGATGCGCACAGCATCGAGCGCTGGTGGGAGCTTGTCATGGGCGCCTACTTGCTCGTGAGTCTGCAGGCGCCCGCGTTGGCAGTGGCCCCGGCAGTGGCCGCAGCGGACGAGCCCGCTGCCACGCCTGCCTCGGGACCGCCCGCCGCGGCGAGGCAGCATCCGGCCTGGACGGAGGACGCCAGTTGGAAGCATCGGCTCACTAACCTGCGGTTATTCCTCCAGCCCTTCGTCTGTGCCAGCCTCCTGCTGCCCTGGCTCCGCATTCATCCCCTGCCGCATCTCTCCGCGGGGCTCGCCGACTTGTGCGCGCTCATGAATACCTACCACCCGCTCGTCCCACTTTGACAGAACAGGGATGATCCGTGCCGCAGTTCGTGCCCTCTACCCCGGTACGCGAGCTCTTCGCCGACGTTTTCGGTGCGGCGCTCTCGGTCGGCACCTTGGTCAACCTGGTGCAGGGAGGTGCCGAGCGGCTGCAGGCGCTCGCGGAGGAGATCAAGGCCGCGCTGCGCCGTGCGTCGGTGCTGCATCACGACGAGACCGGGCTGCGGGTCGTGGGACGGGAGGGCACGCGGGGCCAGTGGACGCATGTGACGTGCACGAAGGACGTGACCCACTACGCCCGTCATGCCGCCCGCGGGGCGACCGCACTCGATGCGATCGGCATCCTGCCAGGATTCGCCGGGGTCAGTGTGCATGATGGCTGGACCAGCTAGCGTCATTTCGCCACCTGCCGCCATGCGCTGTGCAACGCCCACCATCTGCGCGAACTGACTTTCATTGAGGAAGAGCTCCACCAAGCATGGGCAGGGCGGCTCAAGCACCTCCTCTGTGAGATGCGCACGGCCGTCGAACAGGCCCGCGGGGCGGGGGCTCCCCAACTCGAGCGCAGTGTGCACACCCGCTTCGTTGCCCGCTATGAGGCGCTTCTAGCCCAGGGCCTCGCCCAGAATCCGCAGCCGCCTCCCGCTGGCAAGCCGCGGCGCGGGCGGCGTAAGCAGAGCCCGGCCCGCAACCTGCTCGACCGGCTCTGGATGGATGAACATGAGGCGCTCCTGTTCCTCGAGGACTTCGCCGTGCCCTTCGACAACAATCAAGCGGAGCGGGACCTGCGCATGGTCAAAGTCCAACAGAAGATCTCGGGCACCTTCCGCAGCGACGCCGGTGCCGATGCCTTCTGCCGCCTTCGCTCTGTGTGCTCCACCTGGCGCAAGCAGGGCCGCTCGGTCCTCGACGCCTTCGAGGCCGCCTTCGCCGGTCGAGCACTCCATCTGCAGTTGCCGCCTTGAATGGTTGCTGTAGTGGGGCGCGGCGGACGGTCCGTCGCCCCCGCCGCCACTGACAGGACACATCGGCGCTTATGCGCCTCGTTAGCTACGCGACTGGCCGACCTCGATAAGGTAGCCATCAGGGTCGCGCATGTAGCAGCGAATCTCCGCACCGTGGTCCTTTGGCTCGGTGAGAAATTGGGCCCCTTTCCGGCCCCACTCCTTATAGCATGCCCGCACGTCTGCGACCCGGATATTCATGAAGCTCGTCGCTTCGTCCAGATCTTGCGGTGGATGGAGGGTCACCGTAGGTTTGTCGTCGGTCGGCCCGCCACCCACGTTCAGGATGATCCAGCCGTTGGCCACCTGAAGGATCGTTGGTTGGCCGGCGCGGATCACCTGGCCCCCCAGAACCCGTGAATAGAACTCCGCCGAGCGCGACACATCGGCGACCGTCAAGAAATGTGTCAGGACAAAGCCTGCTTTTGGCGGGAGTACATACTCAGCGCTGTTCGTCATCATCATTCTCCTTCCGGAGGTGTCCGTATGGTGCCAGACAGGGAGCCTCACTCATAGCCTCGTGAACGGATCCATGCGCTGACGTTGGCCGAACACAGTCCCCCTACACCTCGCGCCTGAATAGAGCAGGCATGAAGGCGCTGCTGTGGTTCACTACATGGCACTCTCCTCAGCGGCAGGCAGGCGCAACGTCACCCCTCTCTCTTCCCGCGTCATGCCGCCACTCTACCAGGCAGTGCAAGCCCGTCTTGAATGGTTACCCCTCTACCAGCACGGCCTCTCACGTGTGGGTCGGCAGTATGGGCCGCCTGGCTGGCGCGGTGAGAAGGTCCACCAGGCTGGTGACCCAAAGGACCGCACAGGCCGATTACCCCAGCGTGCCCATTCGATAACGATGCGCCGAGACCAGCTATGACCAGGCACCTGCCGGCACGACAGCGAGCGCGGTCGCGCTCAGCCCTCCACCGCCAGCATGCTAGCAGGCCTGCGGCCGTCGCGCCCCTCCGGCTCCGGCCAGGGGAGGTCCAGCGGCTCCCACGAGTGACCGGCGTCGGCCGAGCGGTAGAGGCCCAGGTTATTGGCGGCGTAGAAGACCCCCGGCTCGACCTGGCTCGCGGCCAGCACCGAGCCGAGCATGCCGTGCTCAGCCGGCAGTCCTTCCGTGACGCGCTGCCACGCACTCCCGCCGCTCCGCCGGTAGATGGCCGACTCGGCAGCGGTCGGGTTGTGTGCCTGGTTGGGGCTGTGCGCGGCCGACACGAT
>WNFM01296959.1_pt3 | contig 11712 bp, 8 predicted proteins | sample 5400271 | NCBI WGS metagenome assembly WNFM01 (sample SAMN13153352, study PRJNA577476) | soil metagenome | isolation source: 60 cm saprolite on Douglas fir-dominated hillslope | place: USA:California | collected 2013-09-17 | reverse complement strand
TTCTCCAGTGTCCACGGTTGCGTGACGCCGCCATAGGCGCCGCGCGTCAGCGCGCTGTACACGCAGACGATCGCCAGCGGGACGGCCAGCAGCAGCGCCTGCACGATTCGCGTCGGTAGGAGAAACCAGAAGCGCAGCTTCATTCTACGGAAACACCATTTCGTCCGCGCTTCGCCAGAACGCGTAGACCGCGTCGCCAGGCCGAAAACCCTCTTCCGAACGCTCGACCTCGGCGATCGCCTCGCCGCCGGTTGCCAGGCGCACATGCACCTGCAGGCAATTGCCGAGGAATACCGACCGCAGCACCGTCGCCGCGCGGCATGAATCGGTTGCGGGCGCGACCCGGGCCAGCCGTAACGCTTCGGGGCGCAAGCCGAATCCGTCGATCCAATTCACCGCGCCGAGAAAACCCGCCACGAAGCGCGTGCTGGGGCGCAGATAGACGTCCTCGGGCGTGCCGATCTGCTCGATGCGGCCGGCGTTCATGACCGCGATCGAGTCGGACATGGAGAGCGCTTCCTCCTGATCGTGCGTGACAAACAGGAAGGTGGTCCCGACGCGCGCCTGCAGCGCCTTGAGCTCGCTGCGCATCTGCTTCCTCAGCTTGGGATCGAGCGCCGCCAGGGGCTCGTCGAGCAGAAGGACGTCGGGATGCATCACCAGCGATCGGGCCAGCGCCACGCGCTGCCGCTCGCCGCCGGAAAGCTGCGCCGGATAGCGCGATTCCTTTCCGCTGAGCTCGACCAGCGCCAGCGCGTCCTTCACCTTGCGGTCGATATCCGTGGCGGACATCCGGCGCAATCCGAACTCCACGTTGCCCTGCACCGTGAGATGCGGGAACAGCGCATAGCTCTGAAAGACCGTGCTGACGTTTCGCTCATACGGACGGCGCTCGTTGACTCGCACTCCATTCAGCAGAATGTCGCCTTCGGACGGCTGATCGAATCCGGCGATCAGCCGCAGCGTGGTGGTCTTGCCGCATCCCGACGGCCCGAGCAGCGAATAGAATGCGCCGCGCGGGACCGCAAACGATATCCGGTCCACGATGCGGCGTCCGGCGTGCTGTCTGGATATGTCACGAAGCTGGAGAATCGATTCCACGGTTGGCCGGGCGCACTCTTTTAATCCTTTGTTTAGCAGCTTCCCATGCCAAGCGCAAGATACGGAGCGCGCCACCGGCTCGACCTGAGCGATTCGAAGCCAGTGGCCGCCAGTATTGCCGCGATCGCCTGCCGGTCTTTCGGCAAAGGGTTAGAATTTTTTGGTAGTGCTCATCAAGCCACCGGCTTTGCAGGCTGACTGAAATCGACCATCGGATCCTGGGCCGATTTACCTCGTCGAACCCTTCGGCGCGGCTCCTTCTGACGCTTTCTCTTCAGCCCGAGCTCCAGCCAGCATTCCGACCATGACGTCACGGTTTCCCTCGTGACAGGCGAACTCATAGATGGCCTGTTGAGTCTGCTTCAGGCGAGTCACGGCGGTCCACGGCTTGGTCCACGTCGTCGGATCGTCGAGCGTAACCTCGTACTTGATCGTGTCCGGGGCGACACGAGTGAAACGCTCGGTCAGATGCAGATTCTCGCCGGATCCCATAAAGTAACTTTGGGTGGAGAAATTCGTAGTGTCGACGACCAATGTTTTCCCCTCCCATCGGCCTCGCGAGTCTCCGTTCCACTGACGAATGTGCGGCGCCAGATGCGGACGCCCGTCCAGCGGAATGATGCGAGCGTCGTGGATTATCTCCGGGAATAGCACCACGTATCCGCGAGCCTGCAAAATCTGGTAGTAACTATAGGGGCCCGCGCCGAAGTTACCGCCTACTCTCGGTACGCCGAACGTAATGCAACGCAGGGCTCCGCTGAGATCTTCCGGACCCGCCATAATGCGCTGTCGCGCCTCCGTCGCCGACTGTTTCCGCTGCGCCTCCGGCGTCAGAGGAGGAAGTTTGCCATCGGGGGGATCGGAAATCAGCGAGGTTCGATTGTCGAAATCTCTCTCGACCATCTCGAGCGAACTGCCTACCGAGATGTTGGGGTTTTTGTACTCTTCCACGTCGGCGAAAGCGGCCAGGAACGCGTTATCTCCCGCGGCAAAATCGCTGTTCCCGTCCTTAAAGAGCCGGGCGGCCCGTTTCTTCAGATCGGCGACTTCAGCGTCCGTCAGAAACTCGCGGCCTTCCAGCGCCTTCGGCCGTTCCAAAGGGGTGGCGCTGTTGCTCAGCCAGACTCCCTGCAGGTCCGGTTGGCCGTCCGGTGTAAGGGGCGCAGTCCACGCTTTTTTCGCGGCTGGACCCTGGCCTGCAGCCCCCGCCAGGGCGGCGAATACGATTGCCAGGGCGAGAAATCGACTGCTCATCCTACTAATTAAGATCTCACACTAATCTCCTCAGTGTGGCGAACGCGCGTTGTTTATTTGAACGGATCACGTGGTTTTCGATGCGGCGGAAGATAGACTCCCCCTGATACAATCTCTCCAGGAGTTTGAGGGCCCCATGCCGGAAAGGCTAAAATCTTTCCTCGTGCCCTGCATCGCCGCCGCAGCCAGTGTAGGGACGGCGCTGCTCTTGACTCTGCGGATTCCGCCACCCCCTGGAAGGCCCTTCATGCTGTTTCTGGCCGCTGTTGCGGTGAGTTCCCGGTTCGGGGGCAGGGCGTCAGGGGTTTTGGCGACCTTGTTATCCGGCGCCGCAATCTATTGGTGGCTTCTGCCACCCTTCATCCACGGCTTTCACGCCGTCCCCCCGGTGGCCACTTTCATCGTTGTGGCGCTGCTTCTCACGTCGTTCTCCAGAGTCAAATCCGAGACCGCGCGGCGCGAGGAAGCGGATGCCGGGCTGCGAGCCAGCGAACAGCGTTTCCGCAGCGCCTTCGCTCATTCCGCTGTCGGGATGGCTCTGACGGATCTGAAAGGACATTTCCTCGACGTAAACGAGTCATATTGCGCACTCACCGGATACACCCGAGAGGAACTGGCCCGGACCGATTTCCCCACTCTCACGCACCCCGACGATCTGCCAAGCAACATGGAACAGATCGATGAAATGCTTTCCGGCAAGATCCCCAGCTTTGTTATCGAGAAACGCTACATAAAGAAAAATTGCGAGTCGGTGTGGGTCCGTAACAGTGTCTCCCTGCTGCGCGACAGCCGGGGAAACCCGGAGAATATCATCGCCCTCAGCGAGGACGTTACGGCCCGTAAGGGGATGGAAGCGGAGCGGGATGAACTACTCGAACGGGAGCGGGCGGCGCGCGCCGAAGCGGAGGCGTCCCGTCAAAGGATCAGGAATATTCTGGAAGGCATCAGCGACCACTTCGTAGCTTGGGACCGCGAGTGGCGATGCATCTACGCCAATCGCCTGCCAGCAAAGCTGCGCAAGACGAGGGAAGAAATCCTGGGCAAGAGTTTGTTCGAGCTCTTCCCGGACGCGGCCGCGTTCGAACACTTCAGCGGCCTGCAGCGGGCGATGACGGAGCGGACGCCGGTTCACTACGAGACTTTTTACGCGCCATGGGACACCTGGTTCGACGTCAACGTTTACCCTACTGAAGAAGGCATTTCGATGTTTTGCCTCGACATCACCGACCGCAAGAAGAAGGAGGAGCAGATTCGCTTTCAAGCGCATCTCCTCGATGCGGTGGAGCAGGCCGTCATCGCTACCGATCCGAATGGCGCGATCGCCTACTGGAACCGGTTTGCCGAAAGGCTTTATGGCTGGCGGGCAGCCGAGGTAGCTGGACGCCAGCTTATCGACGTGATCGGCGACGCGGAGGCAATCGGCGACGCGGCTGAAAGCATGAAGCGCGGCATTGCCGGAGAGAGTTCGGGCGAATGTCTCGCGCGCCGCAAAGACGGCGCCACGTTCCCGATGGCATGGTTCGGCTCACCCATTCGTGACCCAAACGGAGCGTTCGCCGGAGTGGTTGCCGTTACCGCTGATATCACGGACCGCAAGCAGGCAGAGGAGGCCCTCGAGAACCGCGCGCGCCAGCAGGCGGCGGTGGCGCGGCTGGGGCAAGTGGCGCTGAGCGGCACAGGCATCCCGGCATACGCCAAGATCCTCGAACTCCTCCCGGCCGGCGACGCCCTGCTGCTGCGAGCCGGCGTGGGCTGGAAGGAAGGATCCGTGGGACACGCCACCGTGGGGACGTCCACTGCCTCCCAAGCCGGATATACGCTGGGGTCGCAGCATCCCGTAGTCGTCGAGGACCTTCGGGCCGAGACGCGATTCAAGGGGCCGCAGGTGCTCATCGATCACGGCGTAGTCAGTGGGATGAGTGTCATCATCCGGGGATCCTACGGGCCTTTCGGTGTTTTGGGAGCGCATGCTACGCAGCGGCGGAAGTTCACAGCAGACGATGTCAACTTTCTCCAATCGGTGGCAAACGTTCTGGCCGCGGCCGTCGATCGCCAGCGGGCCGAAGACGCGCTGCGAGTAAGCCAGACTCGCTTCCGGCGGCTGGTGGATTCCAATATCGCCGGGATCGCTATGGGCGATTTGACGGGTCGGCTCTTCGAAGCGAATCAGGCGTTTCTCGACATGGTGGGGTACACGCCGCGCGATCTGCCCACACTGAGCTGGGATGCCCTGACACCACCGGAGTACCGCAGCCTGGACAAGCGAGCTTCTGAGGAGGTAGCCAGGTCCGGCTTCTGTCCGCCTCGGGAGAAGGAATTCATTCGGAAAGACGGCAGCCGTGTTCCCGTTCTGATCGGCGCCGTCCTTCTGGAGGGACTTCAGCAGGATGCCCTTTTTCTGGTTCTCGATCTCACCGAGCGCAAGCGGGCCGAGGCTGCTCTGCGCGAGAGAGAGGAACAGTTGCTCCACTCGAGGAGAATGGAGGCCGTCGGGCAGTTGGCGGGGGGAGTGGCTCACGATTTCAATAACCTGCTTACCGTCGTCTCGGGCGGCAGCGAAATTCTGCTGAGCGATCTCGACGTGGACGATCCCCGCCGCGCCGACCTCCAGGAGATCCGGGACGCCGGCGAGCGAGGGGCCACGTTGACACAGCAACTGCTGGCTTTCAGCCGCAGGCAGGTGCTTCAACCGAAGGTGCTGGACCTGAATGCATTAGTCTCCGAAGTCGCCGGCATGCTTCGGCGGCTTGTCGGCGAGGACATCGAATTGGTCCTCACCCTGGAGCCTGGTTTGAGCCGAGTGAAAGCCGATCCCGGCCAGATGCAACAAGTCCTCATGAACCTGGCCGTGAATGCCCGCGACGCCATGCCGGAGGGAGGAGCGATCCTCATTGAGACCAGGAGCGTCAATCTGGATGAGCAGCAAGCCGGCCGGCGGACCGGTCTCGAACCTGGGCCTCACGTGATGCTGGCGGCAAGCGACATCGGCTCGGGGATATCTCCGGAAACGCTGCCTCACATTTTCGAGCCCTTCTTCACGACCAAGGATCCGGGTAAAGGCACGGGGCTCGGCCTGGCTACCGTGTATGGGATCGTCAGCCAGAGCGCCGGATACGTCGAGGCCATCAGCCAGCCGGGAAAAGGAGCGCGATTCGAGATCTACCTGCCCGCGGCGCCGGAATCCGCGGCGGCGAAACAACCCGCTGCGTCTCCTCGCGACCCGCTCCAGGGTACGGAAACAGTTCTGCTGGTGGAGGACGACCGCGCCGTCCGGCGGCTTGCCGGCGAAGCCTTGCGGCGCCACGGTTACACTGTTCTCCAGTCAGCCGGCGGCTTGGATGCAATAGCCATGGCCGGCCGCCACCCTGGACCCATTCATCTGCTCTTGACGGACGTCGTGATGCCTCAGATGAACGGCCGGGAACTGTCTGCGCGGCTCGAGCGGATTCGTCCGGAAACGCGCACGCTTTTCGTGTCGGGGTATGTCGATAACGTGATCGTTCAGCAAGCGGAGCTGGATGCCGGAGGCGCCTTCCTGCAGAAGCCGTTCACGGGCAATAGCCTCACCCGCAAGGTACGGGAGGTGTTGGATGCGAATGCGCCACCACGGTAATGTTGCGCGATATCCAGAGGGCCGGAGTCACTGTTTCTTGACGCTGCGATCGACCCGGCCTTGATCCACTACAATCTGTCCGTTCGCATCGCGGCGGCTTGCCGTGGTTTCGGTGGTCTTCACTTCGCGCCCGCTCGCATCGGTCGATGTGTAGGTGACTTGGGATGTTTTCTCGTACGCCCCGAAGCTGGATGGATCGTTGGGCAGTCTGGCCCGCACGCTGGTCGTCTCGACCACCACGCCGCCCGCGCCCGGCGTCCGCTCCCGGCGGACCTGCTGCTGCAGCCGGGGCTCTGCGGCGTTGGCGTCCCCTGCATTCCCCACGGAGAGCTTCGCGTATACGTCCGTCTCCGAGATTTGCGAGCCATCGGGATTGGTTCTGACGCGATCGATCGCGCGGGAGGCCAGCGTCAGTTTTCCGTTCTCCACAACGTAATGCGCCGCATCGGTAGTCTCTTCGCCCCCGGCCTTGGATATCCGCTTGACGTCCTGCATAAAGGGCGTGAAGTTGCCGCTGATATCCCGCCGTAGCGTGGTGGAGTCGATTTGCGAGCCGCCTGCCGTCTTCCGCTCGACACTGGTCGAGCGCTCCGTGGTTTGAAGCGACCCGTTCAGAGTCGCGCGCTCGACGGTCGTCGACATCTCGGTGGTGTCGCCCTTGCGAATCTGCGTGGTCGCGCGCTCGAACAGTTTCAGATTCCCATTGATGTCCGCCTCGTAGGTGGTCGATTGGATGGTGGTGGAACCGTCGGGATTCTTGGTCTCCTCGATGCGCAGTTTCATCGGAGGTCCGGGATTGCCGGTAGCGTCGTACTTGTGAATGATGCGCTCTACTTCTTTGCGCTGCGCATCCTGACGCAGCACACGGTCTTCGGCGCTCTGGATGGGAACCATGCGGCCATTGATCGATTGAGCCGTTTCCTGGCGCTGGCTCCCCTGCAGCGACTCGATCGCCGTATAACTGGGTCCTTCCACGCGCCGGCCACTGGCGTCGAGGGTCCACGTGCTGGTTTGCTGCGTACCCTGCTGCGCGAGTAGCGCCGCGCCGAAAGCCAACCCGGACACACACAGGCGGAAGCTCATGTCTCGATCATAGCTCAGGGCTCCGAACCTTGACATCGGTATATCGCCTTAGTAATGGGATGTCGGATTTCGGATGTCGGATTTCGGGTGACTCCGTGAACGTCGCCAGAGCCCGCGGCTGCCTCAAGTCTGGATTTCGGATTTCGGATGTCGGATTTCGGGTGACTCCGTGAACGTCGCCAGAGCCGGCGGCTGCCTCAAGTCTGGCCGAAATCCGAAATCCGACATCCGAAATCCCTTTTAGAAGTTATTATGTGTAAATGATCTTTTTGCTCAGGGGCGCCGCGCTACTGGTCTGGTTGGTGGCCGCTTCAGCCCAGCAGCCTGAACCCAAGCACGAAACCATCGTCGTGACCGGTGTTTACGAGCCCATCGCGATCGATGAAGTGGACCGGTCCGTACGGGTCCTCCCCGTGCAGGGAGAGGAGCTGCTTTCGAACACGCTGGTGGATTTTCTGCGCCTCGATCCTTCCATCGACGTCCGCGAGCGGGCGCCGAACGGCCTGCAAGCCGATATTTCGATTCGCGGCGGCACGTTCGGACAGACGCTGATCCTGGTCGACGGACAGCGCATGAACGACGCTCAGTCCGGGCACCACAATATGGATATTCCGCTGCCGCTTGAAGCGATCTCGCGGATCGAAGTACTGCGCGGCTCCGGTTCCACCCTGTACGGCTCGGATGCGACGGGAGGAGTGGTGAACATCATCACGCGCCGGCCGGAGGCTTCCGAGTTCCGTTTGCGCACCGCGCTCGGCAACTTCGGCGTGAATCAGGAACGCGGCTCGCTGGCGCTGGTCCATAGTAGGCCGGGGCGGGGCGATCTCACCGAGCACCTCACCTTCTCCCGCGATTTCTCCAGCGGATTCGCTCCCGATCGCGATTACCGCAACCTGTCCTTCACGTCGCTGACGCATCTGGTTTCGCCGCTCGGGCCGTCCGACGTGGTGCTCTCCTACATGGACCATCCTTTTGGAGCGGACGGCTTCTATGGCGCGTACAACTCGTGGGAGAACACCAAGACCTGGTTCGCTTCCCTGCGGCAGGCCCTGGGCGAAAAGACCGAGGCGTCCTTCTCGTTCCGCCGGCACAGCGACCTGTTCGTGCTCTATCGGGACCGTCCGCAGATATTCACCAATCACCATGCCGTCGAGAGCTATCAGGCTGCGGTGCGGCGCAAAGAAAAGCTGTCAGACAACGCGAGTCTGCATTACGGCGTCGAGGGTTATCACGATTCCATCGTCAGCAACAACCTGGGCGATCACGCGCGGGGCCGCGCCGCCGGTTACGCTTCGCTCGACATCCGCGCGCTGCGCCGCTTCTCCTTCTCGATGGGCGCGCGCGAGGAGGTTTACCGGTCCGTATCGGGCCAGTTCAGCCCGAGCGTCAGCGCCGGAATCTGGCTTTCGCAACACTTCAAATTGCGCGGGGGGGTGAGCCGCTCGTTTCGCGTTCCCAGCTATACGGACCTTTACTATCACGATCCGGCCAACCTGGGCAGCCCGGATCTGCGTCCGGAGCGAGCCTGGAGTTATGAAGGCGCGCTCGATTGGAACACCGGCGGAAAGCTGCGCGGCGAGGTGGTGGTCTTCCATCGGCGCGAGACCGATGGAATCGACTATTTCCGCCGCTCGCTGACCGACATCTGGCGCGCGACCAACATCCAGAATCTGCATTTCACAGGGGTGGAAGCGTCGCTGAGCGCCAAAGTGGCCGCGCGGCAACAGATCGACCTGCGCTACACGGGACTGCACGGCGTGCAGGATGCGCTGGCGGGCGCGTTCTCGAAGTACGCGTTCAATTATCCGTCGCAGTCGGCGGTCGCAGCGTGGCAGGTGTCCTTGCCGTGGGGCCTGGCCGCCCGTACGCGCATCGGCGCAATTCAAAGATTGGACCGCGATCCCTATGGGCTTTGGGACGCTTACCTGGCGTACAACCGCGGGCGGGTGCGGCCCTTCCTGCAGTTCTCGAACCTCACCAGCACGGTCTATGAAGAGATCCAGGGCGTGAGGATGCCGAAGCGCGGCGTCGTCGGGGGAGTCGAGATCGTCGTGTTCTCGCATACGAAATAAGATGCTCGGTTATGTGCTGTGGCATCATCCGGCGCCTGGTATAGACGCGACTGTCTACGAGGAAGCACTGAGAGTGTTTCATCGCACTCTAACCGGGTCGGCGTCGTACGCATTTCACGACGTGCCGTGGTTCCCCGCACCGTCAGGCTACCTGGACTGGTACCCGGTCGCGGACTTCGCCGGCCTGGGCGAGCTGAATGAGGCCGCCGTCGCCGGCGCGAGCAAAGAACCGCATGACAATGTGGCGCGCATGGCGGGCGCTGGGTTCGGAGGCCTGTACCGCCTGATCGCCGGCCAGGCGAATTGGTCGCGGGCGAATACCGGTACGTGGCTCCGGAAACCGGACGGAATGAAGTATCCCGAGTTTGTGGAACAGGCAACGAGGTTGGTGGATCCGTCGAGCAGGGGATTGTGGCAGCGCCAGATGACGCTCGGTCCAGGGCCGGAGTTCTGTCTCCTCAGCGACTGCCGGATTGAAGCGCCGGAAGCGTTCGGTGCGGTATCGGTGGACCTGCGCCAGGTATGGAGCTAAGCGGCCGCGCAAGAATAATCTGTACAATTGTGGGGCAGCTTTCAAGCTGCGCGACGATTCATCGTCGCTCTTGGGACGGCTGCTCAATAGCAAGAAGGCCGATAAATCGGCCTGCAGGGATGAATCCTGCCCCACAAGTGGTTACGACTTGTCGGCCGGCATGGCGTAGTAGCCTTTGCGCGCCTGCACCTTCTGATTCTTGTCGTGGGTTTTGAGTTCCAGGCGCCGGAAGCTTCCGTCCTTCGTCGGGTTGGTGGACGTGAAGCCGATCGCATACTGGCTGCGCATCTCTTCCTGGATCTGCGTGAAGATGTCGTTCAGGGTGTGCTTCCTATCCACGCGCAGCAACCGGCCGCCGGTATCGTCTGACATCTGCTTCAGCGCGGCGTCGCTCGCGCCCATACCGAACCCGCCCATGCCGAAATAGGCGGCGTGGTCCACGTAATAGATCCCGTAAATGATCGCGTCGGACTTCTGCGCCGATTCGATCGCCGCTTCCTTCTTCAGGCGGCTGCCCTGATCCACGCCATCGGTGATCAGCACCATCGCTTTGCGGCCCACCTCCTTTTGCAGGCGGTCGGTAGCCGCCAGATAGACCGCATCGTACAAGACCGTCCCGCGCATCTTGCTGGCCGTCGGTACCGGGCCCGGATGCAGTCCCCCCACGGCGGATTCGACATGCAAACCCTCGAGCGCCGCCTGGAGCAGGCGCGGCGAGTTGGTGAAGTCCTGAAGCAGCTCGCACTCCGGCCCGAAGCTGATCAGGAACGCCATGTCTTTTTTCCGCAACACTTGAGAGAAGAACTGGTAAGCCGCCCGGCGCTCGTCCTCGATCAGCCGGGCTTGGCTGCCGCTGATATCGATCAGCAGGCCGATCGTGAGCGGGACGTCGGTCTCCCGAGTGAAGTACTTAATCGTCTGGGGCTTACCGTCTTCGAGCAGGACGAAGTCGTCCTTCGAAAGATTGCCGACCAGCCCGCCTGCCTTGTTTCGGACCGAGCACAGCACGTTGACGACATCCACGTCGACTTTGATGGACGGGGTTATGTCTTCGGCGACGGCAGGTTTCTGCGGTTGCGCCCGTTGGGCCGGAACCAGAATTGCGCTGAGCGATGCTAAGAGAAGCAGCCGGGCATACGCGGAGGAGACTTGCATAGTGTCACACTAACATTATTCGGACGCAGCAACTTGTCGTCGTGTTTCAGTTTTGATGTGGTCAGGAGGCACGCAAAATAACCTGTGCAATTGTGGGGCGGCTTTCAAGCTGCGCGCCGATTTATCGGCGCTCTTTGGGATGATAGCAAGAGGCCGGTTGAAACCGGCCAGCAGGATGAATCCTGCCCCACAATTGCACAGGTAATTGTTGCGTGCTTCCTTAGTCCTTGGCCGCATAATATCCCTTTCGCGCCTGCGCCGTAAGATTCGGGTCGCGGAGAATGACTTGCAATCGCCGGTACAGGCCGTCCCGCGTGCGGTCGGAGGAGACGAAATCGAGCGCGTACTGGCTGCGCATTTCCTGCTGGATCTGATCGAAGATATGCTTGAGCGGATGCTTCCGGTCGACGCGAAAGAACCGCCCGCCAGTCTGCTCCGACATGTCGAGCAGCACGGATCGGCCGCGCCGGTTAGCCCAGTCGGCGCCGCTGTAGGCCTTCGAATCCACGTAATAGATGCTGTAGATAATCGCATCGGCCTTTTGCGCCGCATCGATAGCGTCATCGATCCGGAGCTTGCTGCCCACGTCCATGCCATCGGTAATCAGCACAATCGCCTTACGTCCCGGCTCGTGCCGCAGCCGGTCTGTGGCAGCCAGATGGATGGCGTCATACATCACGGTGCCGCGAGGCCTCCCGGTTCCGCCTCGCTGCAGGCGCGGCGAATTCTCGCGCAGCTTCTCGAGACCCGCCTTGATCGCTTTGGGCGAGCTGGTCTTGTCCATCAACACTCCGGTCTTGGCGTCAAAGCCGATCAGAAACGCCGTATCCCTGGGGTGGATCACCTGCGCGAAAAATTGAGCGGCCGCCCGGCGCTCGTCTTCTATCAAGCGGACCTGGCTG